>Ga0114931_10003384_pt1 | contig 20223 bp, 18 predicted proteins | sample 2SBtaG_FD_89579 | JGI IMG/M metagenome (GOLD analysis project Ga0114931, IMG submission 89579) | Deep subsurface microbial communities from Kolumbo volcano to uncover new lineages of life (NeLLi) - 2SBTROV14_V59a metaG | ecosystem: Environmental > Aquatic > Marine > Volcanic | place: Kolumbo...
ATATTAAATAAATCAAGTATATTTGAACTATAATAATGGCTAATAAGTACAATTCTTCGCCAGTGTTTTTAGGTGGTCAGTTTGCACCGTTTTTAGGTGGTCAACATAGCCGTTTTTTCCAGTCTAACCTCAAAATTTTGCGACTTTTAATCTTGATCCATAAGTTGTAACATATTATAACTATTACCAACAAACGTTAATTTTTAAAATTGTTAATAAATAAAATAAGTATTAAAAAGATAGTGATTAGCACCTAAAATGGCACCCAAATAAAAAAGCCCTTGAAAAACAAGGGCTTTAGAGCTTAATGGCGGAGATGGAGGGATTCGAACCCCCGGTACCCTGCGGTACAACAGTTTTCAAGACTGCCGCATTCGACCACTCTGCCACATCTCCGCTGCAAAAGTAGTAATTGATTTTAAATATGAAATTATTTTTAATTTTTTTTGTAGCATTTTTTATTATTTGCATAATAATCAGTTTAATAAATATCCTTTATTAATTTTATCCTACAATTTATTATCAATAAATAGTAACTTTACTTCATATGATAAAAATGTTAAAATATCTTCTCACACTACTTATAACGGTATTAATTTCAAGTCAGTTATATTCAAATAATTTAAAAGCTTATTTTACCTACTCTACCTTTTACTCTCCTTCTGATGGGCCATATATTGAAACCTACCTTTCAATTATAGGGAATTCTGCTGTATTCAATAATAATCAAGCAGTAATTGAAATTACCTACGTTTTTAAACAAGGTGAAGAAATTAAAAAATTTAAAAAGTATAACTTACTTAGTCCTACCTTAAAAGATTCTTTAGCTGAAAAACCTGATTTTGCCGATCAACAACGTATTTCATTGCCTAATGGAAATTATGACTTTGAAATTACAATAAGAGACACCAACTCTACAACTCCTCCTTTTAAGTCGATTCAAAAAATATCCCTCGATTACACTCAAGACAAAATTACAGTATCTGATATTGAACTCGTTGAAGCACTAACCAAAAGTGAAACTAAGAGCATATTGAGTAAAGGTGGTTATGATATCCTTCCATATACCTCTGATTTTTATCCTGAGTCATTTGAAAAAATTGCTTTTTATGTAGAAATATATAACACAGATAAAATACTAAGTAATTACGAGGAATATTTAATTAATTACGCTATAGAGGCTTCTGAAAGCAAAGCTACCATTGGTAATCACAAAGGGTTTATAAGAGAAAAAGTAAAACCTGTCAGCATTGTATTAAAATCTTTTCCTATTAAAAATTTACCTTCCGGTAATTATAATTTGGTTATAGAAGTAAGAAATAAATCAAACGAGTTAGTTACATCAAAAAAAATATTTTTCCAACGAAGCAATCCTCAAGTCACCCCTATTATACTCTCTGATGATTTTCAAAATTCGTTTGTAAATAAAATCCCTGCTGAAAATTTGAAAGAATATATTGAATGCATCCAACCCATCTCTACTAATATTGAAGTTAGTTTCGCTACCAATCAATTAAAAGGAAATGATGAAACACTCATGAGACAATTTTTTTATAACTTCTGGATAACAAGAAATGATGTTGAACCAGAAAAAGAATGGAACAAGTACTACAAGAAAGTAGAAATTACACAACAACAATTCGCGACAGCTATAAAAAAAGGATATGAAACAGATAGAGGTAGAGTGTTTTTAAAATATGGAAAACCTAATTCAAGAATGGAGGTAAAAAGTGAACCCAACTCTTATCCATACGAAATTTGGCATTATTACCAAGCTAAAAACTTTAGCAATACGAAATTTGTTTTTTATAACCCAGACTTAATTACGAATGACTATCCATTATTACATTCCAACTTGCCTGGAGAACTAAAGAACCCTCAATGGAAAGTACAATTACATAAAAGAACGAATAGCCCTATAGATATGAATGAAAAAAACAATTCTGAACACTGGGGTGACAGAGCTGGAGACTATTATAATAATCCTCGATAATATTTTATTTTGAATAAAATTGCCGTTGTTATTCTAAATTGGAATGGGAAAGCTCATCTAGAGCAATTTTTACCATCTGTCGTGAAACACAGTTATAATGCTGAAATATTTATTATCGACAACTGTTCCAGCGATGATTCTGTGTCTTATTTAAAAAATAACTTCTCTAATATCAGAATTATTCAGCTAGATAAGAACTATGGATTTGCTGGAGGATATAACAAAGGGTTAAAGCAAGTTGATGCAACATATTTTGTTTTACTCAATTCAGATGTAGAAGTTACCGAAAATTGGCTCGATCCAATGTTTCAACTTTTAGAACAAGATAATTGCATAGCAGCATGCCAACCTAAATTAAAAGACTACAAGAACAAATCATATTATGAATATGCTGGAGCTGCTGGAGGGTTTATAGATCAACTAGGCTATCCTTTTTGCAAAGGAAGAGTTTTTGACACCCTGGAAGAAGATACAGGTCAATACGATAAAATCGAAGAAATATTTTGGGCATCTGGCGCCTGTTTATTCATTCGCTCTAAATTATACCATCAAATTGGAGGTTTAGATGATTTCTTTTTTGCTCATATGGAAGAAATTGACCTTTGTTGGAGAATTAAAAATCAAGGGCATAAAATTATGTCCTGCCCCACTTCCACAGTTTACCACTTAGGAGGAGGAACACTCAATAAAATCAAACCACAAAAAACATTCTTAAATTATAGAAACAGTTTACTAACCCTTCATAAAAATCTTCCAAAAAACAAGGTTTTCTCCACCATATTAGCACGACTCTTATTAGATGCATTGTCTGGAATTAAACTTTTGTTGGAGGGTAAACCCAAGCATACTGTTGCTATTATTAAAGCTCATTTCTCATTTTATAGTGCTATTCATCAAAATAAAAAAAAGAGAATACGCCCTAAAAAACCTAATCTAACAGGGAAGATAAACAAAATTGTAATTTTCAATTACTTCATAAAAGGACAAAAAACCTTTAGTCGAATTGTAAAATAATCGACTTAATTCTTGCTTTAGTTTAAAGAAATGGTAATTTAGTCCAAAATAAACTACGATTTAGATGGGAAGACCAGCAACAAAACCGACAAAACTCCGAGATGGATTTTATATAGAAGTGCGAAATAAAGGAAGCAGAAGCGGTATAAAGATAAGAAGAGACTCTAAAGAAGCTATGATGCTGGCTATAAAAGAGTACGAGAGAGTAAAAGATGTTATCGTTTTAGGAGAGTTTAAAAATGGTAAAAGTGTAGACGAAAAAAAATAATACTACTGATTTATTTCAGCTAGTTTAATCATTATTTTTTCCATTTTCTTTTTCATTTGGTAAGGCGTACAGTTGTAATTATTTACAATTAATGCAAAAGCTATGTTTCGATTATTTTTTGTTTTTACATAGCCCGCATAACTTCGTACTCTCGTCATATAACCACTTTTAGCCCTTATTTTACCTTGAGCAACTGTTCCTTTCCCTACATTTCTCATTGTCCCTGATTTTCCAGCCACTGCCAACGATTCTTTAAAATAAGTTGAATTTTCACTTTTGCTCATGTAGTTTAAAATATTTACCATCTGCCTTGATGTAACAGCATTGAACCTTGACAACCCACTACCATCATTAACATACATTCCACTCACACCTACATTCTTTTCTTTCCAAAACTTCATTAAAGCTTGAGCACCAGAAAAAGTATCACCACTTTTAAGTTTCACATATCCAATATAATTCAATAAATGCTCAGCATATAAGTTGATACTATAGTGATTGGTTTGCTTGATAATATCTATCAGAAAAGGAGATTTTTCTTTAAAAATAGTATGTCGTTCTATTTTCTTATTCTCTTTGAGTTTTACCGTAGTTGAAGATGGCAAAGCAATTTTCAACCCCATTCCTCTCAACTCCATATCCAATTCAAAAGCTGCTAAATAAGAAGGGTCAGGAATAGACCCTTTAACAACAAAACTCTTCCTGTAAAGAGGAATACCTCCTTTAATAATTCTGTTTTCTTGGTAAGGAGCTCCAAAAATATACGATTCATCTTTTTTGGTAAGCACGCTCTTTACATAATTATCAAATTCCAGATAGGGTATATAGGGATTAACACAAACAATGTGAGCAGAATCTCCCTTTTTACCTGATTTCATTTCAATTTTACAGTAATTCTCATAAATAGATAACCCTGATGGTCCCGCTCCATAATAATTACCCAAATCTGCCCAAATCCAAGTGGAAGGGATCATCTGTTCATCAAAAATACTTGCGTCAGCTATAACCCTTCCATTTATAGAATCAATTCCAAGTTGAACAATAGATTCTGCCCATTGGCTAATAAAGTTTCCATAATATTTTTTATAACGCTCTGCCCCCAAACATGGATCCCCCCCTCCTACAATGTAAATATTCCCATTTAATGTGCCGTTAGAATCAATTTCTCCTGAATAGGCTATTCGCGTTATAAACTGATGTTTAGGCCCCAACAATTCAAGGGCTGTAGCAGTTGTTATTAATTTCATCGTTGAAGCGGGAACCAAGCTTTTATTGACCCCTAACCCTGCTATTACTTTATTAGAATCAACATCTAAGGCATAAAAACTAATTGAAGCATTTTTAAGACTCTCTTCTGCTGCCATTTTTTGAATAGCCAACCTAACATCTTTACTCGACTGAGCATAACACGAACCAAAGCTTAACGAAAGTATGACAAAGAAAAATATCCGCATTAGTTTTGATTCTGCTTAGATGAATAAGTATGTGCTAATTCTATTTTTTTAAATTGATTTTCATCAATGATAGTACAACCCGACTGCAACAAATCAAATACTTCTAACTCCCTTTCTTTGGTATATATTTTTTCTGTTTTAAATATATCTAAAGGAACCGATTTGAGTTCCTCTATACTTTGTGCAGAAAAATCAATGTTATTATCTTTAGCGACAATCCCAATAAGTACCATTTTATCATCTAAACAATGAAACACCTTAATGTCTGAAGGCGTTAAATGCTCTAAAAACCTAACGTTCTTTAAAGCTTTGTCCATCACTATATCGCTAAACATCTCTACTAAAAGATTCACTTTCTCGTTGTTATCTTTATTTAGCTGTTCCCATTCTTCTGTGTAAACATTGTTAGATATTAAAAAATGTTTGAATTCTTCTTCTAGCTCCTTTAGTTCTTCATCGGTTAAACAACGGTATTTCATAACTCTATTTCTAGTCTAAAATTGAATAATCTGTGAATAAAAATATTGATTTAATAAATGTATTAATTTGGTGCATCAAAAAGTTATCAACGAATAAAAAAGGCCACTCAAGTGAGTAGCCTTTCTATTTTGAATAACGCTAGTGTTCAGTCTTATAATCAGCAGGATCCATATCCAACACTTCTAGATCTGTTAATTCCTTATCTGTTACTTTACTATCATCAAAAACTATATTAGGTTGATTGGTTTTAAGCTCTTTCTCCAACTCTTCATTCTGAATATTATCACCAAATATTTCATTTTCTTCATTAGTAAAATTTAATTCATCATCAACAACACCTTTATTGTTCTTAATTGATTTAAAAGCAAATTGTCTTGCTATCCTACTATGAAGCATAGCTCTATGCGACCTCCCTCTTCTAAGTAGTAGCTTAGCATAACGCTGATGATGTACAGCTTTTGAAAGATCTCCAGTATACACCTTGTTGATGCTTACCATTTTTTGCGCATGCCTTATAGCTCTGTTTGTTCTTCTAATCACTCGTAATGCACGAACATTATCTATTTTTCTATGAGCAACATGAGTTCTAGCTACTTTTGCTTGTCGAACATGTGTTTTTGCACGCGCACGTTTTACTCGAGGATGTGCACGCTGTGCAGTTACGTTTTGATTAAACAGCATTAAGAAAAAAGCCATCAAGGCTAATCCTGAAAATAATTTGTTACACTTTTTCATCATTTATTTTTTTAGTTTTCGGTTATTTTACAATAATCAGACCAAACTCAACAATCAGAAAATAGAGAACCGTTATACTAAGATCTCCTTTAAACAATCATGGTAATAATGAAATGTATTTAAATCATTATGTGAACCATCTTTGATGGTATATAAAACAACATCATTAGCCAGCTCCACTAACCGTTCACTTGAATTGTAGGGCACCATCTCATCCTCTGTTCCATGAAAAATATAAGTTGGTATTTTAACATCAGGCAACAATTTATCAACTCTAAATTGGTAATGCAACAATATAGAATTAGGTAAATAAGGGTAATGAAATTTAGCTACATCATAAAAATTAAAATAAGGTGTTTCTAACACCAGTTTCCTAGGGTGATTTTCATGAGCTAATTTAGTCGCCACGCCTGTTCCCAAAGAAATCCCATACACAATCACATCCCTCTCTTTATAATCATAAAGTAAATTCTTGTACAACATTAACGCATCATTGTACATCATTTTTTCATTCTTAATTTGGCCTGAACTTTTTCCGAACCCTCGATAGTCGTACATAAAAACATCATAGCCCTCCGCAGTAAAATCAATAGCTCTTACCCCCCAACTCTCAATACTTCCTGAATGCCCGTGATTATAAAAAATAACCCCTTTAGGATTCTCAGATTTAAACAATACTGTATTAATAGTTTCTCCGTCCTCTGTGTTAAAGTTTTTCTCTTCAAAATCAACCCCAAACTTAAATTTAAACTTATCGGATAACTTATCTGGATTAAAAATTAAATACTCTTGAAACAGGTATAGAAACAACCCTAACCCTACAAATATAGCAGGAAGTATAATTACAATATAGATGAGTACTTTCGGCACGTTAAATGTTTGTTAATTTGGTCTAATCTTTGGTATTAAATCCTAAATTTGATTTTGTTAAATTTACTCAAAATTATGAAGAAATTACTCTCCTTATTAATAGTATCACTAATTTGTTTAACTGGTTTTTCTCAAAAATCAGGTTATAAATTAAAAATGAAAATTAATGGAATGAAAGATTCTACTTGCTTTCTGATTAATTATTTTGGTAACCAACGATACTATAAGGATACTGCTCAGTTTAATTCTTCGGGAAACATTATTTTTGAAGGGGATGAGGCATTACCTGGGGGAATTTATGGCGTATTTACTGGAGGAAAATTACTTTTTGAATTAGTAATCAATGAAAGTTATATAGAGCTAGAAACAGACACTGTTGATTTTATAAAAAATTTAAAGATCAAAAAATCGGAAGAAAACAAGTTGTTTTTTGAGCATTTATTCCTTGTCAATAAAAAACAAGAAGAATCTAAAGAATTGAGAGAGGTATTATCTTTAGAAACTATATCTGCAGAAGAGAAAAAAGAAATAGAAGGTAAACTAATGGCTATTGGAAAAGAGATTAATGAATACCGGCTTAGTGTAATTAAAGAACATCCCAATAGTTTTAGTGCATTGATTTATAGAACGATGAAAGAACCAGAAATCCCTTCTTTCGAAGAAGAAAAAAATGACTCTATAGCAAAACTATTAAGATACGAATACCTTAAAAAACATTTTTTTGACGATGTTGACTTTTCTGATTCAAGAATCAACAACACACCTCTTTATCACAATAAACTCGAGAAATATTTTAAAAGCATTGTTATTCCTGTACCTGACTCTATTAATAAAGAAGCCGACTACGTAATTGAAAAAGCAAAAGCGAATCCTGACATATTTAAGTATACTGTTCACTTCTTAATTAACAAGTATGAACGATCAAAGATTATGGGTATGGATGCTGTTTTTGCCCATATTGCCTTAAAATACTATACTCACGAATTAGCTTTTTGGGTAGATTCTGCTCAAGTTGAAAAGGTGCAAGAAAGAGCTCAAAAATTACAGCCATTATTAATAGGAAAAACAACCATCAATTTAAGTTTAGTAGACACTTCTGGTAAAAACTGGATTAATATGCACCAACTGAAATGCGATTACACCGTACTCGTTTTCTGGGACCCTAACTGTGGCCACTGTAAAAAAGAAATGCCTTTACTCGGTCAATATTTCGACTCTATTAAAAACACAAAAAGTATTAGGGTTTACGCTGTTAGTTCTAAGGGTGACAGGCAATGGATTCGTTTTATAATGGATAATAATTTAGATTTTGACAATGTTGCCGTACCAAAAGATGTTTACGAGAAACAAGAAAAAGCCACTGAATACATTATGAAGGGGCTTACTGATTTACAAAGTTTAAACTACCATGATACTTATGACATCATAAGCACACCTCAAATTTATTTACTTGATAAAAACAAGAAAATTATTGCTAAAAAACTCAGTGTAGACCTTCTTAAAGAAGTATTAGAAAAAGAATTCGAAAAGAAGAAGAAGTAACCTGTTAGGTTTTAAAAAATGAAAAGAATTATACCTGCTGCAATTATTGCTTTAATTGGAATTGTTATTGCTTATTTTATGATAAGTCAACCTAAGCCTCTTAAAGTCTACAATCCATCTGATATTAACCCTAAATTGGTAGATAAATCTGTTCAGGAAATCAAAATAAAACATCGAGTTGGTAGCTTTCAATTAACCGATCAAGATAACAAAACAATTACCGAAGATTTTTTCAAAGATAAAATATACATTACTGATTTCTTTTTTGTTACCTGCCCTACGATATGTCCTAAAATGACTACCCAAATGCACCGTGTTTATAATGAATTCAAAGATAATAAAGACATTTATTTTCTCTCTCATACCGTAATGCCCATTCAAGATTCTGTTCCTGTATTAAAAGAGTATGCGGAGAAATTGAATGTTAATTCCAATAAATGGAAATTTGTGACTGGAGATAAACAGCAGATATACAACCTTGCCAGAAAAACTTATTTTGCTGCCGTATCTGAAGGTGATGGTGGTCCAGATGATTTTATTCATACTGAAAATTTTGTGTTGGTTGATAAAGAAAAAAGACTACGTGGTTTTTATGATGGCACATCTGAAAAAGATGTTGATAGACTAATTCAAGATATTTACACGTTATTAGAAGAGTACAAATAATGCAAATCTTATGAAAAACACCTTATTTAAATATACTTGCACCTTTACTCTTGCATTATTAATCTTTTCTTGTCATAAAAAACTAGATCAGTCTACCATGTTTCACGGAAGGTCTAGTAAAAGTAAAAAAGGGGTTTATGATACTGGTTTAAAAAGTAAAAAACCAGTTAGTGTTCAAATTAAAAAAGAATACGACAAACTTAGCAAGTATGATAAAAACCCCAAGAAAGCTGCAAAAAAAGCTGCTAAAGAATTAGAAAAAAAGAAAAGGGCATCTGCTAAAGCGCGTGCTAAAAACAACAAAAAAAGACACGTTAAAATTAAAACTACCAAAGGTAAAGTTAGTGGAGAGCAGTAGTCCTTATTGTTTTTTGTAGTTATATCTTTTTGTTAAATATTTTCTTTTTCCAAATTGATCTCCTGAATAAAAAGAAGTACTATAACCCAGTGTTACTTCATGCGAACCTGCAGAATGATTCGCATTAGATAAGATTGCTATATCATAAGAGTAAATCAATTTTAACCCTTCATACAATACCATACCCACACTAGGGATAATAGTATTGTCATTTCGGTATCCTACCCCATACCAAAATTTATAGTTGTACAAGAAATTAGCATTAACATCAAACTGAATTGGACTTCCCCACACATATTTTACCATGGTGGTTGGAAAAAACTGCATTTTAAAATCTCCTACCCTAACTCCTGCTGTAAAATATACATGATTAAATAATACGTCTGGATTAAACAACCCTTCGTTCTTCGAGTTATTAAATAAATAAGGAGCCGACAGACCCATAAACACTTTATATGACTCCCAATAAGCTCCTGCTCCAACATTGATATAAGAACTTGATAAACTTGTAAAAGCTGGATCGTTTGCTACTTGTGTTTGAACACCTCCTAATGCAGCTGAGTAAATCCCATAATCTACTAATGTCCCAAATGAAAGCATAGAGCTTTCCCCTGTATAAGTTCTCCAATTATAACCCAATCCAAAATTTAAGTCTTTAAAAACCGTAATATCATCTTGATAGATATTCAGCCTTAAACCATGAGCATCACCTATATTATACTGCGCAACAAAGCTTTTAGAAGTTGGAGCACCTTCAATACCTAACCATTGTTTTCGATAATAGATGTTCCCAGAAAGTATATACTCAGAATTAAAAAAACCTGGATTAAATACTCCTTGATTAACCATATACTGACTATAGCTAATTCTGTTCTGACCAACTGCTATTGAACAGATAAAAAAGGATAATATGTATAAAGCTTTCTTTATCATCGTTTAATGATAATATACCCCATTATAGGTTTTTTATCATCCTTCAGTTTTAATTTATAGAAATAAGAGCCGTCAGGAGCTTTTTTCCCCACAGCAGCATAATTAGACGTTCCATCCCAATCATTTTCATATGGAGCAGCTTTATAAGTAATATTTCCCCACCTGTTAAATATTTCTATAGAATTGTTAGGATAAACATCTAATCCGTTAATTATAAAGAAATCGTTAATACCATCGTAGTTAGGACTAAATCCTTCTGGAACAACAACAGGTTCAGGCTCGACTAAAGTGAAAGATCCACTCGCTGTACATTGATCAAGATCTACCACTTCAACAGTATAGGTCCCTGCACATAAATCAGTAATATTTTTTGTTGAGTCTCCTGAGCTCCATGTATAATTATAAGGTTCAAAACCTCCAAAAACAGTTAAATCTATAGTTCCATCACAAGCACCATGCTCTGAAACATTGTATTTAAAAAATTCAGATAGAACAACATCCAATTCAAATTCATTAGGCTGCTGCACCGTATAAGTATCACTAATTACACAATTATGACTATCAGTTACTATTACGGTATAACTTCCAGCTAATAAGCCTACAACTATTGTGGTGGTATCTCCTGTGCTCCAATTATAACGATAAGGAGAAACTCCTCCCGAAACGGTAATATCAATACTCCCTTCACTAATACCATAACACCCGTTATTGATAATTGTTTTAGATACCACTAAAAGTGGGGGTTCATTAATTGTCATATCTAAAGTATCTTTACATGTGTTATCATCTTCAACAACAACAGTATGTGTTCCTGCTTGAATAGCATTGTTATCTTCTGTTATCACACCATTAGACCAAGAAAAGGAATAAGGAGCTAATCCATTACTAACCGTAAGATCAATACTCCCATCAGCTCCCCCATTACAATTTACATCTATCGAGGTAGCTGAAGCTACAGGTTTTTCATAAATGGTAACATCAAAACTACACGTACTTATATTTCCTGAAGTATCTTGCGCTTCAAAGGTATTTGTTGTTACTCCAACTGGAAAAACACTTCCCGAAGGTAAACCAGCTGATTGTGTAACAGTAGCTACTCCACAATTTTCTGTTGCAATAGGTACCATATAATTAATGATAGGATAACAAGATGCAGTATCTAATACACAGGTTAGTGTTGGAGCAATAGTATCCATAGGAGTTACTTCAAAAGTACAAGTGCTAACGTTTCCATTTCCATCATCTGCAGTTAATGTAACCGTTTGTGCTAATGAGAATGAACTTCCTGGCAATGGAAACTGTGTAACTGTAATTGCTGAAGAACAATTATCACTTGTTGTTGCTGAAATGATATAATCTTCCATTAGATAACTACAGGTGGAGTCATAGTAAACAGTTTGATTTCCTGGACAAGTAATTAGCGGTGACGTAGTATCGCTGACTATAACGTCAAATTGACAGCTACCCATATTCCCATTTCCATCATTAGCCATTAAGGTAACTATTTGATTTGCTGTTAATAGCGTTCCTGCTGCAGGAATTTGAGTTACTCCAGTAAACAACGCACAATTATCACTAACTGTTGCTAAAGATTTATAATCTGGCAATGCATATTCGCAATTCAAATCATAATAAACGTTTTGATTTCCTGGACAAATAATTACTGGCGATGTTGTATCACTAGGAATAACACTAAACTGACAACTGTCTTTATTTCCATTCCCGTCATCTGCTATTAAAACAACAAGTTGTGTTGCCGTTAAAACAGTGCCAGGGGAAGGGTTTTGAGAAAACGTTATTACAGAAGAGCAATTATCACTACCTGAAGCTAAGGAAGTATAATCTGCTAATACAAACTCACAATTACTATTAAAATAGACATCCTGATTTGCTGGGCAAAAAACAAGTGGAGAAACAGTATCCTCTATAACAATATTAACAGTGTCTTTTATTGTAGGGCATGGTGAGTTGGTAATTGTCCACACAAATTCGTTACTCCCTGGCAACAAACCAGATACCGAAGAATTATTTTGTGTAGGAAAGTCAACTGTTGCTCCCCCTAAGGATGTCCAAGCTCCACTTCCAGAAACAGGTATACTTCCTAATAAACTTCCTGATGTTAATCCTATACAAATACTTGAATCTGAACCAGCATAAACGGTATCACTATTAACAATAGTTAAATTTAAAGTAACTATAGAGTCGCACCCCAAAGCATTAACAAAAGTATCTAATGCTGTTGCATTATCAGTTGTATAGATTACTCCATCCGTCCATGTATAAGAATCACATGCTGTTTGTGTATCTATTCCAGCAGAATTATAGTTTACTCCTTCATCGGTAATGGTCAAATCAAAAATTCCATCTACATTAACCGCTGATCCATCCACCAACACCCAATAATTCTCTCCAGGTGTTAAACACCTTACTATCAATGTTTCATCAAACAATCCTGCTGTATAACCGCTCTCTAACTCTGCTAATGTGCCTGTACAAGTATTGTCGTTGGAAGAATATACTGCTAATTCAAGATCTACTTCATCTGTTCCTATTGGGAAAGCTAAATCGGAAACAGCGTTAACCACAACACTTCCTGTGGCTGGAGCCTGAAACTGAAACCAAACTGTTTGATCTGGAGTCCATCCTGAAGGTGTTGGATCTGAAGTGTTCGTTGCACAGTTATTGGATTGATTCAATCCTCCCGTAGTAACAGATCCTCCCGCAGGAACTACACCCAAATCTTGGGCATCACAAATTAAATCTGCAGCTTGAGCAATTCCATTATCAGTTATTTCTATTCCAAAATAACCTTCTACTCCTTCTGAAGGCGTTGGTAATACTCCTTCTCCATCTACCAATAAAAAATAAGTGGTATTGGGTTTTAAACAAGATAAACTCATACTTTCATTAAAGATAACTCCTGCTCCATCATAATCTTCTTGCACCAATGTTAAAGCTCCCGAACATAGATTATTACTAGACTCATATAATGCCAATTGTAAATTAACCTGATCTCCTAAACTTTGAGGATCACTAACAGCTTCAATTAAAGTAGAACTCCCTATGGTCGCCCCTGTTGTAAAACTAAACCAAACTCCCTGGTCATTCGTCCCCCCCCAGGGATTAGGATCTCCAGTATTTCCTGCACAAAAATTAGCGTAATTTGATAATGTTTTATCTCCTAAAATTCCTCCACTATTTACGGTACCTAAGTTAATTGCATTACATATTTGATCGTAAACTGCACCTGGAGGAAAACTACCTGTAGCAGTAATTGTAAAGTTAACATCTCCCCAGCTGGTATTTGAACCATCATTGGGTATTGACAAATTATAAGTTACACTATTCCCAGGTGTTGGGGTTGCAAAATTCTGGCATGTCTGTTCCAAACAGCTCATACTAACTACACACGCTGCCCCATCATCTTCAAATGCTTGTAAACAAACCTGTAAATTAGCTGGCAAAGCACAATTAAACACCTCTGTATATTGTGTGTTTGGTGGATTTACATAACACACCCCAGCAACAGGGTAAGTAGTATACCCTTGCCCTGCTATTTGAACACGCCATTGTAATTCAGGTCCTCCTCCTGCAAAACCGTCTGTACATGTTGTTCCTGAACTACCACTATTCACCCGAACAGTAAGTGTAACTTGACTGCTTAAGTGAAAGGAAATCAAAAGGAAGAAACAAGAAAATAGAAACTTCATACTTTGAATAAGGGTTATTTAGGATATTCTATTCTTACGTGGTAAATGTTCATTAGTTTTTTAATAAACATCTTTTTAATGGTTGTTACATCGCTAAATGTAATATCAGTATTTACAAACTGATTCTCTTTTACTTGATAATCTATAATTCCCTCTACCAATTGAGTAATACTATCTAAATCGTATTTTTTTAAGCTTCTTGATGCTGCTTCAACTGAATCGGCCATCATTAACGCAGCAGTTTCTTTAGAATAAGGTATCGGACCAGGATATTGAAAAATACTTTCATCTAACTCTATACCAGGATTCTCTTTATGAAACATTCTTAAAAAGTATTGTGTTTTTGTTGTCCCATGGTGGGTTCTAATAAAATCTATAATTTGCTCTGGCAAATTGTGCTTTTTTGCTAATTCTATTCCATGAATAACATGATTGATAATGACTTTCGCACTTTCTTCATAACTTAATTCATCATGAGGATTTACCCCTGATGTTTGATTTTCAATAAAGTAAGCTGGAGAAACCATTTTACCTATATCATGATATAACGCCCCTGTTCTTACCAACAATGGGTCTCCTCCTATTTCTCGAATCACTTCTTCAGCAAGGTTAGAAACCTGCAAAGAATGCTGAAAAGTACCTGGAGCTTTTAAATTTAATTCTCTTAACAATGCATTATTAGTGTCAGACAATTCTAGTAAAGTAACATCCGAAATATATCCAAACACTTTCTCAAACAAATAAATTAATGGATAAGTCAATAAAGTTAGCCCTGCCGAAATAGAGAACCATCCTAAGTTTGACCAAGCTATATTTTCAATGTTTCCTTCTTGTAATAAACCGTACCCTATATAAGAAACAGAGAAAACAAAGAAAATAATAAAAGCTGTGTAAAAGAATTCGGCTCGCTTATTCACATTTAACACCGTAAAGATGGTGATGATACCCGTAATCGTTTCTAACAACACAAACTCGAAGGAGTTAGGTACAATAAAGCTGAGTAGAAAAATGGTAATTACATAAATAAACAATGCCAAGCGGTTACCAAAAAATGTTCTAATTAATAACGGAATAATACAAAACGGTAAAGCATATATACTCACTTGTTCTATTTTTAACGTTAATACCGCTAAACCAATGAACCCAACAACTATTAACAACACAAAAAAGATATCTAAATTATCATCAAATATTTTGTTGTGAGTAACTTTTAAGAAAATGAATATGGAATAAAAAAACAGAACAACCAAAACAAGCTGCCCCATTACTATCCATAACGATTGATTAGAAGAACCTAGCTTATTTTCATAATCTCCCTTTAAGGAAGTTAATACTTTATACTTTTCTGGAGTGACCAATTCCCCTGTAGAAATAATTTTTTCTTTCTCATAAACACCACCACTTACCAAGGAAATAGCTCCCAAATCTTCTTCCAACAATTTCTTTGTCAGCTCAGCATTAAATTTAACATTGTGTTGAATCACATCTTCTATAATGGACAGCATAAAAGAGGGATTGATATTTTTATTCTTCAATCTCGAAACACAAGTGTCGTACGCTGATTTAATAGTATAAAAATCTCCTATTTCTAGCTCTTCAACTACATTGTTTTCGTCCATTAGTAAAATAGATTGATCAACTGGAGCTCCTTCAATTTCATCTACCAGTTCAATAATACCTTTACTATAAATGGATGCTAACAACTCCTCTCCCACTAATTGATAATCGTTCTTCTCTCCTTTTAAGGACAAGGTATCTGAAAAGCGATGATCCAATTCTTCGTTGAACTTTTTGATTACCTTTGGTTCGATGGTTACATCTATATTAAAGTATAACAAATGTTGTTCTTTAATCAAGGTTTTCTCTGCAGAAAGTTCCTCTGTAGTTTTATTGATGGCAAAATCAAAAGGAGCAAATAAATCTTCGTGCACCCATGGTTTATTTTTCTGAAACTCATATTTAAACTTCCCTTCCTTTGGCAATAAGAGTGTAACTAGAAAAATAGCTAACCCAAACAATAAGATTTTGAAAATAAAATCATTCTGGTGTCGAATATATGTTAGCCAATTTTGTTTCATACGGCAATAAAGTTACTTGTTAAAAATAGCATTAAAAATACAAAGCTACAGATTTGAGCTTGAAATAATTTAGTCGTGCTTTTTCTACACATTTTCAATGGAAATAATTAACTTCGTGCTCACATAAACCAATCAAATTTAATCCATGAAAGAAGTATATATAGTTGCTGCGGCAAGAACTCCAATAGGAAGTTTTTTAGGAAGTTTATCAAGTGTTAGTGCCACTAAATTAGGTGCTACAGCTATTAAAGGAGCCATCAATAAAGGGAATATTCCAATTGATACCATTGATGAAGTATTTATGGGGAATGTAATGCAAGCCAATGTAGGACAAGCACCAGCAAGGCAAGCTGCTATTTATGCTGGATTAAATAAGGATGTACCTTGTACTACAGTAAACAAGGTGTGTGCTTCTGGAATGAAAGCCATTTCATTAGCTGCTCAATCTATTTTAACTGGAGATAACGATTGTGTTGTTGCTGGTGGAATGGAAAACATGAGTGCAGTACCTCATTATCATAATGGAAGAAGTGCTGTAAAGTTAGGAGACATTAAAATGGTAGATGGGTTGATAAAAGATGGGCTGTGGGATGTATACCAAAACAAACACATGGGGAATTGTGCAGAAACCTGTGCTTCAGAAAAAAATATTAGTAGAGAAGAGCAAGACAACTTTGCAATTACTTCTTACAACCGATCTACTGCCGCATGGAAAACGGATAAGTTTACTGACGAAGTAGTTCCTGTAGAAGTTCCACAACGAAGAGGTGATGCCGTAATAGTTAGTGAAGATGAAGAATACACCAATGTTAAGTTAGAAAAAATTCCTGCTTTACGCCCTGCTTTTGATAAAGAAGGTTCTGTAACAGCAGCCAATGCCTCTACCTTAAATGATGGTGCTTCTGCATTAGTACTAATGAGTAAAGAAAAAATGGAAGAATTGGGAGTTACTCCTTTGGCTAAAATAGTCAGTTATGCTGATGCCGCTCAAGATTCTGAATGGTTTACTACTGCTCCATCTTTAGCCATCCCGAAAGCATTGAAAAAAGCTAATTTAGAAATTAATGATATTGACTACTGGGAATTGAACCAAGCTTTTTCTGTGGTAGGATTGGCCAACATCAAAGAATTAGGCTTAGATTCTGAAAAGGTGGATGTAAATGGCGGTGCTGTTTCTTTAGGACACCCTCTTGGTAATTCAGGTTCAAGAGTAGTGGTTACCTTAATTAACATATTAAAGCAAAACAATGGAAAACTAGGTGCTGCAGCCATTTGTAATGGTGGTGGTGGTGCGTCTGCTATTGTTATTAAGAATGTTTAATTCTTAATTCTGCATTCATAATTCTACATTTGTAAAATGAGATACGGTATTTGTCATTTGAGTGTTGCTCCTTGTAGATTAGAACCTGCAGATACTAGTGAAATGGTTACCCAACTACTGTTTGGTGAAACCGTTAAGATATATGAAGAAAAGAAAGGCAACTGGCAAAAGATTAAAACTGCATACGACAACTACAGTTGCTGGATAGATGTAAAACAGGTTACTGAAATTACTGAAGAAGAGTTTGAAAAGATTAATTCCACTCCAATAACTGTGAGTGTTGAATTGGTGAGTATTATTAAAAACAATACAACTGATGCTCTCTCTCCCATTGTATTAGGAAGTTCATTGCCTTTTTTTAAAGATGATACCACTCAAATAGCTGAAGAAAAATTTCATTACGAAGGACAAACAGCCACCTTCTCTGACAAACCCGAGAAAGCAAAAATTGCCGAAAATGCCTTCATGTATTTAAACGCTCCTTATTTATGGGGAGGGCGTTCTCCTTTTGGAATAGACTGCTCTGGTTTTACGCAAATCATCTATAAACTCAATGGCATACAATTACCGAGAGATGCCTCTCAACAAGCCGAAATTGGTTCTACGCTCAGTTTTATAGAAGAATCCGAAAGTGGCGATTTGGCTTTCTTTGATAACGAAGAGGGTAACATTATCCATGTGGGGATTATGCTCACTAACAACAAAATTATACATGCTTCTGGGAAAGTGCGTATTGATAAAATTGATCACCAAGGCATTTACAATGTAGAGACCAATACCTACTCGCACCGATTACGTTTGATTAAGAAGGTTCTATAATAACCATAGCCCTCATTCCTTGAGAAGCGACAGCGAATACAAGGAATCAAGACCAATCAACTAACTTCATAACTTACAGCCCTAAACAATTACCAATAATTCACCTATTTTTCGTTCATTTGTGTGTAACTGCCCTCAACTTAATAATAAAAACCGTTCTGTTGTAATGAGTTACTACTGTATTCCCCACACTCTTACCAGTTACAAAATGGTTGCCTTCTTTAACGCTGTTCAGTTAAGGTTTTCTAACTCGCTAACGCTCACACAATAACTAAAACTAAAAGCTGCGACATACGGCAATGTGCGAGGAAACTTATACGAGAACGCACCGTTGAAGGCATCGCTGCTGCGAAAAGAAATGGAAAAACTCTCGGTAGACCAAAAGGTGCGAAGGGTTCTCTTTCTTGGATGCTTTTATTACTAAATCTAAATTGAAAGGACTGATTTAAAACTCCTCTACTTTCAACAACCCTTCTTCTCCTGCAAAATTCTTAGCACTACTATACAAGTAATCTGCTGCTCTTTCTACTATGCTTTCTAATACTGGATTGTTATGGATGTAATCTGATTTTTGATTGATTACCTCGTTACTAAACAACTCTATCGGATGGTTATCGTTACGCCATAATTGATAGGTTTGAGCTTTACTGTTTGCTCCTCCTGCCTTTAACATCTCAGTCAACAACCAATCTCTACGGCTTTCTCCTTCTTCTTGAATCGCTTTGATTATCCGTTGTGCTGTAAACTTCTTAAAGTCTCTTATTATCCCTGACAACTTACACCCTTCTTTGGCTTTTACTACCATGTGCATGTGATTCGACATCAGTACCCAACTGTACAACTCCAAACCTTTTTCTTGTTGACAGTATTTTAGACTTTCTACTACAATATCCTTGTAACGCTTCCTTGTAAACACATCTATCCACTCTACCGTAGCAAATGTTAAGTAGTACAAACCTTCTTCGTTCTTTATCCGATAACTCGTTGTGCCTTTACTCATTACGCTAAAGTAAAGTATTAATCTACTTCTTTTACCGCTGTGCCATTAAGATTTTTACTCCCGATAGCTATCGGGAAAAATCTAAAATGACAAGCTGCTACTTTTCTTTATTCAGAAGATGGCAAGCTGTTAGGGGGGTATTACTTTACCCCATAAAATGTCATACTGAACGATGTTTTGTTGAAATTAAAAATTTCAGCACAAAACGCAGTGATGTATCTATTTTAAAATTCAACACTCAAAACTTCTAAACCGATGTGCCATTAAGAAAACCTAACAACTCTGTTGTTGCTTTTCTAAAATGACAATCTGCTTTTTTACTTACTTGGAAGATGGTAAGCTGTTTGGGGGAATCGTTATGACCTATTTAACTTTTTCATTTATTTGTTTTCCATAATCAGTATAAACTAATTTATAATTTATATTCTCAGGATATTCAGGCCTGAATATTGCAAATAAATGTTCTTGTTTATCTAACGGTATTGTGTATTTATCACTCACTTGTGGAGTTTCTTCTTTTAAATCAAAATAGCCGATAGCGACATAATCCATTCCTTGTTTTAGACTGTCAGAATAGTGAAGTAACAACTCAGTATCTGAATACATATTAGAATTAGTATACACAGTATAAGTAGCAATTTTTTTCTCTAAATCAACTTTCTTTCCAATGATTTCAATTACTACATTCTTCTGCTCTCTATCATGATCACCAGACCCACATCCATTTAACACTATAGTACCAAGGATTGAGAATAAAATAAATCGTGTCCTCATAAATATCTTTTTAATTTTAAAAGTACTACTTTTCTATAAATGCATCAGGGTCACCCAAGAATCCACCACCACCTGTTAAATCTAATGAGTTAAGTTCTAATTAAGACAGCGTTATTTTTAAACATTTCAAATAACCCATACGCTTGATCTGATAAAAGCATAGCTAAAAACCACTGTTTCAGTGTTGTCTTGCTGTTCTGAAGCTCTC
>Ga0114931_10003385_pt1 | contig 20223 bp, 17 predicted proteins | sample 2SBtaG_FD_89579 | JGI IMG/M metagenome (GOLD analysis project Ga0114931, IMG submission 89579) | Deep subsurface microbial communities from Kolumbo volcano to uncover new lineages of life (NeLLi) - 2SBTROV14_V59a metaG | ecosystem: Environmental > Aquatic > Marine > Volcanic | place: Kolumbo...
AACGCCGGCCGCTGCGCCAACGCCGGCCGCTGCGCCAACGCCGGCCGCTGCGCCAACGCCGGCCGCTGCGCCAACGCCGGCCGCTGCGCCAACGCCGGCCGCTGCGCCAACGCCGGCCGCGCCGGCCGCTGCCGCCGCCACCGACGACTACCAGAGCGGCCTGGCTGCCGCCTTCGGTCAGCGCGAGTCGCAGCAGGACATCGGCGTCCTCAGCGTCGGCGACGACTCGGCGTCGTTCGCACTGGCCACCATCGACGGTGACGAGGGCGCCGCCGCCCCGGCCGAGCCGGCCGCCTTCGCCCCGGCTGACGGCGGCGAAGCCGCAGACCTGTTCGCGCCGCCCGAGGAGAACGAGAAGCTCGAGGTCGCCCTCGCCCCCGCGACCCCGCCGCCCGCTCGACAACCCGCTCACCCTGAGCGGAGCTCCGGCCCAGCCGGAGCGGAGTCGAAGGGCGACGACGGCCTGCTCACCCTCCTGCCCGGAGAGGGCGGCGACGATTCCGTCGTCATTCCGTCGACGCGCCTCACCACCGCGGTGCCGGACGCCAGCCCAATCACCCGCGCCCGCCGCGCCCTGGCCACCAACGCCGGCATACGCATCGCCGTCGGTGCCGTGCTCGCGGTCCTGCTCGCCTTCATCCCCGCGCACATCGTCGGCGCCCTGCGCGAGTCGTCCGCCTACGACACTCAGCGCCACAACATCGAGCAGGCCGACACCGCCTACGCCGCCACCGACGTCGCCACCCGCGACGATCTCGCCGAGGCCGACGCCCGCCTCGACAAGCTGCGCGCCGACCAGATCTCGATCCTCCACGGCCGCCGCACCAGCATCGCCATCACCGGCGGCGTGGTCTGGCTGCTCGTCGCCGCCGCCCTCGGCTGGCTGTGGATGAAGAAGATCGACTGGGCCCGGTGGGCCGATTAGCCGCCCGTCTTCGGACGGCGGCTACATCGCCGCCATGCGTTTTTCGCGCCGGCGGGTGACGATCCACGAGATGACGATCGAGATGTTGTAGAGGACCACCAGCGGTCCGGCCATCAGCAGCTGCGACATGACGTCGGGTGGGGTCAGGAGCGCCGAGAGAGTGAACGCCAGGACGATCCACCAGCGGTTGAAGCGCCACATGCCGCGGTGAGTGACCAGGCCGATGATCGACAGGAAGAAGATCAGCAGCGGCAGCTCGAAGATCAGGCCGAAGCCGATGAGCAGCTTGCGCGCGAAGCCGATGTAATCCTGGATCGTCAGCAGCGGGTGCAGGCCGACGTGGACGTTGGTCTTGTAGGCCAGGCCGAGGTCGTGCTGGATCTGGCCGACGTTGGCAGTGGCGTAGCCGAGGAGGAACTCGTAGACCGGCTCGAGCACCAGGTAGTAGCAGAACAGCGCGCCGCCGACGAAGCACAGTCCCGAGACGATGGCGAAGACCACGCCGATGCGGCGCTCGCGCTTGTACAGGCCGGGGGCGATGAACTTCCACACCTGGTGAAAGATGAACGGCGAGGCGACGAAGATGCCGGCCCAGAGCGACAGCGAGAAGTAGGCCCAGAACGGGTCGATCAACGAGCCGAAGTAGAGCGACGGGTCGCCGATCTCGGGGGTGGCCACCTGCTTCTGGTGCCAGACGTGGATCAGCGGCTGCACCAGCCAGACCAGGATCTCCTGGTTGAAGGTGTAGGCGATGGCGAAGCCGCCGAGCAGGGCGTAGACCGAGTTGCGGATGCGCGTGCGCAGGTCGCGCAGGTGCTCGACGAACGGCATCCGCGACGCGTCGAGATCGGACTCGGCGTCTTCTTCGAGCTCGGTCTCGTCCCCGGTCTGGGTATCAGCCATGGGCGTCGAGCTCGTCGTCGTCGGTGCCCTGGGCGACCGTGCCGTCGGCCGACTTCACGACCGGCAGGTCGGGGTCGGCTTCGGCGCCCTCGGCGCTCGCGCCTTCGGCCTGCGGCTCGGGCGCGGGCTCCGGTGCGGGCTCCGGGTGGACGTCCTCGGCGGCGACGGTGCTCTTGGGCAACGGCAGGGCCGGGGACGTCCCTGTCACCGCCGGCTTCGGCTTGGGTCGAGCCTCGGCGGCGTGTGCCGCCATGCGGAAGTCGTCACCACGCAGGGCGCTCTTGAGGTCGCGCACGGCGTCGCCCAGCTGAGTGTCCTCGTCCAGGGTCTTCTGCAAATCCCGCGTCTGCTTGCGGAAGCCGCGGATTCCTTTGCTCAGCTTCTTGGCCGCGTCCGGAAGCTTGTCGGGGCCCACCACGAGGAGGGCAACGATGGCGATGACGACCATCTCCCAGAGACCCATGCCAAACATGCTGCGGCGGAATATAGCACTCCTTATTCCTCGCGCAGCTGGCTGGCGGCGTCCAACGCCAGGGTGGCGGTCGAAGAGACTTCGGTCAATGCGGTGCGAAGACCCTCGACTTGTTGGGCTTCTCCGCGGAGCTCTCCGCGGACCCCTTCCAGCTCCTCGAGGACCCGGCTGGCGCCACCGGTCTGCTCGCGGTGGGCCAGGGCGATCTGGTGAACCCTGTCGTTTATCGACTCCACCGACAGGGCGATCTGCTTGGAACCCTTGTTCTGCTCGCGCGACGAACGCTCGACCACCTTTGTGATCTCGCGCATCTGTTCGGCTGACCGCATGACCGATTCGGAGCCCTTGGACTGCTCGGCGGTGGCGGTGGCGATCGACTGCACGGTCTCGGCGATGCGGTTGATGGCGTCGGTCACCTGCTTGGAGCCGCGCGCCTGCTCGACCGTGGCCCGGGCGATGTCCTTGACCATCAGCCGCGACTGGTCGGCGATGTCGCGAATGCGGCGCAGGGCGTCCTCGGCCTGGTTGGACACCCGGACCCCCTCGTCGACCGCCAGCGAACCGGCTTCGACGGCCTCGGTGGCTGCCCTGGTCTGCAGCTGCACCGCCTTGATCAGGTCGGCGATCTCCTTGGTCGACGCGCCGGAGCGCTCGGCCAGATCCTTGATCTCGTCGGCGACGACGGCGAAGCCTTTGCCGTGCTCGCCCGCCTGCGCGGCGATGATGGCGGCGTTGAGCGCGAGCAAGTTGGTCTGCTCGGCGACGTCGTCGATGACCTGGAGGATCTTGTCGATCTCCCCGATCTTGGCGCTGAGCGCGTCCATCACCTTGGTCGCCTCGCCGGACGACTTCTTGATCTTCTGGATGCCGCCGATGGTCTGGTTGATCGCCTCGACGCCCAGGTCGGAGGCGCGGGTGACCTCCTCGGACAGCTTGGCGGTCTCGTTGGCGTTGTTCTGAACCTGATGGATCGACATGTCCATCTCGTTCATCGAGCTGGAGGTCTCCTCGGCGGTGGCCGACAGCTCGTGCACGTTGCTCGCCACCTCTTTGATGGCGTAGGTCATCTCTTCGATCGCCGACGCGGTGTCGGCGACGGCGTGGGCGAGTACCGTCATGTGCTCGACGATCTCGTCGTTGGCCACGCCCAGCTGGGTGACCGAAGCCGACGACTCGACCGCCGACTCCTCGAGCGAGTTGATGCTCTCCTGGGTCGCGCGCAGGGCTGCGGTCATCTGCTGCAGACCGGCGGCGGTGGCATCGACGTGCGCGAGCTGGGCGCTGACGTAGCCGATCAGCCGCTCGGCCTGGGCGACCGCGCGGCCGACGGCGTCACCGTGCGAGCTGCCAAGCTCCGCGATCCGGCCCAGCCGCTTGTCGTACGAGCGCTCCAGCTCGGCGGCGTCGGCGATCCGATCGTCGCGGGAGGTGCGGAGGTGGCTCCACAGCGCCAGTAGCGGTCCGGCCGCTGCGGCCACCGCCAGGCCAACGAGCACGCCCTTGGGTCCCCATCTCGCCGGTGCCGCGACCGCAGTCGCGAGGGCGCCGCCGAGCGGCACGGCCAGAAGGACCCAGAAGAACGTGTCGGCTTGTGGGCGCGAGGATGCCATTGCCCCCGAGAACCGCACAATACCACGGTCGCGCGCCGAGCCTGAACTCCACGGGCGATCAGAACTCGATCAGCGTGCGATTAGAACTCTCGGGTGACACGGCCCAGGTTGGTCGGCACGTCGTGGGCGGCGCCGACCTGCTCGGTCGGCTCGGTCCCCTGCGCGAACCACAGCTCGAGCCCGCTGCCGCCGGGCGCGGCGAGGAGACCGGTCTCGCGGTCGACCCGCGCCTGCACCATCCCCGGCGGCGGCTGTCCCGGCAGCGGCCGCGGCGCGCGGTCGCCCTCGGCGGTCTCGACCAGCGCCCGCCACAGCGGCAGCGCGGCGCGGGCGCCCTCATCGCGCGGGCCCAGGGTGTGGGCCGGATCGTCGTGGCCCACCCACACGGCCGCCACCAGCCGGCCGGTGAAGCCGACGAACCAGGCGTCGGTGTTGTCGTTGGTCGTGCCGGTCTTGCCCGCCGCCGGATGGTCCATGGTGCGCGCGCTGTGGCCGGTCCCGCGCAGCACCACGTCGCGCATCATCGCGGTCAGGATGAAGGCGGTGCGCGGGTCCAGCACCTGGCGGCCGGGGTCGCAGGCGGTGGCGGCCACCCGGTCCAGGCGGCGCGCCGGATCCAGCGACGGGTCCAGCGGCGAGGCGCGGTCGACCAGCACCCGGTCGCCGCGGCGCACCCGGACCACGGTGGTGCGCGGCAGCGCGCGCCCGCCGCGGGCGATGGCGCCGATCGCGCCGGCCAGTTCGAGCGGGATCACGCACGAGGCGCCGAGCGCCATCGGCCGCACGTCGGCCAGCTTGGTGGTGATTCCCAGGCGGCGGGCGAGCGCGGCCACCGGCTTGGCGCCGACGCGGTCGAGGACGTCGACCGCGGGTGGGTTGAGCGACAGCGCCAGGGCGTCCTGCGCCAGCACTGCGCCGCGGAAGCGGTGACCGGAGCGCGGCTTCCAGTAGACGCCGGTGTCCGGATCGTACTCGGTGATCGGCGCGTCACGGAGCGGGGTGCCGGCGGTGATGACGCCCTTCTCGATCGCCGCGCCGTAGAGGATCGGCTTGAACGCCGAGCCGGGCTGGCGGCAGGCCTGGGTGGCGCGGTCGAAGCGGCTGTCGCCCCACGATCGGCCGCCGACGGTCGCCTGCAGGTAGCCGGTCTGGTGATCCCAGATGATCGCCGCCAGCTCCGGCGGGCCGGCGTCGTCGCCCTTGCCCAGCTTGGTCACGTGCGCGCGGGCCAGGCGCTCGGCCTCGGCCTGGAGCACCGGCTGGGCGGCGGTCTCGATCGCCAGCCCGCCGCGGGCGTAGTCGTCGGGCATCGACTCCTCGATCTCGCGGCGGGCGCGCTCGGTCAGCCACGGCGCCACGGTGCCGTAGCGCAGCGGCGGCGGGGACAGCTCGATCGGCTGGCGCATGGCGGCGTCGGCCTCGGCGCGGGTGACGAAGCCGGCGCGGGCCATCCGCTCGAGCACCTCGTCGCGGCGGGCGCGGGCGGCGTCCGGGTTCTTGTACGGGTCGGCGCGGCCGGGAGCCTGGGCGAGGCCGGCGATCAGCGCGGTCTGCCCCAGGTCGAGGTGCGCCAGCGGTCGGTCGAAGTAGGCGCGCGCGGCGGCGGCCACGCCGTAGGCGCCGGCGCCGAGGAAGACGTGGTTGACGTAGACCTCGAAGATGCGCTGCTTGCTGTAGCGAGCGTCGAGCTTGCGTGCGAGCAGCGCCTCGCGCACCTTGCGCCGCAGACTGCGCTCGTAGCCGATCTGTTTGGGCAGCAGGTTGCGCGCCACCTGCTGGGTGATGGTCGATGCGCCCGAGACCACGCGGCCGGCGCGGTAGTTGTCCCACGCGGCGCGCAACACCGCCTGGGCGTCGACGCCTCCATGGTGGAAGAAACGCACGTCTTCGGCGGCGAGCACCGCTTCGATCATCCGCCGCGGCAGGTCACCGTAGGTGACCGGGATGCGGTGGCCAACCTCGTGCCCGTGCGCGGTGTCGACGGCGAACGGCTGCTCGGCCAGCAGTGTGCCGTCGGCGGCGACGATGACGCTGGTGCGCGGCGCCGCCGCCTCCCACGCTTCCAGGTTCGGCGTCGCCGGCAGCCCGGCGGCGTAGTCGCGCAGGGTGATCACCGCGACCACACCGACGACGATCGGCGCGGCCAGAAGGATCCACAGGACCAGCACCAGCGGGATGCGCCACCATAGCCCGCCGCGGCGGCGGTTGCCGATGCGCACGTGCCGCGGGTGGCGAATCATCCGTTCATCCGAACAGGGTCATCTGCACCGGCGGGCCGAGCGGGTGGACGATGCGCCCGCGCCGGTGGAGGGCGGCGGCCAGCGGCTCGGCCTGCCGGTGGGTGAGGTAGACGCGGCGCGCGCCGGAGCTCTCGATGTAGGCGATCAGCTCGTCGCGACCGGCGTGGCCGCTCCAGGCGATGCCGTCGTCGGCGCCGACCGCGGCGGCGGCGTCTGGCTCGGCGGCGCGGCCGCTGACCAGGATCACGCGACCGCCGTCGCCGGCGACCGCGCGCGCCGAGTCGCGGTGGGACAGCGGCCACAGGACCACCCGGCCGGCGGCGTTGTCGCGGGCCCCGACCCGGCGCAGCGCCGGCAGGTCGACCTGCCGCGCGCGGCGCAGCCGGTGGGCGGCGACGTGAATGCTGCGGTGGGCGCCGAGGGCGATGCCGGCCGCGCCCAGCCGGGCGGCGACGTCGACAGCGCGACCGATGGAGCCGACCAGCAGCACCGTGGCCCGGTCGGCGGGTCGGTCCGCCAGCCGATCGAGCAGCGTGGCCGCGGCGTCGTCGGTCGACGGAAACGACGGCGTGTCGTAAGCGGCGGCGACGATCAGCGTGTCGCACGGGCGGACGTCGGCGACGCCGCCGAGACCGCCACCGCGCGGGTTGACCGCGCCGGCGTACAGCACCCGCTGGCCGTCGACGTCGACCGCCAAACCGGCCGCGCCCAGCGAGTGACCGCTGCGCACCAGCTCGAGCCGCCGGGTGCCCAACGTAAACGGCCGCCCGTACGGGCTGGACAGCACGGAGTCGGGGCCGCGGCCACCGTCGTCGATCGTGAGCAGCGTCTCGCCGGTGGCGATGATCTGACCGTGGCGCACGCGCCCGACCGCGTCCGCTCGCGACAGGAAACAGATGTCGCGCGCGCGCAGCGCGTCACACCAGATCCGGGTGTCGCACAGATGCACGCCATTGCGCCACAGCGCGGTCTCGTCGGCCGCGTCATCCACACGGCTGGGGTCGCCAAGAGTCACGTCACGCACACGGTGCCACGCGCACGCGAGCACAGCAACCGATCGGCTACAGCAGCGCTTCTTCGGGCAGCTCGCTCTTGAGGAACTTCTTTTCCAGCTCGTCGACGCGCGCGATCAGCTCGGCGCGGCTGGCGTCATCGAGGGAAAAGACGATGCCCATGCCGGGGACGTCTTCGTCCTCGACGACCACGGTGTGGGTGACGACGCCGACCAGCGAGGTCGACTTCTCCTGGCCGGGGAAGGCGACCAGGAGGTGGAGCTCGGACTCTTCCGGGAGCGGATCTTCGGTGACCACGAAGATGCCCTCTTCGTTGATGTCACGGGTGTAGCTCTTGCACGGCCCGTTGACGCCGCCGTACGTGACCTCGAGGCGCAGCGGCAGGCGCCGGCGCTCACGCAGATTGAGCAGGCCGCCGCGGACGAAGCCGTTGAGGTAGTTGACCTTCTCGCGCTCTTCCGCGCCCAGGGCGACGGTGGTGCCGGCCGGCGCCGACCCCTCGGCTACGTCCCGGTGGGCGATCACCTGGCCGCGGAGGATGACGCGCGGCCCCTCGTTGCCGACCGACAGATCGATGCGCACCGTGTCGCCGACTCCGGCCGTGGCGTCACCGTCGAGGTGGACGGTGAAGTCGCGAGGATCGAACACCTTGACCCACTGCCCCTTATCCTCGAGGTTGAGCTCGACCCGGATCACCGGGGTCGATTGTAACGGAAACCGGGGTCAGCGGGTGAGCCGGACGTCAATCGCGATCCGCCGGTGCCCGCGCAGGAGCTCGATGGTGAAGCGATCGGTGCTCTCGAGATGGGCGTAGACGCCGGCGGCGGCATCCAGGTCGGCGACGTGGGCCCCGGCGATCGAGCTGATCTTGTCGCCGGCGCGCAGGCCCAGGCGGTAGGGGAAGGACCCTCGGGACACGTCGATGACGCGGACACGGTCGTGGTCACGGGCGAGCTGAATTACCTGCGCCAGCGCGGTGAAGTCGTCGAGGGCGCCATCGAACTCAGCCCGCGGGATGCGAACCCGCTGGTGGGTGATCTCCGCCAGCGGCGGCAGCTCGAGCTCGGGAATCACCGGGCCGGCGGGGGCCCTTCGACTCCGCGCGGGCTGCGCCCGAGCTTCGCTCAGGGCGACCGGTTTGTCGGCGGCCGCGGGCGCGGACCCGGGCGCGGGCTCCTTCGACTCCGCGCGGGCTGCGCCCTGGCTCCGCTCGGGATGGGCGGTTGGGGCGGGGGGCGCATACGGGTCGAGCGGCAGCGCGTTGGCGTACGGGTCCATCGGCTGGTCGGCCGGGTTGGTGACGGGAGTAGCGATCGGCGTCGATGTGGGCGCCTTGGCCGGCGGGGCCGGGCCGGTCGCCGGCTTGGGCGCGTCGGCCGGTTACGGCAGGGTGATGACGTAGTGGGTCTCCCCCGCCGACAGGATCAGCTGGTCGGCCTCCACCGCCGTGACGGCGAAGCCCTGAACTGTGTCACCGGCGCGAACCACGACATAGCTGGCGCGGTTTCGGTCGTAGACCAGCGCCTGGTGGGTCTTGGCCAGGATGGCGTCGAGGATGACGCGCGGGGCGGGCGGCGTGGTCGCGGCCGGCGCTGCCGCCGGGGCGGGAGCGCCGGACTCCCCGGGAGCTGCGGGCTGGGCGCGCGCTGCCGGCGCGGCAGTCGCCGTGAGAGCGAGGCTGAGCAAGAGCGCGCGAACGGTCACGCGCGCATGTAGTGCAACATCCGCACCACGTCGCAAGCCACTGGAAGCCGGGAGCCTCCAGTCACGATCGTAGTCAGCCGTTCACGCTGGCCCTGACGCGGGCGCGCAACTACTTCTCGGACGCGGCTTCCTTGGCCGGCGGCTCTTCGTCCTTGGAGCCGGACTCGTCGCCGAGGTCGTAGCCGGACAGATCGAGGTCCTCGAGCTCTTTGAGGTCCTCGGCCGACAGCGAGGCGCCCGCGCCGGGGCTGGGCTCTGGCTCACTCTCGGAATCCCCGCCTTCGCCGGCGGTGAGCTTCTTGGTCTCGGTCTCGCTGGCGCCCTGGAGCAGGCCCATCTTGGCCTTCAGCTCGGCCAGGTCGTCGTCGGCGGTGGAGCCGCCGGCCGCCTCCAGCTGGAGGAACTTGGCCTCGAGGGCATCGCCCGAGATCTCGCCGGCCAGCTCGGCGCCGGCCTCGGCCTCGGCCTCGAGCATGTTGATCTGGTCGGCCATCCGCTCGAACGTGTCGAAGGCGCTGGTGTCGCCCAGGCTCGACATGGTCGCAGCGATCTGCTGCTGCGCCTCTGCCCGCTTCTTGCGGGCAATGAGGATGTTCTTCTTGCGCTTGGCCTCTTCGATCTTGTTGTTGAGCAGCCGCAGCGCGTCCTTGAGCTTCTCGACCGCCTGCTTCTGCTGCAGCCACTGCTGCTGGAACTGCTGGGCCACGGTCTCGTGCTCTTGCTTGCGCACGAGGGCCTGGCGCGCGAGGGTGTCGTCGCCCGCACGGACGGCGACCATCGCCTTGCGCTCCCATTCCTTGGCCTTGTCGAGCTCCGCGTTGTACTGCTTCTGGAGCTTCTTTTCGTCAGCGATCGCGACCGCCACGGCCTTCTTTGCGTCGACCAGCTGCTGCTGCATGTCGAGCAGCACCTGATTGAGCATCTTCTCCGGGTTTTCGGCCCTGGAGATGAGGTCGTTGATGTTGGACTTGATGAGGGTGCCGAGTCTCGCGAAGATGCCCATAGCGCCTAAGATTCCTTGGCTTTCAGATCTCGAAGCCTACGAGATCATCCCCCGTGTTGCAACGCCCGCCCCCGCGTGATATTCGGCTCGCCCAGCCATGACCGAGGTGCCACGCGCCGACCGGCGCCTCCCGCGCCACGTCGGGATCATCATGGACGGCAACGGCCGCTGGGCGAAGAACCGGGGGTTGCCGCGGATCGAGGGCCATCGGGTCGGCGCCGACAGCGTCCGTGACGTGGTCCGCTTCGCCCGGCAAATTGGCCTGGACGCCCTGACGCTGTATGCCTTCTCCGCCGAGAACTGGGCCCGTCCCGCCGACGAGGTTCGCGGCCTGATGGAGCTTCTGCGCGACTACGTGATCGAGGAACGCGCCGAGATCATGGACAACCACATCCGCCTGCGGGCGGTGGGCGAGATCGGCCGCCTCCCGTCCATGGTCAGCGACCCGCTCGACGCCCTGATCGCCGATTCGGCGGGCAACGACAAGATGGCGCTGACCCTGGCGCTGTCCTACGGCGGCCGCGCGTCGATCGCCGAGGCGGCGCAGCGAGCGGTAGCCGCGGTGCAGCGAGGGGAGCTGGCCCTGGCGGCGCTCGACGCCGACGCCCTGGAGCAGTTCATGCCGCTAGCCGACCTGCCCCCGCTCGACCTGCTCATCCGCACCAGCGGCGAGCAGCGGGTGTCCAACTTCATGCTGTGGGAGCTGGCCTATGCCGAGCTCTACTTCACCGAGACTCTGTGGCCCGACTTCCGCCGCGAGCAACTCGACGTGGCGCTCGACGAGTACGCCCGGCGCGAGCGGCGCTTCGGCCTGACCGGCGATCAGGTCGCCGGCATCGACACCGACCTAGGGCCCGGCCCGGGACGGACGGAGTAACCATGGCGCTGGGCAATCTGGCATCGCGCTTCCTCGTCGCGCTGGTCGGCGTGCCGATCATCCTCGGCGCCGTCTACCAGAACTGGCACCACGGCATCCTGTGGGTGGTGGTCTTCGCCGCCTCGCTGGTGGCGATCAACGAGTTTTTGGCCATGGCCATCGACGACAAGACCGACCGCATGGCCGGCGTGATCCTCGGCGGCCTGGCGTGCGCCGGCTTCTACTGGCTGGGCTTCCGCCACGGCGGCGCCCTGGTCGCGATGTTCGGCGCCACGGTGCCGGTCGGCCTCTACTACATGTTCCGCTTTGGCGACATGAGCACGGCGGCGGCGCGCTTCGGCACCACCGTGGCCGGCATCGTCTACGGCGGCCTGTTGTTCACCTTCCTGGCCATGCTCAAGCGCGACGGCGGACCACACGGTGGCGACATGGTGGTGTTCGTCCTGGCCATCGCCTGGGTCGGCGACACCGGCGCCTACTTCGCCGGCCGTTTTCTCGGCAAGACCAAGCTCTACCCGGCGGTCAGCCCGGGCAAGACCTGGGCGGGCGCGTTCGGCGGCCTGGCCGGCTCGGCGCTGGCGGCGGTGGTCATGCACCTGGTGCGGATGCAGGACGTCGGCTGGGCCCACATGTTCGCCATGGCGCTGCCCGCCGCGGCACTGGGACAGATGGGTGACCTCGTCGAGTCGATGCTCAAGCGCTCGCGCGGGGTCAAGGACTCGGGCACGCTCTTGCCCGGACACGGCGGCATGCTCGACCGGGTCGACGCGGTGCTGTTCATCGGCCCGTACGTCTACCTCTACTACTTCGTCGCCGGGCCGGAGCTGCACCGGCTGTTCTCGTAGTCCCGCCGACTGGCGCACGTCGAGCGGGTGCAGCTCGAGGGTCTCCAGCGCTGGTCGACCAGATCGCGGCAGACATGCTCCCAGGCGCCGACCGGCTTGCGGCGCGAGCGTTCGTAAACCGGTCGCCGCTCCAGGAGGCCGGTGTTACACGGGACCGAGCGGCGGTTTCGAGGCGCGCCGCCAGCAAGGCACGAGGAGGAAGTGGGCGGTAGCCCACGCCTGACGAGTAACGCGGCTGGCGGTGATGCATCGGAAGCGCGGCGACGGGACGTTTGACACCAGACTCCTAGCTGAACAGCTCGCGGAGGCGGGCGCCGAGCGCGTTCATCGGCAGCTCCGGTCAGAGCGTGGCGAGGAAGCTGCGCCCGCGGTCGGCCCACTCCGAGCCGGGGTCGAGGGTGAGGTACTGCTCGAGGTGAGTGCGCGCCTGGGCGACGCCGCCGAGGCGGGCCAGGATCAGCGCCAGGTTGTAGTGCGCGTCGGCGAAATCGGGGTGGCTGCGCACCACCCGGCGGAGCTCGCTGATGGCGTGCTCGGTCTCACCGAGGTCGTGGAGCAGGTTGCCCATGTTGAAGCGCGCCTCCGGCTGGTGCGGCTCGTACTCGAGGGCGGTCTCGAACGCCTGCCGGGCATCTTCGACCTTGCCCCGGCGGTAGAGGATGTTGCCCAGGTTGGTGTGGGCGGCGGCGAGGCCGGGCTCGAGATCGAGGGCCAGGCGATAGCGCTGCTCGGCAGCGAGCTCGTCGCCCCGTTCGTCGGCGGCGACGCCGTCCAGGAAGTAGCCGTAGGCCGACGGCGGCTCGTGGGATTCGGTGGGGCCGTCGTCGACCGCGGCCGGGACCGCGCTCGGCGCCGACGTGACCTGCGAGTCTTTGGCGCGCGCGGTCGGTAGCTCGAGCACCTCGGTGACGCGGTTGCGCAGGCTGTCGACGGCGAACGACATCACCACCTGACCCGACGACGGCTCGAACACCACGTCGTCGTCGACCGCGACCACGGTCTCTCCGTCCGAGCAGATGCGCAGGCGGTTCATCGGGTGGCGCTCGTCGCGGATGATCTCGCGCAGGCCGTCGAGGTTTTTGCGCACCGACTGCATGCTGAGTTCGCGGCCGAGCAGCTCGAGGGCGGCCTTGACCGCGATCAGATCTTCGAACCGGTAGTAGAGGCGACCGTTGCGGCGGACGCTGGCGCCGACGAAGCCGGTCTGGATCCAGTAGCGCAGGCGCGACTCCTGCACGCCGAAGATACGCGCGACGTCCTTGATGCTGTAGAGCTCGCTCACGGTCAGTCCTCCACGGGGGCTTCGATGTCCATGTCCAGATGCAGGCTGGCGCCGGTGCGCCGGGTCTTGACGTCGATCTGCGCGGGGCCGATCGGTGCCGCGGCCATTCGCCTGGCTTCGCCGACCGCCAGCTCTCGCGCGCGGCGGAGCACGCGGTCGTCGGTGCCGACCAGATCGGCCACGCGGCGCGCCGCGGTCTCGTCGCACGGATCGCTCACGGCGTCGGCGGCGCGACCGAGGTCGATGGTGACCATGGTCGAGCCGAAGAACTGGTCGTCCTCGACCTGCCCCTCGGACAGATGCGAGGAGGCGCCGAACAGGATCTCGATCGCCGCGCTCGACAGCCGGATCCGGATCTCGCGCTCGAACAGCGACACCCGCCGGGCCAGCACCATCGGTTTGCGCGGCGGCGCCGCCACTTCGCACCGCCGCTTGGTTACTCTGGAAGCCATGGGCCAGATGGTATCGATCCCCGAGCCAGTGGCCCACTTTTCCGCACATGTAGGACAGGAGACGCTCTCGAGTTTCTAACTTCTTTCCCTAATCATTCCGGCCCATTCGCGGAAATCACTCCAGCCACCCCGTCCACCGCGCCCATTGGCTGTCGGACGGAATTCCTGTAACTAGCTGAATCTATTGAAGAAAAAACTTAAAAACTCGAGAGCGTCCGCGGAGTTTGGGGATTTTCAGACGCCGGGGGGGTTGGCGGGGCGGGTGGTGGCGCTGTTGGGGGAGCGGGTGCGGTCGGTGGTGGAGCCGACGTGTGGGCGGGGGAGTCTGCTGGTGGCGGCGCTGGAGCGGTTCGGCGGGGCGCGGGGGCTGGGGCTGGAGCTCGATGCCGGACACGTGGCCGACTGCCGAGACGCGCTGGCGGCGGCGGGGCTGGCCGCGGAGGTGCGGCAGGCGGACTTCTTCCAGGTCGACTGGGAGGCCGAGCTCGGGCGGCTGCCGGAGCCGATGCTGGTGGTCGGCAACCCGCCGTGGGTGACCAGCGCGGCGCAGGGCGCCGTCGGTGGGGCCAATCTGCCGGAGCGCTCCGCCGCGGCGGTCGCGCCCGGGCTGGACGCGGTCACCGGCGCGTCCAACTTCGACATCTCCGAGTGGATGATGCACCGGCTGGCGACGGCGCTGGTCGGCCGCCGGGCGACGCTGGCGATGCTGTGCAAGACCTCGGTCGCGCGCCGGCTGCTGCGCCGGCTGTGGCGGGACGGGGTCACGCCGGCGGCGGAGCTTTTTGCCATCGACGCGGCCGCCGACTTCGGCGCCGCGGTCGCCGCCTGCCTGCTGATCCTCGACTTCGGCCGCCCCGGGGACGCCTCGTGCGCGCAACATCCCGGCCTGGCGCGCGCCGCCAGCCCCGCGCGCTTCGGCCTGCGCGACGGCCAGCTGGTCGGCGACCGCGACGCCTACGACCGCTGGCGCGACTTCACCGGCGACGGCCCGCGCTGGCGCTCGGGTGTCAAGCACGACTGCGCCGCGGTCATGGAGCTGACCGCCGCCGGCGACGGCTGGTGCAACGGCCTGGGCGAGCCGGTCGACGTCGAGCCGGAGCTGCTGTTCCCGCTGCTCAAGAGTTCCGAGCTGGCCGCCGGCACCGCGCCGCGGCGGCGCCTGCTGTTGCCCCAGCGCGCGACCGGCGATGATCCGGCCGCCCTGCGCGACCGCGCTCCCCGCGCCTGGCGCTACCTCGACCGCCACGGCGATCGCCTCGACGCGCGCAAGAGCGCTGTCTACCGCGGCCGCCCGCGCTTCGCGGTCTTCGGCGTCGGCACCTACAGCTTCAGCCGGTACAAGGTCGCAGTCAGCGGCTTCTACCGCCCGGCGCGCTTCCGCCTGATCGGCCCGCTCGGCGACCGCCCGGTGCTGTTCGACGACACCTGCTACTTCCTGTCGTTCGACGACAGCGCCAGCGCCAGCCGCGCCCTCGCCGCGCTCGAGTCCGAGCCGGCGCGCGCGCTCCTCGACGCGCTGACGTTCGCCGACGCCAAGCGGCCGATCACGGCCCGCCTGCTGGCGCGGCTGGATCTGGAGAAGCTGGCTACTCGGGAAGCTCGCTGAGCTTGCAGTCGCCGCCCAGCAGCCCGTCCTTCGGCGGCGTCCATGCCGTGGGCTTCACGTCGCGGCAGTAGAAGCGCAGCCGGTTGAAGTCGTGCCACAGGAGCGTGTTGCGCACGCCGTCGCGATCGCCGTCCACCGGGTGCGCCAGCGCCGCGCCCGCCGCCGCCCGCCAGGCGGCGTCGCTCTTCTCGGCCGCCGCCCGCATCGCCGGCGTCGGCGTCTCCGGCGCCAGCAGCGCGAACGGCCCCACCGGCAGCGCGTGGGTCAGCGTGGCCGCGTCGAGCTCCGGCGACAGCTGCACGTAGACCGGCCGCCTGGTCGCCGCCAGCGCGGCCAGCGGCAGCGGTCGCCCCAGCTTCAGCGGCGCGTCGATCACCGGCGCCAGCGTCGGGTAGCGGCGCCGATCCTCGCCGGCGGTGCCGGGATAGGTCAGGAACCCCAGGTCGAGCAGCGCCACGTCCGGACGCGCGTGCTCGAGCGCGCGCATCGCCTCCAGCCGGTAGCTGGTTTCGAAGTACGACGGCATCAGCACCGCCCGCGGCGGCAGCCGCGCGAGCTCCATCTCGGCCACCCGGTCCGAGTCGCCGGCGCCGACGAGCTCGCTCGACGGTCCGTGCACGGTTGCCTGCAGCGGCACCGTCAGCCACATCAGCACCAGCGCCGCGGCGACGACGCCGCGCCGCCAGCCGGGCCGGGTCTCGATCGCCGTGCACGCCAGCGCGCCGACGCCGGCCAGCGCCAGCAGCATCAGCGCGGCGATCGCCGGCAACAGATAGCCGTGGTGATCCGGCGTGTGCGGCTCGAACCCAATCAACGCCCGCGCGACCACGCCCAGCGCGACCACCCCGCCGAGGAACGCGAACAGCGCCCGCGGCCGCCGCCGCAGCCCGGCGTACAGCCCGACCAGGCCGAGCACGAACAGCGGCACGCTCGAGTCGTCGGCCAGCGCCACCGCGATCTGGCCGGCGTCCTCGGCCATGCTGGTCGGCCGCTCGGCGCCGACCGACTTCTGGAACGCCCGCGCGCTCACAGTCCAGGCGAACCGCTCGGCAGTGTGCGGCGCCCCCCAGTCCGGCTCGGGATGGCGCGCCGAGCGCACCGGCAGGTAGAGGAACGAGGCCAGCCCGATCATCGCCAGCGCCGCCGCCGCGCCGGTGGCCCGCGCGCTGGGCCGAGCCTGCCGTCCGCGCGCCAGGACCAGCGCCGCCGCCGGCACCAGCACGGTGGCCGCGATTAGGTGGTGGTTGGCTGCCGCGAGCCCGCCGAACAGCGCCCCGAGCAGCAGCCAGCGGGGATGGCGCCCGCCCTCCCACGCGATCGCACACGCCATCGCCCCGACCAGGAGCAGCGACTCCAGCGCGTAGACCTCGGCCCGCACCGCCTGGAACCAGCTGGCCCACGACAGCGCGAACGCCAGCGCCACCGCGGCGGCCAGGGCCGACCGCACCCGCGCCGACAGCTCCGGGGCCACCTGGCCCAGCAGCGTCCGGCCGGCCGCCCACAGCGCCGTCGCCGCCCCGGCCCCGGCCAGCCCGGAGGCGGCATTGATGCGAAAAGTCTGGTCCCCTACCGGGATCAGCCCCGCCAGGTGACCGAGCAAGACCGGCAGCGGGTGGCCGGGCGAATGGGGCACCCCCAGGTTGACCGAAGCTGCCACGAACTCAGGAGAATCCAGCCAGCCGATGGCCGGCGAGGCGGTCGCCAGGTACACGCACAGGGCGGCCCCGAACACGAGGATGCCGGCCACGTTGGAAGTGTACAGCGCTCCGTGCTCGTGTTACCCGTTAGGGCGGCCGAACTTACTGGATTCGTGACACTCGACCTCAAAAAATACCCGATCCTCATCGTCGACGACGAGCAGGACAACGTCGATGCGTTCCGCTTCAACTTCAAGCGGGCGTTCACGATCCTGTCGGCCAACGGCGGCCAGGAGGCGTTGGAGATCCTCCGCGACTCCGACGTGTCGGTCATCGTCACCGACCAGCGGATGCCCAAGATGACCGGCCTGGAGCTGCTCCAGGCTGCCCGCGATCTGCGCCCTGACGCTGTCGGGATCATCCTCACGGCGTTCACCGACGTCGACGTCCTGATCGAGTCGATCAACCTGGGCCACATCTACCGCTACATCACCAAGCCGTGGGACGCCAAAGAGGTGCGCGGGGTGCTGACCCACGCCATCGAGCGCTTCCACCTGGTGCGCGAGAACAAGAAGCTGGTCGCCCAGCTCGAGCAGTACACCGGCTATCTCAACCAGGAGATCCACGGCGCTTTCGACTTCGGCAACATCATCGGCCAGAGCCCGGCCCTGCGCGAGGTGTTGGACAAGGTCGAGCAGGTGGCGCCGACCGCCTCGACGGTGCTGCTGTGGGGCGAGACCGGCACCGGCAAGGAGCTGGTCGCCCACGCCATCCACATCAACTCGCCGCGCGAGGACAAGCCGTTCGTCCGCGTCAACTGTGCGGCGCTGGCGCCCGGCGTCCTCGAGTCGGAGCTGTTCGGCCACGAGAAGGGCGCCTTCACCGGCGCGGTGTCGTTCCGCCCCGGCCGCTTCGAGCTGGCCGACGGCGGCACCCTGTTCCTCGACGAGATCGGCGACCTGCCGATGGAGGTGCAGATCAAGCTGCTCCGCGCCCTGCAGGAGCGCGAGTTCGAGCGGGTCGGTGGCACCGAGACCATCAAGGTCGACGTTCGCGTCATCTCGGCGACCAACCGCAACCTCGAGCAGATGATCGAGGAGGGGACCTTCCGCGAGGACCTCTACTACCGGCTCAACGTCTTCCCGGTGAGCCTGCCGCCGCTGCGCGACCGCGCCGGCGACCTTCCGCTGCTGGTCGACCACTTCGTGCAGAAGTTCACCCGCACCTCGGGCAGGCAGGTCAACGGCTGCTCGCCCGAGGCCCTCGACAAGCTGTGTGGCTACAACTGGCCGGGCAACGTGCGCGAGCTCGAGAACATCATCGAGCGCTCGCTGATCCTGGCCCGCGGCGAGCGGATCGAGGCCCGCGACCTCGACTTTGGCCGCCGCGCCCAGACCTCGACCGGGTCGACGCCGACCCTGTCGACCGGCGGCGACGGCGTGCCCGCCCGGGCGGCGGCCACCGGTGACGAGTCCCGGCCCCTGGCCGAGCGCCTGCTCGACGAGGAGCGCCGCGAGATCATCGCCGCGGTCGAGAAGTCCAACTCCAACATTGCCGGCGCCGCGCGCATGCTGGGGATCAACCGCTCGACGCTGTACTACCGCATGCGCAAGCACGGGCTCGAGCATCTGCTGCCGACCAAGGTCGGCATGGGCGGTCCGGGTGACGCGGGCGATACCGCCGACGCCGGCTCCGCGTAGAATCGGCCCATGCGTTTTCTGGTGATCCTCGATCCGCTCGACCGGCTCGAGCTGGCCGGCGACACGTCGTACGCGCTGATGCTCGAGGCGGCGCGCCGCGACCACGAGCTGTGGACCTGTCAGGTCGGCGACCTCGGCCTCGAGCACGACGACCCGATCGTCCTGGCCCGGCCCACCCGGGTGTCGGCCGGCGACACGCCCGCACAGGCGTTCGCGGTCGAGGAGGCGGCGCCGGTGCCGCTGGAGCTGTTCGACGCCGTGCTGATGCGCGCCGACCCGCCGGTCGACGTCACCTACCTGCAGGCGACCTGGCTGCTCGAGCGCGCCCGGGGCAAGACGCTGGTGGTCAACGATCCGCGCGGCCTGCGCGAGCTCAACGAGCACCTGGCCATCCTCCAGTTCCCCGATCTGGTGCCGCCGACCATCGTCACCCGCAGCCGCGACCGGCTGCGCTCGTTCCTGGAGGAGCAGGGGGGCGCGATCGTGGTCAAGCCGGTCGAGGGCTTCGGCGGACGCGGGATCTTCCTGGTACGCACCGGCGACCCCAACACCTCGTCGATCTTCGAGACCGCGACCGTGGACGGCCAGGCCTGGACCATGGCCCAGCGTTACATCCCCGAGGCGACCAAGGGCGACAAGCGGATCTTGTTGTGCGACGGCGAGCCGATCGGCGCCGTCCTGCGGGTGCCGCCCCCGGCAGAAGCCCGCGGCAACCTGCACGTCGGCGGCGCCCCCCACCGGACCGATCTGGACGACGATGACCGGGCCATCATCCACGCCGTGGCCCCATTCTTGCGCCAGCATGGCCAGCTCCTGGTCGGCCTCGACGTCATCGGCGGCCGGCTGACCGAGATCAACATCACCTCGCCGACCGGGATCCGACATATCGAAGCGCTGGAAGGCCGCAACGTGGCCGCCCCGGTCATCGACGCCATCGAGGCCAAAGCCGCCGCGCTGGGTTAGCCCGACGCTCCGCGCCATGGCCACCGGCGCGCCGGGCGCTATACTGCCTCGATGGCTACCGAGCTCAGCCTCGAACTCCTGCAGAAGCTGCCCAAGACCGACCTCCACGTCCACCTGGACGGGAGCTTGCGCCTCGACACCGTCATCGATCTGGCGCGCAAACAGAAGGTCAAGCTGCCCACCGAGGACCGCGAAGAGCTGTTCCGGATGATCTACGCCGGGGACGTCTGCAACTCGCTGGACGACTACCTCAAGGCGTTCGACATCACCCTGTCGGTGCTGCAGACCGAGGAGAGCCTCGAGCGGGCGGCGTTCGAGCTGGCCGAAGATGCGTGGAAGGAGAACGTCCGCTACATCGAGGTCCGCTACGCGCCGATGCTGCACACCCGCTGGGACACCGGCCTCACCGCGGTAGTCGAGGCGGTGCTGCGCGGCCTGCGCGCGGCCAAGCGCGCCTTCGGCATCCGCTACGGCGTCATCCTCTGCGGCATCCGCTCGATGAGCGCCGAGTCGTCGGTGCGCATGGCCGAGCTGGCGATCGCGTTCAAGAACCGCGGCGTGGTCGGCTTCGACCTGGCCGGTTCCGAGGTCAACAACCCGGCCAAGGAGCACCTGCGCGCGTTCCAGCTGATCCTGCGCAACAACATCAATTGCACCGCTCACGCCGGCGAGGCGTTCGGGCCCGAGTCGATCGCCCAGGCGATCCACACCTGCGGCGCCCACCGCATCGGCCACGGCACGCGGCTGGTCGAGGACGGCGACCTGCTCAACTATCTCAACGACCACCGCATCCCGCTCGAGGTCTGCACGTCGTCGAACATCCAGACCAAGGCGGCGATGGGCTGGGAGTCGCACCCGGTCGACTTCTTCGTCGACTACGGCCTGCGCGTCACCATCAACACCGACAACCGGCTGATCACCGACACCACGGTGTCCAAGGAGCTGTGGCTGTGCCACAAGCACTTCGGCTGGACGCTGGATCATATCAAGG
>Ga0114931_10003386_pt1 | contig 20222 bp, 16 predicted proteins | sample 2SBtaG_FD_89579 | JGI IMG/M metagenome (GOLD analysis project Ga0114931, IMG submission 89579) | Deep subsurface microbial communities from Kolumbo volcano to uncover new lineages of life (NeLLi) - 2SBTROV14_V59a metaG | ecosystem: Environmental > Aquatic > Marine > Volcanic | place: Kolumbo...
AGCTCGGCCGCGGTGCGCGTGGTCACCGGCACGCGCAGGCCGTGAGCCGCCTCGATGGCCCGCCCGATCCGCTCCGGGATCCCGCGCGCGAGGCCCGGGGCGGCACGAAACACCACGTTGCCGCTCTGGATGTACGTCCGGATGTCCTCGCACCCCGCGCCCTCGAACAGGGCGCGCAGGTCCGTCATCGGCAGCTTGTTCCGGCCGCCCACGTTGATCCCACGCAGCAGCGCGATGTGCAGCACGTCTCCCCCCTACTCCACGATCACCCGGTCGCTGCCGCTGCGGCCGAAGGTCTCGGGCGCGTACATCTCCTGGGCCTTGGCCGGCGGCACGACGAACTCGCCCGGCGTGGTGGCCGCCGCGACGTAGCTGTAGCGCCACACGCCGTCCCACAGGAGCGAGGTGTACGCCTCGACCCGCTCGTCGCGCAGGTTCTGGTGCTGGTACCACGGCTGCATCCACCAGGCCCAGCGGCTCTGGGTGGCCTGCGGATCGGGCGGCAGGGTGCCGGTGGTGGCGAGCGCCGGGTTCTGCGCCTCGAGCCCCGCGGGGATCGGATCGACGAGCATCACGTGGTAGCGGCGCGCAGGCGCCACCATGGTGAGCGCCACCCGCACCCGCGCCCCGGCCTTGATGTGCCAGGTGCCGTCGCCGTCCCGGGTGACGTCCTTCGGGTCGTCGATGGCCTCGTAGCTGCGGAGCACGGTGAACCCGTAGTCGGCGGGCTCGTAGGTGAGGTTCCGCGGCGCGTAGCGCATCCCGACCCGGTAGTAGAGCCGGCCCGGCGCGCCGTCCTTCTGGATCACGAGGTCCTGCTGGCCGCCCGGGTCCGAGAGCACGCTCATCGGCACGTCGGTGGTCGCCGTCTCGGTGGTGTGCCCCTGGAAGGCGTGGTCGCCGAGGTAGCCCTGGCCGAGCCAGGCCCGGGCGACGAAGTCGGGGGTCTGCGCCTCGTAGGTCTCGAAGTACCGGTGCATGGCCAGCAGCACGAAGGCGTTCTCCTGGGTGTTGCCCCACCGTCCGCGGGTGCGGTGCGCGAGGAGCCCCTTGACCACCTTGGGCACGAGGTCGCTGTCGGGCCGCACGCGGATCAGCGCGTCGAGGAGCACCCCGTCCACCCGGCGGTCCGAGTCGAGGAGCACGTACTGCCCATCGCGGACGTGGGTGACCCAGTGGGCCGCCTGGGCGGTCTCGGCGACGCTGTTCCCGAGCCGCTTCAGGATCGCGGCCACCTGGTCGTCCTGGTGGGCGCCGTCCAGGGTCGGAAGGCTCCACCCGAGGGCCTCGAGGGGCAGCTCGTCGACGCCTCCCGCCTCGGCGATCAGCTTGCTCGCGTCCGCCGGGTCCGGGTCGCCGGCCTGCTCGCGCACCGAGAGCGCGTAGGCGGTGATCGCCCACCGGGCCTCGGGCGAGTACCAGCCCGGGATGTGACGGCGGATGTGCGCGAGGTAGTCCAGCGCCCGCGCCTTCATCGGTGCCGGCACGTCGTACCCGGACTTGTCCGCCTGCACGAGCGCGTTGGTCACGTGCACGGTGAGGAAGGGCCAGTCCTGGCCGTCGGGACCCCAGAAGCCGAACCCGCCGTTGCCGTTCTGCCGCGACTGGAGGCGGCCGAGATCACGGGTCACCGCGGCGTTCAGCTCCTCGGGCGACGGAAGCTGCTCGGCGTGGAAGGCGGCGAGCACGTCCCGCAGCGAGGCGACCGCGAGGATCCGCGAGGCCAGCTGCTCGTTGCACTCGTAGGGGTACTGCGTCAGGTAGAGGACCGCGTCGGTCAGGGCCTGGAGCGTGGTCGACGAGGTGCTCACCTCGAGGCCACCGAACTGGGTCCACACGTCCTTCGGCGGCTTCACCGGCTGGACGATCGCCTTGCTCCCGTCGATCTCGCCGTAGGTCGCGAAGGCCTCGGAGGTCGCCGGGGTCCACACCGGCAGGTCGAAGCGCGCGGCGTCCGAGTAGTCCCCGCTGGCGATCACCGCCTGGAACCGAGCCTTGCCGGCCATGTAGGCGGCCACCGGGATCCGCACCTCGACCCGGTCGTGAGCCGGGACCGAGGTCTGGCGTCCGGCGATGCGCACCGGCGCGCCCGTGGGCGCGGTCGCAACGTCGGGGATCATCCGCGCGTTGATCGCCTGCAGGGCGATCTGCACCGTCTGGGGCTCGCCGGTCTGGTTCTGCACGACGAGCGGCATCTCCACCCGGTCGCCGAAGTTCAGGAACCGCGGCGGCGAGGGACGGAGCATCAGCGGCAGGCGCGCGGTGACCGTGGCCTCGCCGGTGCCGAACTGCTTCGCGCCCGACACGGCGACGGCCATGATCCGGTAGCGGGTGAGCGAGTCCGGGAGCTTCAGGGTCACCTTCGCGGTGCCGTCGGTGCTGGTGTGCACCGACGGCGCGAAGAGCGCTGTGGCCGCGAAGTTCTCGCGGACGGCGATCGGCTCGGGCTGGGCCGCGGGGGCGGGAGCGGCCCGGGCCCTCGCCGCCATCGGCATCGTCGTGGGAGGCGGCGGGGGCTCGGCGCCGCTCGTCCGCAAGGCCCCCTTCTTCTCGAGCATGACGCCATCCTCCATCCCCCCGGCACCCCGATTGCTGCCCGAGGGCCCGGTCAGCAGGCCCGCACGAGCCAGCTCCAGTCGGTTGCGCAGGTAGACGGTGCTCACGCCCGGACTCCGCGCCTGGTAGAAGAGGTCGAGCGGATCGGGGATCCGGTAGCCGGTGAGCGACAGCACCGCCTCGTCCACCGCGACCACCGCCACCTCGCCCTGCACCGCCTCGCCCTGGGCGTCGGTCACGTGCAGATCGAGCACCGTCGAGCCCCCTGGGGACAGGGCGTCCTGCTCGGGCTTCACCTCGACGGACAGGGCGCGCACCGCCGGCGGTACCTTCAGGTCGAGGGATCCGGTGGCCTGGGCCGGCCGGTGGGCCGCGTCGGGGAGTGGATGGCCGAGGTCGTCGGTGCGCTCGGCGCTGCCGGCCACGTCCACCTGCAGGTGCACCTGGGGCAGCATCGTGTCGTCGATCGGGATGTCGAGGGTGGTGCTCCCGTCCTTCAGGGAAAACCGGTGCTCGGCGGCCAGGCCGTCCCGCTGCAGGGTCCACACGCCCTCGGCGGGCGACAAGGGCGCCTGCACGAGCACGTGGGCGGTCTCGCCGGGCTGGTAGGACTCCTGGTCCGGCACCAGGGTCAGCTCCTCCATCTGCAGGCCGCGGGAGGGATGGCTCGCGGGCCCGGAGACCCACACGCGCACCCGGGTGCGGTTGGGCCGGCCCTCGGCGTCGTGGACCATCGCGGTCAGCCGGTAGGCGCCCCCGTCCGTCGGGTTGAAGGTGCACTTCACCGCCTCGGCCGCCGAGGTGCGGCTACAGCTCACCGGGTCGGCCTCGACCTCCTTCCAGTCGGTGCCGACCTTCTTCCACTCGAGGCGTGCGAGGATCACGTCGAAGTCGGCGCCCGGCACCGCCTTGCCGTCGATGCCCACGACCACGCCCTGCACGTCCAGGGACTCCGCCTGGCGGATGAAGGGCTTGTTGGGCTTCAGGCCCACGTAGACCGAGGCGGGGTGCACGAGCACCTGCGCCTTGGAGGTCCACCGCTGGCGGTTCACGTCCAGCACGGTGGCCTCGGCAGACACGGTGTAGGGCCGCGGTGGCTCCACCGCCGTGAAGTCGATCCCGAGGCGGTGCGTGCCCGTCGCGTCGGTGCGGCCCTGCAGGTGCTCGACCTGGGACGGACCGCCGAGACCGTCGGAGAGGCCCCGCCACCAGGGCACCCACTCGCCGAAGCGCCAGCCCTCCCAGCCCGGGGGCTGGAAGGTGGCGGCGGTGGCCGTCGCGCGCCAGTCCACCTCGGCGCCCGGCAGCGGATCACCAGCATAGTAGGCCGCCTTCACGTCGATGGTCGCGTGATCGCCGAGGACGTAGGGACCCGGGGGCGCCGAGGTGGTCACCTCGAACTCGGGCCGGCGGAACTCCTGGATCTGGAAGTCCAGGGAATGCCCGGTCGGGTCGCCCGCAGCGGAGAAGTCGATCCGCGCGTGGCCGAGGTTGGGGGTGCCGGGCAGCTTCAGCGCCAGGTCGAAGCCGCCGGTGGCGTCCACCTCGGCCTTGCCGCGGCCGATCTCGACGTTCTGGGCGTCATAGGCCGCCCAGCCCACGGTGGCGGGCATCGGCGCGGGCATCTGCACGTCGCCTCGGGGGCCGCTGGGAACCCGGCGGATCCACCCCTTCACCGACACGGTCTCGCCCGGGCGGTACATCTGCCGGTCGTCGGCCGTGTACCACGCCAGCGCGGACTGGGGCGGGGAGAGGTGCCAGCCACCCGACTGGTTCCACCACCCGTAGGACTCGGGGAGCAGGGCCACGTCGTCCCCCTGGCGCGCGACGAGCACGTGTGGCCCGTCCGCCGCCTTGCGCAGCGGCATGGTGGCGGTGCCGTCCTCGCCGGTGCTCGCGGTCGGCCCCCCGGCGTTGCTGCCCTGCAGAGTGAGCGAGACGCCCTCCAGCGGCGCGCCGTCCGACAGGCGTGTGGCCCAGCCGAGCAGCTGGTCGTGATCCACCCACGCGGTGAGCCCGATGTCGGTCGCCTCGACCCAGTGGATCAGGTCGACGCGGTCCCACCGCTTGGCCCCCTGGGGCTTGGGCTCGACCCACACCACGAGCTGGCCCTTGCCGTCCTTCAGCCACGGGGACAGGTCGATCGAGGTCTCGACCATCGTGTCGGGCTCGTAGCCCTGTACGTCGACGACCTCGTCGGCCAGGCGCTTCAGGGGCGGCTCCCCCTGCAGGTCGCCGTCGTAGCGTGCCTTGCGCATCCACTCCGAGAACGCTCCGTACTGCTCGGGGCCGGCCTGGTAGACGCGGACCCGCATCCGCTTGTGGTTCACCGTGTACACCGGGAACGCCGGCTTCGCGGCCGGGTCGAGCACCATCAGGTCGTTGCTCGGACCGCTGAACCGCGCGGGCAGCCCCCCCGTCTGGAACTGGACGGGCACGGTGTCGCCGAGCCCCTGACCGAAGGTGTCCATCAGGCCGGCGGGCAGGGTGACCGTGTAGGTGGCGTGGGGCTCGGTCGCCGCGGAGATCACCACGTTGTTGCCGGCGGACCACACCTGCAGGTGGCCCGGGGACGGCTCGACGTGCACGCTCGCGGGTCGAACTTCGCCTCGTCCAGGGGGTTGTTGAACCGCATCGTGAGCTGCCCACCGGGCAGGCAGCGGCCGTCGTTGCCCTTCCAGCACCAGTGATCGGTCATCTTCAGCCGGTCGTAGGTGCGGAAGGAGCGCACCTGCGACTTGGTGGTGAGGTTCGGCCCCTCGGCCGAGGGCGTGCCGGGCTTCACGGTGAGGTCGAAGCTCGTGGCGGGCGGCAGCGGCTCGATGGGCACCAGGGCCAGCACGCGATCGGGCTGGGCGTGGGCGAACATCTCGCGCACCGGTGCCTCGGCCTCCACCTCCGCGTCGGTCGCCTTGCGCAGCCGGTAGGTGACGAGCTTGTCCGACAGGGTGACGTGCTCGGCGACCGCGTCGGCGTCGATGCGCTGGTCGAAGACCAGCCCGAGCACCGGCTGGAGATCCTGGGGCCCCCCCGCCGGCCAGGCCTGGGTGACCGTGGGCGGTGGGGTGGTGAAGGTCCAGGCCTTCGCTTCGGCGAGCGTGCCGCCGGTGCCCGACGCGGTCCCCGCCGGGACCGTCACCGTGTAGGTGGTGGCCATCGGCAGGCGGTCCGGGTCGCCCTTCGCCTCGAAGAGCAGCGTCTTGCTGCCGAGCCAGCGCCACGTGCCCGGGGGCTCGGGATCGAGCTTCACCGGGTGGATGGTCGCGGCCTCCTCCTGGGAGGTGACCGCCACCATCGGCTGGCTGAAGGTGACGCTCAGGTGGGGCGCGATCGGAACGTCCCCGTCCGGCGCGTAGCGAAGCACGGTCAGGGGCCCGCCCTGCGCGGCCGGGGCCGCTCCCGCCGGAGGCGGCGGGAAGGTCGTCGGCACCGTCTCGCCGGTGCGAGGGGGTGGTGTCGAGGACTTGCGGAAGGCGAAGGCCTGCTTGTCGGTGCCCTCCTCCTTCAGCGCGGGCGCCCGCGAGAGGAGCGCCCGGGTGTCCGCCTCGGACATCGGAGTCGTCTGCGCCGGTGGCAGCACCGGGACGGCGCTCCCCTCGGGGTTGTCCTCGGACAGGGAGAAGTCGAGCCCCTTCAGATCGGGCTCGACGGACCAGGTGCGCGCGACGGGCGAGGTGGGCACGGAGCCTCCCGGGTACCGCTCCGGGCTGCGATCCGTGGGACAGGCAACCAGCAGCAGGGCGAGCAGGGGTGGGAAGCGCATGCGAACTCCTCGACGAGACACTGCAGGACCGGACCCCGACGGGTGTGCGCAAGTTCCGTACGCCCGATCCTTCGGTGCAGCGAAGCATGTTAGCGTCCCGGCGCGACTTCTCCCCTACGTCCACCTTCGGAGGGCGGCCCCCTGGTGCTACCGTACGCCCCGGGCATCCGCGCCAAGGTCCTCGCGATGCTTCTGCTCGTGGGCACGGTGGTGTGTGCGATCGGAGGGGTGCTCGCCGCGCGGGTCGGGGGAGCCACCATCCGGCAAAGCGAGGTGGCGACCCTCGAACAGGCCCGCGCGAGCCGCGCCCACCACCTCCGCGCCTGGTTCGACACCCTGCGCCAGGAGATGCTCTCCCTCGGAGCCGACGAGGGTACGCTCCGCGCCCTGCGCAGCCTGCACGATGCCCTGCCGAGTCCCGACCCCGACACGAGCCGGGCTGACGCCGAGACCCTTCGCGCCTGGTACCGGGATCGGTGGCTGCCCCTGGCCCAGGCCGCGGGCGACGCGCCCGACCTGAAGGCGGTCGTTCCCACCGACCCGGTCGCCATCGCGCTCCAGACCCACTGGCTCGCGACCGACGCGGAGCACCCCGGCCACGGAGACCTGCTCGCGGGCGACCCCGGAGCGACGGCCTACGACGCCGTGCACCACCGCTACGACCCCTTCTTCCAGGACCTCACCCAGCGCTTCGCCGTGGACGACCTGTACCTCGTCGACTTCCAGAACGAGCGGGTCGTGTACTCGGTGCGCAAGGACGTGGACTTCGGCACCAGCCTGGCCACCGGGCCCTGGCGCGACAGCGGCCTGGCCACCGCCTTCCGCGCCGCGCTGCGCGCGCCGCCCGGCCGCGCGGCGATCGCCGACTACACGCCGGACATCGCCTCCTTCGGCACCCCGGAGGGCTACCTCGCCGCGCCGATCCGGGAGGGGAGCGATCTGCTCGGCGCCGTAGTCATCGAGCTCCCTGTCTCACCCATCGACGCCATCATGGCGGGTGGCCGGCACGACGGTCTCGGCCGCTCCGGCGAGGTGTATCTGGTCGGGCCCGACCACCTCCAACGCTCCGACTCGCACTTCCTGACCAAGGACCCGACCACCTATGCCGCCCAGCAGCGACGGATCGGCACCCCCGGCGACACCGTCGACCACATCGCGCACCTGGGCACCACGATCCTCCTCCAGCCCGTCCGCACCGCCTCGTCCACCGAGGCCCTCAACGGCCAGGTGGGCACCATGGTGACGCGCGACTACCGCGACGTGCCGGTGCTGAGCGCCTACGCGCCGCTCGACGTTCAGGGCCTTCACTGGGCGATCCTCGCCGAGATGGACCTCGACGAGGTCCAGGAGCCGATCGCTGCCTTCCACCGGCAGGTCTTCGGGATCGCGACCCTCGCCTGGGCCGTGGGCGCGCTGCTCTCGATGGGGATCGCCGTGTGGCTCGCGGCGTCGCTGCGCGCCCTCGCCCTGAGCGCGCGACAGGTGAATGCCGGGCGATGGGACCCCGAGGTGCACGTGCTCTCCCGCGACGAGGTGGGGGAGATCGGCGACTCCTTCAAGGGCATGCTCGCCACCCTGCGCGCCCAGCGACGCGCGATCGATCAGGGCGAGGCCGACAACGCGCGCCTGGTCGACTTCGTCCGTAGCACCTTCGGTCAGCGCGTCGCCGAGGACGTCACCGCCCATCTGATCGCGGCCCCCAGCCGGATCGAGGTCAGCGGCGAGGCCCGCGACCTGACGGTGCTCGTGGCCGAGCTCGGCGACTTCCACGCGGTGACCAGCGCCCTCACCCCCCCGGACGTCATCGGCCTGCTCGACGCCTACCTGCAGGCGATGACCGAGGTCGTGGACGCCCACCACGGCGTGGTCGTCCGCCACACGGGCGACGAGCTGCTCGCCGTGTTCGGGGCCCCCGTGGGCCTGCCCGGCCACGCCGAGCACGCGGTGGCGTGCGCCCTGGCCATGCAGGAGCGCCTCGACGCCCTCGACCAGAAGTGGGTGGCAAGCGGTCTCGCACGCGCCTGGACGGACCGCGGTGTGCCGGGGATCGCGCAGCGGATCGGCGTGCACACCGGCACCGCGGTTCTCGGAAGCGTCGGCGCCGGAGCCACCCTCCAGTACACGGTCGTCGGCGACACGGTGGACGAGGCTCGCCGGGTCGAGACCGAGAACGACGCGCTCGGAACCCGGATCCTCGTGACCGCCGCGGTGCTCCAGCGCCTCCCCGCGCCCCTGAGGGAGCGAGCGAGCCCCCAGGAGCGTCGCGTGGACGTCCGCGATCCCGAAGTGCTCTGGTCCTTCTGAGGGATCTCGCGGACAGTTTCTGGTCGGAGGACGGCCTTCCGTCTGATAGGATTCCGGCTCACGTCCGAGGACCCTTCATGCGTATTGCCGCCGCCGCACTCCTCCTCCTCACCGCCTGCGCCGGCGAGAGAGCGGGCACCGCCGACCCGATCACCTGGTACGGCGACGTGCAGCCCGTCGTGTACCGGACCTGCGCCAACTGCCACTCGGAAGGCAGCATCGGCCCGGGCGACTTCACCAACTACGACGGCTTTCGGCTGTTGGCCTCCATGGCGAGGGCGCAGCTCGACGCGGGCCTGATGCCGCCGCCCGCCTCCGAGTCCGACTGCCGGCCCTACAAGGGCGCCGAGCACCTGCAGATCACCGACGACGAGCGCCTGATGATCCTCGACTGGATCGACGCGGGCCTGCCCGAGGGCGACCCGGCCGACGCCGCGCCCGCCTTCGAGCCCTACTTCCAGCACCTGCAGGACCCGGATCTCGTGCTCCCGCTTCCCGAGGAGCACACCCTGCACCCGAACGAGAGCGGCAACGAGTACCGCTGCTTCGTGCTCGACTACGTTCCCGACCACGACTTCTCGATCACCGCCTTCGACCCGCAGATCGGAAACGAAGCGGTCGTACACCACCTGATCCTGTTCCGCGACCCGAACCACGACGCGGGCTCCGAGTACGGCGTCGCTCCGGGCACGAAGAGCTTCGACTGCATGAACCCGATCATGGAGTCGGACTGGGAGCCGCTGCACGCCTGGGCGCCCGGGATGCCCACCACCGTCCTGCAGGACGGCCTCGGGCTCGAGATCCACGCGGGCGACCAGCTCGTGATCCAGATGCACTACTACGACCCGAGCCACGAGCCCGAGACCGACCGTTCGGCCTACGCGCTGAAGACCACCACCGACACCGTGGGCGAGGTGCAGATGTACCCCGGCGCCCTGCCCGGGTTCCACATCCCGGCTGGCGACCCGGACTACACCTACACCCGGTCCTTCCCGGTCGGGAACCTGCCCGTCGATCTCGCCCTGTGGGGCATCTTCCCGCACATGCACTACCTGGGCCAGCACTACGAGGCGAAGGTCACCCACGCCGACGGCACCGAGGAGTGCGCGGTCCGCGGCGGCTGGGACTTCGACCACCAGATGGCCTACATGTTCGACGAACCGCTGATCATCCACTCGGGCGACACGGTCAGCGGCTCGTGCAACTGGGACAACTCCGCCGACAACCCGAACCAGCTCTTCGACCCGCCCGAGCCGATCAACTGGGGCGAAGGCACCGACGACGAGATGTGCGTCTTCCTGATGTACATGTCGATCGCCCCGACCCAGAACTAGCTTCCTGGACGCGATCGCCCACCGAGGCCCGGGCACCCGGCGGCCGCTCCGGTACAATCGTCCCCATGCGTCCGAACTCCCTCGGTGTCCTCCTCGTCCTCGCCGCGTGCACGCATCCCGTGCGACGGGCGGGCGACTGCGACGGGCCCTGCCCCGCCACGAAGGTGAACCACCTGGTCGTCGTGGTGCAGGAGAACCACACCTTCGACAGCTACTTCGCGCGCTACTGCACCGCGCCCGCCGGCTCGGACCCGAGCTGCACCGACGGCTCGAGCTGCTGCGAAGCCGGCCCGGACACCGACCCGTCCGGCGCGTCGCCCGTCGCGCTCGACGACACCTCCAACGGCGATTTCGACCCGGACCACACCCAGGCGTGCGAGGTCCCCGAGATGAACGGGGGCGCGATGGACCAGTTCGTCACCGGGGTGGACGGCTGCTCCGACCCGCGCAACCTGGCCTACGCCGGTGCGGGCGCGCTCCAGCCCTACTGGGACCTCGCGAGCGCCGGAGCGCTGGCCGATCGCTACTTCCAGCCCATCGCCGGCTCCAGTTCCTCGAACGACATGTACCTGGCCCGCGCCCAGTACGTGTTCACCGACAACGTCTACACGCCCGACGCCATCGGCGCCCAGTGCACGCCGCTGCCGGTGATCCAGGACTTCGACGGGCCCACCCTCGGCGACCTCCTCGACGCCGCCGGCGTGTCGTGGACCTTCTACGCCGAGGGCTACCAGGTGATGGCGGACGCCCGCGCCCAGGACACCTGCCCGGACGCCCCCGACGACTGCGCCTTCGGCCACGGCCTGTACCCGTGCACCTACGACCCGCGCGACGTGCCGACCACCTACTACGCGAACCTCGCCGACGACCCGCGGGTGCTGCGGGACTACGGCCAGCTCGCGACCGACCTCGCGGACGGCACCCTGCCCCAGGTCTCCTTGGTGCGCGCTCTCGGCTACCACAGCGAGCACCCCGACGGCGGCACGACGATCTCGGACGGCATCGCGTTCGTGCAGGGCGTCCTCGACGCGGTCGACGCCAGCGCCTACGCCCCGGACACCCTGGTCCTGCTCACCTGGGACGAGGGCGGCGGGTACTTCGACCACGTCGCCCCACCGCCCGACGGCCGCGACGGGCAGCCCTACGGGACCCGCGTCCCGCTCCTCGCCCTCGGCCCCTTCGCGCGGGTCGGGACGGTCTCCCACGTCACGATGGAGCACTCGTCGATCGTGAAGTTCGTCGAGTGGAACTGGCTCGGCCAGCAGACCGGACAGCTCGACGGGCGCGACCTCGACGTGGCGAACCTCGGGAGCCTGCTGGACCCGGCGGCGACGGGGCTCGCGGTGCCCACCGACTGACCTGCCGCCCCTCGAACGCGCACCGCGAGGCTCTGACGGCCCTCGTCGCCGGGCGCGTCTTCGAGGCGGTCCAGCGCATCGCGCTCGGCGACCAGGAGGTCGCCGCGAGCCCGCCGCTCGTCGAGGTCGTCCCCGTGGAGGCGGCGGCCGCGGCGGACACCTCGGTCGCCCGGGAGCTGCAGGCACAGGAGGCGCTGTACGCCAGCCAGGGGATCAGCGACGTGCGGATGTCCGCGGTGCGCGGGCGGGTCGCCGCGGCGAAGGCCCAGCACGACCAGGCCGACACGGCGCTCCGCCTCGCCCGGACTACGCTCGCCTACGCGACCATCCGCAGCCCGATCACCGGCGTCGTGTCGGACCGCTCCGTCGACGTCGGCCAGACCATCGCCCCGGGGATGCCGCTGTACCACCTGCAGGACCTCTCGGAGCTGGAGCTGGAGGCGCAGGTGGACGAGCGGGTCGCCGCGCAGGTCACCCCCGGGCTCGCCGTCGATGCCCTGGGCGACGAAGCGCACCTCGGGCGTCGCTTCGAGGTGCTCTCCGGTGATCTCCTCGACGAGCGGCAGCACGCGGACCGGGGCCTCGGTGGCCCAGGCGGCGAGCGCGGCCGGCGGCGGCGCGGCGAAAGCGGGAGCGGCCCCCAGGAGCAGCGCCAGTAGGATCGCGTGGCGGGAGATGCGATGCACCGCGGCACTGTATCCCGGGTGCGGGCCTCGTCCCGGCCGGGTCCTCCATGATAGCGTGCGCCATGCTCGATCTCGACGCCCTGTTCCGCCAGGTCCTCCAGCACCGCCGCGACGACATGCCGCGCATCGCCTACGCCAACGCCCTCGGCACCGACCCGCGCGGCGAGTTCATCAAGGTCCAGATCGCCCTCGCCGGCGGTCGCGAGCGGGTGGGCAAGCAGTACTACGACTCGCGGCGCGGGCGGGAGCTGCTCCAAGCCCACGGCGCCGAGTGGGCGGCCGGGGTGAAGCCCTTCGTCGAGAACTACACGTTCCGGCGCGGCTTCGTGGAGCGCATCGTCACGAGCGCACGCCGCTTCGTGGACAACGCCGAGACGCTCCTGAAGCGGGCGCCGCTGCTCGACCTCGTGCTCCGCGACAGCGCGAAGGCGGCCCGCGAGCTGTTCGCGTGCCCGCAGCTCGAAGGGCTCCGATCGTTGAACCTCGCGGACAGCACCCTCGGCGACGAGGACGCCATCCGCCTCGCCCAGTCGCCCTACCTGTCCGACCTGCGCTGGCTGAACCTCTCGGGAAACCGCATCGGCCGCGCCGGGATGGAGGCGATCGCCGCCTCGAACCGCCTGCCCGCCCTGAAGTGGATCGACCTGTCCTACAACGCCGCGCCCGACCCGACCCCGCAGCCGGCCGAGGAGTACGGCATGGTGCACGGCGAGCAGATCACCGACTTCGGCAAGGAGCTGCGGCGGCGCTTCCCCGACCTCGAGTGGCTGAAGGGCCCGGGGCTCGTCGACCCCGACTACAAGATGTACTGACCCGCACCTGGCTGGTCACCCGTGGCGGGACGCCGGGACCGGGCAGACGGGCAGACGGGGCGCTGGCAACGGAGACGGGGCGCGGGAAGACGGAGACGGATCGCGGAGCACGGGACGCGACCGCCGTCTGTGCCGGGGTCATCCAGGCGCGCCGCCCACCCTTGACCGAGTGCTGGTGCGCTGGCCAACGTGGGCCGATCCGCGGTCGGCTTCCAGTCGAGCGGGCCGCGGGGCGACGGCCGCTTCGGGAAGGTGCCGACCGAACGTCTGCGCCAGGCCATTGCGGCCCACGTGGGCCAGGGTGGCGCTGCGCGGTGGCGCACGCCCGGAGCCCACCTCGGGAGCACGAGCGGTGCGGGTGCGGATCGGCGAGGGGCCGATCGAGGTGAGCGGGCCGGGGTGGGCCGCGGTGCGACCGTCGCCGCAGCGGCTGCTGAGGTTCGGGACGCGCAGGGTCGGTCGCGTGGCGTGACCCGAGGTGGCCCACGTGGGCCGCTCCGGCGCCTGGCGACCGCCGGGCCCGGCCGGGACGCAGGTGCCTGGACAGGCCGTGGACGCTACCGGCCCCACCGCCTCGACGACGATGGGAGGGATCTTCCTCCGGGGGTGCGGGCCGAGGGTGCGGTGGCGCCCACGCGGCAGCGAGCGCCGCGCCGGGTCGCCCTGCTCTGGCACCTGTCGCCGAAGCGCTTGGCGACTCGGCGATGGGCCCACGTGGGCCACCGGGCAATCCGCGGGAGTCTGGACCTCCAGGGTCGGCCGAATTGCCCGCCCCGGGCAATCCGCGGGAGTCTGGACCTCCAGGGTCGGCCGAATTGCCCGCCCCGGGCAATCCGCGGGAGTCTGGACCTCCAGGGTCGTCTCGGCGTCGCCGGGAAGGTCGCCCACCTCGTCGGGCTCCGGGGTTCGACAGGCGCCGCCGATCGCGTTCTCCTCCAGGTCCGCACCAATGGCCGTTCTCTCCGTCCAGGGAGGTTCGAGCCCGCTTCCCCCCGAACGGGGCATGGCCAGCGGCGATGTCGGCGGAGGTGGCCGTCAAGGGCCGGCGCCGGAGATCGACCCGCGGATCCGCCCTCGATCCCGGGTCAAGACCATTCAGGTAGTCCTACCCTTCCAGGCGGCGCAGGACCTCCTGGTACCAGATCGTGCGTCGCCGGAGGCGGTCGCCGAGCGCGATGAGCTGCTCCCGGGAGAAGCGCTCCGGGTCCTGGTCCCACAGCCAGCGGGCCGCGGCGGTGGTCATCGCCGAGCGCGGCACCTCGTCCGAGCGGCGGCGGATGAACTTCAGCGCCTCGTCCGCCGCCTCGGCGGCCAGCTCCAGGTCGCGCAGGTGGCGGTTGAGCACGGGAGCCGAGATCCCGTCGAGCGACGCCCGCAGCTCGCGCTCGACCCGGCTCGCGAACAGGACGAGGTCGGCCGGATCGAGCAGGACCGAGGCGGCGCCGCCGCCCAGGTGCAGGTGGTCGCCGGCGTCGAGGTGCGACAGGACGAAGGTGAACCGCTTCTCCTCGCCGTCGTGGAGCGCGCGCACCTCGACCTGCTGCAGGCCGCGCTCCTCGTAGCGGCGGGCCCCGAGGATCGCCGCGCCGCGGACGCGCAGGTAGAGCAGCGCCTCGGCGAGCGTGCGGGCTCGGAGCGGCTCGCCCGACGAAGGGAGCGCCTTCCAGGGGGGCGGATCTCCCCGGTTGGGCATCAGGCGCTCCCGGCCCCGGTGAAGCGCCCCGCGATCTCGCGGTAGGTGGCCGCCACGGCTTCGAGCCGCGAGCGCCGGAAGCGGCCCGGCTCGCGCGTGTAGGCGAGGTTGCCCACGGGCGTCCAGAAGGCGCCGGGGGGCATCTTGTCCTCGCCCGGCGGGATGAACTTGGCCGCCTCGTCGAGGCAGCGCGCGGCCTCCTCGAGGCGTTGGGCCACGGCCGGACGCCGCGCGGGCTCCACCTGGGCCGGGTCGGCGGGGACCGAGGCGGCGAGGCGGCCGGCGTGCAGGATCCACTGCCCGGGATCGATGATCTCGGACGGCTCGTCGCCGCCGAAGCCAATCACCCCGAGCGGATCCTCCGGGGACAGGAAGCCGACCTCGTAGCGCTCGTCGTCCATGCTGACCGTGTAGACGCTGACGAGGTCGTCGCCCCACGCCTCGAGGCGGTGGTCGCGATCCTCGCGCGGGGCGCCGAGGAGGTCGAGGTAGAGGTGCGCTTCGGCGACGCTGCGGCAGGGAAGGGGGTCGGGCATGGGGCGATTCTATGCCGGCTAGAAGGACGGGTCGAATCCCGCCTGGCTCGCTCGCCAGTCCATGTGCACGTCGCTGGTGGTGCCCAGGTAGTCCCTGCGCAGCGCCGCCTCGTCCCCGGTGAGGGAGGCGACGACCAGCGCCTTCTCGACGATTCCCGCGCCCTCGCCCTCGCGCGCGTAGGCCTCGACGAGAAAGCGGCGGAAGGCCTTGTAGCGCTGATCGCCGAGGCGCGCGAAGGCCTTCACCAGGTGGGCGCCCCAGGCGCCGAGCAGCATCGGCGACGAAGACGTCTCGGTCGCGTAGCCGTGCACCTCGGCGAGCAGCGCCTCGCGCATGGCGTCGAACCGCCCGAGCTGGGCCAGGGCGTTCGAGACCGCCTCGTCGGGCGGGCCGGCGGCGAGGCGCGCGTCGACGGCGCGCTCGAGGGCCTCGCGGCGCCCCGGACCCTCCGGGAGACCCAACACCCGGGCGAGCTCGGCGCGGGCGTGTTCGTGGTCGCTCACGACGCCTTCCCAGGCAGCGGCTGGTGCTTCATCAACGAGGAGAGCTGCCCTAGGAGTCGTCGCCGCGGTTCTTCCGGTGCTGCTCGAGCGCCTCGAGCAGCGCCCCGTGGTCGACGACCTCGGTCTCGTCGTCGGGCTCCGGCTGCACGTCGGGCAGGACGTCGGTGACCTCGGTGGGTTCCCAGGTGATCTCCGAGCCAAGGGACCCCTCGGAGACCAGGGTGTCCTCGTCGTCCGCGTGGGCGAGCATCGTGTCCTCGTCGTCGGAGAGGACCTCGCCGAGAGGGCGCATCGCCTCGTCGAACAGGCGGGCGCCGTCGCGGGTCATCGCGCAGGTGACGAGGCTGCGCAGCACGTCGCCGACCCCCTCGCCCTGAAGCTCCAGATCGGCCAGGGCCAGCGCGGCATCGGCGGTGCTCGGGTACCGGCCCGCCACCTCGCGGGTCAGCAGGGTCCGCAGGACCATCCGGAGCTCCGGCGGGCCGGGGACGTGCTCGAGGGCGGCCTCGTCGAAGCCCTCGGCCACCGCGAGGAGCACGTGGGCGAGGTCGGGCCCCTGGAACAGCGGGCGGCCGGTGATCAGCTCGTAGAGCACCACGCCGACCGAGTACTGGTCGGACCGGGCGTCCATCGGCTGCTCGAGGATCGCCTCGGGCGCCATGAACCGCGGGCTGCCCTTCACGACCCCCGTGGCGGTGGCCTCGAAGCCGAGCTCCGCCTCGGCGCGGGCGACCCCGAAGTCGGTGACGCACACCTGGCCGGTGGCGGGGCGCAGGAGCAGGTTGCCTGGCTTGAGGTCGCGGTGCAGGAAGCTGCGCGGACGCCGCGGCGCCACCCGGTGCGCGACCGCATCCAGGGTGCGGAGGATCTCGATCGCCCAACCGACGGCGCACCGCACCGGGATCGGCCGGCGCGCGACGGTGAGCTGCCCGGTCAGGACCTGGTCGAGGCTGGGCCCGCGCACGTACTCCATCTCGAGGAACAGGTGGCCCCCGTGCTCGTGCACCCGCTCGACGGAGACCGCGCCAGGCACCCCGCGGATCAGCTCGCCAATCCGCATCTCGCGGCGGATGGCCTCGACGAAGGGGGACCGGCGCGCCCCGCCCTGGAAGACCTTCACCGCGATCAGACGGCCCTCGCGCCAGGCCGCCCAGACCTCCGCCGACGATCCCTCGCCGAGGAAACGGACCCACTGGTAGGGCCCGGTGCGTCCCCCTGCGTGGATCACCACGGTGGCCCCTCCTGGCGTTCGAACGACCTCACCCGGACCTAGTACCCGGTCGGATTCGGGCCTGCGAGACACGACGGGCGGGCCCGAAGACCCGCCCGCCTCGTTCTCGGCTCTCGCGGGCCGGCGATCAGGTCTCGCAGACCGTCTCGATCAGCAGCCGCGCGACGACGTAGGGATCGATGTTCGCGTTGGGGCGACGATCCTCGAGGTAGCCGCCGCCGGCCTGCTCGACGGGCAGCGGGATGCGGATGGACGCGCCCCGGTGCCCGACGCCGGAGGCGAACTCCTTGTAGTAGCAGGTCTCGTGCGCGCCGGTGAGGCGGCGCTCGATGCCCTCGCCGTAGTTGGAGATGTGCAGGTCGTGGCGCTTCTCGAGCTTCTCGATGGCCGCGTAGATCGCGTCGAGACCGTTCTTCTCCCGCATCTCCTTGGTGGAGAAGTTGGTGTGGCAGCCCGCGCCGTTCCAGTCCCCGCGGACCGGCTTGGGGTCGAGGGTCATCGACACGTCGTAGTTCTCGCCGATCCGGTACAAGAGGTAGCGCGAGATCCACAGCATGTCCGAGCCCTCGAGCGCGGTGACCGGGCCCACCTGGTACTCCCACTGGCCCGGCATGACCTCGGCGTTGATGCCCGAGATGGTCAGGCCCGCCTGCAGGCACGCCTCGAGGTGATCCTCGACGATGTCGCGCCCGAAGACCTCGTCGGCGCCGACGCCGCAGTAGAAGGGCCCCTGCGGCGCGGGGTAGCCCTGCTGCGGCCAGCCCAGCGGGCGGCCATCGGACCACATGGTGTACTCCTGCTCGAAGCCGTACCAGGGCTCGTGGTCCTTGTTGCGCTCGTACACGGAGCGGAGCAGGGCGCGGGTGTTGCTCGCGTGCGGCGTGTGGTCGGCGTTGAACACCTCGCACAGCACGAGCTTGTGCTCGCCCTGGCGCAGTGGGTCGTTGCACACGAAGACCGGCTCGAGGATGCAGTCCGAGGCGCTGCCGGGTGCCTGGTTGGTCGAGGACCCGTCGAAGGTCCACTCGGGCATGTCCGTCTCGCCGTTGTGAAGGATCTTGGTCTTCGACCGCAGCAGCGGCGTCGGTTTGGTGCCATCGACCCAGATGTACTCGGCCTTGATCGCCATTCGGAGCTCCTCTCGTGTGGGCAGGGATACGCGACCGCACCCGGCGGTCATCCGTCCCTACCCTCTCGCGAGGTCGGGCGCACACGACGTTCACTGGATTTTCGACAGGGCTCCCGGGCGAAATCGCCCAATCGCTAGAAGACGTCCTTGGCGGCGTAGGTCTCTTCCAGGGTATCGGCGACCGCGGCGACCCGGCTCAAGTACAGGTCGAGATCATCGAAGTCGAGGTGCTCGAGCAGGGCGTTGTAGACGACGATGTACACGTCGCCGGCCAGGGCGATCGCCGCCAGGGGCAGCTCGGCGTTCTTGCGCAGCAGCGTCTCGGGATCGGCGTCCTTGCGGCGAGCGAAGGCGCTCTTGAGCTCGATCAGCGTGCGGTCGAACGCCTCGTATCGGCGGACGATGATCTTCTGGGAGCGGCCGTCGTCGTAGCTCCAGACCATCGACAGCATGTCCAGCTCGTCGTCCGCGAGTCGGTAGGTCTGGCGCATGTGCTCGCGCAGCTCGTTCCAGGTCGCCATGCTCTCCTCCACCCCTCTCAGAACCGGTCCTTGCCGAGGCGCTCCTCCAGAGCGTCGGCAAGCAGGCCGATGCGCGTCAAGAGGAATACCACGCCCTCGACCGTGAGGTCCTCCAGGGCCGCTTTCTGTACCACGACCAGGAACCCTTCGTGCAACGCGATCGCCCCCAGTGGGAGCTGGAGGTTGTCGATGAGCAGCCCAGCCGGGTCGTAGTCGCCGGCCTTGCCGAAGGCCGATCGGACCTCGACCATGTCCCGGCCCCACGCGGTGTAGTGCCGGGCCATGACCCGCTGCGCGCGCTCCGTATCCTCGCGCTCGTATTGCAGGGTGAGCGCCAGCTCGCGCTCCTCGTCGACGTCGAGGGTGAACTCACGGCGCACGCGCTCCTGGATCTCCTGCCACGTCGCCATCCGATCTCCGCACCGGCCCCGAGACACGAGAGGATAGCCGCCTACGGCGGAGGCCGACCAGCACGAGCAGCAACGGGATCCCCCCGAGGCCGGACGCGGAGCCGCCGGTGGCGCACCCGCAGCCGGGCGCGGGGAGCTCGTGGCGGCTCCAGCCCGAGGCGGTCCCCCCCGAGTCGCCGGTGTCCACCGGCGTGCCCGTGTCGTCGGGACCGAGATCGGGGAGCAGGGCCCCCAGGAGCCGGCCGAGGACCGCCGAGCGCACGGCCGGGTCGCCGATGGTCTCCAGCGGGAACCCGAACATCGCGACCTGGTCGCCGAGCACCCCGGCCACCGCGCCGCCGTCGTAGGTCGCGATGGTCGTGTTGCCCGAGGTCAGGGTGTCCGGGTACTCCACCGGGTACTCGGCGCCGACGTCCTCGCCGAAGTCGAGGGGGCCCACTCCGTGGAGCAGCCCGGCGCCGTTCACCACGGTGGTGCCGGCGTCGTCGGTGTCGTAGCTGACCCCGAGCACCTCGTGGGCGAAGGCCTTGTCCGTGGCGTCGCCCTTGTAGTCGAGGTCCCACAGGATCTCGGCGCCCGAGGCGATCAGCGTGCCGCCCCCCTGCACGAAGGCGCGCACCTTGCTCTGCTGGTCGTGGGAGAAAGTCTCGTCGTAGGTGGACTACTCGCCCGCGACCCACACGATGGTGCGGTAGTCGGACAGGTCCATCCGGTCGAAGACCTCGTCGCTGACGGCGTCGAAGGCCCAGCCGGCCCGCGCGATGGCCTTGCCGGTGACCGCGGCGGTGTCGTAGGGGTTGACTCCCGGCAGGTACATCCGCCGCACGGGCCCCAGCCGCGGGACGTCCTCCCAGGGGAGCAGCCCGGTGTCGAGGCGATCGAAGGCCGAGACCACGAGGATCGCCGGGGCCCCGCTCACGGCGCGACGGGCGCCGATCGCTTCGGACGGGAAGCTCACGCCGCCCGCGTTCACCGCGACCACCCGCACGTAGACGTCCTGGCCCGGCGGGGTCGGCAGCGTGAAGCTCGTCCCGCTCACCGGCGTGCCCGGGTCCCAGGACCGCCCGTCCTTCGAGGTCTCGACGAGGTCGCGGTCGGCCGGGTCGCCGAGGGGCGCGCCCGAGGGGCCGGGCTGCCAGGAGAGCTGCAGCTTGCCCGTGCCGTCGTGCACGATGGCGAGATGGTCCGGGGGCTCGGGCAGGTAGTGCGGCGTGATCTCGTCGCGGCTCGCGAAGTAGTCCACGATGCCGTGGTACATCGACCAGGCCGCGTCGCGCCGGAAGGCCGGGTCCTTGAGGTAGGCCACGTCGGTCGGGTTGTCGTGGAAGGCCAGCTCCACGAGGATCGACGGCATCTCCGCGTTGTAGCCCAGATTCACCTCGCCG
>Ga0114931_10003387_pt1 | contig 20222 bp, 18 predicted proteins | sample 2SBtaG_FD_89579 | JGI IMG/M metagenome (GOLD analysis project Ga0114931, IMG submission 89579) | Deep subsurface microbial communities from Kolumbo volcano to uncover new lineages of life (NeLLi) - 2SBTROV14_V59a metaG | ecosystem: Environmental > Aquatic > Marine > Volcanic | place: Kolumbo...
AAGACAGCATGATTTCTCCACGTCTTACAAGGGATTGATTGTATTTTTTCCAGTTTCTATTCATGGAATATAAGAAATCTCTCTGATCTAAAGCTTGAGCGATAAAATTAATTGGATAAACTAATCATGTTAGGAAACACAGCAATACGATAAAGTGGTATTTTAACCAGAATACCTCTTGTTAGAAAAACAATTTTTAATCATCCATATATTCACAATTTTTTTAAAGTTGTTTTAATTTAGTAATTGTTTCTTTTGCATGCTCTATTGATGATGCACCTACCACCACATTGCAAATTTTTGAATTATTAGACAAATAGTCAATTACTTCATTCAGATTTGAAAATCCTCCTGAAAAAACATTCATTGCTAACACATGACCCTTATACGTATTCAGAGTTTTTTCACATTCTTCTTTTGATGGATTCATCAAAAATCCTACCGGATTAAACGATGTCATGATACTTGCAAAATCTAGATTCCATTCTTCAAGCTTTCTTACTAGCCACGGGAAATTTTTTGTACATAAACCCGCTTCAATCTTATAATTATCTCTTAGATGATTCTTGAATGTTTCAAGAATACTTTTCATATCTAATGATAATGCCAAGTCTACAAATACTGGATGTAAAAAAATCACTTTAGGTTTTATAAAATTTAATTTTAACATTTCAGTATCAATGAAAACTTTGAATAATGAAAGCATGTCTTTTTTTAAAAAACCTATTCCCCCTTTTGCAATTATTTTAATTTCATCTCCGATACTTCCCGATTTTAAAATCTCTTTGATCATATTTGAAATCCCTTTTTCACTTAATTGAAGCTGTAAACCTTGGGCATAAGGCATAACGGGGTAAAAATCAAGATTATCTACAATATTTGATGTCTGTTTCAGATTTTCTATGATTTCTTTAAGTTTAGGACGTGTAGCAACTACCATTCCATCAATTCCAATTTCATATGAACATTTTATTACATTCACTGCATTTTCTATACTTTGTACATGATTGGCTCTTTGTCTTGCTCTTTCATGAGATAAATGATCTACACCATAAAATGCGTTATCTCCAAGTAGAATCGAATCAAATTTACTCAGGGTATTCAACTCTCACTATGGAATTTTTATCTGCAGAATCATATATTGCTTGTATTACACTTTGAGTTTTTATAGCATCTACAACAGTTACAAAGGGTTTTTCAATTTTTTTAATAGAATTAGTAATGTTCACATCTTCTTTAGTATATTCAGGTCCACCTACATCAAAATGAACTCCTTTCTCTAAGGACTGCTTGTATATTTTTATTTCAGTTCCATCATATTCTGAAATAGGTTCTTTTAGATTCATTTCAATTAAATCCTGATTCACCTTAATTCTGCCTCTATCCCCAATTATTTCGATATTTACCTCTGGAATTCTATATCCTTCTTTACTCCATGATGTATCTATCTCCCCAGAAATATTATTTACAAATTTTATTTGTGCATTTGCAAAATCCTCTACTTCAGAATAAACTGATTCTATTTTTCCTTTAACTTCTTTTATATTTCCAAAATACCATAATAAAAGATCAATTAAATGACAACCAAGTTCTAATAATGCTCCGCCTCCGCTAGTTTCTTTTTTAAATCTCCATCCTGAAGGTTTAGAAAAAATATTTGCTACATACATTGATGCTTTTACATCAGAAATATCTCCCAAAATTTTGTTATCTAAAAGTTCTTTTGTTTTCAAAAATGTATCTACAAATCTTAAATTATATCCAACAGCATTAATCAGATTTGAATCTTTTATAAAAGGATAAACTTCTCTTGCTTCTTGTAAATTTCTAGTTAATGGTTTTTCAACAAAAAAATTAATATCTTTTTTAATACACTCTAAAATTAATTCTTTATGTGATGAAATTGGTGTTGTAATGTATACTAAATCTAGATTTTCTGAATCTATCATGTCAGACATTTCTTGAAAAACTTTGATATTTGAAAGAGAATTTTTGATATATTTGATTAGCATGGTTTGTTGTTCTGTTACTGCAACAACATTAACGTCATTAATTGTATTAAGAATGCCTGTATGCAACATTCCCATTTTACCCAAACCCACAACTCCAACATTCATGTAAATAATATCTTACAGATGATTATTTTAATGTAATAAAAAATCACTTTTGAAAATAAAATTTGTAACTAGTTTTTTTCACAAATCATAATATTTACTACTCCTAATTTATGTACAAATGGTAGATGTTTGACAATTTTTAATGAAAAGATAGGTGATGCACCTGCCCAAAGCCAGCCTGTAGAATCACATGAAATTAATTTGAAGTTAATTTTATCTAAATAACTAAGTAATTTCTTTTTATTAAAATTCAAAAGTTTGTGCTCCATTGGATGTAATATGCCAAATCCTAGTTGAACAGGATTATTTCTATTTGGTTCTAGTAGAACTAAATATTTCTTAGAAACTCTGGCCATTTCTTTCACTGCTATATCAGGATCATCTAAGTGATGAAGAAAACTCCAACCATGTACTAAATCAAATGAGTTTGTTGCAAAAGGAAGATTTAATGCAGATGCTTGAATTTTATTTTTCATTGGATTAGAAATGAGATTCATAAATGAGAAATCTAAATCTGTCACTTCAGTTGTTGAGGGTAAATAAAATGAACTATATCCATATCCTGCTCCAACATCCAATGTATTTTTTATTGATTTAAACTCACCAAGATATTTTTTCATGTAATTAATTCTTTGGTTCATGTTGAATTTTACAACAGGGTGATCTACAGATCTTTTCTTTTTATGCTCTAATTCTTCCCAAAATTTTTTCTCTTTTTTCTCTTTCATATGTCAGGCTAAATTAATTAACATACAAATATACTTTAAACAAAATTTTTGAGTATTTTCATATAACTAATTTTTATATTCCGCTGATTTTTGATTATTATGAAAATCCTCATCTGTGGAATAGATGGTTATATTGGATGGCCTTTATCTCTAAGACAACTTGCTATAGGTAATGACGTATGTGGAATAGATAATTTTTCTAGAAGAAAAAATGTAGGCGAAATGAACTCTCACTCTGTATTGCCAATTCAATCTATGGATGAGAGAACAAAAATTTTGAAAGAAAAATTTGGTAATAGGTTCAATTTTCGTGAAGGTGATATGTTAGATCCTCAATTTGTTGATAATATCCTAAAACAGTTTCAGCCTGACACAATTGTTCATTTAGCTGAACAAGCATCTGCTCCATTTAGTATGATTGATCAAAAACACAATATTTACACTCAACAGAATAATGTTCTTGGAACATTAAATCTTGTTCATAGTATGCAAAATCATATTCCTACAGCTCATTTAGTTAAGTTGGGTACAATGGGTGAATATGGATATGATCCGGGACTTGAAATCCCTGAAGGATTTTTTGAAATTGAATTTAGAGGAAAAAAAGCTACAGTACCTTATCCTAGATTGGCTGGTAGTTGGTATCACTGGTCAAAAGTACATGATAGCAATAATATCATGTTTGCATGTAAGTTATGGGGTTTAAGATCTACAGACATAATGCAAGGAATAGTTTATGGAACAAGAACAGATGAAATTGAAAGTGAAAAATATCACACTAGATTTGATTTTGATGAGGCATTTGGAACGGTGATAAATCGTTATTGTGCTCAAGCTGTAATTGGTCATCCACTAACTGTTCATGGAACTGGTGGACAAACAAGAGGTTTTCTCTCTTTATCTGATTCAATTCAATGTATTTCATTACTCATTAAAAATCCCCCTGAACCAAAAGAGTATAGAGTTGTTAATCAATTCGATGAACAACATAGTGTATTCAAACTTGCAGAATTAGTTCAAGATATTGGAAATAAAAAAGGCTTTAATGTTGAAATCAAAAGTAAATCTAACCCTCGAATGGAATCTGAAGAGCATTTCTACAAAGCAGATCATGATAAGCTTAAAGAATTAGGCTTTAAACCAACTAGGGAAATTGAAAAAGAAATTGGATTCATGCTTGATGATTTAATGAAGTACAAAGAAAGAATTGAAGAAAAAAAATCAGCAATTGTTAAAGAAATCAAGTGGAAAAAATAAAATTAATTTTCTTCCTTTTTTAAATTAAAAACTATTGCACTAATTTTTAATGCTACTAAACCTATTATCACAGTAAACCATAATGTTACAAATCTAACTATAATTACTGCTATGGAACTAGTTGAAACATCTACTCCATTTTTTAATAACAAACCTAACATACTTGAATCTGTGACAACTATTCCTCCTGGTAACAGTACAAAAGTTCCTGCAAGCATAGATGCAAAATAAATTAATCCTGATAATAACAATTCTATGTTTAATCCCAATGATTCAAAAATTAAAAATACAATTGTCATCTGAAAAACTTTAATCAAAATACTTATGCTAATTGTTTTTAACATTATTTCAGTTGAGATCAATTTGAATAGTGATTCTCTTGCTTCATCTATATTTTTCACAAAATTTTGAAAATACTTGATTTTTAGAAAAATTCTTTTCAATAATTCAAAAATTACTTTATGTCTAACTAGCAAATAAAATAAAGTGACTAAAGCTATGCCTATTCCTGTAACTACATAGACTTCAAAAAAATCAAACCATATCAAACTAATCAACAAAATTACTATTGATGCTAAAAGATCCAATAATTGTTCGATTATAATTATGGGACCCGTTTTTGAAATTGCGTAACCAAATTTTTTCTTTAAAATATATGATTTGATTACTGTTCCAGCTCTACCAAACGTACCAAACATTGCTTGTCCTGCAAATGAAATAAGCATGGTTTGCTTTAGACTAGTCTTAACTCCAATTTTTTTTAAAAATATGTGATATCTAATTCCCATTAGAAAATACACTGATAATGAAAGAAGAAAAATAACTGGATAATATTCTAAATTAACTTCTTGAAATCCTGATTTTATTTCTTCAAAATCTGAAAATAATATTAGACCAACATAAAATACAACAGAAATTACTATAAGTAAAACTGTTTTATCAGAAAAACTTTTTTTATTCACTATTGGTGAAATTGCTGATAATCTTTTAAACTAACTGAATTAATCTGAATTCCTCTTTTAGAATTATTTTATTTTAATTAGGAAAACATTAAAGAATACAGCTTTTATCAAAAATTAACTTGGATTCTGATAATTTTATTCCCAGAGTTTTATTGATGATGATTTCTGTTGTATTAATCATTCTACTCACAAAAATTAGATTTTCAGGAAGAATTGGAAATCAATTTTTTATTATAATGATGATCTTTTGGAGTGGAGTTTTTGCAATATCTCTTAATCCAAGAATTCTTGATAGTGTTTTAAATAACACTGGATTAGTAAACAGATCTCAATTTTTACTGATAAGTTCAATTTTGATAATATTATATCTTCTATTGATTCAAGTTTTGAGAAATAAAGGACTTTCATCTAGAATATATAATGTAATTAGAGAAACAGCATTATCAAATTTTAAACAGGTATTAGATCAAGTTCCTTCTATCGATGTTCTAATAATAATTGCTGCAAAAAATGAATCTAAAACAATAGGTAAAGTATTAGAAAAAATAAAATCATTAGAACTTGATTGTTCATATCGTATCTTAGTAGTTAATGATGGTTCTACAGATGATACTGCATTAATTTCTGAAAACCATAAAGCATTATTAATTAGTCATGGAACAAATTTAGGAGTTGGAGCTGCAATCAAAACTGGATTTCTTGCAAGTAAATTCCTAAAACCAAAAATAGTAATAAACATCGATGCAGATGATCAACACGATCCAAACGATATTCCAAAAATAATTTCTAAAATACAAGATGAAAATTATGATTTAGTTTATGCCTCTAGATTCCTTCAACAAACTGATTATGAACAATCAGTTACACGAAAAATTGGGAATAAATTTTACACAAACTTGGTAAATAAAATGACAAAATTACAACTCACAGATGTTACAAGTGGTTATAGAGGAGTAAGATTTGAAAAATTAAATTCAATCTTATTTTTGTCTGAAAGTAATTTTGCAATTGAACTTGCCCTCAGAGCGGCAAAAAACAACCTTAAAGTTGTTGAAATTCCAACAAAAACATCAATTCGTGAACATGGAAAATCTCAACTATTTAAAATTGAGAATTTTATTATCTATAACTATAATGTCTTAAGACAAATCATTAATGTCTATAATTAAGAATTAATTCATAACAAATATTCATATATTGATTTCTTATTGAAAAAAATGATTCTGTATTGGAACAAAATGATCAAAATTCAGGAAAAAATTTACCTGTAGGCTCTAAGAATTATAGAGCATATGTTGGACTTCCACAAAATTATGATGTATCTGCAGCATTACAATTTAATTTACTAACTCAGATGAATCTAAGAGAAAATCATTCAATTCTAGATATAGGATGTAGTGGTTTAAGAGTTGGAAGATTACTTATTCCATACTTACGACCAAGGAAATATTTTGGTTTAGAACCTGAAGAATGGTTAATTGATGAAGCCATAGAAAATGAATTGGGACAAGATATAATTGAAATTAAAAAACCCACTTTTGATCATAACAAAGATTTCAATTTAGGTGTATTTGGTGAAAAATTTGATTATCTTATAGCTCAGTCTATATTTTCACATGCATCTGAAGATGCAATTCGAAAATGCGCTATTGAAGCTGAAAAAGTAATGAAACCTGATAGTATTTTTGTAGCTACTTTTTACGAAGGTACTGAAAATTATACTGGAAAAAAATGGGCTTATCCAGAAAGGGTTTACTATACATTTGAAAAAATGAAAGAAATTTTTGAAGATGCAAATTTAATATGTAAACGATTAGATTGGATTCATCCTTATCAAAAATGGATATTGATACTTAAACCTGAAAATAAAGATTTTTCATTTGAATTTTCAGATTCTACTAAACAATCTAATTTGATTAAACAATTGAATCTACACAAAGATAGAATTGAAGCATTTGAAAGTCATCCGTATGTAAAATTAGGCATAAAATTACAAAACCTTTTAAATAAAATTCGATTTAAAAGTTAGATTATTTTAAAAATTTATCAGTCTAATCCCCGAAACGGGCTAAATTGAACATATTGAAAAATTATTATCTTCTTAATTGTTTTAATATAAAATATGTTGAATAGAAACTACTTTATCTTTAAATCCATTTTTTTAATTTGTGGGTTTTAAAATTTAGTCATTTTTTACTCTAATTGGTTTCTTATTCCCAACTATTCCAATAAAATATAGAATAATGAATCCAAGAATTGCAATTAAAATACCCAGTAATATTATTGGAATGATTCCAAATTTACAATAAATAAATACATCTACACTACATCCAGAAATTACCATTTTGTATTGAATTCCATCTCTAACTACATCCGAAGTAATTCTTCCAACATAATCTGTTGCTAAAACTATAAAATTAGTCACAATAGGAGAAATTAATGGATCCCAAACTCTTACATCTAGATAGTTTTCTAGAATTCCAAATTGATGTGCAACACCTCTTGATAGTGACATGGTAAATCTATACCATACTAAAACTGCAATTATATTAACAATAAACCCTACTGCTGATAAAGAAATAATGATCCTTCTCATATTTTGAGAAGGACTAACCAATAAACTACCAATTGAAATTACTACTAATGGGATAATTGGTAATAGATGTCTATGTGGACCCCAAGCCATTGAAGTGTTCCAATTTGAGGACAAACTAATGAGAAGATATGTTACTAAAAATAGATAAACTATGGTGATTGAAAGCAATTTTTCTTTTTTATATAATCGATAAATTCCTAAAGGAAATAAAATGGCGATAGGAAAATAAAGAAAAATACTTCTGCCTGGACTAATTAAAAATGCATAAAGTCCTTCGGTTGTCCATGTTACTAAGGACCCTTCTTGAATATATCCCCATCCAAAATCTAACACAGAATCAAACCTTACATAATTTACTAAGGCTAAAAATACGCTGATTGTTACAGTTCCTACAATAAACATAATTAATTTTTTTCTATCTTCTTTAAATGAAAAAATCCCATAAATTAGTAAACCTGGCATAAATATGATGAACAAAGGATGTGCTAAAACCGATAATCCAACAAAAAGTGCTGACATAAAGGGGATGATTATATTTTCTTTATTTTTATCGTAAATCATATAGAATCCATACATCAAAAAAAGAATTGCTAATGGTCTTGCAAACATAGATGAATTATAGGGCCAAATAAAAGATGTAACACCAAAAATTAGTGCTAAAACAAATCCTATTTTTACAGAACCAAAAACAGATTTTCCAAAAATGAATATAACTACACAAATTAATGCAATAATAATTGAATTTAAAAACAGAGAAACAAAAGTAAATGGATAAAAACCAAAAAGCTCAGCTATTACATATAATGGTACGGCTACTGTAGGAAGAGCCACATAATAGGGCCCAACAAATTCTTCTCGATTTGCATTTTCAATTGTTGATTTTATATATTCATTTCTTGTAAGATCTGGAACGGGATTTTTATCATATTCATATTTTGCCATACCGCTTGTTCTACCACTAATTTTTTTTTCTACATCAAAATTAAAATCTAAAGCGGTTGGAGAATTAATATTTAATGTTGGAGAACCTTTCTTTACAAAATTCTTAGTCATTATAAAATATACAAACCCATCTGACGGATCAGTATGACCTCCACTTGATGTTAAAAAAATAAAAAAGAAAAAAGAAAATATCAATACGGGAACTATGTGTTTTTTCGTTTTAGATTGTAACATGATTATGAATTACTATTTATTGTAATTATAACAGTTACTTTTGAAATATGTTAAATACAACAAATTATTTAAATTCATATCTGCTTTGTAGGTAACATTTTATTATATTCATCAATGACTTCTTTTGGTTTAGATATCATAATCATTTTTCCTTTATCAAGTAATAACACTCTATCCGAAAATTTTTCAAGTTTTTCAAGATTATGTGTAACGTGAACAATGGTTTTTTGATTTTTTTTGAAAGAAAGAAACGTCTCGTAACTTTTCTTTCTAAAATTTTTATCTCCCACTGACATTATTTCATCTATTAAAATTATGTCTGATTCTAATTGCATGGCTGTAGAAAATGATAATCTAGATCGCATCCCTGCTGAATAATGCTTTAATTTCAAATTTGAAAAATTTTCTAATTCGGCATATGATATAATATTGTTTATTTTTTTTAGAATTTCTAATTTTGACATGCCTAATAACATCCCATTCATAATTATGTTTTCTTTGGCATTTAGATCTCCTTGAAATCCTACACCTAATTGTAAAAGGGGAGCTAATTTTCCATTTACCTGAATATTTCCTTTCTCTGGTGAATACACTCCTGCCATTAATCGTAACAACGTAGTTTTCCCACTCCCATTTGTTCCAATTATACCTAATATTTCCCCTTTTTTGACATTAAAAGAAATATTTTCAATCGAGAATAGATTTGGTTTTGAATTTCTAACATTTTTTCTTACTTTTTTAATTAATCTATTTCTATTATCTAGTTTGAATGATTTTGAAACGTTATCAACGATTATTGCATTGTTATCCATTTTACAACTCTTCCACTACCTTACTTTCATATTTTTGGAAAACAAAATAACCGATAAAGAAAATCACTAGTACAAAACTAGTTGTGTATAACCAATCATTGAGGGGTGGAATTTCACCATCTATAACAAGCTTATGAGAAATTTCAATTAATTGCCCTAGAGGATTTATTTTTTGAATATCTTGAAGTATACCTCCAACCTCACTTATGCTCCAAAATATGGGCGAAACAAATAGGAGTACATGAATAAACACACTCCAAAGTTGTTGTATGTCTCTTACAAATACATTGATTAAAGAAAGTAAATATGAAAAACCCAATATCAAAATTATTAAAAGTATTAATGGAATTGGTAAAAGAATCAATGTCCAACTTGGAATGAATTGAAATACTGGCATCAACCCTAAGAATACTCCAATATCTACAAAAGCTAAAATTCCTATAGCAACTGTCGAAACAATTGGAAAAAATTCTTTCTTTATGTTGAGTGATTTTATTATACCATGATTTGTTGTTAAACTTGCTAATCCCCCAGTTGTTCCTCTGGCAAAAATATGATATATCATAATTCCTGTAATTAAGTAAATTGCAAAGTCATCTGTCTTATCTCTGATATTTGTAAAAACAACATAAAGAACTATGAAATATAATAGAGGTTCAATTGCTGCCCAGACAAAACCTAATTTAGTACTCTTAAATCTAATTTTTATGTTTAGTAGAGCAAAATGAAAAATTAAGGATTTTTTATTCCAAATTTCAACTAATGGTAAATGAATCAAAATTTCACCTAATTATCAATTAAAATTTGAGAGATATTATGTTTCCTAAATTTTTAGAATATGTTCATGTTTTTCATTAATAAATTTTGAAAATAATCATTTCTGGAACTAAATTTTGATCATATGTTATTCAAAAAACATAAAAGAGTTCAATTATGTTCATATTGTGATTTTGAATTCTGATGAAACAATTTTACCTAAACCTGATGACTTGACGTCTGATCAAGAATTAATTTTAGAAAAAAATATTATCTGGCTTTTTGGAACAAGAAGAAGTGGAACAACATGGTTGGGGAAACAATTACTATCTCACAATACTCATTATTTACATGAACCAAATATTACAGATCATCTGGATCTACCGATGAATCAAGCTGCAGAAAATTTGATTAGACGAATTGATGCACGAAAAGATACTGAAAACTATTTCTTCTCTGAAAAATATAAAAATACTTGGTCTTATTATCTTGGAAAAATGATCTTAAATAGAGTCAATGCACAGTTTAATGATCTTTCAAAAAAAATAATCATAAAAGAACCTAGTAGCCTTCTTGATGCGTCTGATATTCTGTCTTCATCAACTCCTAAATCAAAAATTATCATTCTTGTTCGTGATGGGCGTGATGTGATTGATTCATTATTAAATGCTAGACAGAATCTTGGTTGGTTAGTAAAGAAAAAAGAAAATTTACTTCCAAATTCTCAACGCCCTACATTTATCAAACATCGTTCTAGATTTTGGACTCATCAAATGAAAATTTTGATGAACACATTTGAAACAAAGTCTGATAAAAATTGTGTTTTAATAAAATATGAAGATCTATTAAATAATACAAAACCTATTCTTACAAAACTTTACAATTTCCTTAATATTGAAATTACTGATAATGAAATTGATTCGTTAATAAAAAAATTTAATTTTCAATCTATTCCTAATGAAAATAAAGGAAAAGGTCAATTTACAAGAAGTGCTAGTCCTGGAGATTGGGAAAAAAATTTTTCTAATGGTGAAATTGATGTGATGCAAGCAATTATGGGTGAAACATTAAAAAAACTTGGATATGTTTAACTCTTTAATTTTTCACATCTATTTTTAAATTCTAATAATTTCTGTTCAAAATTTTCTATATGATTTATTCTTTTTTCCAATTCTTTTTTTGTTTCTTCATATAAAATAAAATCTAATTTGTTTTTATTTATCAATTCATTATATGTTATTTCATCAATTCGCATTTTGTCTTCTTTTAATCTTTGTTCTAACGATTTTTCTCGTTTAGTGGTATTTTGTATAATGTAAGACAAATCAATTTCTGGAAAATATTTTTTTAATTCTTCTTCTGCAACTACCAAACTTTGATCTATTTGATCAACTATGCCTACAACTACACATGATTTCATTCTTTGTATAGCTAATTCTAGATCTTTTTCATTTATGTTATCTGTTGCTATTTTATCAGATAAAAAAAACACTTGAAAATTTTTCATTACTATATACTTTTTAACACTTAAATTCCAATTCATAAATTCTTGAAGATTCAATGATCGTGCTTTTATACTTCCTATTGAATTATCTACCTCCTTTTTTTTAAAATAATAAATTGAAAACGCTCTATCAATTGGATGACGTATAAATAAAACTGTTAAAAAATTGAATTCAGTATTATTTGTAATGGGAAACCTAAATTGATGACTTGAAATTGCTTTAACGTTTTTATTTTTCCTTAATATCTCAACAATTCTATTCAAATATATCTTATTTCCTGGATTACCTTCGTCAATTGATAATGTCATTTTTGAAAAATTTTTTATCAATACCCATTCTATTGTAGAACCCGCATTTTTGAAAATATGAAAATGTAACAAAATGTCGTTATTTTCCCTTTTTTTAAAGAAATTAACAAACTTCAAATATTTTCACTCAATATTGTTTTTTAAAATTACAATTATTTCTTTTGATTTTTAAAATCTGAATGCATATTTTAGAATAGACATAAAAAACGACTTAAATTTATTCAAAAATATGCTTACTTTACTTTATCACTATTAATTTAAAATTGAAATAATTTTTTATGTGAAATAAGGTAGGGTTTTAAATTACTAATTACTTTTCAAACCTATTGAAACCATTTATTTTGATTTCTGGAATGCATAGGAGTGGTACATCATTTCTATCCCGTGCTCTAAATTTATCTGGAGTGTATCTTGGTGATATATCTAAACTTTCTACAAATGACTGGGTGTATGGTACTGATAATTTACGTGGACATTGGGAAAATAAAGATCTGACTGATCTTTCAGATAAAACATTTCATGAAAATAATGGAACCTGGGATTCCGTTCCATCTAAAATTAATTGTTCAAAAGAAATTACAATGCTTGTAAAAAAACATACTGATAAATTACTTACTCATCCATCTCTTGCATCTGGATTTAAAGATCCACGATTATTAATTTGTCTAGAATCTTGGAATAACTATCTTCCAAAAAATTCAATAATTTATGGAATTTTTAGAAATCCCTTAAAGGTAGCTGAATCACTAAAAATTAGAAATGGTTTTAGCTATGAAAAATCTTTGAATCTCTGGGAAATTTATAACAAAAAATTATTATCTCATCTTAAATCTTATGATGGGTTTTTATTGGATTTTGATTGGGATAATGACCATCTTTTTACAGAGATAAATAAAATTAACAAAAAATTAGGTCTTTTACAAACAGATTTTTCAGATTGGTTTTCTCAAGATTTACTTCATAGTGATAAAACATTTCAATCCGACTTTAAATTGCCAAGCAATATTATAGATTTGTATGATCAACTGAAAGAAAGATCATTAAAAAACTCAGATCATATTTTTAAATTCTCCGTTGAGCATTCAACTGAAGATTTACATCAAATTCTTTCTAGTACCGTTAATGATATAAAAAATCAAGGAAGTTATTTTCGAGAACTAAATGAAGAAAATCTTAAACTAATTGAAAATATTTCAAATCAAAACTTAGAACTTCAAAAAATTAATATTAAAAATTCAAAATTATTGGGTGAAAAAATTATTGAAACTAATAATCTGTCTCAGGCAATTGAAAATTATCAAAATATTATCACAGAAATTCATCAAAGTTTTGTTTTTAGAGCATTACATAAATATGATAAAACCCTTGGAAAAATTCTTCCCTTACGACCTAAAAAATACTCAAAATCTGTTACAGCATACAAGTCAAAAAAAGAAACTGAAATTATTGTAAATGATGCAATTCAAAAATTTGAAAAAAAAGATATCATATGCTTTCCGATAATAAATTGGGATTTTAGAACACAAAGACCACAACATATTATTACTGAATTCGCTAATAATGGTCATAGAATTTTTTATTTTAAAACAAACCTTAGAAAGCTACAAAATCCTTATGAAATAGAAATACTTTCTGAAAATATTTTTGAAGTAGAGTTAGATTCATTAGAATTTTTTGATATCTATAAGGATAAATTTAATGAAAAAAATATGGAAAAATTGTTAGATTCTTTTGAACAATTTCAAAAAGATCTAAAAATTGACTCAATTTTATTTGTTCAATTTCCAACATGGGAACCCCTTTGCAAAATATTACAAGAAAAATACAATTCTAAAATAATTTTTGATTGTTTAGATGATTTTACAAGCTTCGGTAATGTTACTAATGAAAGGAAAAAAGAAGAGATATCCTTAATCTCATCAGGTGATTTGATCTTAACTACTTCTTTACATTTGCAAAAAAAAGTTGTAAATATTACTGAAAAGTCTCTCTATCTGCCAAATGCAGGGGAATTTGAACACTTTAACAAAACAAATGATGGCATCTTAAAATATAAAAAACCGATAATCGGATATTTTGGTTCTATCTCTGATTGGTTTGATACTGATTTGTTAGAGTATATTGCTAAAAATCGTACACAATTTACGTTTGTAATGATTGGACATACATTTGGTTCAAATATTTTAAAACTCCAAAAATTGCCTAACGTTTATTTTTTAGGAGAGAGACCATATTCAGAACTCCCAAAATATCTCCAAGATTTTGATGTTTGTTTAATTCCATTTAAGATGACTCCTCTTATTGAGGCAACTCATCCTATTAAAATATACGAATATTTTGCAAGAGGAAAACCTGTAGTTGCTACAAATATGCCTGAGTTACATCCTATATCTGATATGTGTTATTTGGCAAAAGATAAGGCTGATTTTCTTAATAAATTAGACTTGGCAATAAATGAAAAGGATGAAACTATTGTTGAAAAACGAATTAAATTTGCATCAGAAAATACATGGGAACATAGATTTGAAACTCTATATGTTGAATTAAAGAAAAATAATTCCTTTGACATCGAACACCACAATTAAACAGATAATTTTTTTATGATAAATATAGTTAAAGCCTTAATTATTGTCCTAAATCGTAATATAGATCTACAAAAGATTTATCCCTTAACACATCATTGAATTATAATCTGATAAATAAAGTCATCTAATTAATTATTTTGTTATTGAGAATGGTCTAATTATTTTTTCATTGCAATTATTACATCTTGACCTGAAAAAGGATTCACATCATCATGATAATGAATTGGTTCTATTATTTTAAATCCACAATCATCATATAATTTACGGATCAAATTTTCATCAAAGGCTATTTCTGCTTCTGGCAATTTTTTATTTTTAGATCTATACCCATCAAATTTGAATTTAAATGAAACATCGAAGTCATTTGGTTTAGATGTATCCCGACGATTTGTTAAAAAATAACTAATAAATGAAAATGATGCTGGTTTGAGAATACGGGATATTTCATGAAGATAGTTTGAAACATCTGGCAAAGTCATATGTGTAAATACTGAATGAAGAAAAACAAGATCAAAGAAATTGTCTTTATGTGGGAATTTATATTCAGATGCAAGGTATTTTCCATTTTGATTATATCTTTGATTATAGATATCAGATACTGAAAAATGAAAATTTGGATACCTTACGGAGATATTTTTATTACAATATTCGATTTGTTCTGGTATAATATCAAACCCATAATAATCTCCATCATCATTTAGATATTTTCTTAATGGCATAGAGAACCTACCTAAACCACAACCAATATCCAAAATTTTACTAGAAGGGGAAATATGACAAATATTTTTAAAATATTCAAAATATTCTTGACCTTGAGATTTGAATTTCCCTCCACCTCCTGATGCTACTTCTCTAGATGGTGGAGGCAAATCATTAGTTTCATGTTTTCCAATTTTTAAAATAGATTGTTTCAATATTTTTTCTTGATTTTTTGATTTTGCAACAATTTTAAGAGCATATTCACCATCTTTAAATCCTGAAACATTAAATGTACTCACAAATCCTGATTCATAACTTTCTTCAGTATTGTATTTTTTAAAAACATCATATCTTGCCATCCCCCATCGTGCTTTGTCTACTAGTTTATTATCTAAAAAAGCATTAATTTCTAAATCCTCTTTTTTATTAAAAGCCCAACCAGTTACTATCATAACTTTCCAATATACCTTAACAAAATCTGGTGGGTATTCTACTTTTCCCAAAAATGTGTCATTTTCTAGAGACATATTTTAATCAATTTCTTATACTATTAATTATTGTTTGATATAGAACATCACAGTTAAAGTATTTGGATTTTTTATCACAAACATGGTTTTAGCATCAATAATCATAGTGAATTGGAATGCCAAAGAATTTCTAAATGGATGTATTGAATCCTTGCTGTCTCAAAGTTTTACTGATTATGAAATAATTTTAGTTGATAATGCATCTTCAGATGATTCTGTGAATTTTATTAAAGATAATTTTCCACAAGTAACGATAATACAAAATAAAAATAATGTTGGATTTGCAGAAGGAAATAATATTGGAATAAAAAACTCTCAGGGAGAAATTATAGTTTTATTCAATCCAGATGCAGTTGCAGACAAGAATTGGTTATCACAATTGGTTGACTCTCTTCAATCATCAAAGAAGATTGCTGCAGTCACTGGAAAAATGTATTATCTTGGAGACAAATATGGAAAAGACGCAGTATTTTGTACCTGGTCAAAAATTGATCCTTATTCTGCTTCTCCATCTAACTTTCATAATGACGAATCTACCTCCAAAGTTGATTATCTTAGTGGGGCTGCAATGGCTATCAAAAAAGATGTTTTAGATAAGATTGGATTGATGGATTCAGATTATTTTTTGTATTTTGAGGAGACAGATTTGTGTGCTAGAATGATTAGAGCAGGTTATGATTTGATGTATGTGCCAAGTGCTATTGTGTGGCATACAGTATCCCCTCTTTCTAACTCTGAAAATAAAATCTACTACATGGAAAGAAGTAGAGTAAGATTTGCACTCAAAAATTTTGATTCGACATACCTGATATCCTTCTTTTTCATCTTTTTAGGCGAGACACTTGCAGTAATTTTCAGAGATATAAAAAACAGAAACTTTTCAAGAACCAAGATAAGACTCAAAGCAATATCTTGGAATATATCCAATCTTAAAAATACGCTCAACATAAGAAAAAAACATCTATCTACATTGGAAAAAAATGGTACAATTCAATCATATAATAAGAATTTACCATTAAGATCAGTCAAGCCCAAATGACTTAAAAAAAATCATTCAAACACATTTATCATATTTTGATTATGCAAATTCATGCCTTTTACTTTTAAGAGATTAGACATTCCAGGAGTAATACTTGTAGATGCTAAAGCATTCTCTGATGATAGAGGGGTTTTTCTAGAAACCTTCAAAGAATCTGCCTTTACTTCTAATGGAATTGATACAAGATTTGTACAGGATAATTTCTCTCATTCAGTTAAAGGAGTACTACGAGGACTACACTATCAGAAAAACCCAAAGGCTCAAGCCAAACTAGTAACTGCACTGAGTGGAAAAATTTTTGATGTTGCAGTAGATATTAGAAAAAATTCCCCAACATATGGAAATTGGGTGGGTGAAATCCTTTCAGAGAACAATCATAGACTGCTTTACATTCCAGAGGGATTTGCACATGGATTTTGTGTTATTAGTGAGACAGCTGATGTGCTTTACAAAGTAAGCCAAGAGTATTCCCCTGATGATGAAAAGGGAATTTTATGGAATGATCCTAAAATAAACATTGCATGGCCAATAGATAAACCAATTATTCATGAAAAAGATTCCCAGTTACCTATCTTAGAAAATGCTGATAATAATTTTAACTCGCACTAGAGTTAAATAAGAAATTTCGAGTTTAAAACCATGAATATTCTAGTTTGTGGCGGTGCTGGATTTATTGGAAGTGCATTTATCAGAAATTATCTAAAGAATAATGAATCTTCTAAAATTATTAATCTTGATGTATTAACAATCGGTTCAAACCTTGAAAACCTAAAAGATGTAGAAAATAATCCAAACTACAAATTCATCAAAGATGATATTAGAAATGAATCAGTCGTTGACAGTCTAATTAAAAATGTCGATGTGGTAGTAAACTTTGCAGCAGAATCCCACGTTGATAGAAGCATTGCAAACCCCAAACCATTCATTCAAACAAACATACTTGGAACATATTCAATTTTAGAAGCCACAAGAAAACATGACAAAAAATTCATCCATATCTCTACTGATGAGATTTATGGTGACGCTCAAGGAAAATCATCATTTAATGAAGATTCTCAGATAAATCCAAGTAACCCATATGCTGCTACTAAGGCAGCAGCTGACCATTTGGTATCATCATACTATAGAACATATGGAATAAACTGCATCACCACAAGATGTACAAACAATTTTGGACCATTCCAGTTTCCAGAAAAATTAATCCCAAAGACAATAATTCGTGCAATAAAAGATCTCAAAGTCCCACTGTATGGAGATGGAGAGCAAATTCGAAGCTGGATTTACGTAAATGACCATGTAAATGTAATAGAATCACTAATCTCAAAAGGCAAATCAGGAGAAATATACAACATTACGGCATATGAAGAAATTACAAACAAAACCATTGTAGGAAAAATTCTGGATATTTTAGAAAAACCCCATGATATGATAGAGTATGTGGGAGACAGACCAGGACATGACAAACGCTATTCCATTAATTGTTCCAAGATTGAAAATGAGATTAACTGGAAGCCAAAATATGAGTTTGATTCTGCATTAGAAGAGACCGTACAATGGTATCTGCAAAACCAATCATGGTGGGCGCCATTAGTAAATGAAAATACTCTGCATCCACAGCCTTGGACCATACCCTCAAAATGAAATTTCTAATAACTGGTGCTGCTGGATTAGTAGGCTCACAAGTAGTAAAAGATCTTGTAGACCAAAACCATACAGTCTATTCTTGCTATCATGAACAAAAACCATCACATGGAATCCCAATACAACTTGACCTAACTGATAGTGACAAAATTATACAAACACTTCAAGAAACAAAACCTGATAGAATAATTCACCTTGCTGCAATGACAAATGTTGATCTCTGTGAGACAGAAAAAGAACTTGCTACTCTACTAAATGTAAAGGCTACTGAAACTCTGGCAAAACAAGCTGCAAAACAAAACATCTTCTTTGTCTATGTCTCCACTGATTATGTCTTTGATGGAATAAATGGAATGAAAAAAGAAGATGATCCAACAAATCCGTTGGGATTTTACGGACAATCAAAGCTTGAAGGTGAGCTTACTCTAAACAAATTAGCATCAGGTTGGTGTATTGCAAGAACAAGCACTCCATTTGGAATTCACAAAAAGAAGAGCTTCCCGTTATGGATAAAAGAAAGTCTGGAATCAAAAAAAGAAATTCCTGTATTAGTTGACCAGTTTACATCTCCTACTTTTATTCCAAATTTATCAAAAATGTTAATTGAGGTTGCAACAAGACAGATTACAGGAGTAATTCATCTGGCCGGTTCCACTAGAATTTCAAGATATGAGCTAGCAGTTTTAGTTGCAAAAAAACTAAACTTGGACAAATCTCTGTTAAAATCAACTAGAATTGATAAAATGAACTGGAAGGCACAAAGACCAAAGGATTCTTCCCTTGACGTATCGCTGGCAACTAAAATTCTAAATGAGAAACCCCAAAATATAGAACAAAGTCTAGAATTATTCTTCTCAGAGTTACAAAAATGATCGATTTTATATTGGAATGAACTGACACGGTTAGAATTGAAGGGAATCATACTGCATGGTGGTCATGGAACAAGACTTAGACCGCTAACTCATACAGGACCAAAACAACTACTCCCAATTGCCAACAAACCAATGTCACAATATGCACTAGAAGATCTAAAGACTGCAGGAGTTACAGAGATTGCAATAATTATTGGCGATGTGTATCCAGAAAAAGTAAAAGAGTACTATGGGAATGGTTCAAAGTTTGGAGTAAAAATAACTTACATTTACCAGGATTCCCCAAAAGGAATCTCTCACGCAATAAGACTATGCAAAGATTTCATAAATAATGATAAGTTCATTGTATATTTAGGAGATAATGTATTGAGAAAAAATCTGATTGAGTATACAAAAAAGTTTGAAAGCTCAAATTCTGATGCAATGATCTTGCTTTGTGAGGTTGATGAGCCACAAAGATTTGGAGTTGCAGAACTAGACAAAGACAATCCCGGAGCAATAAAAAAAATTGTGGAAAAGCCAAAAGATCCTCAATCAAACTTGGCAGTAATTGGAATATACTTTCTTACTCCAAAAATATTTGATATCATTGATAACCTAAAGCCATCATGGAGAGGAGAATTAGAAATTACTGATGCACTA
>Ga0114931_10003388_pt1 | contig 20219 bp, 18 predicted proteins | sample 2SBtaG_FD_89579 | JGI IMG/M metagenome (GOLD analysis project Ga0114931, IMG submission 89579) | Deep subsurface microbial communities from Kolumbo volcano to uncover new lineages of life (NeLLi) - 2SBTROV14_V59a metaG | ecosystem: Environmental > Aquatic > Marine > Volcanic | place: Kolumbo...
GAAACCCCGTCTAGCCTCACGCCGTCGACCCGGGCGCACCATGGGTCGTTTCGCTGCCCGCGAGCGTATCGCGGGAGGCACGTCATCCGTAACTGACGAGTCGCCCCCGTAGTGCGAGAACTACTGCTCAGCGTCGCTTGTGCGCGAAAACGCAAGCAGGACGAGCAGTAGTTCACTCATGGCGAAGACAAGCTATGGGGTCAATCACCCCCTAGCCGTCAAGAAGTGGTCTCGCAACCTCATGGTCGAGGCGCTGAAGGAGACTTACGCGCTTCGGTTCATGGGGTCGGGAGCGAACGCACTCTGTCAGATCAAGAACGAGGTCCACGAGGTCGGTAACAAGGTCACCTACGGGCTTCAGATGCAACTGGCGGGAAGCGGCGTTTCCGGGGACGACACGCTCGAAGGTCAGGAAGAAGGGTTGGTCCTGTACAACGACAGCCTCACGGTCAATCAACTGCGTCATGCGGTTCGGTCGGCCGGGAAGATGTCGGAGCAGAGGGTCCCCTTCAGCGTACGCGCCGAGGCTCGGGACGGGCTTGCGGACTGGTGGGCGGACAAGATCGACACCGCTTTCTTCAACCAGCTCGCCGGCTACGATCCGTCCGATGTGCGTCTCTCCGGCCTGAACAGCGTCACGTCCCCCTCGACGAATCGGAAGATCATCTACGACCAGAACGGAACGACGCATTCAACCGAGGCCAGCCTCGACGCGTCGGACACGTTCAACCTGCAGTTGATCGACTGGGCAGTCGAGAAGGCGGAGACCGCGACTCCCCTCATCCGTCCCGTCCGTTACATGGGCGAGCGGTACTACTGCATGTTCCTCCACCCCTTCCAGGTGACGTCCTTGCGGACGAACACCAACACGGGGCAGTGGCAGGACATCCAGAAAGCCGCGATGCAGGGTGGCCAGGTCTCGAAGAACCCCATCTTTACCGGGGCCCTCGGGGTCTACAACAACGTCATCCTGCACAAGTCCACGCGGGTTCCGACGCCCTCCTCGAACGTGTATCGCGCCGTTTTCGCGGGCGCGCAGTCGGCCGGCATCGCCTTCGGGCGAGAGACGACCAACGCCAACACGTTCTCCTGGGCGGAGGAACTGTTCGACTACGGCAACCAGCTCGGCGTCGCCGCCGGTGCGATCTGGGGATTGAAGAAGTGCATCTTCAATTCCGAGGACTACGGCACCATCGTAGTCAGCACCTACGGTGCGGCGAAGACTTCCTAAGGAGGGTTCAACATGGCAACGCTAACCGCCACACCCGCCGACACCGGAAGCCAGCCCCGAGCCATCCATGCCGGAGCGAACGTCGCCCGCGGCGTCTACAGTCTCTCCGCCGACATCGCGAACGGAGACGTGCTGCAGATGGTGAAGGTCCCCAACGGAGCGGTCATCGACGATGTCGTCATCGCCCGTACTTCCGAAACCGGCCTCGTGGTCGGATGGGTGTGCGGCGACGGTGATGACACCGACCGTTTCATTCGCAGTGCGATCACGAGTTTGACCGCGGATGCCGGCGGCGCCCTCTCGCGCCTCGACAGCCCCGTAGGGCTCGGGTATCGGTACAACTTCAGCGACGCTGTCGTACAGCCGGAGGACACGGTCGATATCGTGATCTCCAGCGTCAGTGGCGGCGGCTCGCTGGGGCACATCACCTGCGAGGTGACCTTCCACCTGGACGAGGCGGCGGACTGAGAGGTCTGACGACTCAACCCGTACCGGGGCGGGGTGACTCCCGCCCCATTTCTTTTCTGCCCACGCTCGTCTTATACTCTGCGGAACGACGGTCCTTCCGTGGGGAACGTGGATGAAGCGAGTATCTCTGGTCGATGTTCTTGAGCAGGCGCAAGCCTATCTAGCCCAAGAGAAATGGAACGAGGTGATCGAGTCACTTCGTATCGCCCTCGACCAGAAGCCGGACGACCCCCACCTGCTGTTCTTCATGGCCGCGGCATTCATGGGCCGCGACCACTACGGCATCGCATCCAACCTCCTCGTACGAGCGATCAGCGTTCGTCCCGACATGGCGGAAGCATGGTCCAACCTCGGGATCTGTTATCGCCGGTCCGGGTCCGTCGAGAAGGCACAGGATGCCTTCAAGCGGTCTCACGAGATGGGATTCCCGGGGTCCACGACGAACCTGTCGGCCTGCTACGTGAACGAGGGCGAGCCGGAGGAAGGCGAACGCTGGGCCCGGGAGGCGCTCGAGCGCGACCCATCCGACGAGCGCGCCTCGTGGAACCTCGCCCTGTGCCTGCTGGAGCAGAAGAAGTGGGTCGAAGGATTCCAGGCCTATGTTCGCGGGGCGATGTACGAGAAGCGGCTCCAGCGCACCTACACCGAGATTGCGAAAGGGTCAGATCCGAAGGACCGGAAGAACCGGACTCCGATCCTGACTTCGCTCGATGACCTGAAGTCTGGGGACGCGGTGGCTATCTACGGGGAGCAGGGCCTCGGGGACGAGGTCATGTTCCTGTCTTGCATGGACGAGTTCCTCAATGCCTGGAAAGGGCGCACCTACCTCGAGGTCATGGAGGGGCTCGAGCTCGTTTGCCGGCGAACCTGGGGCGACCGCATCGAGGTCTACGGCACCCGCGGTTCCGATTTCATGACCTGGCCCGTGGACCGGCATGTTGACTGGTCTTGCCCGGTGGGCAATCTGCCCGCGTTCTTCCGCACCAACGATGAAGACTTCATGAGTCGGCCGAACGTGCTCGGCTACCTCAAGCCAAACGAGGTGCTCACGAAGGCCTATCGCCAGCAACTCGACGTGCTCTCAGGGGGGCGCCCGACCATCGGCATCGCCTGGACGGGTGGCATCCGCAAAACGATGACGCACTACCGGTCACTGTCCCTGGAGGAGATGTACCCCCTCGTTTCCGGGGACGAATTCTGCTGGGTATCCTTACAGCACGACGACGACGAGTCCGAGATAGAGGCATTCGAGCGCATCTACGGTGTCACGATCCACCGCATGCCGGAGGCGGCGGCCTCGAAGAACCTCGACCGCACGATGGCCCTCCTCGACGCGCTCGACATGGTCGTCACCGTCTGCTGCTCGGTACACCACTTCGCCGGGGCAATCGGCAAGCCGTGCTACACGCTGGTCCCATCCGCGCCGGCATGGAGGTACAACCTCAGCGGGGAGATAAACGTCTGGTATCCGGCGACCTGTCGGATGTTCCGTCAGGTGAAGGAGGACGAAGGATGGACGAGAGTAGTCGAACAGGTACGGCTAGCCCTTCTGGAGAGGTTCTAGACCTCGAGGACATGCGGCACGGTCTCGTGCGGCAGGTCAGCTCTGACCTTCGCGGCATTCGTCCCGATCACCCGGAACGATACCGGTGGGCCAAGGAATTGATCGCCGATAATTATCCCGTGATCGACATCGGGTGTGGGATCGGTTACGGATCCTGGATCCTCGGCGAAAGACTCCCCGTCACCGGCATTGACGCTTCGCACCGTGCCATCGCCTACGCTCGCCGATACTGGTCGAGCCCGAACGTCACATACCATGTCGTAAGCATCGAATCTTTTCGGGACTACAGACAGTACGGACATGCGGTCATGTTCGAGGTGATCGAGCACCTGCAGGACCCGCTGCCGTTTCTCTCGGAGCTCGCCTATGCCGTGCCTGAGCTCTACTGCTCCGTTCCGAACGAGGACGTCGTGCCGTTCAGCCCGCGGGCGAACCCCGAGCACTGTCGGCACTACACCCCGGACCAGTTCGGAGAACTTCTCACATCGGCCGGCTGGAAGATCAAACAGAAGGCGATGCAGAAATCGAAGACGTCCGTGGTCGAGCCCGGGTTCGATGGGCGCACCCTCCTCCTGAGGTGCGTGTCGTGAAGGTCCACGTCTACTATCCAGCCTACGACCGGCATCATCGAGACGTCCTCGAAGCGTTCCGAGACGGGGTCCTTGCTTCCGGTGACGAGGTCGACCTCGTTCCCGCTGCCGCATACGATCCGCAGGAGCCGCCCGACATAGCGGTCACCTTCGGCGTATTCAAGCGGGCCATCCGGCAGAGTGAAGACCGCGGGCGGGTCATCGAGGGGCAGAAAGCGGCCGGGAAACCGTGGCTCGTTCTCGAGACCGGCTACGTGAAGCGCGACCGATACTATGCCGCCGGCTGGGAAGGTCTGAACGGACGAGCGAACTTCCGCAACCGGGACATGCCGGCGGACCGATGGGACCTCCTCGAGGTGGAACTCCAGCCCTGGCGTGACCCGGTCGAGGCCGGGCCTATCCTCCTGTGCGGCCAGGTTCCGTGGGACGCTTCGGTGCAGGACCATGAGCATCGGGCGTGGCTGGAGGACATAGCGCAACAGATCATGGCGCGGAGCGGGCGGGAGTTGCTCTTCTCACCACATCCGCTCGGCCCGATGTACACGGTGGCGGGACTGCAGTGCGCTCCCGGGCGGACCCTGCTGGAGAAGGCTCGCGGGTGCTGGTGTGTCGTGACCTTCTCGTCGAACAGCGCAGTCGAGGCGGCGATCGCTGGCATCCCGGTGTTCGCCTTCGATGAGGGGTCTATGGCCTTGCCGGTCGCGAATCGCAGCATCGCCAACCTCGACAACCCGGTCACGCCGGACCGCACGCAGTGGGCGCACGACCTCGCTTACACCCAGTGGACGCTTGAGGAGTTCCGGGCCGGCCTGGCGTGGAAACACCTGACCGAGGAGAGACCATGAGGCCCGTCACTATCATCACGTCGTTTCCGCCCGACGCGTGGGACGCTTACGCTCGCGAGTTCGTCGAGGGGTTCCTCCTCGCCTGGCCGGATTATAAGCTCGTCATCTATCACGAGGAGGATGCTTCGGCGAAGAGAAAGCTCGACCACGCACGGATCCGATGGATGTCATTGTGGGACATCGAGTACCTGAAAGACTTCGTCATGACCATCGGCCAGTCGCCGCCGATGCGCGGCGTCCTGCAGGGGCCGGACGGGAAGAAGGCGTACTCCTATCGCCACGACGCTTATCGATGGGCGCGAAAATCTTTCGCGATTCACCATGCGGCGACGACCTACCCCGGCATCGTTGTTTGGCTCGACGCAGACATCGTCACGCATTCCCGAGTGCCGGACGAATTCATCGAGGGGCTCTTCCCACCCGGCGTGCATCATGCCTACCTCGGCCGCGAAGCGATCCACATGTACTCGGAGACGGGATTCCTCGGCTTCGACACGATGTGCCCCGGGCACGACATCTTCATGAAGACCATGAGGGCTATCTGGCTGTCGGGCGCCTTTCAGCTACTGTCTGAATGGCATTGCTGCCACGTGTTCGACTTCACCCGGAAGCTCGTGCAGACGACCGGAAACAATCTCACGCCGAAGACGTACGGGGGGATCCATCCGTTCATCAATTCGGTACTCGGGGATTACATGGACCATCGCAAAGGAGGGCGCAAGGAAAGCCGGTCCGCGCCGAGCGAACGCGTCGTGCCGAGCCTTCACCCCTACTGGCAGGAGGAACCGGACTATGCCAAGACCGCAATCAATCACCGGAGCGGTTGACAACATCACATCCATGTCGAGCGAGTGGTGTAGCTCGACATTGCCGCCGCCGCCCTCGGTCAAAATCGAACTCACGAGTCGGTGCAACTTCAACTGCGCGTTCTGCGCGCACTCGCAGAAGCACCGGAAGAACCAGGACATGGACCGCGGGTTTTACCGCTCCCTGGTCGCCGAGCTTGCCGCGCTCGGGGTCAAGGAGGTCGGCATGTTCTTTCTCGGGGAGTCGACGATCCTCCCCTGGCTGCCCTGGGCCATCGCCGAGGCGGCCGAGCACAACTTCGACCTCGTCTTTCTCACGACGAACGGGTCCCTCGTCACCAAGGACAAGGCGCGAGATTACATGGTCGCCGGCCTCGGCGGTCTCAAGTTCAGCCTGAACTACGCGAGTCCGCATCAGATGTCCCGCGTGGCCGGCGTGAAGCCGCAGCTCTGGCAGGACGTTATCGACAACCTCAAGGGCGCTTACCGGGTGCGCCAGGAACTCGGGGCGGACTGCGGCATCTACGTCAGCTACATCGAGTACGACGACCAACAGGCGGGAGAGATGGAGCCCGTCCTGCGCGAGGTCCGCGACTTCTGCGACGAGATGTACTCGTTGCCCCTGTATTCTCAGGCTACGCTGGCCGAGAGTCAGGAACGCGCCGAGGGATGGGCGCCGACGCCCGGCAACCGCGGGCGCGCCGGCAATCTCCGAGACCCGCTTCCCTGCTGGTCTATCTTCAAGGAGGGGCATGTCACCGTCGATGGCCGGCTCGTCGGGTGCTGCTTCTCCCACGAGCCCGAACGATTCGATTTCGGAGATCTCACCCAGGGTCGTTTCATGGACGCATGGAATTCGCCGGCTGCCCGGGCCCTCCGGTCCGCCCATCTGCAACAGGATGTCGTCGGGACGGCATGCGAGAAGTGCGTGCTATATGAATGAGTCGGTAAATCTCTTCATCGGGTTCGACCGCGCCCAGCCCCGGATGTCGTGGGTCTTCGCTCGGTCCGTACTGGCCCGCGCCAGCATCCCGGTTCACATGACGTTTCTGTTCCGACCGATGCTCGAGAAAGCGATGCTCTATCTGAGGCCGAAGAGGGCGGACGAATCGACGGAGTTCACCTTCTCACGTTTCCTCGCTCCGAGCCTCGCGGGCGACTGGGTGCTCTTCTGCGACGGCGACATGCTCTGCCTCGACGATATCGCGCAACTGTGGGCCCTGCGGGACGATGACTACGCAGTGATGTGCGTTCACCACCCGGAATACAATCCGGCGCCGATCAAGATGGTCGGGAAGGCGCAGACGTCCCATCCTCGAAAGAACTGGTCATCGGTGATGCTCATCAACTGCCGGCATCCGGCAACGAGCAACCTCGACGCGCAATACGTGGCGAATGCCTCTCCCGCAGAGCTGCATCAATTCACATGGGCCGAGGGGGCAGTGGGCGAGATCCCGCCACGCTGGAACCATCTCGTGGGGTATACTGATACCGTATCCCCTCCAGGGATTGTACACTTCACCGATGGGGGTCCGTGGCTCCCCGGGTTCGAAGACGTCCCATTCGCCCAGGAGTGGCGAGAAGAGGCGAGAATGATGGGCATCTCAGTGAGCACCGGAGAGCATGGTAATGAGCGATCTGGGCACTCTGAAGAGCCGTATTCGCCGTGAGTTAAACCGCGCCAGCCTTCGGTCCGATGTCGTCGTCGACGAGATTGAGTCGGCGATCCGCCACTACAAGGGCAAGCGTTTCATCTTCAATTCGGTTCTGCGCGAGACCATCTCCGGGTCCTCGGGCACCGCGGTGCTCACAATCTCGACGGCATCCTCCCTGGTCCAAGTCGACCACGTCGTCCTACTCTGGCCCTCATCCACCTTCCGCGAAAGCCTCCGGCAACGCCCGGTCGAGTGGCTCGAGCGCCGGTTCACGACGAACAACTACCGCAGCCGACCGAGCTACTGGGGCGTCCAGGGCGACACCATCGTGTTCGACACCATCCAGGATGCCGACTACGACTACGTCCTGAACTACGTCAAGGAGTTGTCGGCCCTGACCTCGGACACCGCAACGAACGCGTGGATGGTCGAGGGCGAGGAACTCATCCGCACGCGAGCCAAGCAGAAAATCCTCAAGAACTACATCCGCGGGACGGCCGCCCGCGCCGAGGCGAAGGAACTGGCCGGCGACGAACGCGAGACGTATCGCGAGCTTCGGTCTCGTCAGACGCAACGCGAGGCTGGCGGCGACGTCATTCCCTGGGGCCCCGGCTCGCATCGTTCCTGGAACGAATGAGGTAGCGACATGGCTCTTGAATCCCTGACCGACGTAACGGTCTTCATCACCAACCTCGTCAAGACGAACCCGACAGACAGTGACGACGCCTTCGACGGCGACGACCACATTCGCGGCATCAAGAACGTTCTGCAGAACACCTTCCCGAAGCTGTCCGGGCAGGCGAGCATGACCCCGGCCGAGCTGAACCTGCTCGTCGGTATGACGTCCCTGGCAAGTCACCAGCCGTCCGCCTCCGGCATACTCGCGCCGCACAAGAACCTGGTCTGCAAATACGTCACCGCAGCGACGGTGGACATCGACGCCGACGAGGTCTTGTTGACCGATTCTTCCGGCGACCAGCTCCTCGTCTCCTCGGTCAATCTGACCCTGGACATCACCGCAAGCGGGGACCTCGGGCTCGACACGGGGGCGGAGGCGGGTTCGACGTGGTACTACCTGTGGGTCATGTCGGACGGCACGACGACCACGGGCCGACTATCCACAAGCGCGAGCGCGCCGACGATGGGCTCGAATACGTACAAGGGCCTCGTGGGTGCGGTGTACAACGATGCGACCCCCGACTTCGTTGACTTCCACCAGCGAGATCGGCAAGTTTCAATTCCTCCCACAACTACCCTGTCGGGTGGCGGAGCCACAACTTTCACTGCGCTATCTTTGGGAAACGTCATACCTCCAGAAGCAGTGATCGCGTATGGCCTACTCGTTCACACGACCATCAATGCAGCACAAGTAGTTCTCGCTCCTTTCTCCGATGGCAAGGGGCAGGTGATAGTTCAAGATCCAGCGGGGGACAATAATATAGCTGCGCCGTACTATATTCCCGTCATGGATCCGACGAGCCCTCCGCGACTCTGGTACAAGGTCAGCGCGGGCTTGGCGAACATGGCTACTAACGGTTACGCATGGTGACATCATGAAATGGGCGATTACCCCAAGGGGTGTTGGAGAGGAAGTCGGAGCACGAGCAGTTCGCGACGATTGGCCGCTAGCGGACGGGGAGACCTTCTTCGCCCCCCATTGGGAAGAGGGAATGCGGCTCGCTCGAGACGGGCAACGTCTTCGTCAAGAAACTCCGGCCGAGAAGGCGAACCGTCTTCGTCCGCCGCCGGTGATCCCGCGTCGAAAGCTGGAGGCCGGCGCCGGCACGGTAAAACGGGCTGAATTCGAGCAACTGAAGACGATCATCAAAGAGGCATTCCCGGACCGGTTCGAATGAGCATCGTCCACATCAAGCAGTCCGGCAAGTACGGGGTCATCAAAGACCTCGACCCGCACGAGTTGCCCGTCAACGCATGGAGTGATGGCGGCAATGTGCGGTGCATCGAGAATTCGGTCGAGAAGTTCCAGGGGCACGACAACTTCACATCCGGCGGACCAACTGTTGCACCGTACTCCATCTTCCCGGTGCGTCACGGCACGAGCTACCACTACGTCTATGCCGGGGCGGCTGACGTGTACGCGACAGACGGCGGGACCGAGACGAAGATATCGAGCGCAACCTATGCCGCCGACGCCGACATTCGATGGACCGGGGGCGTGGTCGGCAACGTCCTGGTGCTGAACAACGGAGTCGACGGACCCGCCATGTGGAATCCATCGACGACCGCGACGAAGCTCACGAGCCTGACTGGCTGGGACGCGAACTGGACCTGCGACGTGATGCGGGTCTTCCAGAACTTCCTGCTCGCCCTCAACGTGGTCAAGAGCGGGACGCGCTATCCGCAGATGGTGAAGTGGTCTCATGGCGGCGTGGCGAACGCAGTCCCGACAAGCTGGGACGAGACCGATCCCACGCTGGACGCCGGAGAGTCGAACGGCGTGCTCGCTGCCACGGGGGACACCGTTGTCGATTGTCTCCCGCTCGGTTCGATCAACGTGGTCTACAAGGAGGGCTCGACCTACGGCATGCAACGCGTGGCGACGAACAGCATCTTTCGATTCTGGACGATGTTCGAGGAGTCCGGGATCCTTGCGCGCCGGTGCGCCGCGAGCTTCCGCCAGAAGCACTTCGTCGTAACGCAGGAAGATGTCGTCGTTCACGATGGGCAGTCACTCAAGACCATCGCCGACGAACGGGTGCGCGACACGCTCGTCAACGGTATCGACCCCGACAACCTCAACAAATGCTTCGTCGTGCCGAACTACGCGAAACGGGAGATCTGGTTCTGCTATCCCAAGGTCGGCTCGACCTGGCCGGATGCGGCGTGGGTCTGGTCCTGGCTTTACAACACCTGGTATCCGCGGGCCCTTCCGACCGTCGCCGACATCGTTTACGGGCGGACGGACCTCGGCGCCGGCAAGACCTGGGGGACTCTCGCCGGGCCCTGGTCTGCGCAGACGTGGCGATGGAACGAGGTGACCTTCAACCCGGTCGCGCGCGGCCTCATCATGGGCAGCTTCGCGGACACGCGCCTGTACCGCGCGGACCAGGGCTGGCAGTTCGAGTCGGCGACCTACGCGTCCTACGTTGAACGGAAGGGCATGCATTTCGATGAGCACCAGAACCTGAAGCGGTGGCTTCGCGTGCGCCCGTACATCTCCGGTGTCGGCGGGCAAGCGGTCGGCGTCCGGGTCGGCGGCCACGAGCGACCCGACGACGACATCACCTGGGACGTCAGTGCCACGTACACGGTCGGGACCGACGAGTGGATTGACACCGAGGACATGGAACCGCACCGGTTCTGTGCGATCCGGTTCGAGGACCAGGCCGCGGCGAAGTGGCGGCTGGCGCAGTACGACGTCGACCTCATCCTGGATGGCGAACGATGAGCTACGAGCCGCGGCAAGTCGCTCAGGAGGGAGAACTCCAAGACCTGAAACGATGGCTGAACGAGGAACTCCGGGTGATGGCCGACATCATCAACAAGGAAGGGGGCAACCTCGAGCGACAGTACGTCATGATTGACCGGCCGCGCGACGGGGACTACCGCTACTTCAACTCTGCGGTTGTGTCCGCCGCGGCGGCGGAAGGGATCTACTTCTACCACAGTGACACCTGGGAACTGTGGCTGTGAGTTTCACGCTGGAACAGGAGCGCGAGAAGGCGATGGAGTGGTTCCGCGGAGACGTGGACGCCGTCAATTTTCTCGGCGTCGTTGCCCGCGCGACCCAGGTCGCCGATGACCTCGTCGACGAAACCGTTTCCATCGAGCAGAAGTCGGCCTGGATGACTGAGCTATGGAGTCTGCTGCTCGCGATCCCAACCATGCCGTATGGAAGAGCGCATCACCTGGAAGTCCTTCCGCTGATCTTGACCGGGGTGATCGAGTGGGATTGCTCGAACGAGTGGCAGCGCGCGCCATTTCGCGAATCGCGGATCTTCGGATACGTCCGCCGCGAGGCGCTCGAGTCGCTGATCCACTACATGGCGCTCGTGGCCGGCGGCGCAGAGTGGGCCCGCACCGTGGCGCGGGACGTCCATCGCTGGTATCACCTGGAGCACGCCGAGGGCGAAACCCTCGAAACGTGGGAGAAGGAACATGGGTAGCTCGAGCGGCGGTGGTGGCGGCAGCACGACGACGGTTCAGAAAGCCGATCCATGGTCTGGAGTACAGCCGTATCTCCAAGACGTCTATCGGACAGCACAAGGGCAGTTCGGCGCGCCCGGTCCGGCATACTACCCCGGCAACACGGTGCCGCCGATCAATGCCTGGGAACAGCGCGGAAACACCGACATCGGGAACCTCGCGAGTAACCCGAACTTCGCCATCGCCCGCGGGCCCGAGGCGAACGCGATCAACTACGGGCTCAGCCCGGAGATCCTGAACCCGGACGCGAATCCCTATCTCGGACGGTACGCGGAAGCAATCGCCCAGCCGATCACACGCAACCTCACCGAGAACATCTTGCCTTCGATCCGCGCCGGCTCGGACCTCTCCGGGCAGTACGGGGGCACCCGAGAAGGTCTCGCCTCCGGGCTCGCCGCCGGCAGGACGAGTGACGCTATCGCGAATGCGACCGCAGGCCTCTACTCCCAGGCGTACGGACAGGGGCTCGATCAGCAGGCCCGTACGCTCGCCCTCGCGCCGGGCGTCGTGGCGCAGCAACAGGCGACAGCCATGGCCGGGCCAGCGGCCGAGCAAGGCCTCGGCGCCTGGTATCGCGACCTCGCGCAGAGGCAAATTGACGCGGACCGCGCGAAGTGGGATTACAACCAAACGCTTCCCTACGCCAAGCTGCAGAACTACGCAGGCCTCATCGGGACAGGTCCCGGAGGTGGCGTGACGACCACGAGTTCACGGGGGCCTTCGGGCAACCCGGTGCTCGGAGCGGTCGGCGGCGCCCTCCAGGGCGCGAGCTTGGCGAACATGCTGTGGCCCGGAACGGCGGCGACTGCCGCCACCGCGACCGCGCCCGCAGTTGCCGCGACCGCGAGCCCCGCGCTCTGGCCGCTACTCATCGGCGGCGGATTGCTCGGGGCGTTTGGATAACAGCGGGGCAAGATCATCATGTTCAATTTCCCAGATCTCTCGAAAATGGACCCGCGCACGATGGCGATGCTTGCGCTCGGCACCCGGCTTGCCCAGCAAGGGCAGCGGCAGGCGCCCGGCGCCGCCCCCGCGGGCCTCGGAAATGCGTTCTCGCACTGGATGCAGGACCTCTCCTCTATCCAGAACAACTCGCGCATCAATGCCCTGTACAAGCTCAAGATGCAGGAGGCGAAGCAGAAAGGCGACGAACGGGCGCGGCAGCAAGCGGCGCAGGATAAGACCATCGAGGCGATCCACAAACGGGTCGACGCCGGAAAGCTGTCCGCGGCTCGTGCTCAAACGCTCATCGCCCAGGTCGAGGCGGGGCAGTACGGCGGCGCCAGTACGGCACTCGCGCCGAAGCCGAGCTACGGCAAGGAGCGCACCATCAACGTGCCGGGGCTGGGTTCCGCTATCGTGCAACCGGTCACCATGCCGGACGGCAGCACCAAGCTGGTTCCCCTCGCGCGATTTCCGAAGCCGACACTGAGCCTCGCCGCTCAGATGGCCGGCATGTACGGAGGGCTCGGAGCTGGAGCCGGAGCCGGAACTTCGACGACGGGGCTCACCGACAAGGACATCTCCGCAGCGGCCCATGGTGGCGCCAAACCTGGATGGCTCGATACAGGACTCGGGGCAGTGCGTGGCGCCATCGAGCGTGGACTTCCCTACGTCGACCCCCTCTACAAGACAGCAATCAACACGGCTTCGAATGAGATGGGGGCTGTCGCGCCGTATATCCGGGGCAAAGAAGCTGCGGGCATCGTTGGGGGACTGCTGAACAAGGGACGGCTTGCCGCGGCAAGCGGGATCGGTTCTGCCGCCGCTGCCGTGGTCCCGAATATCAAGAGGGGATTGGGCCTCAACGTCACGTCCTCCGGTCCTGTGGGGAACCAGAAGAACCTTTACTACGGGGAGACGAACCAGCCGTACGCGAACCTCATGGAGAAGTTCAACGCATCCGTGCCGGGCGCTGGCGGCGCGCCCGTGCGTCCGCCGGCCGCTTTCTACCTCTGGCTCCGGCAGAACAAGAACATCGACAAGAGGGCCCGGCAAGACATCGCTCGCCGCTATCGCGCAATCTACGACCGGTACAATCAAGCGCAGGGGCGCTAGCGTGCTCGACTTCCCGACTTTCTCCCGCGGTCTGCGGAAGCTCAGGCCTGAACTCGGGACGCCGGAGGTCCGTGCCGCGTACGAGCAACGCTACGGGGTCAAGCTACCCGAAGAGCGCGGCCTGCTCGGGGAAATCGGCGCCGGCCTCGCCGCGGGAGCGTATGGACTTGGAGGCCTCGCCGGCACCGGGGTACGTCTCGCCGGCAAGGGCCTCGGCAGTGAAGGGATGGAGACCTTCGGCGGCCTCATGGAAGCTGCGGGAGAGGAACGGGCAGCGAAGTTCCCTGCCTCGCCGTCCATCTCCGGTTCCCCGTGGGACGATCCCTCCTTGCTCCTCAACCCGAAGTTCTACCTTCGCGGCATCGGAGAATTCGGACCGTCGATGCTGCTCCCGATGGGCGCTGGCGGCATGGCGGCCCGGGCGGGCCTCGGCACTCTTGGCCGGGCGGCGGCAGCGAGCGCGGCAGGCGCGCCGCTCTTCGGCCTCGACGCCGCGCGCATGGCGGAGCAGGCCGGGAATGACCCCGGGCAGGCATTCGTCGGCCAGACTGTCGCGGCCGGTCTTCTGGGTATGCTGCCCATGTCCCAGGTCTTCGGGGGCGGGAACTTGGCCCGGCGCGCAATCGGCGGCGCAGTAGGCCAGGGTCTATCCATGGGCCTCATGCAGCCGACCCAGCGCATGGCCGCCCTCGGCGAGGACCCGGTTACCGCATTCCAGCGCGCCGCACCCGCGATGGCACAGGTTGGACCCATCGCCGCGCTCACGGGGCTAGGCATGGGCGTGGTGGGCGACCCGAGCCGCACTCCCATAGCGCCGCCTCAGAGATCTCCCGCGAGAGAGGCTAATTTGCCCGCTCAGGAAGGGGTGCCAAATCTGGCGGAATTGGCGGTAGCCGAGCCAAAGGCGGCCAAGTACGGCAAGACCGCAGCGCCACTCAAGAACAAGGCCGGCGACTACCGGCGCAATGCGGCCGGCGACATCGCAGGCGCGCCCCCGGGAATCAAGACCGAGGCGGACGTCGATGCTCTGGTGAGGAAGATCACTGCGCATCTCGATCACCCGCTATCAGCAACCGCCCCGGAGGACGGGAGTCCCTCGAGCCTTTACTGGTACGACCGTTCTGGCGAAGGGATCCGCGAAGTGACGCGCGGGAACCGTCGTCAGATGGAACGGATGGTTCGCCTCCTCGCCTATCTGTCGGCTGACAACCAGGTCGGCGGCAACGTGACGGGTGCTATCAAGGCCCTCCATCAATTCGAGCGCGGCAAGACCATGGAAGCGGGTCGATACCCGGATAAGCTCGTCGAAAACGGCCAGGCTATCATGTCGGCCAAGGTGTTCGACAAGCGTCTCACGGGCGTGTCCGACAAGGTCATGAACTTCTACCGCAACCTCCACGATGCGACGTTCAGGACGAACAAGTACGCGAACGCGGGCACGATGGACGTCTGGATGAGCAGACTGCTCGGATACCCGGAGATGGAGAGAACCGACTACGGAAAGGTTACCGGAACGACGGCGCGCCTCGGGCCGGCGCAGTACCGCTTCGCCAACATGGTGAACCGGAGGGTCACCGATCTCTACAACCAGCAGAAGGGGACGAAACTTCTGCCTCGGCAAATCCAGGCCGGGCTGTGGGCATACGCTCGAAATGCGGGGCTGGACCCGGAGTTCACAAAGAGCGCGTCTCCTACCAAACCGAAACCGTACATGGACTTCGGCACCTACCTCCAGCGGGCCGAGCAGCACGTCACATTCGAGGCGACTCCGAGCACATCGCTCAAGACCGCTCAATGGCTGGCGAAGGCCCCCTGGAAGGTGCGCGAGGAATACGCGCGGCGGGTCCTCTCCGCGACCTCGGAGCCCGGCGGCAGGGATGGAGTGCTCGAGCGCATCATGGTCCCCTTGTACCGTAGCCAACGGTCGGTCGGGACCTACGAGGGCGCACTCAATCCGAACCGCATCACGAGCATCACGTCCCAGAAGAAGACCATCCCCACGGGGCGGCTCAACAAGCAGGGCAAGCCTACCACCGAGGCCGAGGTCGTCACCGACGACGCCGACCTTTATGCGCTCGCGCAAATGTACATCCACTCGCAGGACGCGGTGCCCTGGTTCCAGCTCGACCACACCGCGACCGGCGGGGTGCGCGGCGCGTATGCCGAGTTTTCGAAACGCCCCACCCCGCGGGCCCTGGACGCGTTCTATCGCCACCTGCGCAAGTTCCTGCCGGACGCCGAGTTCACCCTCCTGGACAACAAGGTGCTCGCCATCAACTACGGGTGGGCAGACAAGGACAGCCGGGGGCCCGGGTCGGTCAACGACAAAAAATTCCAAGACCTGTTCCATCAAGCGGCGGAGTCCTATACAGGACCGGGAGCGAAAGCTATACTTAACGTGGTTACCGACAACGTGAAAGCGTGGGGGAAATATCATGGCATATGGGACCATTCTCCTGCCGGATGGCAAGACCCGGCTGCCGCGAGTGCGGCGCTTGAAAAGGCGATCAGCGACCGCGGACGATCCGATCTACTCCCATACCTTCGTAGTCAACGGGACCTCGTTGAACGAGCAAGAGCAGCGTTTGCGCGAGAGCACGCCCAGCGAGCCAAAAGACCGAGAGAAATAGGGCTCGACGTCACCATCCCGAAGGACATTCGGGAGAAGGGCGCAACCAGTCTCGTCGGCAAAAAGGTACGCTCGGCCAAGGACCTCGGCACCCTGGCCCAGGTCTACCGCAATCCGAAGTACGAAACTCTCCGGTACTTCTTCGTCAACGACAAGAACGTCGTCGTCGGGCAGACCGGTGTCTCGTCGCGCATGCCCGATTCAGCCGCCCTGTTCCCCGGCTCCGAGAAGGTCGACTGGGTAGTGCGGCAAATGCAGAACGTCGGGGCCCGACGCCTATGGATGCTCCACAATCATCCGAGCGCTGGACCGAAGCCGAGCACCGCCGACGTGCGCGCAACCTGGGCAGTCAATGATGCTCTGAAGTCGGCTGGCATGGAGGTCGCCGGCCACGTCGTGATCAACCACGATGCGTTCGCTTCGATCAAAATGCCTCCCCCGGCAAATGCCAATGTTGTTCCGTGGGAGATCATTCAGACGAAGGCTGGCGCAAAGGGGATCGAGGACCCGTTCGCGAAGGCCTCGCGCCCGCACCCCGTGCTCGGAACCGTCATCAGCAATCCCAACCACGCGATGCTTGTCGGCAAAATGCTGACGCACTTGCAGGGAGCCGACACGGACTGGCTCGTTGTCGTTGGGCGCAAAGCGCAAACCGGCGGCGTGCGTACCATCATGGAAGTTCCGGCGTCGACGATGCGGGACTTCGCGCGCGGAAGGGCGATCCTAAGGCAGATCCGCCGGCAGACGGGCTCGGCCGACGCGATGGTAGTAGACCGCGGGAATGTGATCCCGGCCGCCCTTCAGGACAGGTACATCGGCGAGGGGCACGCCCTGGACTGGGTCAGCACGTTGCCTGACGGGACGATGCAATCTCGAATGCAAGAGGCCGCGCCTCCGGTAGTCGAAAGCCCTTCGCCGCCGGGACGCGTCGTTTCAGTATCCGACACGGCGGCGCCATATGCCGACGAACCCCCGCTCCGAACTCGCGCCCGCACGCGGTCGCCGGAAGATGTGATCGAGCATTCCCGCCGGCACGTTCAGCCATGGCACACGACCCAGGAACTCGCAGACGCGCTCGGGGTGTCCGAGGCCGAGCTGATGAAGTTCATGCGCCGAAAGGTCGGAAAGAGTTTCAACGCGGAGGAACTCCTGCAGTCTGGCGCGTTCGTCGACGACCTGCACCGGAAGGTCGAGAGCTTTTCGACCGACTATGTGGACAAGATGAAGGCGGGCACGATCAGCGATGCGGACCGCACCGCGGCAATGGAGCTCCAGCTCGACGCGGTCACGCAGATTGCGCAGTTCCTGGGGGTGCGCGCCGAGGCCGGCCGGGCGTTGCAGATCTTTCGGAAGCTGCAGACCGTGGTCGACAAGGCCGAGTACATGCGGTCCGCGTACGGGGAAGACTCGGTCGATGCACGCATGCTGGCGCTATCGACGATGCCGACGCGTCTCCAGCGGGCCCGGTTCATGCGGAAGACCGCGACGCCGACCACCATGGACAAGGTGCTCGAGGCATGGATCAACGGGTTGCTCTCTGGGCCGGCGACCCACATCGTGAATACGACCTAGAATACCCTGGTCCAGGTGCTCGAGGACGTCGAGCGCACCGTCGCCGCGGGCCTCGGCATCTTCCATTCCGGGGACAAGGTCGGCCTCGACGAGGCGGCGGCCCGCATCATGGCGTGGGGGCCCGGGACCGCGAAGGGCGTCGACGCATTCTGGGCGGCCCTCAAGAGCGAAGACGCGGTCGACCTGTTCGGCAAGATGGAGGCCGGACACGCCCGGGCCATCGCCGGCACCAAGGGCAAGGTCATCCGGCTGCCTGGACGGTTCCTCAACGCCGAGGATATGTTCTTCAAGGGCCTCACCGCACATCGCGAGCTCGTCGCGCTCGCGCACCGGCAGGCGCGCAACACGGGGGAGAACGTCGAGGACATCCTCGCGAACCCGCCCGATGCCCTCCTCGAGCAGGCCTGGAAGGCGGCCCGCGTCTCGACGTTCACCAACCCTCTCGGCACGCTCGGGCAATCGATCCAGCGCATTCTGACCCGGCACAAACTGCTTCGCTTCATCGTCCCGTTCATCCGCACACCGTCGAACATCGTCAAGTTCGCCGCGCACCGTTCGCCGCTCGCGCCGCTCTTCGAGGAGGTGCGCGCCGAACTGGCAGCCGGCGGCGCCCGGCGTGACCTCGCCCTCTCCCGCATCGCGACCGGCTCGGCCCTCGGCGCGATGACCATGTCGCTCGTGGCCGCGGGACTCGTGACCGGCGGGGCGCCGGACGACCCGCGGGAACGCGCCCTGTGGATGCGCACGCGCCAGCCCTACTCGATCCGGGTCGGCGACCGCTGGTACTCGTACGGCAGGCTCGAACCGCTCGGCATGATCTTCGGCATCTCGGCTGACATGATGCAGCTCGGCCAGAAGATGGACGCGAAGACGGTCGGCGAGATGGCGGAACTCATGACCGGGAGCTTCGCGCGGAACATCGCGAGCAAGACATGGCTCCGCGGGCTTACCGACGTCATTCATGCCATGTCGGACCCGGAGCGGTACGGGCAGAACTGGATCCAGTCGTTCTCCGGCACGCTGATCCCCACCGGTATGGCGCAGGTCGCACACGCCGAGGACCCGTACCTCCGGCGGGCAACGACCATCATGGACACGCTGAAGGCGCGCATCCCGGGCATGAGTCAGGAGCTTCCGGTCCGCCACGATGTGTTCGGGGAGCCGATCAAGTTCGAATCCTCGGCATTCTCGCCAATCCGATCTCGCTCGGCCGCGGGCGACCCAGTGGTCTCCGAACTCCAGCGGCTGTCCATCTTCCCTTCGATGCAGGGGAAGCGCATCGGCCAGTACACCCTCCAGCCGGCCGACCGAGAGGGCCTCGCTGCCGAGATAGGCCAGGCGCAGCAATCGATCCTCCGCCGGGTCGTCGGCAGCCCTGGCTACCAGCGCATGCCGGACTGGTTACGTGCCGAGGTGCTGCGAAAGCAGATGTCGATGGCGCGGAGGATCGCGCGCATCCGATGGCTCTTCACGCACGACGCCACGCGCGCCGCAGTCCAGCGGGCGAAGGTGAAGAAGAAATTTCGTCTACAGTAAGTCACTCTCCTCTCACCCGCTCGGCGATGTAGAAACATCTGACGCCACCGCTTGCGTTGGAGGCTTCCCCGCCCGCCCCGAAGGCAGGGCGGATTTGTCGGACCGCGCCCTCGTTGATGGGCAGGCAGGGAAACCATTGATCATCGATCAAACCTCCCGTGCCGCCTTGCTGACGGCATTCATGGGAGAATCTCTAGTGGGAGCATCTCTAGCTGCGCCGCCCGTGCGGCTCTGCTAATGGCAAGAGCGTGCGTCTTGGCAAAAGAAAATGCAGCCCGTCCGTGTTCGCTTACGCAAAATCTCGCCTCCCATTCCCCAGATGGATGCAAAAAGAGAATCAACCGGAGTTCATGTTTCTGCATCGCCGGCACGATGTCGTCCATGGCGTCGGCAATTCGCGAGGACGGAGACCATGCGTCAGATGTCGAATCGCCGTCAGGGTGTCGCCAATACGAAGGTAAAAGCGGCTTTCTCGGCCTACCTTTATATTTTGCTCCGTGGACTCCCTCGACCCACGTCCAGCCCATGACGTGCTCACCTAACCAACGATCTAGCTCGGTTTCCATCATCGCTCAAACCTCCCGCGCACGACATTGCTCGGCAACTGCACGAACTGCTCGTCCATGACCGCAGGCGCATCCCACTCATCGCCGAAGATGTCGCGCAGCATTCGGGTTCCTTGCTCGTGTCTCTTCTCGCATTCAATCCGCCGCCGCTTGTATTCAAGCCACCGCTGCACCAGCGAACCGACGGCAAGGCCGAGGGCGAATGCGATGAAGACAGCGACGGAGGCCATCAGTACACGATCTCCACGTGCCGGACCTTCCCGTCTCGGATCGCCTCTACGACTCGGCGCGCCTCGTCGGCACTGACGAGGTCTTCGAGCACGAGAGATTCAACCGCCTCGCCTTCGACCTTCCGCCGGTGCGCCTGCTTGGCCTTACGCTTCTCCTCGGCCTGCCGCTCACGTTCCGCTTCCGCCTCCTTGGCCGCCCGCTCCCGCTCGATGCGTTCCCGCTCGGCCTTCGCGGCGCGCTCGGCAGCTTCCTTGGCATCCCGCTCGGCCTTGGCCGCTGCGGCCTTCGCCTTCTCCTCGCC
>Ga0114931_10003389_pt1 | contig 20213 bp, 18 predicted proteins | sample 2SBtaG_FD_89579 | JGI IMG/M metagenome (GOLD analysis project Ga0114931, IMG submission 89579) | Deep subsurface microbial communities from Kolumbo volcano to uncover new lineages of life (NeLLi) - 2SBTROV14_V59a metaG | ecosystem: Environmental > Aquatic > Marine > Volcanic | place: Kolumbo...
CAGGGCCTCGCGGCGAGGGTGCGTTTGCGTTCGCGACCGATCTTTCGGTGCGCTCCACCATCCCCTTGCCCCCAAGTTCCCCCGTGTTCCCCGTGGTCAAACCAACGGAGCCGACGATTATGGCGGGCTTGTCGGGCCGCGCGTAAGAGGAAGAAAGTAGCGCCGCCGCTGTACCGCCCTCCCGACACCCACCGCCATGCGTATCGCCGCTCCCACCGAAATCAAGGACCACGAGTACCGTGTCGGTATCACCCCGGAGGCGGCCACCCGCCTGGTGGCCGCGGGCCACAGGGTGGGGATCCAGGGCGGCGCCGGCCTCGGGAGCGGTTTCACCGACACCGAATACACCGCCGCGGGGGCGACGCTCCTGGACGACGCCGCCGCCCTGTACGGCTGGGGCGAGCTGATCTGCAAGGTGAAGGAGCCGCAGCCGAGTGAGCTGGGGCTCCTGCGGCCCGACCACATCCTCTTCTCCTACCTCCACCTCGCCGCCGACCCGGACCTCACCCGCAAGCTGCTCGCCACCTCCGCCACCTGTCTCGACCTCGCCACCCTGCAGGAGGCGGACGGCTCGCTCCCGACCCTCGCCCCGATGAGCCGGATCGCCGGCCGGCTGGCGACCCTCGCCGGGGCGTACCACCTGCTGAAGCCGCAAGGGGGCCGCGGCGTTTTGCTGCCCGGCCTGGGCGGCGACCACCGTGGCCGGGTCACCATCCTCGGCGGCGGCAACGTCGGCCGCGAGGCGGCGGAGGTGGCGGCCGGCATGGGGGCGGAGGTCCGCCTGGTGGAGAAGCACGACGACCGGCGCGGAGAGCTCCAGCGCCACTTCGGCCACACGGTGGAACTCTTCGACGCCTCCGAACAGACCCTCGCCCGGCTCCTCCCCGACACCCACCTGCTCATCGGTGCGGTCCTCGTCCCCGGCGCCCGCACCCCGGTAGTGGTGAGCCGCGCCCAGGTGGCGTCGATGCTCGCGGGCGCGGTGGTCGTCGACGTCGCCATCGACCAGGGCGGCTGCGTGGCGACCTCCCACCCCACCACCCACAGCGACCCCACCTACGTCGTCGGCGGGGTGGTCCACTACTGCGTCGCCAACATGCCGTCCGCCGCCTCGCGCACCGCCACCCTCGCGCTGATGGCCGCCACCCTCCCCTACCTCGAACGGCTCGCCGCCGGAGGGGTCGCCGCGGCCCTGATCCCCGACACCCCGTTGGGCCACGCCCTCAACCTCCACCACGGCCAAATCGTCCACCCGGCGGTGGCGGCGAGCGTCGCCGCGAAACCGACGGACTGACCGCCGCCACGCCCTCACCCGTGACCCGGGGAAAGCGGCGGTGTGGTCCGGTTCCCGCCACCCGGCACGGGCCATTCCGACCCCTCGGACCGCTCTGGTCGAGGATGGATCACGGGGGTCGACCGCCCTCTTCACGGCCGTCCGCACGGGCGGTCGCCGATCAAGAACGGCGGCCATCCAGCCGAACATGCACCTAGCTTGGAGTGGGGAAAAACTAGGTTGCGACGGGCCAAAAGGGCGTGATGAAACAGACGGGAAACTGGAAGCGAGAGCGCCTCGGGCTGCTGATGATCGCGGCATCCCTGGTCGCCATCGTGTTCCTTGTCATCCTCCTCCTCGCCCACCAGCGCGATTCCCGGGAGTCGGCAATCCGCACCCGTGGATTGAACCTGGTGCAGCTCCTCTCGGGGATGCCCGTGCAGGAGCTGCTGCCGAAGGATGGACAGCGTGGCCTGCTCCAGGTGTTCGGGTATGGCCAGCGCTCCACGGAAATCGCCTATGCCGGCCTGGTGGATCCGGCGGGGAGAGTCCTCAATGGATTCACCGCGCCGGGGGTGATCATGCCGGAGACCAAAATCCCCGACGAACCCTCCTCCTGGCTGGCCGAGCAGCCCCGCGATGCCGACGGCAGATCGGTCATCGAGTTCCACGCCCCGCTCCTCGCCGACGGTCGCCTGCGGGGCTTTATCCGCCTCGGGTACTTCAAGCCGACCCTGAAGATCGGCTACGAACAGCTCCCGTTCATCGCCAGCCTCGCCCTCACGGTCTTCCTCCTCACCCCCATCTTCTATCTCCTGGTGAAGCGTGAGGTCTCTCCACTACGGGCAGCCAGCCACCAGATCGATGTCCTGATCCGCTCCGACACCTTCCAAAAGGTCGACCTCTCCGCTACCGGCGAGCTATCCGACTTCCTGCAGAGCTTCAACCGGTTCACCGAACGGTCGTTGCAACGCATCCATGAGCTGGAGAGCGGCGGAGACTCCCTGCAGACCTCAAACATGCTGCTCTCCTACAAGCAGGGGCGGATCGAAGCGGTTCTCCAGGCCCTGCCCGAGGCGATCATCGTCCTCGACGAGACAGGCGCCGCGACCTACGCGAACGCCAAGGTGCCTGGGCTGCTCGGCATCAAGCGCGACGAGGTGGTCGGCCAGTTGCCGCGGGAGTGGTGCGTGGAGCCCGACCTCCTGGCCTACCTCTCCCGCTACCAACACAACACCAACCGTGGATACGCCGAACCGGCCGTCGTCTTCTCGCATCCCCAGGCCCCTGAAAAGACCATCGCCGCCACCGCCTACCCGCTCTTCTCGCCCCACGACCCGAGCCAGACCAGTGGCACGCTGGTGGTGTTTCGCGACGTGACCCAGGAGTTCATGGCCCGAGAGGCGCGCGGTGAGTTCGTTGCCCATGTGGCCCACGAGCTCAAGAGCCCACTGAACGTCCTCCACCTGTACAGCGACGAGCTGCTGGAGATGGGCAGCGGGGATGAGGCGCTGCGCATCGAGGCGGTGAACGTCATCCACGACGAGGTGGACCGACTCTCCACCCTGATCAACAACCTGTTGAGCATCACCAAGATCGAGATGGGGAGCATGAGCCTCGACCGCCGGCGGGTGAGGCTGCGTGACCTTCTGCAAGACGCCATGGAGAGCGTCTCCCGCAACGGGCGGGACACGGACCTCCAGTTCACCCTCGATCTACCCCGGGAGCTCCCCCCCGTCACCGTGGACAAGGACCTGCTGCGCGTCGCCGTCAACAACCTGCTCACCAACGCCATCAAATACAACAGGCCCGGAGGCAAGGTGACCCTGTCCGCCGCCGAGACCGACGAAGCCATCGAGATCCGCGTCACCGACTCGGGGATCGGCATTACCCACGAAGACCAGGCCCACATCTTCGAGAAGTTCTACCGGTCGAACGAGGAACCGGTCCTGCAGAAGCCCGGCCATGGCCTTGGCCTCTCCCTGGCAAAGCAGATCATCGACCTCCACCACGGTCGCCTGAACGTAACCAGCACCCCGGGGCACGGCACCGAGTTCACCATCGAGCTCAGCAAAGAGGAGGACCTGGTCGCCCAGGTGATTTGAGATGCCTCGAGTCCTGATTGCCGACGATGAGCCGCACGTGATCCGGGTCCTGCGCCTGCGCCTGGAGCACGCCGGCTATCAGGTAGAGACCGCTGCCAACGGCGCGGTGGCGTTGGACCATGTCCGCGACCACCAGCCGGATGTCCTGATCACCGACGTCCAGATGCCGCGGATGACCGGCCGCGAGCTCTGCGAGCAGATCCAGGCGGAGCTCCCCGACCGGAAGTTCCTGATCGTGGTGTTGACCTCGCGCACCGAGGTCGAGCATCGCGAGTGGTCGCGCAAGCTGACCAACACCCGGTTCTTGGAAAAGCCGGCGAGCATGAGCCAGCTCCTGGCCATGCTCGATGACTACTTTGCCGCCCAGCTCCCCATCCCCGGCGGTACCCCATGACCGATCCCCACCTGGCAGCCCTCGACCTGTCGAGCTACGCCCGCATGGTGCGGGTGCTCTTGCCGGCGACCGGTGTGCTGGCGGTGTGCGACGCCGCGGGGGTACCGGTGTGGGCCGAGGACACCCTCGCGGATGGGGAGATCGAGGTCTGCATGAGGGTACCGGAGGCGGGTCGCCCCACCGGCCTGAACGGCGGCTCCAAGACCCGAAGCCACCGACTACCGGACCATCGACGGCTACTCGTCACAACGCTGCTCACCTCCACCGAGGTCACCGTCGGCCACCTCCTTCTCATCCTTCAGCGGGACGAAGCGGGCTTCGACGAGGCGGCCGAGCCGATGGTCGTCGAGGCGTTGCAGGCGGTCGCCGAACACATCACCAAAGACTACGAGCTCCAGGCCGAGCTCGACGCCATGGCCGACGAGCTCGGCGAACGGTACGAGGAGCTCCACCTGGTCTATGAGACCAACGACCAGGTCGACCACCACGGCGAGGCGGAGCAGGCCCTCGCCGACCTCCTGAAAAACTGCCGGACCTTCCTCAATATCCCGTTTGCCGAGCTGGTGGTGCCCGAGATCCAGATCGACCTCATCGACCAAGATGAATCCGTCGCCGTGGACCTCACCACTCCCACCTGTACCGACCTCCGCGACCGGCTCATTCGGAGAATGCGCAAACACCGGCAGGGCATCGTCCTCAACAATCCCCATGAGTCCATTCAACTCCAAGGCGGCGACCCTCTGCCCTACAAGGTCCTGGCGGCGCCGCTGCTCGACGGCCAAGCCACCACGTCCGGCGGGCTGATCATCCTCAAGCCCATCGATTCCGCCGACTTCACCAATAGCGATCGCAACATCTTGCAGGTCGTCGCCAAGAAGGCATCGAAGATCATCCAGGCGGCCTACGACCTGGACACCGGGCTGACCACCCACGCCGGCCTCGAATACCACCTGCAAGAGGCCATCGTGTCGATGCGGGACGACCCGACGTCGCACTGCCTCCTGCACATCGCGATCGACCACATCCGGGTGATCAGCGACACCAAGGGGGCGGCGGCCGCCAAGGAAATCCTCGCCGGGATCGGCCAACTCCTCCGCCACCGGGTGCGCAACACCGATTTCGTCGCCCGCCTCGGCGAGGCGGAGTTCGGCATCTTCCTGAAGAGCTGCGGAGCCAACAGGGGCATACGAATCGCCCACAACCTGCGCGAGGCCATCGAGGCGATGGAGTTCGCCACCGGCGACGAGAAGCTCAACGTCAGCGCCTCCGTTGGCGTTGCCGAGGTCAATGCCGAGTCGGCCGACACCGAGACCCTCTTTGCTCGCGCGCAGGTCGCCTGCGATTCGGCGGGTGAACGCGGACGCGAGGGGGTACGGCGTTACGACCCCACCGACCCGGACCTGCAACGCCGCGAGGGGGAGATGGCCTACCTCAGCGTGGTTCGTCGGGCCCTGCGGGAGGACCACTTCGAGCTTTGGGCACAGCCGATCCTTCCCCTCTCCGGGGAAGGGGAGAGCCACTTCGAGATCCTCCTGCGCATGCGCGATGGGGAGAAGATCGTCCCGCCGGGAGTTTTCATGCCGGCGGCCGAACGGTACCGGCTCATGCCGGCCATCGACCGATGGGTCATCCACCATGCCTTTGCCTTCATCGCCGACCACCGCACGACGCTCCTCGCCCACGGCTGTGTAATCGCCATCAACCTCTCTGGCCAATCCTTCGGCGACCCTTCACTGGTCGGGTTCATCAAAGACCACCTCCGGAAGAGCGACTTCCCCGCCGAGCAGATCTGCTTCGAGATCACCGAGTCGGCGGCGATGGGCGATATCGCCGACGCGCGAGAGCTCATCACCACCCTCGCACCGCTCGGATTTCGCTTCTCCCTCGACGACTTCGGCAGTGGCCTGAGCTCATTCTCGTATCTGAAAAACCTGGCGGTCGACTACCTGAAAATCGACGGCGAGTTTGTACGCGGCATGGTCGAGGATCCCATCTCCGCGGTGATGGTCGAGGCGATCAACCGGGTCGCCCAAGTCATGAAGATCCCGACGATCGCCGAGTTCGTGGAGAACGACGCCATCCGCGACGCCCTCGTCCGCCTCGGCGTCGATTTCGGCCAGGGATATGGGTTGGGGAAGCCCACCCCCTTCGCCGATCTCCTGGCGAGCTGGGAGGGTGAGGACGTTGCCCATGGCAGGCTCGATCTGCCCGGCCACAACACCGCCACCCCAACAACCCCCGGGACCACCCATGGCGGCGCCTGACCTCCCCCGTGGGCGCCGAGCGATCCGGGAACGCGGCACGAGATCGGGACGAATCCGGAGCCACCGGTGAAGGGGGTCCTGCACACCCGGGTAGGGATCATCTCCCACCTGACCCCCCTCGCCCCCCTCGCCGACGCCAAGGCCATCAACGCCCTGCGCCACCAGGTCGACGAATGCATCGCCTCGCGGGAGATGCACATCGTCATCGACTGCTCCCGCCTGCCGACGGTCAACAGTGTGGCCCTGGAGGCCCTGCTGGAGATTCAGGAGCAGCTCCTCCCGGTCGGCGGCTGGCTGAAGCTCAGCGCGGTCAGCGACCTCTGCCGCGAGATTTTGCAGATCACCGGCGTCGGGGAATACATCGCCCTCCTCCAACCCGACGCCGCGGGGGCCCCAAACGACGACCACGGTGAAACGGGCGCCAAGGGCGCCAAGCTGGGCGACCTGCTGCTCGCCAGGGGGCTCCTCGACCCGGCGCAGATCGACGAAGCCATGGCGCTGCAAGAGAGGATCGGCAAACGTTTCGGCGCAATCGTTGTCGACAAGGGGTGGGTCACCGAGGAGCAGATGCTGGGAGTCCTCGGGGCGCAGCTCGGGGTCCCCTACGTGACCCTGCGTCCGGGTATCTTCGATCCTCAGGTGGTCACCCTCCTGAAAAAGGAGGTGGCGACCCGGTTGAGCATCTTGCCGCTCTTCAAGGTCCGCGGGATCGTCTCCCTGGCGACCGCCAACCCGCAGGCGATCCCGGTCCTCGACGACGTGGAGGAGCGCCTCGGCTGTCCGGTGCGCGCCATCCTCGCCCGCCAGGCCAACATCCTCGACACGATCCAGGCGGTCTACTCCAACGATGACTTCGGGGACGACCTGATCAGTGAGGTCGACGAGGACTTCGAGCTCCTCGACACCCACCTCCCCGATGACTACACGACCATCGACGAGCTCGCCGGTGGAAGCCCGATCATCAACCTGGTCAACTCCATCATTCAGCGCGCGGTCCACGACCACGCCAGCGACATCCACATCGAGGTCTCGCGGACCCGCTCCCGGATCCGCTATCGCATCGACGGCGTCCTCTATGAGGTGAAGGCGCCGCGGCGCGAGTTCCACCCGGCCCTGGTCTCGCGACTGAAGGTCATGGCCAACCTCGACATCGCCGAACGACGGATGCCCCAGGACGGCCGCATCCAGGTCCAGACCCAGGGGCGTACCGTCGATCTGCGTTTCAGCTCCCTCCCCGGACTGTACGGAGAGAAGGTGGTCCTCCGGGTGCTGGACAAGGATCAGACGATCCTCGACCTGGAAAAGCTGGGGATGACCGATGCCAACTGCGCCACCTTCCGCGACCTCCTGGGACGCAACTACGGCCTCATCCTGGTCACCGGCCCCACCGGCAGCGGCAAGACCACCAGCCTCTACGCCGGTCTCAACCACCTGAGCACCATCGAGAAAAACATCGTCACCATCGAGGACCCGGTGGAGTACGAGCTCGATGTCATCAACCAGAACGAGGTACGAGAGCACATCGGGCTGAGCTTTTCGAAGGTCCTCAAGCATGTCCTCCGCCAGGACCCGGACATCATCATGGTGGGCGAGATCCGCGACCGGGAGATTGCGACGATCGCCGTACAGGCGGCCCTCACCGGCCACCTGGTCCTCTCCACCCTGCACACCAACGACAGCATCGGGGCGATAACCCGGATGATCGACATGGGGGTGGAGCCCTACCTCCTCTCCTCCGCCCTCGTCGGGGTGATCGCCCAGCGGCTGGTCCGCCGGGTCTGCGACAAGTGCCGGACGACCTACCTCGCACCGCCCGAGGTCGTTACCCGCTACGGCTGGACGGACGGGGGATCCGTTCGCCTCGCCCGGGGCCGGGGTTGTCCCGAGTGTTACGACTCCGGCTACAAGGGGCGTCTCGGGATCCAGGAGATCCTGGTGACCGACGGGGCGCTGCAATCCCTGATCATGAGCAACCCGAGCCGCGACGAGCTCAACGGCTACGTGCGCGAACGCGGCATCAAGACCCTCATGGACGACGGCCTCGACCGGGTGCGCACCGGCCTCACCACCCTCGAAGAGATCTCCCGCACCACCTCGATGTAGGCCGCCGACGGATCAAGCCACTCGCCCTTTGGTTCGATGCGCAACGCAGGGGGACCCCGAGCGTCGCCACCGGCAGGCCGCCATCTCCGCAGGAAGCCGCCCCCACCAAGCCGAGCAACCCATGGCCCTCGACCTGCAAACCACCGCTACGAAAGCGGCGCCATCACCGGGTCTCAGCGAGACCCTCCGCGACCTCCTCGCGCGGGCCAACCGGCGGCCGATCTCCACTACCGATCGGACCTTCTTCACCGAGCAGCTCTCCCTCCTGGTGGAGACCGGCACCCCCCTGCACGCCGCCCTGAGGTCCATCAAGGAGCAGGTCGAGAACCCTGCCTGGCTCGCCGTCATCACCGACATCGAGGGCGACATCTCCTCGGGAAAGTCCTTCTCCCAGGCCCTCGAACACCACCCCGACGTCTTCCCCGTCACCTACGTGAAGCTGGTGGCCGCCGGCGAGGGAGGCGGCTTCCTCGCCGAGGTCCTCGACGAGCTGGTGGCGATGGGAGAGAAACGCGAGCTCCTTCGACGCAACCTCCTCTCCGCCTTCTCCTATCCGGCCTTTCTCCTCGCCTTCTCCACCGCGGTGGTGATCTTCGTCCTCGCGGTGGTCTTCCCGAAGTTCGCCTAGATGTTCACCGCCATCCACGACCAGCTCCCGATCACCACCCGGGTGCTGATGGGGGCCAGCGACGAGCTACGCCGCCACTGGCTGGCCATCGTCGCGGTGGTGGCCACCACCGCGTTGGCGCTGACCTACGGGTTGCGCAGCACGGCGGGACGGGCGGCAATCGGTCGGCTGCAGATGGGCCTCCCCATCGTTCGGGAGATCTTCATCCGCCTCTACCTGACCCAGACCCTGCGCGTGATGGGCCTGTCGCTCACCCACGGCGTCCCCCTGACCGACGCCCTCGCCGCCTGCCGGGACGTGGTTCGCAACGAGATCTATCGCCGCCTCCTGCGCCACGTCGAGCGCCAGGTCCAGGAGGGGAGTGGCCTGGCGTCGGGCTTTCAGGACTCCCCCTACATCCCCCGCCTCGCCCAGCAGATGATCACCACCGGGGAGGAGACCGGCAGCCTGCCGCGCACCCTCGCCCGCCTCGCCGACCACTACGAGGTCGAGCTGCAGCGCAAGCTGGAGACCTTCTCCCGCCTCGCCGAGCCGGTGATGCTCCTGATCATGGGGGTGGTGGTGGGGCTGGTGGTGAGCTCCCTCATCCTCCCCATCTTCAAGCTCTCCCGCGCGGTCTCTTGAGAGAGCAGCGAGGGTTAAGGGTCCGCGACGCGGGCCCTAAACATTAGGCACACGCGCTCCGACAAGTTTGGGTCGGGTTCCGCGCGTCCAACCTACCTACGGAGGTTTCCGGCAATGCACATCCAGGCACGAAAATCGGAGCAGGGCTTCACCCTGGTGGAGCTGCTGATCGTGGTCATCATCCTCGCGATCATGGCGGCGATCGCGATCCCGCAGTTCGGCTCCTCCACCGAGGACGCCAAGATCTCCACCCTGGAGACCAACCTCCAGCAGCTCCGCGCCGCGGTCGAGCTCTACTACCACCAGCACAACACTCGCTATCCCGGTAGCTATGCGGAGACCGACGGCACCACCGCCACGGCGACCGCCGGCGCCGCCCAGACCGCCTTTATCGCTCAGCTCACCCAGTACACCGACAAGAACGGCAAGGTGGCGGGCGTCAAGGACGCCACCTTCAAGTACGGCCCGTACATCAAGAAGTTGACCCTGCCGAAGAACCCCTTCCTCACCGGCGCCAGCGCCGTCGGGGTGTTGGCGGACATCACCAGCAATGACATCACCGTCGCCCCCACCGTCGACGGCACCACCGGCTGGAAGTTCTTCGTCAAGCTGGGTCGGATGGTGGCCAACGACAACACCACCCTTTCCGACGGCACCTTCACCAAGGACCTGTAGGTGGCCGGAATGAGGCGATGGCACCGCACATCGGTCTTGTGCAGCAACGGCAGACGCAAGCCGGCCTGACCCTCGTCGAGCTCCTCCTCGTCGTCGCCCTCCTGGGGATCGTCGCAGCCGCGGCGATCCCCTCTTTTGTCCCGCTCCAGGAGGAGACCGTCGACCTGGCGGCGGCCTAGGTGGCCGACGCCCTGCGCTTCGCCCGCGGCGAGGCGCTGCGCACCGGGGTAGTGCACGGCATCCGGGTGAACCGCACCACCGCCCAGGTAACCGTCTACCGCCCCACCCTATTCCCCGCCACCGACCCGCCCACCATCGCCGCAGTTCTCTACCACCCGGTGGACAAGCGGTCGTACGACTTCAACCTCACCAGCGGCGACATGACCGCCGGGGTTACCGTCACCAACCCCACCGCGCCGTTCAACTTCACCGGCCTTGGAGTGCGTGGGGATCTCCTCTTCGACGCCACCGGCACCCCGTTCTATTTCACCGGCGCCGCCGTCTACCGCCTGGCCGGGGGAGAGATCCTCCTCGCCAAGGGGGCGGCGAGCCGCACCGTCTCCCTGCAACCCCTCACCGGCCGGGTGACCGTCCAATGACCCCCCCGATGGTGAACGGCATCCACGATGACCGCTCGGCAGCCGTGCGCCTCCCCGTCGATCGCCCTCCGGGCCCCGCCCGGCGCGATGACCCGGCCGAGCGCGGTTTCTCCTACATCGAGGTCCTCATCGCCACCGCCCTCATCGCGGTCTGCCTCGCCCCCGCCATCGACGCCCTGCAGGGCGGCATCCAGGGCGCCGCAATCCACGCCGCCACCACCACCGACGACTACCAGCTCACCGGCAAGATGGAGGCGGTCCTCGCCCAGCCCTTCTCCAGCCTGGAGCAGGCCGCCATCGCCGCCGGCGGCCCCACCGTCGCCACCACCTACTCCGACGGAGCCGCCGCGCCGAGCCGCCGCCTCGTCTACCTCGCCCCCTACGACCCCGCCACCGCCACCTTCGCCGCCGCCCCCACCGGCCTGCTCTGGGTGCGGGTGGAGATCGAGAACACCGCCCATGGCCTGGAAACCCTCACCACCCGCTGATCGAGCGCCCTGCCCGTCGCCGGCGGACCGCGGCGCGCGGGGCGCAAACCGCGCCGGGTTCACCCTCATCGAGGTGGTGGTCACCGTCGCCATCGGAGCCCTTCTGATCGCCGGGCTCGGCGGCGTCGTCGGCCAGGCGTTCCAGGTCCGTGAGGTCACCCGCGAGGAGAACGACCTCACCCGCCAGGCCCACTTCGCCCTGAGTCAGATGGCGCGAATGGCGGGCCACACACGTCGCCTGCTGCTGCCGCTAGCCGACAATCCCGCCACGACCACCATCGCCGAAAACGTCCGCGACACCGCCACCAATGGTGGGGTCCTGGCGGTCTCGCTGCCGGCCGACGTCGACCTCGACGGCGACGGCGTCCCGGACGCCGACAACGACGGCGATGGCTTCCTCGATGAGGACCTCCCCGCCGACATGAACGGCGACGGCTGCCCCGGCATCTGCGACGTCGACGACGACGGCGACGGGATAATGGACTCCTCCTTTTCGCCGGTCGGCGATGACGACGAGAGCTCCTCCCTCACCGAGAGCGAGGACCCCATCAACTCCACCGACGACGACGGCGACGGAGCCGTCGACGAGGACCCCCCCGCCGACATGAACGGCGACGGCTGCCCCGGCATCTGCGGCGTCGACGACGACGGCGACGGGGCGACCGATGAGGGCAACGCGGCGGACGACGACGAGGACGGCCGGATCGACGAGGACTGGCTCGACTCGGTGGTCTTCTTCTGGGCAAACGACACGATCGTGCAGCGGCTGCCGGTGCCGTGGGACACCAACGGGGACGGGGTGGTGACCGGCCTCGATTACGTCGAGTCGACCCTCGCCGACCACGTCACCCGCTTCCGCGTCGAGCGCATCCCGACCTCCGCGACCGACCGGGCCCTCCTGGTCGACCTCACCCTGGAGCTCACCGGCGACCGCGGCGAGACCTTCTCCCTCCACACCCAGGTCCGCGTCGGAGGTCACCTGTGAGCGGGGCCACTCTGCTTGCGGCGGGTGGCATACCCCCCCCACGGGGGCGCGGCGAGCACGGCTACGTCCTCCTGCCGGTAATCCTGGCCCTCACCCTGGTGGCGACGATCACCTTCCTGATGAGCCACGAGAGCGCCATGGGCAGCCACCAGGTTGCCGGCGAGATGGAGGTGGTCCAGGCCGAGTACGTGGCGGAGGCGGGGCTGGCCCACGCCACCTGGCAGCTCCAACAGGACAACTGCACCGGCTACCGCCCCCTGCCCCCGACCCCGTTCGGCACCGCCATCTACGCCGCCATCGTCACCCCCGCCAGCGGCTCGCCGGTCACGATCTTCGCCACCGGCGCCGTGGCCGGCGGCACCAGCCGTACCCTCACCCGGGAGGGGGTGCGGGTGTATCCGCCCACCACCACCATCACCGTGCAACTCAGCGCCACCAGCGGCCAGGACACCCTCCTCGACGACTTCTCGCCGACCCGCAACTACGGCGGCGCGAACCCGCTAACCATCAACTCGGATCCGGCGTGGATCCAGCGACCCCTCCTGCAATTCGACCTGTCGGCGATACCGCCCGGGGTCACGATCCTGCAGGCCTCTCTCGAGCTCTATTTCTACAACGTCAATACCGGCGGCACCGCCACCGTCCACCGGATGACCCGATCCTGGGTCGAAGGGACCAAGAACGGCGGTGGCATCGCCGACGGCGCCACCTGGCAGACCTACGACTCCACCAACCCCTGGGCCGCGGCCGGCGGCGACTTCGACCCGAGGCCGGTCGCCGCAACCGACATCCCCACCGGCACCACCGGCTGGGTAAGCTGGGAGATTGGTCCCCTCGTGCAGGCGCGGGCCGACAACACCGCCGCCAACTTTGGTTTCATGCTGCGCGGCGACGGCACCCTCGCCAACGCGGGGTTCGCCGGACGCGACGACACCGGCGCTACGTTACGCCCGAAGCTGACCATCACCTACGGCTGCGAGTGCGGCACCGGCCCCACCTATGCCCTGGACCTCCAGCCCGGCAAGGAGGGGGAGGACACCTTCATCCAGGAGGATCAACCCACCAACGTATTCGGTACCGACAAGGAGCTCAGACTTAAGCAGACCACGGGAAAGAACAGAAACGCGCTCGTCCGCTTCGACCTCTCCGCCGTACCCGGTACCGCCATCATCACCTCCGCGACCCTGGAGTTGAGTCAAAAAGCCGCCGGTTCCGGTGCCGGGAACGTGGAGGTCCACCGCGTAACCGCCCCCTGGCTCGAGCAAGAGGCAAGCTGGAACAACGCCGCCGTGGGGCTACCGTGGGCGAACTCCGGGGGGGACTACGATCCGGCGGTGGTCGACACCGCCGCGGTCGCCGCGGGTACCGACACCTTGGTGCGGTGGGACGTGACCACCACCGTGGCGGCCTGGGTCGACGGCAGCCTCCCGAACCACGGCCTGCTGCTCACCCCCGGCGCCGGGGTGACGGACATCAAGTTCCGCAGCAGCGACGAAACGAGTAGCCGACCGAGGCTCCGTCTCACCTGGGGGTGCCCCTGCTCGGTCGACTGCTCGCCGACGATTGTCTCCGGCTTCTACCGTGACCAGGTCACCCACCGGACCTGCGCGCCTACCGACTACTCCGGTAGCGACGGCACCCTGGATTGGACCACCTTCGCCTGGCAGGAGATCAACGACGATGGCGACCCCTGTGGGTGGCAAGTCGGGATCGAGGAGGACCCCGTGGTCCTCGACCCGGGCAACTACCGGCTACACATCCAGGGGGACGGGACGGGCATCGAGCGCCAAGTCGACCTCGCCGCCGCCTCCTTGGCCATCCTGACCTTCGAGTACCGCACCGAGGGCATCTTCAATGCCGCCCGCTACCTGAGCGTCCAGGTCTCCGCGAACGGAGGCACCACCTGGGCGGAGATCGACCGTATCGAGTCCGGCGACAACGCCCTCTATCTCTCCAAGCAGTACGACATCTCCGCCTATGCGAACGCCAACACCAAGATTCGCCTCTTGGCCGTCGGCTTCACCGCGAGTGAGGCGATCTACCTGGACAACATCGAGGTCGCGGTCAACCCGGTGGGCGGCGAGGGCGGCGACACCATCGTCCTCGCCACCGCCGCGAACGCCACCCTCGGCGGGGTAAGCTTCACCCCGGACGACCTGGTGGAGTACCGACCCGCCACGGGTACCGGCACCATCCTCTTCGACGGGGCGACGGCGTTTGGCGCCAACAAGAAGATCGACGCCGTGGCCGTGCTCGCCGACGGTCACATCGTCCTCTCCACCGCAGGCGACGCGACCCTCGGAGGGCTCGCCTTCAAGAAAGGCGACCTGGTCGAGTACTCGCCCGCCTCAGACACCGCCCGCCTGTTCTTCGACGGCGCCAAGATCGCCAACAAGGAGATCGACGCCGTGTCCGTGCTCCCCGACGGTCACATCGTCCTCTCCACCAAAGACACCGCCACCCTGGCGGGCCTCACCTTCAACAGGGAGGACTTGGCGGAGTACGACCCGGCCACCGACACCGCCACCCTCTTCTTTGACGGCTCGGCCTTGGGCATGACGAGGGACATCGACGCGGTCCACGTGCTCGACAACGGCCACCTCATCCTCTCCACCACCGGAGACGCGATCCTCGGCGGGATCGCCTTCTCCCGGGGTGACCTCATCGACTACGACCCGGCCACCGACACCGCCGCACTCTACTTCAGCGGCGTGGACGCGTTCGGTGCCCCCCAGGACATCAGCGCGGTCAACGTGACCGAAGGCGGCACGGCGCCACGCGACAACGCCGTCGTCTTCCCACCCACCGCCGACACCTACATCCAGGAGGAGAATCCCACGAAGACCAAGGGCGGCGACTCCACCTTCCGGCTCAGCCACGAGTCCGCGGAGGATCGGCGCGGTCTCATCCAGTTCGACCTCTCCTCCCTGGCCCCCGGGACACCGGTCGCGAAGGCGGTACTACGCCTCTACGTCGATCGCAACGAGACGACCGCCACCGCCACCCTCCAGGCGTACACCCTGACCCAGGAGTGGGGCGAGGCGCAGGCCACCTGGAACGACCGCCTCACCTCGGTCGCCTGGTCGACCGGCGGCGGCGACTACGCCACGCCGGCGGTGGCAACCACCGTCGTCGGCGCCCGGGTGGAGCATCGGTGGTTGGAGATCGACCTCACCGCCGTCGTGCAGGGCTGGGTGGACACCCCCCTGTCGAACCAGGGGCTCATCCTGACCAGCAACCAGGACAGGACGATCCGCATTTTCAGCCGCGAAGCCGGGAACGCCGCCCTGCGCCCGAAGCTCTCCGTCACCTTGCAGTGACCGCCCATGGCGGGAGCCACCCGGGTTCGCGCAACCGAATCTGGTGCGAAACCGGGCGCCGACTCCGCCCGACATTTTTCCAGCGGACCCGCACCGGGAGCACGCCAATTTTGAGGCGACGCGCCAGTCGAAAACCCCGTATTGATCAAGGTTTAGCCGGGAACACCGATAAGCGCCGTAGGGTGCGCGGTGCGCACCCGTGACCTCGGCAGACCTTCGTGGCGGGATGGGAAGTGGAACGTATCCGGCGTCGATCCTTTCCCCTTGGCCTTCCCGCACAGACCGCCAAACCCAATCCCCAACCCCCTGATGATCACCCTGCCGCGCACGACGCCCCGCCTCTCCGGTCGGCCATCCCGGCCGGAGACCGGCCCCATCGGCCTGGCCCTGGCGGAGGAGGCGGTCCATGTGGCACAGCTCAGCCGCCGGCGCGGCAAGCTCAAGATGCGCGGCCTCGCCACCCTCCCCTACCCGGAGAGCCGCGAGGCATTGCTCGCCGCCCCCCGGGAGCTGAAGCGGCTGGTGCGCGCCGCCCTCCGGGCCCACGGCCTCACCGGCGGCCCGATCGCCACCGTCCTGCCGCCGGAGGAGGTGAAGTTGATCTCTGTCAACTACACGGTCCGTCCCGGCCAGGGGGAGGGGGCGGCCCTGGCGCAGGTGGTCGGCGAGCGGCTGGGGGGTGACCTCGCGGAGTACGTGGTCGACTTCGTCCCGGTGCGCGACAACGACCACGCCGGCGGTGAGCGGACCGCCCTGGTGGCGGTGGCGAAGGAGGCGGTGGTGATCCCCTATCTGGAGGCGTTCCGCCGGGCCGGGCTGAAGGTGGCCGCCCTGGAGATCGGACCGGTGGCGATCCGGCGGCTGGTGAGCGTCCTGCGGCCCGAGGGCGATTTCAGCAACGTCCTGGTGATCAACTTCGGGCGGATCAAGAGCTATCTCACGGTCCTGTCGGGGAGGCGGTTGCTCTTCGACCGCGAAATTGCCTTCGGCGAAGAGCGCCTCCTCCACCGTCTCACCGAGGCCCTGAATCTCGCCCCGGCGGCGGCGGCGGCCCTCATCCGCCAACACGGCCTGGCACCGAACGGGAAGAGCGGTAATGGAGAGAAGGGCGACCTCGATGTCGCCACGACCCTGGTGGAGATCTTGAAGCCCGCCTTCTTGGAGTGCGTCGATGCCATCCAGCAGATCCTGATCTACACCCTCTCCGAGACCCACGGCCGGTCGGTGGAGCAGATCTATCTCCTCGGCTCCATCGCCCGTTGGCCTGGCGCCGATCGCTTGCTGAACAGTCTGGTCGAGATGGCCGTGTCGAACCTCGATCCCGTCACCCCCTTTGCCACCGACGCCGGCCGCGGCGAGCCGGACGCGGCCGGCCACCCCCAGGCCGCGATCGCCGTGGGGCTCGCCCTGCGGGGAATGGTCGACGATGCGTGATCTCGACCTCATCCCCAATGGGTACCGCGACTACCTCCGGCTGATCCGCCGGGTGAAGGTCGCCGGCACGGCGCTCCTGGCCACCGTCGTGGCCGTGGCGGCGGGCCACATCCTCCTCGTCCGTGCCGTCCATCGAGAGACGCGGGCGATCGCCACCCTGCAGGCGGAGAAGCGGCTCACCACCGAGCGCCGTACGGCGCTCGAGGCGCTGCACGCTCGCCAGAATGAGCTTCAGCGCCGCCTGGCCCTGTTCAATGGGCTGCGCGGCGGACCGATGGCGCGCCGGATGTTCCCGATCATCGATCAGGCGGTGGAGGGCGGCGACGTCTGGTTCACCCACTGGCATTTCCAGCGTGCCGGTACCGAGGTCGAGGCGAAGCCGGAGGCGGTCCACACCGGCTACTTCGTGGTCCTGCCGGCCGACGCGGGCCATCCCGAGAACAAGGCGTTGAAGGTCGACACCCACATGGAGATCCAGGGGCAGGCGCGCGACCACAGCGCCCTCGCCGCCTTCGTCGGCCGCCTCTACGGCCACCCGGAGATCGCCGACGTGAAGGTCCTGAAGACCGACACCCGCCAAGGTCCCCCCCCCAACCCGGTCGATTTCGAGGTGGCGGTGGTGGTCACCGGCCGGCCGGGGAGCCCCACCCTCGCCCTCTCCGAGATGCCATGAGAGCGGCCGCCGCCGATCCGCAAGCCGCACCGCGTGCATGACCATGGACCCCAGTCTCTACAGCCAGTTACGGCGCCTCGACCACCGCCTGCAGCTCGTCGTCTTGGCGATCCCCTTTGTCCTCCTCGGGGCGGCGGGGTACGGATTCTGGCTTGGACCACCGGCGCGTGAGCTACTCGCCCAGCGCGGATCACGGGCCCTCCTCGAAGAGACCCTCACCGGCGGCGAGGCGATCACCGGCGAGCTCGCCCGGATCCGTGGCGCCGTGGAGGGGCTGGAGCAACAGATCTATGGCAAGGGGATGAACCGCCCGATGAATCAACTTGAAGCCGAGATCATCGAGCGGCTGCAGGAGGTCTCTTCACGTGAGCATGTACAGCTCGTTGGCATCCGTCCGAAACCGAAACGCCGCCTGCGCGGTTTTCTGGAGAGCCCCATCCAGGTGGAGATCACCGGCACCTACCGGGACATCGGCCGCTGGCTCTGGGCGCTCAGCGCGGAGCTCGGCTTCGTGGTGGTCACCGAGTACGACCTGCGCCCCGTCCGTCTCCAGGACGACTCGCCGCTGATGATGAAGCTGACCCTGGTCTCCTACCGATCCATGGACCCCTGAGATGGACCCAAAGATCTCCGCAACCGTCGCCCTCTTCGTGGTTCTGCAGGGTTTCGCCGCCGAGGCCCTGGAGCCCGCCCCGGCGCTCCGCAACAACCCCTTCCACCGCCCGCACCTGCCCCCGGCGACCACGCTCTCCCCGGCCGCATCCACAAGAGAGGCGGCCCCCTCCCTGGAGCTGCGCGCCATCCTCACCGACGGGGACGCCTCCCTGGCCGACATCAATGGCCGGATCCTGTCGGTGGGCGAGCTCTTCGACGGCTACCGCCTGACCCGGGTGGAAGAACGCCAGGCGGTCATGGAGCGGGATGGCCACGCGGTAACCCTCACCCTGGATGACGAGGACTAGACCTTGGCTACGACGCAACGACCACGGAGGGGCACCACCGGCGGCGGCTGGGGCCGATCTCTCTCCCGGGGTGGCCGGCTCCTTGCCCTGCTTCTCCTCGCCGCCAGCGGCTGGGCGCAGCCGGCCGTCGCCGGCGGCGGGACCCTCACCCTGTCAGTGCGCGACACCGCCATCTCCGAAATCTTCGAGATGGTGGCCAAGCGGGAGCACCTGAACATCCTGCTCGCCAGCGGGGTCTCCGGGGAGCTCTCCATCAACCTCTACGACGTGCCGGTGGCGAAGGCGATCCACTCCATCGCCGAGGCGGCGGGCTATGTGGTGGAGCACCGTGGCGAGGGGTACGTGGTCCTGAATCCGGAGGACATGGGCAAACACCCGGATACCGGGATCACCGAGGTGCGGACCTTCCCGATCCACTACGCGGACCCCAAGGGGGTCGCCGCCCTCCTCAAGAACTACCTCTCCGCCTACGGCAAGATCACCCCCCTGGCCCCACGCAAGCTGGTGGTGATCGAGGACCGTCCCCCCTTTCTTGAACGCATCGCCGGGGTCCTGGCGACCCTCGACCGGCAGCCACGCCAGGTCCTCATCGTCGGCAAGATCCTCGAGGTCACCCTGAGCGACGACGAGTCCTACGGCGTGGACTGGCGGCGTCTCCTCTCCATCGACGGCCAGCCAGGCGCGGTGGGGACCCAGCACCTCTCCGACCCCACCTCGGCCGGTCTATTCGTCAACCTGCTCACCCCCCACCTGAAGATCGCCCTCGACGCCCTGCAGAACACCGGCCGGGTCCGCACCCTCTCGACCCCCCGCCTGCTGGCGGTGGAGAACCAGGAGGCGTCGGTAATCGTCGGCGATCGCCAGGGATTCCGGGTCACCACCACCATCAACCAGGTGACCACCGAGAGCGTCCAGTTTCTCGAATCCGGGGTGATCCTCAAGGTCACCCCATCCATCGACGAGGCGGGACGGGTGATGATGCAGATCCACCCGGAGGTGAGCACCGGCACGATCACCGACGGCATCCCCTCCCAGACCACCACCGAGGTGACCACCCAGCTCGTCGCCGGTGACGGCCAGACCGTCTTCATCGGCGGTCTGATCAAGGACGCCCACAACAAGAGCCGCCAGGGGGTGCCGCTCCTGTCGCGCATCCCCCTCCTCGGCCGCCTCTTCTCGGGGACCAAGGCGGTCACGAGCAAGACCGAGACGGTGGTGATGATCACCCCCTACGTGGTGGATCCCGAGTCGGGCGAACTCTTCTCCCGGGAGATCCACCAGATCGGTGTGGCCGAGGGCGAGGCACGGCAGGACGAGGCGGCAATCCGCCATGCGCTGGTGGCGACCCCGCACCACGCCGCCGCGGCCGCCACAGACCCCGGCCCGCCCCCGGTGGCTGTCCGCCGGCCGGAATAGGACCGACGGACCCGGTCCCCACCGCCCGTTCCGCGAATTCGGCCGATCTCGATGGCCCCTCGCACGGGGCCACCGGGCCACCGGGTAGCTCCCACCCCTCCCCCTGGGCAGCCGGAGGCCTGTGTGGTGAGATGGTTGAACTCCCACCACGAATGGCCCCACCCATAAAACAGACCCCCCTCTACGATCGCCACGTTGCCCTCGGGGCGCGCCTTGTCCCCTTTGCCGGGTGGGAGATGCCGGTGCAGTACACCGGGGTGCTCGCCGAGC
>Ga0114931_10003390_pt1 | contig 20213 bp, 13 predicted proteins | sample 2SBtaG_FD_89579 | JGI IMG/M metagenome (GOLD analysis project Ga0114931, IMG submission 89579) | Deep subsurface microbial communities from Kolumbo volcano to uncover new lineages of life (NeLLi) - 2SBTROV14_V59a metaG | ecosystem: Environmental > Aquatic > Marine > Volcanic | place: Kolumbo...
TGTATGGGCCGGAGGTCGTCAAGATCGACCACGCCGGCGGTGGCGCTTAATTCCATCAGATTGGTAATCATCAAGGCATGATAGTTGGCTACCCTGGCGGCCTTGAGTTCAACATCGAGCGCCCGATACCGGATCGGGTTTTGCGTGGCTATCCCGGTCGGACAATTATTCTGATTGCAGTGCAACGATTGAATGCATCCGAGCGCGAACATCATTGCGCGTGCGGCATTAACGGTATCGGCACCCAGCGCGAGCATTCGCATCATGTGAAAGGCCGAAAGCGCCTTGCCGGCAGCGATAATCCGCATCCGGTCCCGCAACCCGGTGCCAATCAGGGCATTGTTGACAAAAACAAGGCCGTCGCGCAATGGTGTGCCGACTGAATTGGTCAATTCAATCGGTGCTGCCCCCGTGCCCCCCTCTGCACCGTCGACGGTAATAAAGTCCGGCGTAATGCCTGTTTCAAGCATGGCCTTGCAAATCGCCAGGAATTCGGACTTTTTGCCGATGCAAAGTTTGAAGCCAACCGGCTTGCCGCCGGACAGTTCGCGCAGCCTGGCCACGAATTCGAGCAGCCCGATCGGCGAGGAGAAAGCCGTGTGGGCCGGCGGGGACACGACGTCCTGGCCCATCGGCACATGACGGATATCGGCAATTTCCCGGGTCAGCTTGGCTGCCGGCAGTATGCCGCCGTGACCCGGTTTGGCACCCTGCGACAGTTTGATTTCAATCATTTTTACGACATCCTGGCCGGCCTTTTTGGCAAACAAGGTTTCGTCAAAACCACCCTCGGGATTACGGCAGCCAAAATAACCGGTGCCGATCTGCCAGATCAGATCGCCGCCATATTTGAGATGATGGGGGCTGATACCGCCTTCGCCGGTGTTGTGCGCAAAGCCGCCGATCTTCGCGCCCTTGTTCAGGGCCATGATGGCATTGCGGCTCAGGGCGCCAAAACTCATGGCGGAGATATTCAGCGGTGAGGCATCATAAGGCTGGCTGCAGGATCCTTCACCGAACCGGACTCTCGGATTGTCCGTTTCCACGGATTTGGGCGCCAGCGAATGATTGACCCATTCGTAGCCGTCGCGGTATACGTCAAACTGGGTCCCGAACGGGCGCGTGTCACGCTGACCCTTGGCGCGTTGATAGACCAGCGCCCTGAATTCACGGCTCACCGGCTGGCCATTGGTGTCGGATTCGACAAAATATTGCTGGATTTCCGGGCGTATCAGCTCGAACAGAAACCGGATATGCCCGATGACAGGGTAAAGACGCAAAATCGTATGCCTGCGTTGCGCCATATCGTAAAGACCAAGCGCGATGAAAGGCAGAACGATAACGAACAGCCAGTAGGCATTCGGCCAGATAATTGTCCACGCAATGATGGCAATCGACAGGATGACGGAAAGTATGGCGAAGATTTTACGTACGATCATGATGCGTCATTCAGGCAGAAAGGTAGGAATCGTTGAATCAAATCGGACACACCAGGTGGCCCAGTTTCTCGGTCAGCTTTATGTTTTCCGAATAATCCACAGGTACGTCGATGACGACAACGGTGTTATCGGCAAAGGCTTTTATTAAAGTCGGCGCCAGGTCTTGCGCTTTCTCCACGCGGTAGCCTTTGGCACCAAACGATTCGGCGTATTTCACGAAATCGGGATTGTTGAAGCTGATGTCATTGGCATGACCGAAGCGGCGTTCCTGGTGCCACTTGATCAGACCGTATTCGCTGTCATTCCAGATCGCGATGACTATTGCGATCTGATGGCGCAGGGCGGTTTCTATTTCCTGCGAGTTCATCATGAATCCGGCATCGCCGGTAATGGTCAGGACATTTTTTTCGGGGAAGGCCATCTTGGCGGCAATGGCGCCGGGTACGCCGATGCCCATCGAGGCAAAGCCGTTAGAGATAATGCACGTATTGGGACGCTCGCAGCGGTACAGGCGCGCGATCCACATTTTATGCGCACCGACGTCAGAGATCAGGATATCCTCATTGCCCATTGCCTGGCGCGTATCGAACAGGATTTTTTGCGGTGTGAGCGGGTAGCTCGTGTCATCGGCGAACTGATCCAGTTCTTCCATGATGACGCTTTTCAGGTTTTTTATCTTGCCCGCATGCCTATTGCTCGCTTGATCAGCGATGCGTGTCAGTGAATCGGAAATATCGCCGAGCACGCCGGCTTCCAGTATGTAATGGGCGTCGACCTCGGCATAGCTCGGGTCAATATGAATGATTTTCTTTTCCCTGTTCGGATGCCACAGGCGTGGATGATATTCGACCATGTCATAGCCGATACAGATAACGACATCCGCCTGATCAAAGCCGAAGGCGACATAGTCATGGGCCTGCAAACCGACGCTTCCCAGTGACAGCGGGTGCGAAAACGGAATCGACCCTTTGGCCATGAACGTCTGGGTAACGGGAATATTCAGCCGTTCCGCAAACTTCACCAGTGCATCGGTCGCATGGTCGCGAATAACGCCGTTACCGGCCATGATCAACGGAGACTTTGCGGCATCGATAATTTCGGCGGCCTGGTCGATTTTGGCTTCCGGCGCGCCCGGCAGGAGGGGGCTTTGTACCTTGAGGGGGGCAACCTCTTCGGTCACTTCCTGTCCGGCGATATTTTCGGGAAAACTGATGAATGCCCCCCCGGGCTTTTCCGCCTGCGCGTCCTTGAATGCTTTGCGCACCAGTTCGGGAATGATTTCCGGCTCGAGAATTTCCGTGCTGTATTTCAAGATAGGATCGAAAAGGCTCACCAGGTCGAGAATCTGGTGACTTTCCTTGTGCATGCGTGTCGTTGCGCCCTGGCCGGCGATGGCTACCACGGGCGAACGGTCCATGTTCGCATCGGCGAAACCCGTCACCAGGTTCGTTGCGCCGGGGCCAAGGGTCGCCAGGCACACGCCGGCCTGGCCGGTCAGGCGGCCGTGTACGTCGGCCATGAAGGCCGCCGCCTGTTCATGTCTGACGGTAATAAAATCGATGCTGCTGTCGCGCAGTGCATCCATGACATACAGGTTTTCCTCGCCGGGTATGCCGAATATTTTTTCGACCCCCTCGTTCTCCAGGCATCGTATGAATAATTCTGCAGCGGTGGCCATATGATTTCACCGTGAAATTGAGTAAACAGGAAGATGACGTATTGTTACGGGCGCTATGCGTTGCTGACCCAGACAGAATGGATGTTCACAAACTCGCGAATCCCAAAGACGGACAATTCTCTTCCATAACCGGAATGGCGAATACCGCCGAACGGCATGCGCGGGTCGGACCTGGACATGTCATTGACAAACGCGGCACCGGACTCGATCCGATCGGCGGCGATGCGTTCTCCCCGCGCAAGATCGCGGGTCCAGACCGCACCGCTCAGGCCGAAATCCGTTCCGTTCGCGACCTCAATGGCTTCGGCCTCATCGGCGACACGTATCAGCGTTGCCACCGGCCCGAACAATTCCTCGGACCAGGCTGGCATGCCCGGCCTGACGTTGGCCAGCACGGTTGCCGGATAAAATGCGCCGTCACCTTCAGGTACCTGTCCGCCAACCAGGACGCGGGCGCCCGCATCCACCGTCCGTTGCACCTGGTCGGCGAGCCCGTCGCGCAAGTCCATTCGTGCCTGCGGGCCGATAAATACCCCGTCCTCGGAGGGATCACCCATCTTCAGGGCTGCGACTGCCGCGACAAATTTTTTCTCGAATTCCTTGTAAACTGCATCGACAACGATGAACCGCTTGGCGGCAATACAACTCTGCCCGCTGTTCTGGAAACGGCCGATAATTCCGACATCGACGGCCTTGTCGATATCGGCATCCTCGAGCACGATAAAAGGATCCGAACCACCGAGCTCCAGCACGCATTTCTTCAGCGCCTTGCCGGCTTCGCCGGCGACGGCGCGACCTGCGTTTACGCTGGATGTGATCGTGACTGCCGCAATACGCGGATCGTGCAGTATGCGCGTGGTTTCAGGTATATCGACGATGACCGAGCGAAACAGGTGTTCCGGGAAGCCCGCCTCGCGAAATACCCCTTCAATCATCAGGGCGCACCCGAATACATTCGGCGCATGCTTCAGGATGCAGCCATTGCCCGCCATCAGTCCGGGCGCCGCGAATCGAAACACCTGCCAGAAAGGAAAATTCCACGGCATGATGGCGAGGACGACACCCAGCGGATTGTAAGTGACGAAACTGTGCCGGGCATCGGTCTCTATATCTTCCGGAGCCAGAAACTGCCCGGCTTTATCCGCATAGAAGCGACACGCCCAGGCACATTTTTCGATCTCGGCAATGCCCTGAGCGGCGATTTTCCCCATCTCGGCCGTCATGGTTTGTGCGTACTGCCGCTTGTTGGCCAGCAATAAGTCGCTTGCCCTGTTCATCAAGCCGGCGCGCTCTGAAAAAGTAACATGACGCCATTCCTGCTGTGCCCGGCGGGTTTTTTCCAGGATGTCCTGTACCGCTTCGGCGGCCATTGGCGAATATTCGGCGATGACGGCGCCTGTCAGCGGGTTGATGCTTTGGAACATAGTCAAATTCTCTCTCGATTGTTGAGGGTCGAATCCGTTCTGGCCGACGTCAATCTATCACAGGTGCGGTCCGTTCACCGATATCGCCCTGGCAGGCCTGCGCCGGTTTTTCCCGGGTATGAAACGGCTCGGGAAATCTCCACGGGCCGAATATCGACTTCCAGTGATGCGTTGACCACGACAATGTGATTGGGTTCAATCGTCTGCCAGCTTTCGTCCGGTGTCAGAGCTTCCGATGCCACCAGGACCGTCGGTTCCCGGCAGGGTTCGAGTTTCACCTGGCCGGCATCGCAACTGTAGCGGTGGCCCGTGTGAATATGCAAAGAATTCGGCGTCGTGCCGGCCGTGCTGTACCTGGATACTACGGCGGACTGGCCATCGGTGACCGCCAGGTTCAGGCTGCATCCTGTGGACAGCCCGGCGGATTTCTTCAAAGATTCAATTGTTTTCAATACGCTCAGCAGAGCTGTTGCCATTTTATCCGCAGATGCCTCGCCGGGAAGGGCAGAGTAGATATCGACGAACAAGGCGAAAATAGTTTCACTGTCGGTCGTACCCTGTACCCATGCATAGCTCGCATCAGACAGCATGCCGCGCAGTTGTCGCTTGATTGCCCGGAATTCGCCGATACTGCCGTTGTGCATGAAGGTCAGCCGGTTGCGTGCAAACGGGTGGCAATTTAACCGCGTGACCGGCAACCCGGGTGACGCCGCGCGGACGTGGGCAAGGATACAATGACTGTGGATAACCGGTGACAGGTTCAGGAGGTTCTGATTGTTCCACGCCGGGGATACCGATTTGAATACGGCAGGTGCGATATCGGCATCATCCGGATACCATGCGACTCCAAACCCGTCGCCATTGAGCGGTTCTTCGCGCTCTTCGCTCCGGTAGCTCTGCACGATAACCGAATGGGCCGGCTCGGTGACCAGGGCACCCATCCTGATTTCGGGTCCCATATATAATACGAACCGGCACATCAGGCCGGACCGCGCCCCGGTTTTCTTCCGGCGGCGGGATGGGCGGGCATCGCGGAATGTATCTTCATGGGTGTAACCCGTATCATTGGGCGCCGAAAATTATATCGCCGATGTGGATGATACTATTCACCATTCTGCTGCCCGAACACAAGGAGAGAACAATTAAAAGGATTTATGCCGCAGCTCTGATTTTGTCATTGCTGGCCATCACACCGCAAATTGCATGGGCCGCCCACGATGCCAACATGGGCCTGACCGGTACCTCGCTGGGCTATCTGGCGCTGGCAGTCTTCATCGGCGCCTATATCATGGTGGCAACAGAAGAGTTCTATCATCTTCGCAAATCCAAGCCAATGATACTCGGCGCCGGTGTCATCTGGATCCTGGTTTCACTCCTGGCCAGGCAGCACGGGCTCTCGTCAGAGGAGGTCGAGACGGCGCTGGAACGCAACCTCGCCGATTACGCCGGGCTGTTTCTGTTTCTGCTGGTCGCCATGACGTATGTGAATACGCTGACGGAGCGCAATCTTTTCGCGGCACTGCGGACCTGGCTGATCCATAAGAAATTCAGTTATCGCACGATTTTCTGGATGACCGGAACCCTGGCTTTCTTTATTTCACCGGTGGCCGATAACCTGACGACAGCACTGTTGCTCGGTGCTGTCGTCATGGCGGTTGGCCGTGACGAACCCCGGTTTATTCCGCTGGCCTGCATCAATATCGTTGTCGCCGCCAATGCCGGTGGCGCCTTCAGCCCCTTTGGCGACATAACGACGTTGATGGTCTGGGAAGCCGGCAAGGTGCCGACCGATCAATTCATGCTCCTGTTCATTCCCTCTGTCGTCAATTTCGTCGTACCTGCCGCACTCATGCATTTTGCCGTTCCCGCCGGCCGGCCGGATGTCGATTGCGAACCGATCAAGCCGAAGCGGGGCACCTATGCCATCTGTGTTTTATTCCTGCTGACCATTCTCACGGCGCTCAGCTTCGAGCAATTTCTCGATCTGCCGCCTTATATGGGCATGATGACCGGGCTTTCTTATCTGCTGTTTTTCGCCTACTACCTGAAGCGACGGGATATGCAATCGTCCGATGGCCGACCATTTAATATTTTCAGCAAGGTGGCGCTGGCCGAGTGGGATACGCTGCTGTTTTTTTTCGGCGTCGTTTTCTGTGTCGGCGGACTGGGGTATATCGGCTATCTCGAACTGGTTTCCGCCACGACCTATGGTGCGCTGGGGCCGTTTCACGCCAATATTATCGCCGGCCTGCTGTCGTCGGTGGTCGACAATATACCGGTGATGTTTGCTATTTTGAGCATGGATCCGCCGATGGATGTGTCGCAATGGCTGCTGATTTGCCTGACTGCCGGCGTGGGCGGGAGCCTGTTGTCAATCGGCTCTGCAGCGGGCGTGGCTCTTATGGGGCAATCGGGTGGCCGATATAGTTTCTTCGGGCACTTTAAATGGAGTTGGGCGGTCATGGTGGGCTATGCCGGTAGCATCTGGGTACATTACCTGATGAACATTGCCCGCTGAAACCCGGAATTTATCGTGTTCCGGAAGGTTAAAACCGGGCAGGGCTGACGCAGTCGGGACCATTGTGTTGTCCAGGGTGGTGAATGCCAGGGACCAATATTGCCGATGACAACTTTTCCTGACTGGCCGAAGCAGATACTCACCCGGCAGTTGATTCGTTACCTGACGAGTCCCGCCCGCGATTATCATGCCTTCGCGGTAAGCGCACCCGAAGTCCTGCGTGAAATTCTGAAACCAGCCGATGTGTTGCTGGTGGAGGGAAACCAGCACTTCAGCACCGCCGTGAAATACCTCACCCAGTCCACCTGGTCGCACGCCGCGATGTTCGTGGGCGATCTGACGCCGGGGAAGTCTGATGACGGTGAACCGCTCGCACTGATCGAAGCCGATCTGAAAGCCGGCGTGGCGGCGGCACCGCTTTCCAAATACCGGGGATTTAATACCCGTATCTGTCGTCCGGTGGGATTGTCCGGGCAGGACTGCAAAAAGGTGGCGAAATTTATGGTCGACAGCCTGGGATTACAATACGACCTGAAAAATATCATTGACCTGGCGCGCTATCTGTTGCCGACGCCGCCGGTACCCGTACGCTGGCGCCGGCGCATGCTGGCATTCGGCAGTGGCGATCCCACTCGCGTGATTTGCTCTGGCCGGATCGCGCAGGCGTTTCAATCCGTCGGCTATCCGATTCTGCCCGAGATCGAAAAATTGCCCGAAGCGGGCGATGAGAAAGCCCGCTATACGGTGAAAGAGGTTTTGCATATTCGTCATTACAGCCTGTTTACACCGAGAGACTTTGATTTGTCGCCCTATTTTGCGGTTGTCAAACCGACCATCGAGCGCGGTTTTGACTACAGGCAGCTGGCATGGAGCGGTGAAGTCGGCGAATGAGATATCGTGCGGGGTCCCGGGCTTGAGTTGCGGGGGATAGTTTGAATGTGGTTCAGGTGAAGGGCAGCGGGTATCGGGGTGAAGCGGCCGGGGAAAGGCCCTGCACCAGGCAAAGCGCGCTGTCATGATGCTTGTGCCCGGCAGTTGGCATTAACGGGGCAATGGTTTTGGATGCGGCCTTCTTGCGATGCTTTCGTGTCCGTTAATCAGCCTGTATATCGAATTGCATGGATAAATCAATGGCTTGAAGGTCCTTGGTCAGTGCGCCTATCGAGATGAAGTCAACGCCGGTTTCGGCAATTGTGCGGATATTGGCGAGCGTGATGCCGCCGGATGCCTCCAGGGTAATCGTCGGCGCAATGTCGTCGCGCAATTGAACGGCAGCGGCAAGGTCGTCGTTTGAAAAATTATCGAGCAGCAGGCGGTGCGCACCGGCTTCGAGCGATTCGCGTGCCTGATCCAGCGTTTCGACCTCGATCTCGACGAGTACATGGTTCGCGAGTTTCAGTGCAGTCTCGAGTGTCTTGCATATACCGCCGCCCGCGGCGATATGGTTTTCTTTAATCAGGACGGCATCGTACAGGCCGAGACGATGGTTTTGTGCGCCGCCGGTCTGCACGGCATATTTTTGCGCGAGGCGCAGGCCCGGGATGGTTTTTCGTGTGTCGAGAATGGTGGCCCGGGTGCCGGCAACTGCATCAATGTATTTGCGGGCGGTTGTCGCAGTTGCCGACAACAGTTGCAGGAAGTTCAGCGCCGTGCGCTCACCGGTCAGCACGCTCCGCGCCAATCCGCTGACGGTACAAATCGAGTGTCCTGCCTCGATACGCTCACCTTCATCGAGGTGCCAGTCTACGGTTATCGTTGCATCCAGTTGCCGAAAGACCTCGTCGAACCAGGGCCGACCGCAGACGATGCAGTCTTCTCGCGCAAGAACCTTTGCCTGCGCCAGCTGTCCGGCCGGGACCAGTTCGGCCGTCAGGTCACCGGGTCCGACATCTTCGGCGAGTGCGACAGTGACTGAACCGTTGACGTAGTCGGAAAAACCATCGATTTGTTGTGGTTTCATGTCGGATTTCCGTTGTTGAGGGGGTAATGATAGCGGGTGGGAAGGGGGATGTCAGAGGGCTTTGGCGATTATTCCTTTTTCCTGAACGCTTTTTCGTGGGGGGCTTTTTCGTCCAGCATGCCTGTGACACGAAGGCGGAAAGACATCAGGCAGCAGCGCCTTCATTCGCCGACACAAACCCGTGCCGCCTTTTCATGCTGCCAGAAAAAAGGCCGGCATTAAGCCGGCCTGAATCGATTTGGCCACGCGGTTTCTTATAAAAAGAAACCATGATGTGCCCCGACCATGCTCATTAGCAGCGGGATAGACAGCATCGTATTGGTTCGCGAGGCCAGAAAGGCAATGCGTTTGCCTTTCGCTATTTCATCGGCTCCGGCCTCGACAATGCCGAGAATTTTCTTCTGGTTCGGCCAGATCAGAATCCACACGTTGAACAGCATGATCGTGCCGAGCCACGCACCGACGCCGATCGTCAGTCCGTAGACCGGATCGGTCGTACCGCCGGCTTTGCCGAGCATGAAGGCATTGACCAGTTCGTGTTTTTCCAGCAGGTAGGCCGCACCGGACAGCCAGGTTGCCAGGGCGGCCCATCGAAACCAGAGCAATGCCCGTGGTGCAATGTATTTTGAGATGCCGGCGCCGCCGGGCCCGCCTTCGTCGCTGGCCGCTTCAGCCAGTCCGGGGACCTGGATAAAGTTGAAGTAGTACAGGATGCCGATCCATGTGATGCCGGCTGCAACATGCAGCCAGATGACGATTGCGCCGCTGTCTGCCATATTGACGGTGGTGGCCGCGACAGCGATAACTGCGGCGATCACCAGTCCGGCAATGATTGTGCCCCAAATGGAATTTAATGGATTCATGGTGTTTTGCCCCCCTGAGAGTGGTTGGAATGACGCCCTTCTCAAGGCGTATTGTGCTGGTTGGAAGGATAGGCGAGGCTCGCGGATAATTCAACGCGAATCATTATCATTCAGAATCTTCTGTCCATTTTCATAAATCGGCCGAAAGCGATTGACGATCTCGCAGAACAAGTCGGCCGTGAGTTCGGCGTCGTACGCTGCAGAATGTGCGGCATCGGCATCCCAGGTCATCCCGGCTGCCTGAACCGCACGTGCCAGCACCGTTTGTCCCAGTGCCACGCCGCCCATCGTCGCTGTGTCGAATACGCTGAACGGATGAAAGGGGTTGCGTTTGATGCCGGTGCGCTTGACGGCTTCGTTCAGGAAACCCAGGTCGAAGTGTGCATTATGGCCGACGAGGATCGCGCGCGTGCATTCGGTTACACGCAGTGCGGCGCGAACGTCGCGAAAGACTCTTTGCAGTGCGTCGCGTTCCGGGATCGCCGGGCGCAGCGGATGATGGGGGTCGATGCGGTTGACTTCCAGTGATGCCGCTTCCATGTTCGCATTCTCAAACGGCATGATATGAAAGCGGGTCGTTTCGCCGCGCGCCAGATTGCCTTCCTCGTCCAGCGTGAGCATGACGGCTGCAATTTCAAGCAGTGCGTCGGTCAGCGGGTTGAATCCGCCGGTTTCGACATCGACAACGACGGGCAGGAACCCGCGAAAACGCGCGGCAATCCGGTGAGTCCGGGTCATGGTCTGACCACCGGCAAGGCATCGCCGAGGATGTGCGCCATCGCGTCGGCCTGTTCAAACAGCAGGTTCAGGGTATAGCGAATGCCGAAACCGGTGACGCCCGACGGACCGGGTCCCGGCCCGGTTTTCCGGGTTACGGCGCTGAGGTCGAGGTGTACCCACGGTGTGTCTTTCGGGACGAATCGCTGCAGGAAGCGGGCGGCCAGTATCTGGTCGGCTTCGTTGCCGGTCGAGCATTGCAAAATATCGGCCACCTTCGATTTCAGGTCATCGTCAAAATCGGCATCCATCGGAAACGGCCAGACCCGCTCGCCGGAGTGCACGCCGGTATCGATCAACAGCCCGTGCAGCGCCATGCGGTTGGTAAAGACGCCGCTGTAGCGGTCGGTCAGGGCATGAAAGCAGGCGCCGGTCAGTGTGGCGTAGTCGATGATCAATTCCGCGCCTTGCCGGCTCGCCAGCGCCAGTGTATCGGCCAGCGCCATGCGCCCTTCGGCATCGGTATGGATGACCTCTATCGTCGTGCCGTTCAGGGCCGTGACGATGTCGCGTGATTTGTAGGCTTTCGGGCCGATCCGGTTTTCGGTGATCGCCAGCCAGCAGTCGACGGGGAAGGGGAACCGGAGTTCGGTCAGCGCCTTGAGCGTGGCAACGGCAACTGCGCTGCCGCCCATGTCTTCGTGCATGTCGAGCATCGATTTGAACGGTTTGAGATTATTGCCGCCGGTGTCAAAGATAATACCCTTGCCGACCAGGGCGAGCCCGGGCTTCTGCGTCGCGTTGGGCGGACGATACTGCAGGCGCAGGATGCCGGCATCCTTGTCTGCATTGCCTTGCGCGACGGCCAGGAAAGCGCCGGCGCCGAGTTTTCCGAGCCGGGCCAGGTCGTAAAATTTGGCTTTCCAGCCATGCCCGGTTGCCAGTTCGCCCAGCACTTCACGGTAAGTGCCGCTGGTCAGCTTATTGGCGGGCAGCGCGGTCAACCAGCGGGCCAGGTTCGCCGCTTCGGCCTCGATCCGGGTCCGGGTCAGATCGATGCGTTGCTCCAGGCCCATCAGGCGCAATTTCTTGAGCGCCGGCTGCCTGGCCGGTTTGCTGAGGAATTCCGGCATGCCGAAGGTGTGCGCCGTCACGGCCAGTACCAGTGCCCGAAACGCCTGTTCCCGTTGCGCCGGTTCCAGGCCGAGCACCATGATGCCGAGACTGCGCGGGTGTTCGGCCAGTGCCGCTGCGACGATTTTCGCGGCCCATCGGAGCAGACCATGCGCCTGGACGGGCCGCCCGTCGGCATCCCGGTCCGGCCGTTTATGCAGCCAGATGCCTGTGGCGCGGCGATTGGACAAGCGCGCAAGCGCCGGTTCACCGGTCGCGCGGCGCCTGTCGATGATGCGCAGCACATCGGCGCCGGGTATTTGCTGCCACAGCAGCGCCGGAATTTTGCGCGGGGCGATGACGATCAAGCCATCCAGTTTGGCGAGCGCTTCGTCGGTGACGAGTCCAACTGCCTGAATGAGCTGAAAATTCTTTGTTGCGGGGAGAAGGTCGGACATTTCCGGTTCGCTTGACCATACACAGGGAAACCCCGATCATACCGGGACTTTACAAACCGGGCCGCATTCATGCGGCCCGTTGTTGTCGGAGATTATAAAATAACCGGCAGTTCGCGCAGTCAATGACATCATTCAGAGGTTCTGTGGCCGATTTTAACCGCTTCGCTGACGTAGATCCCGAAGAGACCCGGGAATGGCTGGAGTCCATCGATTCCGTGTTGCAGGCACATGGCCCGGATCGCGCACATTTTTTACTCAACCGCATGATTGATCATGCGCGTCGCTCCGGCGCCTATTTGCCGTACAGTGCGACGACGGCTTATCTGAATACGATCCCGGTCACGCAGCAGCCTGAGTATCCGGGCGATCGGGCCATCGAGCGACGCATCGAGGCATATATTCGCTGGAATGCGATGGCCATGGTCGTGCGGGCGAATCGCCGCAGCCCCGAGTACGGCGGCCATATTGCCACCTATGCATCGTCGGCAACGTTGTATGAAGTCGGTTTCAATCACTTCTGGCGCGGGCAGGGAGACGGTCACGGTGACGACCTGATTTATTTTCAGGGTCATGCCTCACCGGGGATTTATGCACGCGCCTTCCTGGAAGGCCGTTTGAGCGAAGACCAGTTGATGCATTTTCGTCGCGAAGTCGGTGGCCAGGGCCTGTCGTCCTATCCGCATCCCTGGCTGATGCCCGATTTCTGGCAGTTTCCCACCGTGTCCATGGGCCTGGGACCGATGTTCGCGATCTACCAGGCGCGTTACATGCGCTACCTGGAACATCGCGGGCTGGCCGATACGAAGGGCCGCAGGGTCTGGGCCTTTCTCGGCGACGGTGAAATGGACGAGCCCGAGTCGATGGGTGCGATCACGATGCCCGTTCGCGAGAAGCTCGATAACCTGATATTCGTCATCAACTGCAACCTGCAACGTCTTGACGGGCCGGTACGCGGCAACGGCAAGATTATCCAGGAACTCGAAGCCGCATTCCGCGGTGCGGGCTGGGCCGTCATCAAGGTCGTCTGGGGTTCGCGTTGGGATCCGTTGCTGGCCCGCGACGACCACGGTCTGCTTCACCGGGTCATGGAAGAATGTGTCGACGGCGATTACCAGACCTTCAAGTCACGCGATGGCGCCTATGTTCGCGAACATTTCTTCGGTCGCTATCCCGAATTGAAAGAGATGGTCGCCAACATGTCGGACGACGAGGTCTGGCGGCTCAAACGCGGCGGGCTGGATGCGCTGAAAGTGTATGCGGCCTATGACCGCGCTGTCAGGCACGAAGGCCGCCCGGTCGTGATACTGGCCAAGACCGTCAAGGGATTTGGCATGGGTTCGGCCGGCGAGGGCAAGATGACGGCGCACCAGACGAAAAAGCTGACCATCGACGACCTGAAAATTTTTCGCGATCGTTTCGACATTCCGGTTTCCGATACCGAGATCGATGACGTACCGTTCTGCCGGCCGGCCGCAGACAGCGCAGAGATCCGTTATCTGAAGGCGCGCCGGGCCGCACTCGGCGGTTACCTGCCGGCGCGTACGGTCAATGCCGGCCGGCTGACCGTGCCGTCGCTGGACACCTTTCAGAAGCAGCTGGACGGGTCAGGCGATCGAGAAATCTCGACGACAATGGCGCTGGTGCGGATTCTGACGACATTGATCCGCGATAAGAACATCGGCCGGCATATCGTGCCGATCGTGCCGGATGAGGCGCGGACCTTCGGCATCGAGGGATTGTTCCGGCAAATCGGCATCTACTCTTCAATGGGACAGTTGTACACGCCGCAGGATTCCGAACAGTTGATGTACTACCGTGAAGACAAGCAGGGCCAGATTCTGCAGGAAGGCATTAACGAAGGCGGTGCCTTTTGCTCGTGGACGGCGGCGGCAACGAGTTATGCGAACCACGGCGTGCAATCGATCCCGTTCTATATCTACTACTCGATGTTCGGCTTTCAGCGGATCGGCGATTTCATCTGGGCGGCCGGCGACATGCAGGCCCGCGGTTTTCTGATCGGCGGCACGGCAGGCAGGACGACGCTGGCCGGAGAAGGCCTGCAGCACCAGGATGGCCACAGTCTGCTGGCAGCTTCGACCATCCCGAATTGCCTGGCGTACGATCCGGCGTATGCCTACGAACTGGCTGTCATCATCCAGGACGGCATGCGGCGCATGGTTCAGGAAGAAGAACGTATTTTCTATTACATCACGTGCATGAACGAGAATTACGTTCAGCCGGCCATGCCGCCTGGCGTCAAGGACGGCATCGTGCGCGGCATGTACCAGGTGCGGGTCGGTGGACAGGGCAGGTTGCGCGTGCAATTGTTCGGCTCCGGCACCATATTGCGCGAGGTTCTGGGGGCAGCCGAAATACTCGAGCGTGACTATGGCGTGCAGTCGGATGTCTGGAGCATTACGAGTTTCAGCGAATTGCGCCGCGACGGTATCGATTGCGATCGCTGGAATCTGCGCCACCCGGGCGAAACACCCCGCAACTCATACGTGACGCAATGCCTGGTGGCACGATCCGGCCCGTTTGTTGCGGCGACCGATTACATGCGTATTGTCGCCGACCAGATTCGGCCGTGGATTCCCGGTCACTATGTCGTGCTCGGTACGGACGGTTACGGGCGCAGCGACGCACGCCGCGAATTGCGCGATTTCTTCGAGGTGAATGCCTGTCATGTCGCGCTGGCGGCATTGAAGGCATTAAATGACGAAGGACTTGTCGAAGTGGCTGACGTTGAGGCCGCGATAGAGAAACTGGGTATCGATATCGATAAGCCGAATCCGGTAACCTGTTAAACGGGCCGGGTATCGGTCGTTATGGACTGAAAGGATGAAGCAAGACCGGAAATGACGAATCGTCAAGAAGTTCGGGTTCCTGATCTGGGTGACTTCGACGATGTTGAAATCGTCGAAGTCATGGTTGCCGCAGGCGATCATGTATCCGTAGAAGACCCTCTGATTACGCTGGAGACAGACAAGGCGGCGCTGGAAGTGCCGTCTACGGTCGAAGGCACGATTGTCGAGCTGGCGGTTGCCACCGGCATGCGCGTATCGCAGGGCGATCTGATCGTCGTGGTCGATGTGCCGGCGAGCACCGGGCAGGCCGCCGAGACAGCAACGGGCGGGGCGGTAACTTCAGAAGCGGCGAGTCGACCGGCCGCCACTGCTCCGGCGCCGGATCAGGGCCAGGCAGCGCCGTCCGGCGCACCGGCTGAAAAGGTTGCACGGCCGGTGCCGGTCACCGGGGCCCCGGCAGGATTGCCCCCGATCGAGGAGTCGACATTCGGCACGGCGCATGCGAGCCCGGCCGTGCGCAGGTTTGCACGCGAGCTCGGCGTCAATCTCGCCCAGGTCACCGGCACCGGCCGCAAATCGCGCGTCCTCAAGGACGACGTCAAGGCATTTGTCAAAGCCGTCATATCGGGACAGGCAGCGGCAGGACCCGGGTGGTCGGAGCTGCCGGACGTTGATTTTGCAAAATTCGGCGAGATAGAGGTCAAACCCCTGTCCCGCATCCAGAAGATTTCCGGTCCCCGGTTACATGCAAGCTGGGTCCATTATCCCCACGTCACACAGCAGGACGAGGCTGATATCACGGATCTCGAAGAGCGCCGCCAGCGACTCAAGGGTCCGGCCAAAGAGAAAGGCGTTGCCCTGACGCCGCTGGCATTCATAATTAAGGCGACCGTGATCGCCCTCGGCGAGTTCCCGATTTTCAATACATCGATGTCCGCCGACGGCAAGAGTCTCGTGCATAAAAAATATTTCCATATCGGCTTTGCGGCCGATACGCCCAACGGCTTGCTCGTGCCGGTGATTCGCGACGTCGACCGGAAAGATGTCATGAGTATTGCCAAGGAACTCGGCGAGCTGAGCGCGAAGGGACGCGAGGGGAAGCTGACGGCCGCGCAGATGCAGGGCGGGACCTTCACGGTATCAAGCCTCGGCGGGATCGGCGGGACTTTCTTTACGCCGATCATCAATCCGCCCGAGGTTGCGATCCTGGGTATCGGCCGTTCCGCGATACGGCCGGTCTATCAGGAGGACCGGTTCGTACCGCGGCTGATTCTGCCGATGTCGTTGTCGTATGATCATCGCATTATCGATGGTGCGACCGGCGTACGCTTTACGACGTATCTGGCGACAGTGCTGGCCGACATCGACCGCCTGATGCTGGGTTGAAGGGCAGGGCATGAGCACGATACGCGAAATCAGGGTGCCGGACATTGGCGAGTATTCCGGCGTCGAAATCATCGAGGTCCATGTCGGCGTCGGCACGTCGGTCGCACCCGAAGATCCGCTGATCACGCTGGAGAGCGACAAGGCGGCGATGGATGTCCCGTCGCCGATCGGCGGGGTGATCGAAGAACTGTGTGTCGAATTGGGCGACAAGGTTTCGGCAGGAGACCTGATTGCCCGCGTATCCACGGCCGTAATGGACGATGCCGGCACAGGAGATTCAGCCGCAGGTGTGTCAGCCCCGCCCGTGACGGCTACAGACAGGGCCGCCAAAGACAGGGCCGCCAACGAGCATGCCGGCCCGGTCGATGTCGAGGCACAGCTTGTGGTGCTCGGCGCGGGTCCGGGAGGGTACACGGCGGCATTTCGGGCGGCCGATCTGGGTCTGGACGTTACACTGATCGAACGCTGGCCGGTGCTCGGTGGCGTGTGCCTGAATGTCGGCTGTATCCCGTCAAAGGCACTGTTGCATGCGGCCAAAGTGATCGACGAGGCAGGGGAGATGGCCGAATGCGGGATTCGGTTCGGCAAGCCCGAAATCGACCCGGAGACCCTGTGCGGCTGGAAGGACAAGATCGTCGGCCGGCTGACGGGCGGGCTGGCGGGCCTGGCGAAGCAACGCAAGGTGACCGTCATGCGCGGGACGGGCACCTTCCTGTCGCCGCATCGGATCGAGGTCACGGACGGCGAAGCGAAACAGGTGGTTGCGTTCGAAAAGTGCATCATCGCGGCCGGTTCCGAAGCCGTCCGGATTCCAGGTTGGCCGGAAGACCCGCGAATCATCGATTCGACCGGTGCCCTGGAGCTCAAGACCATACCCGAACGCATGCTGGTAGTCGGCGGCGGGATCATCGGCCTGGAAATGGCGACCGTTTATGCGGCATTCGGTGTCGAGGTATCCGTCGTCGAGCTGATGGATCAGCTCATGCCCGGTTGCGACAGGGACTTGTTGCGGCCGCTCGTCAAACGCATCAAAAAGCGTTACGGCAGGATCATGACGGGTACGAAAGTCAGCGGCATGTCGGCGACCGATGCAGGTATCGAGGTCAGATTCGAAGGCCGCAATGCGCCCGAGAGCGATACGTATGGCCTGGTGCTCGTCGCCGTCGGACGCAGGTCGAACGGCGGTACGATTGACGCTGACAAGGCCGGCGTTACAGTCGACGAGCACGGATTTATCGCCGTCGATAAACAGATGCGCACAAATGTCGAACATATTTTTGCGATTGGCGATATCGTTGGTCAGCCGATGCTTGCGCACAAGGCTTCGCACGAAGGAAAGGTTGCCGCCGAGGTCGCTGCCGGTCAAAAGCGGGCGTTTGACGCCCGGGTGATCCCGTCGGTGGCCTTCACCGATCCGGAGATCGCCTGGGTCGGGCTGACCGAGACCCAGGCCCGGGCGCAGGATGTCCCTTTTGCGACCGGCAAGTTTCCGTGGGCGGCGAGCGGCCGCGCATTGTCGCTGAATCGCGATGAGGGCCTGACGAAAATCCTGTTCGACCCCGAAACCCGTCGCATCATAGGTGCCGGCATCGTCGGTCCGAATGCCGGCGACCTGATCGCCGAGGTGACGCTGGCCATCGAGATGGGCTGCGAGGCGGAAGACATCGGGTTGACGATTCATCCGCATCCGACCCTGTCGGAAACGATCGCGATGTCCGCCGAAGCGTTCGACGGCACGTTGACGGATCTTTATATCCCGAAAAAGACCAGCACCTAGCGGCTTTTCCGCCGCGCAGGAAGATCGTAACGCGTGCGGTCCAGTGGCCTGATCGAGTCTGGCAGGTCCCCGAACAGGCGCGCTTCAGGCAAGGAGAAGCGATGCTCTTTACCAGGAATGAACTCGAAGATGCCGCACGGCTCGTGTACCGCCATATTTTGCCGACCCCGCAATATGTCTGGCCTCAGATCTGCGAAAAGGCGGGGGCGACTGTCTGGGTCAAGCATGAAAATCATACGCCGACCGGTGCCTTCAAGGTCCGTGGCGGCATCACCTTTATCGACTGGTTGAAGCGTACCGGGCCCACGATACGGGGAATTGTCACCGCAACACGCGGTAATCACGGCCAGAGTCAGGCGCGAGCCGCTCGTGCAGCGGGCTTGCAGGCGAAGATCATGGTACCGCGCGGTAATTCGGTGGAAAAAAATGCGGCCATGCAGGCATTTGGCGGTGAAGTCGTCGAATTCGGCGATGATTTCGATGCTGCACGGGTCGAGGCGGACCGGCTGGCCGGAGAAGAGAATCTTTACATGGTGCCGCCGTTTCACACCGAGCTTGTGCGTGGCGTGGCCACTTACGCGCTCGAACTCTTCGGCGCCGTCCCCGATCTGGACACCGTATACGTTCCGGTCGGCTGCGGTTCCGGAGTTTGCGGCGTTATCGCTGCGCGGGATGCAATGGGCCTGAAGGCAAAGGTCGTCGGCGTGGTATCGACGCAGGCACTGACCGCAAAACTGTCTTTCGAATCAGGGCATCTGGTCGAGACCGGGACAGCCCGGACTTTTGCCGACGGCATGGCCGTGCGTGTTCCCGTCAGGGAAGCCTTCGAGGTGTATTCAAGGGGCGCAGACAGAATCGTGGCCGTCAGCGATGACGAAATAGCCCGGGCCATGAGGATTTATTTTTGCGATACGCATAATGTGGCGGAGGGGGCGGGTGCGGCATCGCTTGCCGCCGTTTTGCAGGAACGCGACGCCGTGCGGGGGAGGACGGTTGGCGTGATACTGAGTGGCGGGAATATCGACACCGGGATGTTTGCGAGTGTCTTGCGTGGGGTTACGCCGGAAATCGGGTGACAGTCGCAAGGCCCTGTTCGGCTCTGGACTGATCCCGTGAACGGATGGTTTCCGGCCGGATCAGTCAACATCGACGGCGGCGGCTGATTCGGGCCGCTGATGTTTCTGCTGGGCCCTCCACAGGCCGGCATACGGCCCGTTGCGTGTCAGCAATTCTTCATGCGTGCCTTGTTCGACGATTCGGCCGTGGTCCAGCACGATGATCCTGTCCGCATCGATAACTGTCGACAGGCGGTGCGCGATCACGAGGCTCGTGTGTTCTTCGGCAATCTCTCGCAGCGCACCGAGGATTGCCTGCTCGGATTTGCTGTCCAGGGACGAGGTCGCTTCGTCGAAGACCAGGATCGGCGGTCGTTTGAGGATGGTGCGCGCAATCGAGACCCGCTGTTTCTCGCCGCCGGACAGCTTGAGTCCGCGTTCGCCCACCATGGTTCCGGCACCCTGGGGCAGGCTGGCGATGAATTCGGACAAGTGAGCGAGACGGATGGCATTGTCGACTTCGGCATCGCTTGCCCCGGGACGGCCATAGCGAACATTCTCGTAGATGCTGTCGTTGAACAGCACCGTGTCTTGCGGCACGATGCCGATCGAGCGTCGCAACGATTCCAGCGTGACTTTGGCGATGTCCTGGCCATCGATCCGGATACTGCCGCCGGTCGCATCGTAGAACCGGAATAACAGCTTGACGAGCGTCGATTTGCCCGCACCGCTCGCGCCGACGACGGCGATTTTCCTGCCCGGCGGGATCGTGAAACTCACCTCGTGCAGGATTGGCCGGTCGGGACGATAACTGAAGCTGACGCCGTCGAATTCGATGCCACCGTCGGTGAGCTGCAGTTCTGTTGCACCGGGAGCATCCTTGATTTTTGGTTGCACGTCGAGCAGGTCGAACAGCCGCTCGATGTTGGCGAGCGAGCCCTTGATTTCGCGGTAGATGAAGCCGAGAAAACCCAGCGGCATGAACAGCTGGATCATGAACTGGTTGATCAGGACGAAA
>Ga0114931_10003391_pt1 | contig 20211 bp, 14 predicted proteins | sample 2SBtaG_FD_89579 | JGI IMG/M metagenome (GOLD analysis project Ga0114931, IMG submission 89579) | Deep subsurface microbial communities from Kolumbo volcano to uncover new lineages of life (NeLLi) - 2SBTROV14_V59a metaG | ecosystem: Environmental > Aquatic > Marine > Volcanic | place: Kolumbo...
CTTATTGACAGCAGGCATCTGATTTCTGCAGAACAATGTATGTTTTTTGCTTTGGTTACCAAGCGGAATGACGGCCATAAATACATTCACGAACTTTATGAAAAAGGCCTGAGGCATTTTGTCGTATCCACTTTGCCTGATGATCGGAACAAAATGACAGATGCCCATTTTTTTTTAGTGGACAAAACACTGGAGGCTTTACAAAAACTGGCATCGTATCACCGTGGATTGTTCAATATTCCTGTTATCGGGATTACCGGGAGCAATGGTAAAACGATCATTAAAGAATGGCTTTTTCACCTGATGAGTCCGGACCAGAAAATTGTCCGTAGTCCGAAAAGTTACAATTCTCAAATCGGGGTGCCGCTATCGGTATGGCAAATAAATGAAGGGCATGAAATGGCCATCATCGAGGCTGGAATTTCCGAACCTGAAGAAATGGATACGCTCAGGGAGGTTATCAATCCTACGGTTGGGATTTTTACCAATATAGGCCAGGCACACGACGAAAATTTCATCAACACAACCCAAAAGATTGGAGAAAAGCTGAAACTCTTTACCAAAGTTGATACCCTGATCTACAATTCCGATAAGGGAGAACTGCAACAAGTATTGATCCGCTCGGGGATTTTGAAAAACATCAACACTTTTTGCTGGGGTGAAGACGAAACCTGCGACCTTCAAATTATAAACACAAAACCTAAAAAACAGGAAACAACCATCACAGGACTGTTCAACAACACAAAACAGGAAATTTGCATTCCTTTTACCGATCATGCCAGCATTGAAAATGCGATTCATTGCTGGGCAACAATGCTTTACCTGGGATACAAAACCGAAGATATCGCTAAACGGATGCCCTACCTCTCCCCCGTTGCCATGAGGCTTGAACTGAAAGAAGGGGTAAACAACTGCACATTGATCAACGACACCTACAATTCCGACTTTAATTCTTTAAGCATTGCCCTCGACTTTCTGAACCAGCAGAACCAGCATCTGGAAAAAACACTGATCATTTCCGATATCTTACAAAGCGGCCGTAATGAAGACGATTTATACGAAGAGGTTGCAAGGCTTGTTGATCAAAAAAACATTGACCGGATCATCGGGATAGGCCCGGCCATCAGCAAGCAAAAAGACCGGTTTATTATTCAAAAATCATTTTATGAAACAACCGCCGATTTTCTTTCTTCCTTTCCGCTTGGCAGCCTGAACAGCCAGACCATATTGTTAAAAGGCGCACGTGTCTTTGAATTTGAACAGATCAGCCGGCGTCTTCAACAAAAATTGCATGAAACCGTTTTGGAGATCAACCTGGATGCACTGGTGGATAACCTGAATTATTTCAGGACAAAGATCCCTTCAAACGTTAAATTAATGGCCATGGTAAAAGCATTTTCGTATGGTAGCGGAGGATTTGAGATTGCCAATATTTTACAGTTTCATCATGTTGATTACCTGGCCGTGGCATACGCCGACGAAGGGGTTGACTTGCGAAGATCAGGAGTAAAGCTCCCCATTATGGTGATGAACCCGGAAGAATACGCTTTCGATACAATGATAAAACACCGTTTGGAACCGGAGATTTTTTCCTTCAGGGCCCTGGAGAAACTGGAGAAAGCGATAATCCAAAATGCTATACCACAGAACAAACCGGTGAAAGTGCACATCAAAATCGAAACGGGGATGAACCGTTTGGGATTTGGCAAAGAAGAAGTTGACGAATTGATCAGCCGGTTAAAAAGGAATTCGTTGATCTTTGTCCAGTCGGTATTTACACATCTCGCAGCGAGCGACAAACCTGAATTTGATGACTTTACCAGGCAACAAATTCAAAAGTTTGACAAATTAGCTAAAAAGCTTGTTTCCTCTTTCGACCAAAAATTTTGCTGCATATTTTAAACTCCGCAGGCATCATCCGCTTTCCAGAAGCCGCTTTTGATATGGTAAGACTGGGCATTGGATTGTATGGCATTCCGGCCGTTGAAAAGGATAAAGAAAAACTGAACCCTGCCACGAGGCTGCGATCGGTTATTGCGCAAATAAAATTGGTAAAAGCCGGTGAATCCATTGGCTATAACCGGAGCTATACCGCTGAAAAAGACATACTGACCGGGACTGTTTCTATTGGTTATGCAGATGGCCTCATGAGAAACCTCGGTAACGAACGGGCATCTCTTTATGTCAACGGACAAGCAGCCCCCATTGTTGGGGATATTTGCATGGACATGTGTATGATAGATTTAACGGGCATTGATGCATCGGAGGGTGATGATGTGATCATTTTTAACAAGGAGCATCCGGTTACCCATCTCGCCAAACTGGCGGGGACAATCCCTTACGAAATCCTCAGCCGTATTTCAAGAAGGGTAAAACGTGTTTACTTCCACGGGTAATACAAAAAAAACGCCGGCATCCCTGCCGGCGAATTCTCTTCTCATTTTACTAAGTGCTTGTTAAGAAATAACCTTATCATTTTGACTTGGTCTTTTACAGTGCGTTGACCGTAATCTTTGTTTTTATTCTTACTTTGAGCGTGAACTGAACTCCCCCTTCACTAACTTCCCCTTCAACTTTTTCAGTAAACACATTTTTGTCCTTCATTATCTCAGTGATAACATTCCATTGGCCGTTATCGTTGTTCAGGTCAAACACGGTGCCCACTTTCAGAGGAATATTTTCCAGGGTCCACTGGGCTGACCGGTTGTCGTTAGAGACATTTACCGTTGTTGAAATTACATCTACTTCTTTGGTTACACTGGTAACTTCAGCACTCAGACTTACAATTTCTATCTTTTTGATCTGGTCATAATGCTTTTCAAACACCGAACTGGAAAAAGGATCGATATTTACGCTTTTGCTGAAGGTCATTGTCCTTGAGCCATCAGGAACATTGAAGTTCATGTTGTTTTCATAATTTACATTAAACTTAACGTTTAGGCCTTCCTTAATTTTGTTACAACTGCTGAAAAGCATGCCGGCTAAGATAATCCCGGTTAAAAAGTACCTGTATTTTTTCATGATAAAATATTTTTAAAAATGAACAAAGACACCCATTTTTATATTTTATACGAAAATCAGGCAAAGGGTTGCATTTTTTGCCAAAAAAAGAATAAAAGGCCATCTTAATATTTAAGACGGCCTTTTATTTTAAAGAGTGAATTACTTTACAAAGGATTGGCTGTAACTTTTGTTGTGATGGTTACTTTCATGGTAAATGAAACATCACCTTCGTCCACTTCCCCTTCAACATGTACGGTAAAAGTTTGCTTGTCTTTCAAAATTTGTGAAACAGTACTCCATCCCCCGGAACTATTATCAAGTGTGATAACCGTGCCGACTTCCAATGGAATATCATTCATGTTCCAGGCTGCACTTCTGCTTTCGTTATAAATACTTAATGTTCCGGTTACCAGGTTTACATTTTTTGTAATACTGGTGATTTCAACTTTAATATCCTGAACTTCTATTTCTTTGATTTTGTCAAAATATTTGGAAAAGTTCGGGTCAGATGCCGGATCAATGGTTGAACTTTCATTAAAAGATACATTCCTTAATCCGGCCGAAACATCTACATTCAGGTCTGTATGATAAGTAGCATTGAATTTTACGTCAAGCGCTTTTTTACATCCGGGGAAAACCACTCCGGTAAAAAGAATTAGCATAAGTAAGTACTTTAAGTTTTTCATAATTTTTAATTTTTAAATGATTTATTTGTTACAAATGTACATCAATTACAAGGAAAATAAAAGTCTTTTTTCAAAATTTAAATAACAAAAACACCGGCCTGACACCGGTGTTTTTTCTTGTCCATCATTATGGCCACAGCACCATTCCATTGTCCCCCACTGTTGTCCAGAATAATCTCTGTACCGTCAAGGGGCAGGTTGTCAAAATTCCAGTTAGCCGAACGGTCATCTGAATAAACACTGATATAACACGAAATCAGGTTAACCTCTTTGCTGAGATTGATGACCCTGGCTTTAAGCTCAGTAACCTCAAATTTTTTAAGTTTATTTGCATATTTTTTTACGTCAGGATCAGAAAATGGATCAATAAGAACACTTTCATAAAAAGAATTACATTCTTATACGAAAGAATAAAGATTGGTTTCGGCAAATCATCAGATAATTTTTCCGGTTGCAGAAATATTTGCACCGGTTCAATATTAAAACGCTAACATAAGGAGGGATGCAACAGTTCTACGCCATTTACATATTTTGAACTTTTTGTCAGGCGAAAAGGAAGCTTGTTGGAGACTTCTGCCGACAGATGATCGGCTTTCCTGTCGTATTTCAGTTCGACAATAACATGATCGCTATGATAATTCTCCATGGAAGTATTGCCGGTAGCAGACAAGCCGTAATAGCCCAGGCGGTCATCCAGTGTCAGCCTGAACTGCTGATCGAAACTCATAAAATAGGCCCTGCGGTACCTGTTGAGCAGTGATGGCCTGAGCTGTAACAGCACCTCCCGTGCCCAAAGCGGCAACCCGGAATACCTGAAAACATCCACGAGCATTTCTGCAGAAAGGTTTTCGTCCATTGTAAAAGGTTTCAAAGGGTACGACAGTTTGTTTCCCAGAACACCTTCACGGGTCTTAAATTCAAGCACTGGTTTCTGAATTAACCCTGACCCGTTGCCATACCAGCGGATACGGGCTTTTTTCCGGCTTCCTTTCCCCATCACATTGTCATAAAAGAAATCCATCTCAAGGCTGTCGAAGTATATATTGTTGATATAGCGGGGATAGAAAATGGACGAAAAAGCTGCCGGATGCATCCTGACCTGTTGTTCAATATCGTGGTAATGCATATTCTCAACAAGGTATTTCCGCTCGTAGCGGCTATTTTCTTCGTCAAAGGGGGGGAAGAACATCCGGAATTACCTTAAAAAGATTTACTTTCAACAAAAGATACGCTGGCCTTGCCAAATTTTTCAACCTGTTTTTTAAAACGGCTCAAGTTGCCGGGTTTTGGCGAATCGATCAGAAAGGAAGCTTCTATACGGTCGCTGTTCTCATCATATCTTTTCAGGTATGATTTGCCAAATATTTCTTTAACGGCAGCCACAACATCATCGAGTTGCGCTTCACCGGCTTTGGCGGAAAAATTAAGATAAAGGTTCTGTTGTTGTGAGCGCTTTGTCTTGATGAAGTACCTTCCCCAGAGGATGACCAGTCCGATGGCAAAGGCTTCAAGAACAACAAAAGTCTGGTTGGCTCCGAGCCCCAGTCCAATGGAAATGGCAAAAAACAAATACGCCAGCTCCTCCGGTTCTTTAATGGCCGCCCGGAACCTGACAATGGACAAGGCACCAACCAACCCCAGTGACAACGCCAGTGATGATTTGACAATGGTGATGATGAGCATGGTGGTGAAGGCGATCAGCATGAACACACCGGCAAATTGCCTGCGGTTGGAAATCGTCCGCGCACATTTGATGTAAGTCAGCTCAAGGATGATTGACAAAACGATAACCACAAGTGCATTGATGGCAAAATCAGTTAATGATATTTGCTGTTCCTGGGTGATCAGGAATTTTTGAAAAAGGTTCCACCGGTTGTCCATTGAATTGCTCTTTTAATATAAGAATTTCTGCGGCGGCAAAGATAGAAAAATAAGATACATACTGTATCATACACATATCGTATGATGCACTATTTGTCATCTACTCCAAAACAAGCTGAAGAAATACAGCATCCTGAACTGTAGTTTGTTTTGTTTTAGCGATAAAAAATATCAGCGAGATGTTCTTTTTTGCCTTGAACAACAACCCCGTCAATGACAATTTCCGAGCCTTTTTCTACTGCCATTTTTGTAACGGGATTTATAATCGTGCTGTTGTCAAAGGTCATCCGTGCCGGGCCATATTCCGGTTTTTTCTGTAACAAGACCAGCCCGTAATGGCAATCTTTTATCTGTGAACTGTTCACTTCAACCTGTGATAAGTCTTTGGATGCCACACCGATATTGGCCCTGACAATTTTAACATGGTCAACGGTGAAGTGCGAATTCTCGCCGCCACTGATCCCTTTGTCATTGACATCTGTCATCGTACAGTAACTGATTTTTATCCGGCTGCCCGAAAAGTCAATGGCATCGTTACCAACATTTTTAAATGATGTGTTTTCAACGAGGCCGGTACTGAAATCAGAGTCGAAGGCATCACTATACGTGTAATCAAATTCACAATCCCTTACGGCAACATCCGACCGTACGGTATTCAGTGCATCTTCACATTGGTTGCGGTAAAAAGTAGTGTGTGCGATATCCACATCCGATTCGTAAAATGTGACCGACCCTGACAATGTCCAGCCTTTATAATCCAGCGTATTCAGGTTTTCAAAACGGGTATATTTAATATTGGACCGGCCACCGGCCTGCAGTACGGTAAAACCGTTGCCCGAGAAATCGGAAGAAGTGATGATGACCGGATCGTTTTTGGTTCCCTTTAAAAAAACCGGTGAATAGGAAATGATCATGGCCTTGTTTATCAGGTCAATTTTTGTACCCGGAAGAATAACTAGTTTATATCCTGCCGGGATGATCACCGGGCGGTCAACTGTTTGCATTCCCTGTTTTATAAAAATGGTTTTACCCGAAATATGATCAATAATGGGGTTGTTTTCCAAACCGGCATAAGTCATCAATTCCTGTTGTGGTGTAATGCCCACCGGATAAGGCCAGGGGTGTATAAACGTTTTAAATGTTTCATCACTGCCATCAACCATAAAGAACAGATATCTTGAACTGGTATCGGAACCCAGTATAAGCACCTGGTCATGGCCATCATATTTTTTCATGTGCGGTTCGGGAACCTGAAAATAATTGACATACTTTTTCTTCCTTCCGGTTCCCAGGATGATCAGGGTACGCGGATAATAGTTGTAAATACTGAGCCAAACACTGTCATTTTTTACAGAATCGGTATAAACATTCACATAATAGTTAGGTGTGTCTTCAAAGATCAGCGAATCGTAATACACATTTTTATTATACTTCAACCTGTATGCCGTATCTGATTGACGCGCAGCAATGATTTTTTTCAGTTCGGGCAGATATTCCCTAACATCCCTGGCACTTTTCCTGATGAAAGAAGAATCAAATACGTAATGAACAAATTCCAGTTTGAGCAACGAATCATAATAAACCATTCCGGGCCTGATTGAATCCATCACCGACTCCACCAAAACCGGATCACTGAAGGCCTTTAAATAATGGATATACCTGTGAGTAAAAACGCTGTCCAGAAAAAGAAATTTCATCAGGTTTTCTTCGCCCTTAACCGGAGCATCCCGCAGGATTTTATAAGCAAAATTATTGGTCAGGCCGTAATTTGGATGAGATTTTTCCCCGAATCCGTCAAAAGCAATGGGTTCCAGTTTACAGAGCACAGGGTTGTAATAAAACCGCTGGTTATGCCAGGCCATGCCGTGCCGGCCATGCGTAAAATCAAGTATTGCATAATATTTTGCCAGTTTGTCCAGATCAAAAATATCAGCCACCGGCCTCGAATGGTCTTTGTATTGTTTCATTAGTTTCTGACCATCCAGGAACTGCTGACGAAGTGTAGGGTCCTCAATGGTTTTGCTTTGCCTAAAAGGTTCAATAACCGCCTCCTCAAAATAAGGTAATACTGTTTTGGACCCGAATTTTCCATATATTTTGTTGGATTGCCAAAAAGCATCTTCCGAAAATTTTAAAATGGGGCCTTCCCTTCTGTCCCTCCATTCGAGCAATTGCTTTACAAAATGCTCTTCCCAGGCATACAATCCACGGGGCTGATTGTTAAAAGTCACTGGAACAAAACCATAACGTGTGGTCAGCACATCGGCCTGGTCATATAATTTATGCGCTGTCCATTCATAGAGGTAAGCCCTGGCCGAAGGCCTTTGAATTGAGAAAATCTTTAAATGGTTCCAGGCATATTTTTTTTTCAGTTTGATCCGGTACGACCATTTTTCACCGCGCAGGTGATCCAGCCAGTCGCCTTTCAGCCGCAATCTGGATTTCATCATCACACCGTTACCAAAAACAATTCCTTTTACCCAGTCATTATCAGAAGACTGCAAAATACCGTTCCTAAAAGCTTCTTCCCTTTTTTTGGCAATTTTCAGGTAATCGGAAGTATCCACAAAAATGGCCAGCGGGGTTTCTTTGTAATCCGGATATATTTTTCTTTCCAGTCTTTCAATAACCAAATCATCAAAATAAACCGTGTCATTACTTTTATTCATCCCGTAAACTTTCACCTCGCTGTCGTTAAAACCGATGGGGGTAAACACTTCAAGTTCGAGTTTTTGCCATCCGTTTTCATCTTTTTCAACCGGAATGTTGGTGGTTTCATAAAGCTGGTTGATGTTTTTCCCTGCAGCAACAAGATAACTGTTCCTGTTTTTGGTTTTCATCCAAACGGAAACAATAAAATACCAGTCGGCATTTACGTTTTTGATGGTGTGGCCGAAACAATATTTTTTTTTCGGAGTCGTAAATACCGAATACTTCCCGCTGTGGGCTGCTTTATCGGTCTGCTGGCGGCCCCCGTCAAAAAAAGCCACAGAATCATGGACAGCTAAAAACCTGTTCCCTTTTTTGTTTAACCGTTCGGCATTGCATTCCAGTTTTTTCCCAATCGGGAATTCGGTTTTCCGGGCACATGCCGGCAACAGAAAAAAAAGGGCACCAAAACCCAGCCCAAACAATAATGTATTAAGTTTGTACACGTTAAATGACTTAAGTAAAAAGCGGTTGCAAAGATATGGTTTTCATACAGCTCGTACCTTGCCTGGGAAGATTTTAAAAGAAAAAATTTTTCTCACGGTTATCCTCACATTTCAGATTGGTTTTTTGTTCCCGCAAGATACATCACCCGGATTAACCTTTGGGGGGAAAAACAATGACATAGGTTATTCGCTGAGCCACACCGGGGATGGGGGATATCTGTTGGCCGGATCAACGAGAAGTTTCGGCGAGGGGAGCAGTGATATTTACATTGTCCGGTTAAACAAATATGGTTATTTCTTATGGGATAAGGTTTATGGTGGAGAACATTTCGATGCTGTACGATCGGTCATCCGGGTTAACGACGGTTTTGTTCTGGCCGGTGATATGTGGGGCTCCGGACATGGACGTCTGGATACCTATCTTATGAAAATTGATAATACGGGTTCAAAATTGTGGGACAGGCATTTCGGAACAAAAGACCGTGATAATGGTTTTAAAGTTAAAACCTGTCATGACGGCGGATTCCTAATCATAGGATATAGCCGTGGGTTTCAATCCTGGGGAGCCGGAGATTTTTTTGTGATCAGAACCGATGATGAAGGAAATGAGAAATGGCAGAACCATTACGGGGAAAATTACGATGACTACGGCATGGACATACTTGAAGACCAGGATGGATCAATACTAATGATCGGAACGTCGGCAGGATTTTACAACGACGTGCAAGCCAATTACATGGTTCATGATGCCGATATTCTTCTTATAAAAACGGATAAAAACGGAACTGAAATATGGCGGAAAACATTCGGTGGCACCGGACATGATTTCGGTTATGCAATTACAAAAGCAAATGATGGTTATTTCCTTTTGGGATCAACGCAGAGTTATGGAAACGGGAGTTTTGATATGCTTCTGATAAAAACCGACAGTGAAGGAAATGAACAATGGCACAAGACCTTTGGGGGAACAGATTATGAATACGGGATATCTATGGTGAAAAATAATGATGGAGATCTCTACTTGTTTGGAACCACGAAAAGTTTCGGACAAAACGGCTCGGCAGATTATTACCTTGTTAAAACCGATGATGAGGGCAACGAATTATGGACACTGACCATTGGAGGGGATGATGTTGACCTCGGCAATTCATTAATTGCTGATGAAGATAACGGATGTACGGTTATAGGACAAAGCAAAAGTTATGGGGAAGGAAAATTTGATATGTTCATAGTAAAAGTAGATAAAAACGGTAAAATTGAAGACCTGATTAACGGAACCGATAGTTTATCAGATGACAATTTTATGGTCTTCCCCAATCCGGTAAGTGTTCAGGGAAGAATTAAGATCAATTCGTCTGTTCATCAACCCCGGTTAATAATGGAAATGTTTACTTCTTCAGGACAAGCGGTTAAGTCATATACTTTGAAACAGCCGGGTTATGATTTTAATGTTGAGACTATTCCTTCCGGAACATATATTTATCGCATTCATTCGCCTGGCAGTTCCGGAATTTTATTTTCCGGAAAATTAATTGTCCGGTGATTACCTTGTACGTTCAGCAAGGAATCCAAATTATGAAATTGCCAGGATAACTGTTTATTCGCCGTATTGTATGTAAAGATCAATACCACATCATCGGGTTCATTGTGGTTAAGCCCACATCCGAGAAAATGGATACCGTCATCCGAGTCCATTTCAAAACTGTTTGCTTTTGAACCGATATCGCCCATCACACAAACCACCCCGATCCCTCTTTCTTTTACCGCAATTAGTTTTGGATAAATTGAATTGACAAAATTGCTGTTTACATCGTAACAATTGGAATTCCAGTATTTCAGATTGCTATGTGAATATTCATCCGGGGAAATAAGCCCGGGCACATCCTGCCAAAGTCCATGGTGCATAAAAAGAAGCAACCAGGCAGATTGCTCTATGGTGTCGCAAACATTACTGATTATTTTGTATTGTTCGTCCATCATTTCGCAGTTGGTCGGAACAAGATTGGTGTTTAAAACCACCCTTGTCAGGCCATTACTTGAATAAGCATAATAAGTTTTTCTTCCTGTGAAATGCTCAATATATTCCCAGTTACCATCTCTCGCATCATGATTTCCCAATGTCCATACCGATTCAGGATTTCCCAGATCGAATAAGCTGTCAATATAGGCAACCGTAGAAAAATTCAGGGTGGCTTCCGAACACACATCCCCGCCAAGCCAGACGCCGGTGTATGGTGAAAAATCAAGTTGCTCCAGCCTGAAATCAACCCTTTTGCCATCCGATCCGGGTTGATAACAATGGCTGACAAATAAATAGTTGAGAATAGTATCGGATTGAGCAGTTGCCAATACGGCCAATAACTGAAAGAAAATCAATAAAATTATTTTCCGGGAATAAGAAGAATAGGGTAAGAATAAAGTAAAAATATTTTTTTGTTTCGTCATGAAGCTGTTTTCTGAAAACAAAGATATATAAAGTATCCCGTGTCCGGGTAAATGACAGACGGTAATAATTTATTTCCGATTTTCATTCCTGTTCTTGTATGTTGTTTATCTTAGCAACTTTCACTGTTTGCAGTTGCAGATATTTCAGTTTCAACCGCATTTATACTATGGTTCAGATTAAAAATATGTCCCAAAATAAAAAATGGCATATCGGATTGATTTCCGTGCTTATCCTGTCAATAATTTTTGTCAGTGTGTTTTACGGCGACATTCTGATGTCCCCCAACCAGCACCAGTTCAGCAACAAAGGCGATGCCATTAAAAACTATTACACGTATGCCTACTATATAAAAGACAATCCGGAAGCCATTAATTTTGAGGGGTTGAACTATCCTTACGGTGAACACTTTTTATATACCGATTGCACTCCGGTACTGGCCGTCACACTGAAAGCACTCTCATCCGTTTTTCCCGGTATTGCTGCTTACAGCATAGGCATCCTTAACTTTTTACTGATTTTCTCTTTCATCATTTCGGCGCTGTTCATTTACCTCATTTTCCGTCAATTACAGATCAACGAACTGCTGGCTGTCCTCAGCGCCGTTGCCATCATGGCGCTGTCGCCGCAGGTTTTCAGGCTGACGGGGCATCTGGCATTGGGCTTTGGTTTTTTTATTCCCCTGACGTGGTACTTGCTGATCCGGTTTGAAAAAAGCCCGGAAAAGGTGAAATATGCCTGGCTGCTGGGTATTATCATTTTATTTTTGTTTTTTGTCCATGCGTATCTCGGCATGATCGCCGCAGCTTTGATTCTTTCCTATCAGCTTGCCGGTTTGATTTTCGGTTATCAACAATTCTTACTAAATAAAAGGAATAACACCATACTGTTTGCCTCAACAATCATCCCACTGATCCTGTTCAGGCTGTTTATTTTTATTACCGATACACACTATGGCAGAACGGATAATCCCTGGGGCTTTTTTCATGCCTATGCCACATTCGAAAGTGTGTTCCTGCCCAATCACCCTCCGCTCAAGCCATTCGTTGAACGTTTTATTTCCTTAAATCAGCAAATATGGGAAGGCTGGGCTTACATCGGCCTTGTCTCCGTCATCATCATCCTTTTTTACTTTTTCGTATCGGCCAGGCAGTCAACACAAAAGAAAAAGCTTTATTTGGATTCACAGTGGCTGAACAGCAGGCATCTCCGGTTGATGATCATCGGCAGCCTGTTTCTGCTGTTTTTCTCCATGGCCTATCCGTTCCGGTTTCACATGGAAGGGCTGCTGGATTACCTGAAAGTTTTGAAACAGTTCAGGGCTGTGGGACGGTTTGCCTGGGTTTTTTATTTTGTGGTTACGGTTTCATCCATTTATATTATCAACAACATTGCCGGCTATTTTCGGACAAAGGAAAAGAAAACCGTTGCCTTTTTAATCATTATCCTTGCCCCTGCCCTTTATTTTGCCGAGGCCTTGCCTTACCATATTGACGTGTCCAAAAATATGAAACAATCCGTTAATATGTTTGACAAAAGCCAGCTTGACAAGCCCCTTCGTGAAGGCATCAATAAAATTGACCCCGCAAAATATCAGGCCATCCTGCCCCTGCCGTTTTTTTATATCGGTTCCGAGAATTTTGTGAAACCGGCTACGGATAAGATTTATTTGCTTTCACAGGTTATCTCCTATCATACAGGCCTCCCCATCATGGGAGCATACCTGACGCGTACTTCCATCTGGGAAAGTAAAAACATCATGCAGGTGATGTCGCCGGGGTATTATAAAAAACAAATCCTGCCCGACATATATTCTGATAAACCGTTCCTGATCGTTTATCGTGATGAAAATCTGTCCGGGTATGAAAAAGATATTCTGAACAGGGCAACAAGGGTTTACAGCGGTGAAGGTTTTAAATTATACAGGATATCAAAAGGCGATCTTTTTAAAAATACTGCGCAGGAAGAGATTGACAATTTTGAGAAAATAAAACACACATTGCATTCAAAAAAAGGGTTCCTAACCGACGACACAACCGGATACCTTTATTATGATGGTTTTGAACAAAATCCGTCAAACATTACCTTCAGGGGGAAAGGGGCTTACCGGGGGGCGAAAAGAAACTGGAATAAAATTGCCGTTGTTGGCAGGAACAGTTTTAAAAAAGGTGAAAAATACAAAGTGGCTTTCTGGATTTACAACCAAGGCAGAAATTTCGGGCAGGACGTGGTTAACTCATTGTTTATCGTGCAGGAAAGAAAAGACAACAAGGTGAAATGGCTGGCCACTTCCAACCCGATGAACAGCGAGGTAATTGACGGCAACTGGTCGCTGGTGGAACTGGAATTTACGGTCAGTGACCCGGATTCGCAAACCGAATTTATTGTAAAAGGAAACGACCGCTCAAACAAAACCGTTATCATTGATGATGCATTTATTTATCAATCCAATACACTGAACTATAAAGTGGAAAAGGAAAAGGAAAGGAAAATTGTTGCTTTGTTTAAAAATGATCAGGAGATTATATTGCCTCAAAGATGACTCTCCATCCTTGTCTTGTCGGGATTAACAGTAACTTATTACCAAAAGCATCGTAAACACTTAACGCGGCTTAATATTTAAAATTAAACAACTAACAACTATTATCATGAAAGCGAAATATCTTATCCCCGCATTTTTGTTTGTGTCTTTTCTTTTTATTGAAACCGGATGCAAACAAGTAATTGACGATGTTATTGATTGTAGTCTTGAATCTACATTATTGTCTATTGATGCCCAGATTGATACCAGCAATACAAAATTGGTTCATTTTGAGTTTATTAATGACAATACAACCGGTGACTTTACGCTGGATCAGCAAATAGACTGGAATTTTGGAGATGGTAAAACAGCTACCTCCACCAACAATAAAGTTGAGCACACTTATACTTATGCCACGGATTTCAAAGTTACGGCAAATTACACGCTTCACAAAGGCAGTTCAAGCTGCACCGGCCAGAAAGAAAAAACCGTTACGATTAAGTAGTGCCGGCATTAAAGTCCGAAAACGTTTCAAATCCGCCTTGCCCCAACACAAAAGGGTCGCTGATTTTCAACATTCACTCCCTTTAGGGGATCAAGGCGTAAAAAGGGTTAAAAACAGCGTTAAACCTTTTCAGACCGGCCTCAATGTTTGAAAGAAAATATTACGCTTTTTAAGGAACATACAACAACCCAATCCCGTTACTTTTAATATATTTGCCCTTTCCAAAGTTTTTGTGGCAAACCTCAAATAGTTACTAAGCTAAAATTAAGCTTTTTAACGATACAAGGAACTTGGTTTCCACAAATGTTCAAACAAGTTTTCAACAGCTAACCTTTGATATCACTTTATGATAGGGTTTTCTGGCAGGCACTAATTAACAAGATAAAAATTATTTGCATTTGTTCATTTATTGTTATTTTGGCTTTACTTTTGGCAACTTCAAGATAAAAAAACAGCCATCAAAAAAAGATGAACTCAAAATCCGGGTCAAATAATAACATAGTTGGCAGGCTCAGTTTGATCACTTTGGTGATTATCTGCCTGGGACTTTCATTATACCGGATAAACCGGGTAAACGAAAAAGAAATTGCCTGGGATGTGTTGGGCTATTATTTATACCTGCCGGCCACTTTTATTTATGATGATCCGATGTTGAATGACATTAGCTGGCTGGAGCAAATCAATGATGAAAAGCATCTGACCGGTACGTTATATATGGTGTCCACAAACGATGAAGGTGAGCCCATGTATTTTTTCCTGATGGGAATGGCTTTGTTTTACCTTCCGTTTTTCTTTTTGGGACATCTTTCGGCCTCGATACTTGGTTACCCGATGGATGGCTTTAGCCTTCCCTATCAATATGCCCTGGTGATTGGTGGCATCATTTACACAATTATCGGTTTAATTTATTTAAGAAAGATTTTAAGGTGTTTCTTCGCCGAAGGAATTACTTCTCTGGTAATGATCATTATCGTGTTCGGCACTAACTATATTCATCATCTCACATTAAAAAACCTGGAAACCGTCAATGTGCTTTTCATGCTAGCCACCATCATCATCTGGAACACAATAAAATGGCATAAAAACCAGCAGTTCAAATATCTGCTTGCTATCGGTATGGGCATCGTTTTGATGGCCCTGGTAAAACCCAGTGAGGTGGTCATTATTCTTCTTCCACTGCTATGGAATGTCTATTCCAGAGAATCTTTTAAACAGAAGTTTTCCCTGATTATTAAAAACCGACGATCCATATTATTCGTCATCGGGTTATCTTTTATTTTGGTTATACCGCAAATGACATATTGGTATTTAAAAACCGGTTATCCGATTTATGATTCTTATAAAAATCCGGGCGTGGGCCTTGATATTTTCTCCCCCCACATCACCGATGCCCTGTTCAGTTACCGAAAGGGGTGGCTTGTTTATACTCCTGTGATGATATTTTCGCTGATCGGGTTCTATTACCTATATAAAGACAACAAAAAGATTTTTTATTCCCTTCTGGTTTATTTCCTGGTTTCTTTCTACATCATTGCAAGCTGGAGCGAGTGGTGGTATGGCGCTGCTTTTTCCAATCGTCCGTTGATCACGGTTTATCCCGTAATGGCCATTACGCTGGGATATTTTATTTTCAATTTGAGCAAAAAAAGTGTAACGGCAAAAATGGCTTTTGGCATCGTGGTTTTGTTGTTCATTGCTTTGAACCAGTTCCAATGGTGGCAGCTCAAGCATTATATTCTTGATCCGTACAGGATGACCAAAGAATATTATTGGGCTGTTTTTCTGAAAACATCAGCCACTGAAAAAGATAAAGAACTGCTGCTTATCAAAAGAGATTTTTCGGGAAACAACAAATTTATCCATCAGGATAGATACGACCGCTATATTTTGAAAAGAATGGATTTTGAAGAACCGGAGATGAAGGGTAACCAAATAGAAAAAGACAATAATTTCTTTTACCGCATTGAAAAAAGCACGACATATTTTGAGATTTTTCAACGGCCTTATAAAAACCTGACAAGCAAAGACCATCTTTGGATAAAGGCCGGCATGGATGTTCGTTTCCCTAAAGATTTTAAAGGCCCTGCACCCATCCTGGTCCTGACAATGGAACGCAAAGAAGGGTCTTATGGCTATAAAGCTTTTGATATACAGCCTGACACCTCCACTCACCAATGGAAGAAATTTCGGGTGGATTATCTCACTCCTCAAATCAGGAACACTTCCGACCGGTTTCACTGCTATTTGTGGATGAGGGGAAAAAACAGTGTTGATATTGACAACGTAAAAGTTGAAATGTTTGAAAGAAAATGACAGGCAACATAATCATTGCTTTTAATATCTTTGCCCTTTCCAAAGTTTTTGTGGTATGTCCGAAACCCTTTCCATCCTGATCCCTGCTTACGACGAAGCCAACACCATTCATCTGATCCTGAATAAAATTCTTGAAGTAAAACTCATCAACGGTATAAAAAAGGAAATTATCATCGTGGATGATTGTTCAACCGACGATACCCAAAAAGTGGTCGGGAAATATATTATTGACCACAAAGGCCACAACATCAAACTATTCAACCAGCCACAAAATATGGGTAAAGGGGCTGCACTGCATCGTGGCATTAAAGAAGCAACGGGTGATTACATCATCATACAGGATGCCGACCTGGAATACGATCCGCAGGATTACAATAAGTTGTTAAAACCCATTGCCGATGGCGTTGCCGATGTGGTTTACGGCTCGCGTTTCCAGGGGGGGGCCCCACACCGTATTCTGTTTTACTGGCATTCCATCGGCAATAAATTCCTTACCTCTTTTTCAAATGCCTTCACTAATCTTAATTCAACCGACATGGAAACCTGTTATAAACTTTTCAGGTCGGACATTATCAAATCGCTGAACCTCATTGAAAAACGGTTTGGCTTTGAACCGGAAATAACGGCAAAGGTATCACGTGTGCCCGGAATAAGAATTTATGAAGTGGGCATTTCTTATTACGGTCGCACCTACGAAGATGGTAAAAAAATCGGATGGAAAGACGGTATGCGTGCGATGTTCAGCATAATAAAATATAATGTTTTTTCAAGAAAGTAACCTGCCCAAAACCTTCACAACGAACGGGATATATGAAAAATCTGTCAGAAAAACACCTGGTTCTTTCGCTTTTGTCCCTGATGTTTGTTGCCTTTGCCATCGTGGTCTTTCTCACCCAAAACAACTTTGGGGGCGGTGATCATTACCAGCATTTCCTGCTGGCTTACTGGGGATGGAAATATCCCGATATGTTGTTCAACTACTGGGGCAAACCGGTTTTCACCATTTTGATCTCACCTTTTGCCCAACTGGGGATGAACGGCGCACGGATTTATAATGTGATTATGGGAATGGCCACTTCGTTTCTCGCCTGGAAACTTTCCGTTCATTTCAAATTCAAACCGGCCTGGATGGCCATTTTCCTGGTAACGGGTATGCCGGTTTATTTCATCCTGATGTTCACCTCGCTTACGGAGGTTACTTTCAGCTTTTTCCTGATGCTGGCTGTTTTTCTGTTTTTTAAAGAGAAATTCATCGGATCGGCCCTTGTGCTTTCATTTCTGCCCATGGTCCGCACGGAAGGCATTGTTTTAATTCCGATCTTTATATTGGCCTACCTGCTTAAAAAACAATACAAAGCCCTTCCTTTTCTACTTGCCGGTTTTTTGGTGATCAGCCTGGCAGGCTTGCCGTTTCACAAAGGTTTTTTCTGGCTTGTTACCGATATGCCATACACCGGCAATGCAAAGGACATTTACGGGTCGGGGAGCCTTTTCCATTTTGTTAATTTGAGCCCGCAACTGTTCGGGCGGTTTTTCAGTTGGTTTATCATCATCGGGTTGTTTGCTGTTTTTTATCAGTGGAAAAAGGAAGGACGTTTCAAGGCGGATGATCATTTTTATTTCATCCTGATTGTTATGGGTTCATTTTTTACTTTTTTTACTGCTCATAGCGTTGCCTGGTGGAAAGGATTGGGCAACTCGCTGGGGTTAATCCGGGTGATCGGATCCGTAACGCCGCTTGCCGCATTAATAGCTATGGCTGGAATCAGCTTTATTTTTAAAACACTTAACAAACGATGGAAAGTTATCGGAACTATTGTGCTGGTTTTACTTATTGTCATCAATACCGTTGGCACCATCAAAATGCAAAAGGGCCTTTTCGGACCGTCAAACGAAGAGGCCGTCTTAAACAAGGCTTGTGATTATATTCAGGAAAACGGACTCGAACAAAACCGGATTTACTATTACAATTCGTACATCGTTTATAAATTGGAACTCGACATCAGGGACAGTGCCCAATGCAGAAAAAACCTGCCCGGAGGCGACCATCCCGCTTCCAAAATACCCACAGGCAGCATCATTGTGTGGGATGCCCATTTCGGGCCCAACGAAGGCAGGATGCCGCTGGAAAAACTAAAGAAGGGGAAAGGCCTGAAAGTCCTGTATGTTTTTAAACCGGACAAACCTTTTCAGGTGTTGGGCGGCTACGGTTATGAGGTGGTTGTTTTTCAGAAAATCAAGAAGTAATACTAAACCGCTATCAAGATTATTAAATATATTTTAGTATAATGCCGACCGATTAGTCCCGAATTAATTTCGGTGATAACGGTTCGGTATAAATTACCGGTTCCATGGCCTGTGAGCAACAGTTTGGGGCAATATCCCCCGTGGATTAATCCAGTTGATAATACACCGGATTTGCATAAAGGCGAAGAAAAAGGCCGGTAATTTTAACCGCGTCGCCGTTGATGAGGCCAATGGTTTTCTGCAGGCGCCGGTTAAAGATCTTCCGGGTTTCATCATTATATTTGCGGGCAAACTTTGTGCTGTTGTTCAGCAGGTCGAAAGCCAGATAATTGGAAGGCCAGAGTTTGTAACCCGAATGGATGTGCTGATCAATAATGCCGGCGATTTTCTGAATAATTTCGTTATTACTAACCGAGGTGTCAATTTTATCGAGTGCATCACTGACGGGTTTGCCGATATGAATGTGGATATTTCCTTTTTCTGAAACAACCCCTCCGATGATACTTTCGATATCTTCATTTTCTTCTTTAACGTATTCGTGTTTTTCGGAAATGTAAAGTTCCCTCACCTTCAGCGAATCGCAGGGTTCCCATTCGTACGATATGGTAACAGGAGTGAGGTTTACACTCTTTATTGAATCAATAATTCCGGTATCCCTTGAAAGGACAAGCATTTTCAGAACGCCCATCTCGGTAATGTCGGTACCATCTTTCGAACGTCCTTTGCGCTGTGCAATCCACACCGATTGTTTTTTCCCGGTTACCTGAGTGCGGATATATTTCGACAGTATTTGCGAATTGCGGAGTATTTCTTTGGGGCTCCCGTTCCTGAAAACAGTGATCATTTTATTTACCTTTCCCACATCTTCAACAAAAGGGGATACGATCAGGTTATCACCCCAGGTGATCCCACAGGTATTGAAATTGTTTTCAACAAGTATCAGGTTAAGAATAGCTGAATCGAGCAGGATATCGCGATGGTTAGCGATAAAAACATTTGCCTTTTTTTTCGATAAATGTTCAATCCCTGAGGAAGTTAGTGAAGTTGCTGTTTTCTTAATGATGGATAAAACCACAAATTTCATCACCTTTTTCTGAAAATCTTCAATGGTGGTAAAATTTGTAAAACCGGCAGTGATTTCACCATGTCTTTCGGGAGGGAAAAGATAATTTAACAAATCCTGAAAATAAGGGCTGGACACAATCCTGTTGAGTGCATCAGGCATCTCATCAGGATAATAAGGGCGGATGGCATCAAACTCGTTTTCAGGCATTATTTCCATAAAATATCGGTTAAAATTACACAATTATACGATAGTCGCAAATGTGTTGTTAATTTTCATGTGTTTATATTTTTAAATAACTGATATTTAGATTTTTACAACCTCTATTTAACATAATATTTTTAATATAGTACACCGAACCTATATAATCATGCTCCTGTGTGTTTTAAATCAA
>Ga0114931_10003392_pt1 | contig 20204 bp, 13 predicted proteins | sample 2SBtaG_FD_89579 | JGI IMG/M metagenome (GOLD analysis project Ga0114931, IMG submission 89579) | Deep subsurface microbial communities from Kolumbo volcano to uncover new lineages of life (NeLLi) - 2SBTROV14_V59a metaG | ecosystem: Environmental > Aquatic > Marine > Volcanic | place: Kolumbo...
ACCGCCTTCCTTAACATTCCCGCACCGAGCAGGCGTCAGTCTCTATACGTCCACTGTACGTGTTAGCAGAGACCTGTGTTTTTGATAAACAGTCGCCAGTGCCGATTCTCTGCGCCCGCCCCGCACCAATCAGGACTCGAATGACACGACACCTTGTGCTATCCAAGTCATGATTGGCGCGGGGACGGGTCCCCTTATCCCGAAGTTACGGGGTCAATTTGCCTAGTTCCTTAAGGACGGTTCTCTCGAGCGCCTGAGGCTACTCGCCTCACCTACCTGTGTCAGTTTTAGTACGGATCCGCTGATTGCCACCGCAGCTTTTCTCGGTCTCCAATCCACACACTTCGGCAACAAATCGGCCTCGCCCTCTCGGGAACCCTCACAGCATGTCGTGGGCTGCACTTCTTGGAGACGCACTACGGATTGATCGCACAACAGAGGGCAGGAATATTAACCTGCTGTCCATCGACTACGCCTTTCAGCCTCGTCTTAGGTCCCGCCTAACCCTGGGCGGATTTACCTTCCCCAGGAAACCTTAGGTTTACGGCGAGAAGGATTTTCACCTTCTTTATCGTTACTCATTCCGGCATAATCACTAGATAGGCCCGCTACCACTCCTTACGGTATGGCCTGTGTCTGCCTATCTACGCTCCCCTACCGCGCGACATTGCTGACGCAATGTCGCACCCGTGGCTTCGGTACCATGCTTAGTCCCGTTCATTATCGGCGCCCAATCTCTCGATGAGTAAGCTATTACGCACTTTTTAAATGGTGGCTGCTTCTAAGCCAACATCCTCGCTGTCATAGAGAAAGGACTTCCTTACGCACTTAGCATGGATTAGGGACCTTAGCCGACGATCTGGGTTGTTTCCCTTTTGACCATGGAGCTTATCCCCCACAGTCTGACTCCCGGGATAGTCTTCGCGGTATTCGGAGTTTGGTTGCGGGAGGTACCCGGGTAGGGCCCTCGTCGCATTCAGTAGCTCTACCCCCGCGAGGTAGTTGTCCCGAGGCTAGCCCAAAAGCTATTTCGGGGAGAACGAGATATCTCCAGGTTTGATTAGACTTTTACTCCTCCCCACAGCTCATCGGATAACTTTTCAACGTTAACCCGTTCGGTCCTCCGCGACCTTTTACGGTCGCTTCAACCTGGCCATGGGTAGATCACCTGGTTTCGCGTCTACAACCTGCAACTATTCGCCCTATTCAGACTCGCTTTCGCTACGGCTCCTCCGCGGAACGGATTAACCTCGCTACAGATCGTAACTCGCCGGATCATTATGCAAAAGGCACGCGGTCACACTAACGAGCAAGCCCGTATCGTGCTCCCACTGCTTGTAAGTACATGGTTTCAGGTTCTTTTAACTCCCCTTAAAGGGGTTCTTTTCACCATTCAGTCACCCTACTTGTCCACTATCGGTCGTCGAGTAGTACTTAGCCTTGGAGGGTGGTCCCCCCTGCTTCATGCCAGGTTCCACGAGCCCGACACTACTCTGGGACTCCTCTCAACGGAGGGCAAACGCTTTCGCATACGGGAGTGTCACCCTCTATGCTCAGCCTTTCCAGACTGTTCTGCTAACGCCGCCTTTGTAACTCCTTGAGGGCCCGCAACCCCACGGTGCAAGCACCATGGTTTGGGCTAAATCCGCTTTCGCTCGCCGCTACTAACGGAGTCTCGGTTGATTTCCTTTCCTCCAGGTACTTAGATGTTTCAGTTCCCTGGGTTAGCTCCTACGGACTATACATTCACCCGCAGGTGACGCCATCTGGTTGCCCAGTGACGCCCGGTTTCCCGATTCGGAGATCCCCGGATCAAAGCTTGTTTGACAGCTCCCCGAGGCATATCGCAGCCTACCACGTCCTTCATCGCCTCTCGACGCCTAGGCATCCACCATGCACTCTTAATAGCTTGACCACTTTTATGAGAGGCTGTCATGGGCAGCCCCGAAAGGGAACCACACAAGACAACTCGCATCCAGTTTGCCAAGCACCTTCCAGCGCTTGAGATTTCGGTGCAAACTCCACGACCCCAAAAACAGCTCACGCCGCAGATTGGATCATTTCGCTCGCATCCAAAAATTGTGGTTGTAATCCACATAACCTTAATTTCGCTCGCCAACGAGCGCCCCGGGCAACCCCCGAAGGGATCGTCCCAGACCGTCACCGGCGAACGTGCGTCCGCATCTTCAATTGTCAAAGAACAGCGACACGCTCCACCCGACCGGCACCAGTCCGGCTGGCAGAGCGAATTGGGGAGGTTACCATCCTCTGCGCACGCGTCAAGCCGGTGAAACCGCATTTTTTGGCCTGAAATCGGAGTTTCTTGGCAAACAAGCCGCGAAACATGTGTAAAGTACGGCAAAAGCATAGGTTGTGATTCTGTTTCCGGTGGGGAAGGGGGCTTGCTGATTTTCGAAAGCAATTGACTCGTCCGCGATCGACCGCTCTACTCCAACCCCGTATGGCGCAATCAATCGCATCGAAAAAAAGGCGGCGAGGACCAACAGGCCGCCCGCGTTTTGGTTCGCACATGTCCGTGGCAGGTGGATTGGAGAACGCATTTGAGGCGGGCTCTCGAGTCGGGTGCGATTGTCTGCAGATCTTCGTCAAAAACCAACGACAATGGAACGCACCAGCGCTCACCCGTGATCAAATCGAACGATACAAGAAGGCCAAGAGTGCCACGAAACTGGCACCCGTTGTCGCGCATGCGACGTATCTCTTGAACTTCGCGTCCGCGGATAAGGCGCTTCGAGACAAGAGTGTTCGTTGTATGATTGACGAGCTTGAGCGATGCGAAGCGCTTGGCGTTGCCTCGTTGATCTTTCATCCGGGGGCGCACATGAAATCCTCTCCGAAAGTCGGCATAAAACGTGTCGCAAGATCGCTCGATCGTGTTCATAACTCCTGCCGCGGCTTTTGTTCACGCATTTTGCTCGAAACAACGGCGGGACAGGGGACGGCGCTTGGCTGGCGCTTCGAGCAGATCGCGGAGATGATCGCTCAAACAAAGACCCCGGAACGCCTGGGCGTTTGTCTCGACACCTGTCATCTATTTGCGGCGGGATATGACTTTCGCCGGGCCGACGGTTACGCCGCGATGGTCGAGGAAATGGACGCGACGATCGGCTGTGAACGTATCGAGTGCATCCACGCCAACGATTCCAAGCGGGAATGTGGCAGTCGTGTCGATCGCCACGAGCACATCGGCAAAGGGAAAATCGGCAGAGGTGGGTTTGCTCACTTCGTAAACGATCCGCGCTTCCGGAACGTTCCGTTTATCCTTGAGACGCCCAAGGGCAAGGACGGTCGGGGTTGCGATCTGGACAGGGTCAACTTGAGACGGCTGAGGGCGATGGTTGAGTAGGGCAAAGGGTGGTCGCGGTTGATCGCATGGATGTGGGTTGCCAGGAGGCATCCCATTGGTTTTCTTGGCGGCTCGTTCGATTTCGTTTGCTTGCAAGACTTCGAGATCGAGTCCACAATCGGGACATTCGCTCACCGGAGGGACCGAATCGTTCTCCCGATGAGGATCTTTGAAAGGGCAGGGCTGATAACATGATGATGAGTGCGACGACGGATGTCTCCAGTCGGGATGGGGGGGGTGGATCGACTTCGCCTGGTTCCAACGGCAGCGGGTATTCTTCCCAGCCAGAGAGCGTTCGAGAAACGTTCGAGTCGATCATCGTCGCGCTGATACTAGCGTTTGTGTTTCGAGCGTTTATTGTCGAGGCGTTCGTGATCCCAACCGGTTCGATGGCTCCCACGTTGTACGGTGCTCATGGAACGATTCTGTGCGAGGATTGCGGCGTGGAATTTGCCTACGGGGTGCGCGATCTGGACGATCCCCGCCGATCGCAAAATGTGTTGGCGACATCGAAAGCGATTTGTCCGAATTGCAACCACGCCAACACTCGGCTGAAAGTCAACGATGCCTCCCGGACCGCTGAGACCGGCGACCGGATTCTTGTCCTGAAGTGGCCATTGGATACGGGGATTGCATCCCTTGGACCGCACCGTTGGGACGTGACGGTGTTCAAGGACCCTGCCGACGGAAAGACGAATTTTATCAAGCGTCTGGCGGGGTTGCCGAACGAAGTGTTGATGATCTTGGACGGGGATGTCTACACGGTGCCGACCTCGGAATTAACGGTGGAAACACTCGCGACGCTCGATCGTTTGCGCGAGGAAAAGTATCAACTGCGTTCGAAAAAAAAGCGGGGGCGACTGTCGCCACCTCCGGCGAGCGTCTTTCAGGAATTGGACAAGAAGCTGCGAATCGCACGAAAAACGCCGGCTGCGCAAAGCTCGCTTTGGTTTCCGGTTTACGATCATGACTACCCCCCGAAGAAGCTGGACCCGAATCAGCCACGCTGGGAACCCGGTATCAAGCAGGGGTCCGGCTGGGACGCGTCGAAGCGGCGCGTTGTTTTCCAGGACAACGGAGTCCAAGATGACTTTATCACGCTGACGCGAAAGGAAATTCGTGCCAGTTGTTCCTACAACATCTATGCACGTCGCGGACCGTTTGTTTCGGACTTGCGGGTTTCATTCGTGGTCACCCCCGGGTCGGACAAAGGGTCGGTGGGGGTGTGGCTTGCCAAGCACGGACGCGTTTTTCGCGCCGACGTGGATATGAACGGTCTGGTGTCGATTCGGGAGAACGAAAAAACCAAGCAAGTGGATTCGCCAATTCTGTTGACCGGGCACATTGACCCGATTGCTTCGGGAGAGCCGGTTGAGGTGAGTTTCGAGAATGTTGATTACCGGCTCTCGTTGCGCGTTGCGGGCAAAGAAGTGCTGGCCAGTTCGACCGATCCGCAGTCGCCCAACTATTACGGACCGGATATCGGTCATTTGCGGAGAACTCCGGTTTCACTCGCGACGCGTTCCCCCCGGGTTTACGCAGAAGGCGGGGATTTCGTGGTGACACACTTGCTGGTCGAGCGCGACGAACACTACTACGACGATTCAGCGAGGCGCATTGCCGGGTTTGGTCCGGTGGAGGGGTGGGGCGGAAGCAACAACCCGATTTTGCTGCGAGACGAAGAGTACTTCATGCTCGGGGATAACACCGCCGCCAGCAAAGATTCCCGCCTTTGGGACGTTGTCGGGCGACATTTGAAAGGGCGAGGCGATTCGTTTCAACTCGGCACCGTTCCGGGGGATCAATTGATCGGTCGTGCGTTTTTCGTTTATTGGCCGAGCGGATATCGTATCAACTGGTTGCCCTGGATCAGAAACTACGGCGTGATCCCCGACGTGGGACGCATGCGTTGGATCCGCTAATCACTTGGCACGCTGCGATTCGGTTTCGCCGGCGCGACCCGTTCTTGCGTGTGATCGTTTGCTCCGTCTTAGTTCAACGAAAAGTCGCTCAAAGCAAGGCTGATTCGTGCTGGACGGCTCAGTGGCTTTCAAGGATACTTCGCCCCCATCATGCGTGGTCAACAAAACGGAAAACCCCTGCTTGAGGCGCGCGAACTGGTCAAGCGGTTTAATGGTCGCACGGTCGTGGATCGTCTTAGTTTTCATGTACGCCCCGCCGAGATCGTTGGATTGCTCGGTCGCAACGGCGCGGGGAAAACAACAACTTTTCGAATGACGGTCGGAATGATCGATGCCGAAAGCGGGTCGGTGTTGTTTGACGGGCAAGACGTTACTCATCTTGCGATGTACAAGCGTGCACAACTTGGGATGGGTTATCTTTCGCAAGAGCCTAGCGTTTTTCAGAGGCTGACCGTCGAGGAAAACCTGCTGGCGATCCTGGAGACGATGCGCGATCTCGATCGCAATGCACGAAAACAAAGGGCGGCACAGCTTATCGAGCAATTCGGGCTGACCGGACAGAGCGGGCAGTTGGCGCGGACACTTTCGGGTGGCGAACGGCGAAAGCTGGAGATCGCCAGGGCACTGGTCACCGAACCGAAGCTGATCATGCTGGACGAACCCTTCAGCGGAGTCGATCCCAAAGCCGTTGAGGATCTGCAACGGGAGATTCTTCATCTCAAGGGTGATCTGGGAATTGCGATTTTGCTCACAGACCACAACGTTCGTGAGACGCTTCGCGTAACCGACCGAAGTTACATCATTAACGAAGGTCAAAAAATCGCCGAGGGGAGCCCGCGCGACATCGTTCAAAACGAGCTCGTGCGATCGACATACCTGGGAAGCAGTTTTCGAGGGGACGAGTTCGACGGGTGAGTTGCTCCAACCGGTTCGCTTCCCTCAGGCGGATGAAGGGGGAGAGGGCGAAAGCGAGCTGGCAAGCAGCACATCGATGGCCTGGTGAACGGCTTCAATCGTGACGGGAGTTTGCCCGATTCGTTCGCCATCCGCCCACAACTCGACGGGTAGATCCGAGGTGATTCGGAAACGCTTGCTTTGCACGAACGTGATTCCGAGGCGCCCGGGGTGTGCACCCCGTAGCACAACGGGAATCAAAAGCAGCGCACGAATCCGCGACACGCGGTCGATCACGCACATATCGAGAACCCCGTCGGTCGGAAGGGCTTGTGGTACGATTGGGATTGCACCGCCGTAGGAGGATGTGTTCGCGGTCGAAGCAAGAAAAACCGATCGTTTGATTTCACCAAAGTCCCCCGTGATATGGACCGGTTTGGCACGGTAGCGAAAAAGCGTCAGAACCGCGCCGCAAAGATACGCGATGGTCCCGCGAAGGGGGATTCTCGTGGTGTCGACGAAGTCGGAAACCTCGGCGTCGATTCCCAGGGTTGCAACGGTGCAAAAGTACCGGCCATTCACACGCCCCAGATCGAGAGGAGTTCGGACACCGTGAGTCAAAGCGTCAACGATTGCGCCGGGGTCTTTCGCAATGCCCACCGCACGTGCGAAGTCGTTGCAGCGACCGGCGGGGGCAAGACCCAGGGCGGGAATCTCCGTAGCCCCGGACGTGCGACGCTGCGCCAAAACGGACGCGACCTGCTGAATGGTGCCGTCACCCCCGCACGCCACAATCGTATCGGGAATCCTCCCGCCCGTATGACATGCCTGTGTCGCGATGCGCTCCGCATCGCCCGCACGTTGCGTGTAAGCGATTTTCGAATCGACCCGTTGTGTGTGCAACAGTTTATGCACCGAGCTTGCTGTTCGTTCGCCCCGTCCTTTTCCCGAAGTCGGGTTGGCAATGATAAGCACGCGCGGATCAGCCATAGTCCGGTGCCTACGCAGGTAAGACGCACCGCATCACAGGCGGGCAGTGAAAGTAATACATCAGCGGATCCTTTTGCGCGAGAAACTCCCGAGCCATTGCAATGGCTGCGTCCATGCTGGGGGCGACGTCGAATTCCAGCCTGCGCGCCACCGTCTCACTTTGAGGTGCGATGGCAATGACTTTTCCCAGATGATCCATCCCGTGCGCGCCCCAGTACCACATATAAAACGGATGCACACCATGATAGGCGTACGAATTGCGATAAAGATCAATGTACCGCTCGTTTTCGGCATACGCCTTTTCGAAGCGGCGTTCGATTTGATGCGGATCGCGCGTCTGCGGGAGCACTTCGTTGAAAAAATCAACGTAGGATGGGTGATGCACCCTGTGAAAATCGTCGGGGATGGGATGATCGAGAATCATCACGCCGCCTTTGCGCACGAGGGGTTTGTTGCGATAAAAGTTGAAGAAATATCCGGCGTAAAGACACTGAACCAGGATCGGATTGAGGATCGAGTTGACATTATAGGGTCCGACCGAAGGCAAACCCATCAAAACAATATCGCCCTGTTGATCGATCGCCACATCGTATTGCAAATCCACGTTGCGCAACGTTTTTTCATGAACCGAATCGGTCTGCCCCGCGTGAACCCCGGTCAACCCGTAAGGTGCGGGCAGGGCGTTGTACGCTTTCCGCCGAAGCGGACCGGGCAGCATACTCAGCCCGACGCGCGACCCGTGATAGGACAAGCGATCAATGATATTCCATCCGTGTTCACGCTTTTGCAGAAAACCAAGCAGACTCGAATAAAGATCACCGTTGAGCGTCGTCTCGATCGTGAAGATGTTGACGTGTTTTGCGACGATGTCACCCATTCGTTCGCATGACCGATGGAACACGCTGTTTTCAGGGTCCATATAGCTGGATTCGTGCAGTAGCATCTCCGCGTTGTGGTGATGACGGACCGATTGATAGGTGGAAAGCCCCACGGGGATCGACTTGTGCCCTCCATCCATCGAGACCAGGTTGATGTTGACGTAGATCACCAGGTCCGATTCGACCGCGCGGCGATTGATCTCGACCACTTCGCCGGTTGACGTCGTCCCCAGCTTCACGTTGCCCTGGGGATCTTCCGCATCGTGGTTGTAGAGTTTTGCGGGCCAAAAGCGGCGGAACACGTTGGGACCGACGAAGTGGCAAAGTTCCCTTGGTGTACATCGTCGATGCAAACAAATCGCGCAAATCAATTCAATATCGGTCACGCCGGCTTTGTCTAATCGCTCCAGAACGATTTCGATCACGCTCTGGCGAATGTCCGGTTTTTTCATGGGCGGCAGCGGCAACGACACATCATCAAACGCGATGGTCACCTTCATGCCTGGACGCAGTTGGGCGTCAAGAGGCTCCGCCTGTTCTGGATGGTCGATCGCGTGCTCGATCGCCGCGCGACGGTCTGCCAGCGGCGTGAGCGGCTCGTTGGGATAGATCACACGGGTTCCGGCGGGAAGGCGATGGCGTCCGTAACCCTCTCCGCGGTGGAAAAGAAACGGTGGGTCTCGATCGGTTACCGTGTGGATGTTCGACGATCCGTTGTTTGAATTCATAGAATCTCACTTGGTTATTCGATTGCAAAAACCGTTTTGGCAACGCCACTGGTTCCCGTGTTCAGAGCCGACCTCAGCGCCGCCCGATAATCGGGCAGGGCGAACGGGGCGCTGACAAGCTCAACAAGCCTGTCCTTCCAACTGCGCATCAGTTCGATGGCGATGTCGAATGTCTGCTTCACTTCTCCGCCGTAATGCTCCGGTCCGTAGGCGTAGGTCGTACGGAGATTCAACTCCTTGTACCACATCGCGGTCCAATCGATCCCAAACGGCATCCCCGGCATCCCCGCCAGTACAAACGACCCACCGCTTTTGGTAAACCGAATCCCGTCGTCGATGGAACGCGACGATGCCACGCAGTCAAAAGTCACATCTGCACCGCCCACGACCGCGGGCTTGCCCAATTCCGCGGGTAAGACTTCCGCGTTGAGCACCCGCGCCCACGCAGGATATTGACGCTTCCACGATCCGCCGGCAAGCAGCTCTGTCGCACCGAGCTTGATTGCCAGTTGTTTTTGGTGCGCGTGACGCGCCACCGCGACGATTTTTGCCTGGCAGCCCGTCGCACGCAACGCCGCGAGGGTCAGCAAACCAATCGAACCGCATCCGATCACCAGGGCGGTCTCGGTTTTCGATAGCGGTACGCGCAACGCCGCGTGCAACGCACAGGCAAACGGTTCGATGAGCACCGCCGCCCGATCCCCAATCTCGTCCGGTACCTTGTACACCTGGCAGCGGTGGGCGACAAATGAGTGGCTAAATCCCCCGCCGGTATCGCGGCAGAATCCTGTCTGAAGACCGGCAGAGACGTCGCCTCGCGTTACGTTGCGGCACAGGGCGTCTCTTCCTTCGCTGCATGCGTCGCACAAAGGTTCAATTCCGCGTGCCTCACAGCCCAGCGCCGGGTGGAGCACAACGCGATCGCCCACATGCAGAGAACCTGCATCCTCTCCAACCTCCGAAATGACTCCGACGACTTCATGACCCATCACGAACGGCATGGACGTAACCGGCGCGAGGTAGGGGGTTCCCTTTGCGCAGATCGTTGCTAGGTCCGAGCCGCAGATTCCGGCCATCTTCGGCGTAATCCGTACCCACTTTTCGTTGGGAAGTTTTGGGGGAGCGACGTCGGTGAGTTTCAACGCTGGCAGACCGCAAGTATAGACGCTGCGAAAACGTCGCCCCAACAACTTCACCAGCGCATAGCGGGGGATGCTCTTGCGGTAAACGAGCGCTTGCATTATGCCTCGCTCCCGGTGACGACGCGGCGCGTCCAACGGTGCGTTTCCCACCCATGGCGATGAGCAATCCGAGCGAGGGTGCGATCCGGGTTGACGACGTGGGGATGACCAACGACTTGAAGCATCGGCAAATCGGCGATGCTGTCTCCGTATGCGTATGATGTAGCCAAGTCGATGTTCAATTCCGCCGCCAGGGCGCGTATGCGCCTTGCTTTTTCTTGGCCGCCGATGGGGGCGCCGTCGAGTCGACCCGTAAACACGCCGTCGGATTCCACAAGCGCCGGAGCAAGCACAACGTCAACGCCGAACGCCCGTGCGAAAGGAGATACGATAAAGTCCAACGATCCGGTGACCACTGCGATGAGACGATTGGCCTTTCGATGCTGTTGAATGCACTCCGCCGCTTGGTCAAAACAACGCGGTGCGATCTCGTCGCGATAACAATCCTCGGCCAGCGCCTTGATTTCGTGGATGGGCAACCCTCGGTAGTTTCGATAGAAGACAACATTGAGCTTTGAGCGGTCGATTCGGTCGAGAATCAGATAGAAGACGCACCGAAGCAGAAACCCGCCGTACCAGATGCGCCGGCGCGTCGGCGTGAGACGACGACGCATGAAATAGCGGTAGTAATGGGCGATGGTTGAATCGACGAGCGTGCCGTCGAAATCGAAAAACACCGCCGAGTTCGGTGGCGACGCCTGGGCGACACTCATCGGGCTTGTGCCTCGCGTGCCAGCAGCGTGACAGCCGTCTGAACTTCTTCGGTCAACCGGTGAAAGGCCGCGTAATGATCCTCAATCGATTCGGTGGGCGGTGGTTGAATGGCAGAAGCAAAGTAAACGGTAATGGACCCCGGGCGGATGATTCGATCCCCCTTGCGAAGCAAATCGTACGCCCGGTCGATATACACCGGGATGATCGGCACCTGCCGCTCGATGGCCAGCACCGCAATCCCAATACGAAACGTCTGCAATGCTCCCGAAACAGAACGCGTCCCTTCCGGGAAAAGCAAAAGTCCGTCGCCGTGACTGAGTGCGTCGCCGCAGCGCCGAAGACCGGCTACTCCGTCCGCTTTGCGGTCGAAGGGAATCGTATCGAACAGTTTTCCGAAGACAAAACGCTTGATCGACGTGTTAAAAAAATAATCTTCCGCGCCCGCAACCCAGACCCGGCGTTTTCTCCCGACGGCCGTAACGACCGACGGCGAATCCAGATGCGAAGCGTGGTTGGGCGCAAGGATAAACGCGCCGGTGGACGGGATGTGATCAACACCAACGGCGCGTACGCGGACATATGTATTCATGAGCGTTCCAATCGCCCCACGGGCAAGCCACCGAAACGGTCTGGCCGAAAGCGGAACCTGGTTGCTGAATCCGTTGCGCCCCTGGGAAGATGGGGCAGCGAGTTTTTTCCAGCGGTCCGCACTGGAGGTTCCCTTCTCCCTCGGCTGGCGATTGCCGACAAGACGCAGCAAGTCCGCCACCCTCGCCACATTGGCGGCAGTACGATCATCAATCTGCATTGCGAATCGCTGCTCGATCGTACCCAGTACGTCGATTTTTCCAATGCTGTCGATTCCCAAGTCCAAGAGCAGGTGCATATCCGCGCGAATCGCGTCGGTTTCTCGATTGGATTGCCGTGAAAGGATCGTGCGGATGGCGCTGAACGCTTCATCGGAAATGGCAAGTTCCGCAGCCATCGCGTCCTCACCCAGTTTGGCATGGGATGGTGGTGATTCGCCGGAACCCGTGCGCTCGCACAGGATGGTCTCACGAATGGCACCGCGTTTGGCTTTCATCGTCGTTGTCTTGGGCAACTCGCGATCCCAGAAATGAATCGTTGCAATGCGCTGGTAGGTCGGAAGGGATTGGCCGATCTCCGCCGCCGCCTCATGCACCTCGCGTTCAATGCTGGACCGATCGAGGTTCGGAGCGCTCTTCTCATCGAGAACCACAACCGCATGAACGGTGTCGCCCACGCCGTCATCACCGGGAACACCAAAGACGCACAGTTCTTTGATATGAGGCAACTCCTGGTATCGCGCCTCCACTTCATCCGGATAAACGTTCTTTCCGGCTCCGGTGACTATCAAATCTTTGGATCGACCGGTGATATGAATGTGGCCATCCCCATCACAAAAACCCAGGTCCCCGGTGCGAAACCACCCGTCCTTGATGACTTCGCGCGTGGCGAGGTCGTTATCCAGATAGCCGGACATGACGCTGGGACCTTTCACCCAGATTTCGCCGACACCCTCGAGGTTTTTGTTGCGGATTTCCAATTCAACGTTGGGTAAAGGTGGGCCAACCGTCCCCGGCTTGGCGTCGTCTTGGCGGTGAACTGAAAGTACGGGCGACGTTTCAGTTAGCCCGTATCCCTCGTAAACCGAAAACCCCATCCGGGTAAAGCAACGGAACAATTCGGGGTCAAGACTTGACCCACCGGACACGAGCATTCTCAGCCGGCCACCAAAGCTTTTATGAACGCTGCGAAACAACGTGCGAGCAAGCGTTCCACCGGACCAATCTGACAACTTGCCCATCAACCCAAAGCCCACGCGTGCAATTGCTCCCGAGGAGGAAACACCCGATTCAATCGAATCGTTAAAGAGCTTGACAAGTCGTGGGACCACAAGCATCACCGTTGTACCGGTTGCTTTCATCGCGGCCGTAATTTCCGATCCCTTCAACTGATCAATATAGGTAATCGTTGCGCCGCAAAGAATCGGAACGAGCAGCCCGCCGGTGAACTCAAACGCATGGTACATCGGCAAAACCGACAAAAACTCGTCGCTGGAATCGATCCGGTGTAATTCCAAAAGCGCTCGAGCGTTGGCCAGCAGGTTCGCATGGGTCAACGGAACTGCTTTGGGGGCGATCGTTGTGCCCGAAGTAAACAGGATCGATGCCGTCGCGTCGTCGCCAACATCGACCGGTGGTGCTTCGATGTCGCGAGAGACCGCCGGCGGAGGAACGAACGGCCCCGCCATCAAAACGACTTCGGCATCATCACCCCGGCGCGATTTCTCGATCGCTTCAAGGGTCGTCTTGCCCGCACACATCAACTTCGCTCTGGCGAACCGCGCCCCGGACCAAGCGTCACTTGCGGGGAGCTGCGGGTCGAGCGGGACGGCCGTGACTCCTCCGCGCATCAACGCAAGGTACGTAAGCGCCCACTCCGGACCGTTCTCGCCGCAGATGGCCACGCGATCGCCCGGCCCGATGCCTTGTTCGGATAGTCGCTGCAAAACGGTGCCCGTTGCACGAAAGGCTTCTTCGTATGTGTAGCGAAGCCAACGATTGTTGCGGCGAATCTGAAAGGCGGGCTTGGTCGCGTAGCGCTTTGCCGTTGCAGAAAATGCCGCGAAAATGTTCGCTGCGTCCGCAGATTCAATCCGCGTGCCTCGGGGATCATCTCGCAATTCCGCAACGCCCAGAATCCGTGGACCGGGCTCTCCCGAGGTGCCCAGTACAAACCGCCGAAGACCGGGAATATGCCGATTGACCAGGTAATCGTGCCAGTCAATCGCCTCCGGATCGAACGGAAACAATGAGCGATCGTCCGGATGCAAGCAGGCCGCTACTTCCCGGAGATTGTCGTCCGTAAAGCGGCAACTAAGATGCGTGTAGGGCGAATAAATCTTCGCAAAGTAAACCAGTTGATCAATTTGCCTCGCCATCGCAGACAGCTTGCGGTAGCGTCGACCCTTCATCCCCAACCGACTCATCCAACGTTGAACGCATGCGATCAAGGCTCGCTTGCGGTTCCATTTTTTCAAAAACGGCCCCAGTCGAGCCACGCCCAGCTTTCCAGGGCGGATCGCTCTGCCGTTGTCGTCCATCATGGGATGATTGCGAAATGCGTCTTCCATCCCGCGAACGACACCCGGAATCAACAACGGGTTTCGGTCGCTCGACGCGCTCTGGTAAACGCATACATCTCCGCGCCTTCCTTCCCCGATCGGAAGCGCCGCAATCATCGCATTGGCCACGAAATCGGCCGGAATCAGGTCCAGGGGCATGTTGGAATCGGCGGGAAACTCTTTGAGCTTCCCGCGACCGTACGCAACGATAATCGGGTCGGCCATGCGCAACCCGTCGATCCATCCCGGCAGCGGCTCGTCGTAACTTCCCTCGATGATCGCCGGGCGAAACACGACCAGCGGAACCTCGCCACGATCGCGCAAAAGAAGCTGCTCACCAATCCATTTTGTAAACGTGTACGTGTCGTTCCATCCGTATCGACGCGACCATTTCATGCCCGCGTCAATCAACGCCTTGCGGCACGCCTCCGTTGTTGTTCCGAGACGATCGCAGGTCTCACGCGTCTCCTTCTGAAGCGTCGCGAGAATACCATCAAGGTCGAATCCGCCGGTCGCCTTATCGCGAGGAAGCGATTCACGCGCAATTTCCGGAGCCGTGAAGTCCTCCACCACCGTTTCGCTGCGAACTCCACAGACGTAGCAGGTCGAGACATGAAGAAACGGTATGTTCCCCGCGTCGTGCGCGAATTGCAAAAGCCGCGACGGACCGAACGTGTTGAGTGCGATGGCTTCATCAAGACGTTCGTCAAAAGTAACCGTGGCTGCGCTGTTGACCACCAGCGTCACCTTGTCGGCGAGCGCGGCATATTCCTCGGGCGAAAACCCTAACCGGTCCTTGGTTAAGTCTCCGCAAACCGCGTGGACTTTTTTGTCACAAAGGGCGTCGAACCCGGCACCGTGCGCGGCACGAAGTCGGTCGAATGCGTGGGATCGGAGCACCTCCTTTTCGACACGCTGACGGGCTGTCGCTCCACCCGGTCGCACGCGAACCAGCAAATACAACCCAGCGACTGTATCGACGCTGCGCAGAAGCTTTTCGACAAAGGCTTTCGCCAGAAAACCCGTTGATCCCGTAATCAGAACGTGTTGGCCCGCGAGTCGGTCTCGCAGGCGCGAGGGGGCGTTGGACGAATGTTGGGACATTTAGGAGACCCCCGCCCCGGCAAGTTTCGCCGATTCACGCTTCGATTCCAAGGCGGACGCACCAAGTTCAGCCTCGATCGTGGCGACCACACGGTCGTGAAGTTGGGTGGAAGTCATCGCCCTGGCTTGACTTGCAGGAATCGGTTCTCCAATGACCACACGAATCGCACCCGGTTGAACCTCGTACGGACGGTCCCTGTGATACACGTCGACTGCTCCACAGATGGTCACGGGAACGATGTCCATCCCGGATCGCTGTCCAACTTTCATCGTCCCCCTCCGGAAGGGAAGCAGTTTCCCGTCGCGCGTGCGCGTTCCTTCAGGAAATACTGCGAAGGAAACCGGATTCACCTTCAGACGCTCGAGCATCGCCTCCAACGATCGCAACGTTACCCTGGCATGTTTCCGATTGATCGGCGCGAAGCGATATCGTGACAGCACCCATCCAAAAATCGGAATCCGAAAAAGAGATTGCTTGGCCATAAAGCGTACGTCGCCGCGCAACGCCGTGAACAGGATCGGTATGTCAAGCGCGCTCTGGTGGTTGGACATGAAAAAACGGGGAACTCCGTCGGCAACTCGCTCACGACCGTCAATCGTGAGGCGAACGCCCGCCATAACGAGAATCACGCGGGACCAAATCCTTGCACCCCAGGCAAACACAGAGCGCGATGGATAGAGCAGACCAATCACGAACAACGCCGTGCCAATGACAGCGACGTCGAGAATCACTGTGATAATGCACGCGATCGCTCGCAACGTTCCTCGCCGAATCAAATGCCCAGAACGGACCCGCGACTACCACCAAGCGGCAGCCCGTGCGGGAAACGTCCCGCTTGGTCCAAAGACGCCAGAGACCCCATTGCGCCACATTTCAGTGGCGCTTCGGGGTAGGTTGCACTCCGCATTTGCCAGCGACGCGACACTCATTGGTCCCTCGGCACAAAAGATCGCTCCGTGTGGCACGGATTCGCAGCCCGCGCCGAAACGCCCAGCTCATGCGGGGCGATACACCTTACCGATGCTCCGCTCAAGCTGAACCGGCGCTGCTTCCCAGGGGGCGCGCAGAGCAACCGCTTTTCTTGCTTCACCACGCGCTGGGATGGTCGCATCGGCCGCGCAAAATGTCAAGAATTGAACCTGCCGATAGGATCGGCGGCCTTGCGCCGTGAACGGTCCGTCGAAAAGTCTCGCCGACGCATCTGGTATGCTCTGAAAACATCGCGAAGGACGAGAGAAAGGAGGAATGGCCAGGGCGAGAAATCGCCACGAAAACCTCGCTAATCCAGCGCCGCAATGTCTACTTTGGTTACGCGGACGACTTCCTCGATTGTTGTGAGACCTTTTCGCACCTTGGCCCAGCCGTCTTCTCGCATCGACTTGAGTCCTTGTTTCCTGGCGACGGTAAGCATCTCCGTGGCGGAGTCGCGCCGAACGATCATGTCACGCAGTTTGTCACTAATCAAAAGAAGTTCAAAAATCCCCAGTCGTCCTCGATACCCGCTGTTGCGGCACTCGCGACACCCCGCGCCGCGCGTCAGCTTTTGCCCCTTTTCAAGCACGAGGTCGGAGGGGACATCGTTGACGTTGGGGGTGTACTCCTCCATGCAGTGTTTGCAAACCTTGCGAACCAGTCGTTGTGCCAGGACGCCGCTAATCGAACTGGAAACAAGGAAAGGCTCGACCCCCATATCAAGAAGACGGGTCGTGGCCGTCACCGCGTCGTTGGTATGCAGGGTGCTGAACACGAGGTGGCCGGTCAGCGATGCGTTGATGGCCACCTCCGCGGTTTCCAGGTCTCGAATCTCGCCAACAAGAATGACGTCCGGGTCATGCCTTAGAAATGAACGAAGACCGGAGGCGAAAGTCAAACCGATGTTCGGTTTGACGCCCACCTGCTGAATGCCGTCGAGGTAATACTCGATGGGGTCTTCGATCGTGAGAATCTTGACTTCATCATTTTTGATTGAGTTCAATGCGGAGTACAGGGTCGTCGTCTTTCCCGATCCGGTCGGTCCGGTTACAAGAATAATGCCGTAAGGTTGGGAAATGAGTTTCTCAACTCCCTCCAGTGCCTCATCCATCAATCCCAACTGATCGAGCGAGATGAGCACCGACTGCTTATCGAGAATTCGCATCACCACCGCGCCCCCAAAAGCGGTTGGGATAATGCTGACGCGGAGATCGATATCACGGTTCTGCGCGCGAATCTTGAAACCCCCGTCCTGCGGAAGACGTCTCTCGGCGATGTTGAGGTTCGAGAGAATCTTGATTCGACTAACAATGGCCGCGTGAAACCGCCGAATCTCGGGGGGAACGTTGGTCGTGTGCAGGACTCCGTCGATGCGATAACGAATCTTCAGATCGTTTTCGTAGGGTTCGATGTGTACGTCGCTGGCCCGGTCGCGGATAGCTTCAAGGAGTATCTCATTGACGAGTTTGACAACCGTCGCTTCCTGTGCCTGCTCGATGAGGTCCGCGTTGTCCTGATTGAATTCGCTGACAACCGTTACGTCTTCGGAATCGCCGATCATCGCTTCGACGGTGTGTCCCCCGACGCCGAAATGTTGCTTGATGACGCGCGATATCTCCTCGCCGGTTGCGAGGACCGTCTCAATCTTTGCGCCCATGAGCATACGAAGTTCGTCGAAGGCATAAAGATTGAACGGGTTGTTCGTAGCTACGCGAATCGTGCCGTTGTGCCGGTCGATGGGAATGACACGGTCACGGTGGACCAACTTTGACGGGGTCTGCCTGAGAAGTTCGTCGTCGATCTCGATTTTCGAAAGATCCACCAGCGGAACAGACAGTTGCTCGCTGTAAACTTCCAGGTAGTGGCGTTCATCGATGTACCCCAAACGTACGAGGCAGTGTTCGATCCGTTCCGACGCTTTGCGCGCAGTCTTGGCTTCTTTGAGCTGCGCGCTCGTGATGATCTTGCGCTGTTGAAGTACATCGCCTACCGTCACGTAAACCTCATTCCGACGCGCCAGACGGCGCAAAAAACTTCGGGCAAGGGTGCTTCACCGTCTGCCCAGCATTGGCAAAGCGTTGCGAAAGTCCGACAAGCCTGTCCCACTCCGACGCAGGCCGATGCTTCTGCTTCCCACGCGCGAACGACGCCGTTGCGCCCGCCTTATCCAAAATCCGGGCGATGGGGGGCGGCCCCCTACATAGAGGTTATACACGCCAATCCTGACCGCGGATTCACCGTCAGGAGAATGAACGTAACCTTTGCGTCGTACAATGGTTACATATCATTGCCGTCCAACGCCCCTGGGTCCGGTTTCCAAGCGACCCCCAGTTGTCATCGACCCAACCACGCTCTATCGTGCAGCGACCTTATACGGCACGCCGATGAATGCGTGACCCGATAGATTATCGGTTCCTAAAAGGGAGATTTCTCGCGGTGGCACAAACCCGGGCAACAATCGAAGCGAGGCTGGAGGTGGCGAGAGCGGAGCTTTCCACGCGTCGCCAATTGCATGTCCTCAACTGGTGGGAGGTGTTGGAGTCCGACCTTCGCCTGCAACTGCTTGACGACATTGAGTCCATACCGTGGGAGATTCTTGATCCGCTGATTCCCACGCACGTCCTTGCAACGCCTCAGGTAGATCCGCTATCCGACCTGAAGCCTGCGGAGGTCTCCCCCCTTGATCCGGGATCGAGGCATGTTGCACGTTACGCAATGGCGCGCCGGCGGGGGGAAGAGCTTTTACGAACGGGGAAAGTCGCTGCGTTTACCGTCGCCGGCGGGCAGGGCACACGACTGGGGCACCACGGACCGAAAGGGACCGTCGTTGTAACGCCCGTTGGAGAACGCACGCTGTTTCACCTCTTTGCGGAAACCGTCCTGGCTGCCTCGGATCGTTTCCAACGTGATATTCCGTGGTACATCATGACCAGTGAAGCGAATCACGCCGAGACGAGTGCGTACTTTCGCGACAACCAGTGGTTTGGTTTGCCCCCCGGCAACGTTATGCTCTTTTCACAGGGAATGCTTCCCGCTTTTGATTTCGATGGAAAGCTCTTGCTCGAACAAAAGCATCGCCTCGCCCGCGCGCCGGATGGTCACGGCGGGGCTCTCAAGGCTCTCGTGATCAACGGTGCCATCGCTGACATGAGGTCGCGGGGCGTCCAGATCATCTCGTATTTCCAGGTGGATAATCCGCTGGTCAAACCGTTTGACCCCTTGTTCATAGGCTTGCACGCGTGTGAAAGCGCCGAGATGTCCGTGAAAGTGGCTCGCAAGGCGGATGATCTTGAAAAAGTCGGCAATGTCTGCGTAAAGGACGGGAAAACGTGCGTTGTCGAGTACTCACAGTTTCCAGAACCGCTTGCGCACGCGAGAAACGAAGACGGGTCGCGGCGCTTTGACTCCGGAAACTTGGCCATTCATCTTCTCGACGTAAAGTTTGTGGATAGGATTGTTGGAGACGGTTTCCAACTGCCGTTTCGCAGGGCGGAAAAACGTGTTTCGTACATCGATTCCCGTGGCAAGCGTGTCGCCCCACCCGCCCCCAACGCCGTCAAGCTCGAAACCTTTGTTTTCGATGCGTTGCCCCTTGCGGAAAAGACGGTCGTTCTCGAAGTGGATCGGGCCGAGGAGTTTTCCCCGGTCAAAAATGCCTCGGGCGTGGATTCGCTGGAGACTGCACAGCGCGACCAGGTGCGTCGTGCGTTCCGGTGGCTCACCAGAGCAGGGGTTAAGATTCCGCAATCACCCACAGGGGAACCGAATCTGACGGTTGTGATTTCGCCTCGGTTCGCGCTCGACGCGTTGGATGTTCGTGAGAAACGGGCAAGGATTCCCGATCTGCGACCGGGCGCAAACGTATGGATCGAGTAGCCCTGGGGTCGCGACGATGCCTTTCCGGGTTGCATTCTGATCCAGGCAGCATCCGGCAGGGGATGGCGAATTGCGATGTCGGGGTCGTCGCGTCTGGTTGGAACCGGTGTCCGGTTGGGGGTCATGGTTTTGCAGACCGTTCCAGGTCCCCATGCCCGGCACCGCCCGCCGGCGTGTTGGCCGCCGGTCAGAGTGGATTCTTGACCGGGCGAGGTCGATGGATATGCTGTCCTGACTTGGTGCGGCGCGAACCTTTGCAGTTGCGGATTGGGTTCTCCCCCGATATGAGCCGCAACCGTGACGGGCTGCCGGAGTACCGTCGCCGGAGCGCCCACAAAAAGGTTCTCTTCGCTCTGAAGGGACGGAAGG
>Ga0114931_10003393_pt1 | contig 20192 bp, 21 predicted proteins | sample 2SBtaG_FD_89579 | JGI IMG/M metagenome (GOLD analysis project Ga0114931, IMG submission 89579) | Deep subsurface microbial communities from Kolumbo volcano to uncover new lineages of life (NeLLi) - 2SBTROV14_V59a metaG | ecosystem: Environmental > Aquatic > Marine > Volcanic | place: Kolumbo...
CCCTTGTTGCATCAATGATTCACAGATACGCTGTAAATTACTCAGGCCCATGTAAATCGCCAGGGTGGTATCTGCCTGAATATCATTCACATCCAGTTGCAGCTCTTCATCATTACGAAAATGGCCAGTCATCAGTTTCACATTGCGACTCAAGCCACGATGGGTCAGCGGGACGCCGGCATAAGCGGCACAGGCTGCCGCCGCGGTAACACCCGGCACGATTTCGAATTCGATGCCGTGCTGGCGTAAATACAGGGCTTCTTCACTGCCGCGGCCGAAGATAAACGGATCGCCGCCTTTGAGGCGTACGATACGTGTATAGTCACGAGAGATATTGACCAGTAACTGATTAATTTCCTGTTGTGGCAGACTATGATTGCCACTGGCTTTTCCTACAAACACGCGGGAAACCTCAGAGGGAATCATATCCAGAATTTCCTGACTAATGAGACGGTCGTACACCACCACGTCAGCCTGTTGAATCAAGCGCAATGCTTTCAGGGTTAGCAGCTCCGCATCTCCGGGGCCTGCACCTACCAGATACACTGTGGTCTGTTGCTTCATGGCATTGCTCCTGATATTTTGTTATTCGGGTGTGGGCTTTCACCCACACCCATTTATTGATAACAGTCAGTTCAATAACACGGCATGCTTAGTAAATGTCATGCATGGTGTTATACACGTTGAACTTACCGGTCGGAGTAACAAGACGCTTGTCCTTAATGACTTTTTCAAGCTTGAGGGTTTTGTCGTTTACTACCACAATCGCGGATTCCTGTGATTTACCGTTCCATACCGAGAACCACACTTCGTTACCCGCCTTGTTGTATTCCGGCTGTACCACACGTTTCGGACCTTCACCCAGCTTGGCCCAATCAGCGATCGGCAAGACCTTGTAACCCTTGTCCAGATTTCGAATGTCGTACACTGCCACTGACTGGCTCACAGCCGGATCAGGATTCAGTGCGGTATCCACATACAGATGATGGGACTTGGGATGAGTCTTGATAAACAGCGATCCTCCACCCTGGCCTTCCAGGCTACGTACCACTTTCCAGGCATTCTTTCCGTGTTGCTTCGGATCAGTGCCGATTAGAGCAATGGTGTTATCACCAAGATGACTGGTGGCCCATACCGGTCCGTACTTGGGATCGACAAAGTTGGCGCCACGACCCGGATGAGGGATCTTACCGACTTCAACCAGTGCTGCCAGTTTGTCTTTCTTGGAGTCCACTACCGCGATTTTGTTGGACTTGTTGGCGGCAGTCATGAAATAACGCTGGGTGGAATCCCAACCGCCGTCATGCAGGAAACGTGCTGCATCGATGGAAGTGATTTTGAGATTATCCAGATCGGAATAACCCACCATCAGCACCTTACCGGTTTCCTTGACGTTAACGATAAACTCGGGATGCTCGTGTGAAGCCACGATCGCAGCAACGCGCGGTTCGGGATGATACTCCTGGGTATCCACTGTCATACCGCGAGTCGCAACAATTTTCAGCGGTTCCAGGGTATCCCCGTTCATGATAACAAACTGCGGCGGCCAGTAAGTACCGGCAATCGCATACTTGTCTTCCATACCCTTGTACTTGGAGGTTTCCACCGAACGCGCTTCCATACCGACCTTGATCGTGGCAACAGTTTTCGGCTTTTTCATCCACAGGTCGATGAGATTGATTTTGGCATCACGACCAATCACAAACAGATAACGTCCTGAAGCTGACATACGGGAAATATGCACGGCATAGCCAGTATCAATGGTGGTAATAATTTTTTTTGTTTTTCCGTCGATCAATGCAATCTTACCGGCATCACGCAAGGTCACAGAAAACAGATTGGGCAGGTCCAGATTATTCATCTGTTTTTTCGGGCGCTTGTTAGGCGGCACCAGCAATTGCCAGCTGGCTTTCATGTCTTTCATGCCGTATTCCGGTGGCATGGGTGGTTCATGCTGCAGATATCGCGCCATTACATCAATCTGACGATCATCCAGCTGTCCGGAGGTGCCCCAGTTAGGCATGCCTGCAGGCGATCCGTAATTTATAAAAGTTTTCAGGTATTCAGTACCACGTTCACGGGTAATCTTGGTGGTTAATGGTTTACCGGTAGCGCCTTTGCGGAGTACGCCATGACAACCGGCACAACGTTCGAAAAAGATTTCCTTGGCTTCTTTAAACTCAGCCTTAGTCATAGCCGGGCCTTCATCGGTAACCATATCCTTGGTGATATCCGGATTCGTACCAATGGGTGCGCCTTCATAGCCAATATCTTCCTGTGGTGCCCCTGGGTGCCCACTTTTCGTGGCGGCCACATTACCGCTCATGGCCATTAATAGTGACGACAACACAAATATGCTGCCAACAGTCCTGATTTTCATAGTGAGGTGCTCCTCTTGAGATAAATAATGGTTTTGTCGCGGTAACTGCAGTCTAGTGACATGAACGCCAGCCTCCTTGATTTAAGTCAACAGGCTAATCACAGCAAGCTAAATGCGGTATTTGGTATGCTTTTTTGATGCTAATCAAAGTTAGGGAAACACTGATTAATTCAGCGTTTCCGCAGCACAAGGCTGTGCTGCCATATTCAATGGCTGTTACGCCATTGAATATGAAGAAAAAGGTAAAATCGCATTTTACCTTTTTCGGACTCTGATCATTCACGGATGAATGAATCAGAGCTTCCTTAGGAAGGGAACTCATTCTTCTGACTGGCTTGCTGGTGTTTTTTACGCCGCTGGATTAATGGCATGCATTTATTTTCATCCCAGTACGTCACCTGGCAGTCAAGACAATAATGGCACTCGGTATCAATGATTTCACCGGTAGGACGAATGGCGCGCACTTCACATTCCCTGGCGCAGGTCTGACACGGACGCCCGCATTCCTTGCGGCGCCTGAGCCAGTCAAAAATACGGAACCGGCCGGGAAACGTTAAGGCTGCACCCAGGGGACATAAATAGCGACAATAGGCTTTACGCATGAACAATCCCGTCACTAATACAACGATACTGAACACAACATACGGCCAGGCACGTATAAAATGCAGTCCGAACACCGTTTTAAAAGGCTCTACTTCGGCATAGGTTTCAGCGGTCGCCAACGACTGCAAGGACAGAGCAAACAACCCAAGCAGAATTAGATATTTAAGCGCCCACAGGCGCTCGTGAATAATTTCCGGCGGCTCGAATTCCGGCAGATTAAATTTTTGCCCCAGACGAAAAAGTAATTCCTGCAAGGCACCAAAGGGACACAGCCAGCCACAGTAAACACCTCGGCCCCACAACAAAACCGATACCGCAACAAAGCCCCAGAGTAAAAACACGATGGGATCCAGCAGGAAGTTTTCCCAGGTAAACCCGTGTAATAACGAATGAATAAACGTGAGCACATTCACGATAGACAGCTGCCCCAGTGCGATCACGCCAACAAAAATAACTGTAAATACCAGGTAGCCAGTGCGCACCTGCAACAACAGGCGCGGGTGCTTTGCCAGCCAGTCCTGGATTAGCAAAATAATAAACAGGGTGATCAAGGCAATAACGAGAATCACCGTATTGAGCCGTTCATTCTCCCAGATAATCTGCCACAGCGGTTGCTGTTGTTCCGCCATCAGGCTTGTCGCTGCCGCCTCCTTACTGATCAGGTCCCTGCTCGCCGCTACCATCCTGGCAGACTTATTAACGCTGCGGTTGATCACCATAGTGGTGATGGTTGCGCCACTGATACCATCCAGAATCACACGGCCCGGTTTTGCGATACCACCGAGACGAATATCCGCTGATGCCGGTATACCTTTGTACTGGCCAGTAAATTTTTCCAGGTCCTGATTGGAAAGACCGACGACCAGGATGGGTTCTTCGTGATGCACCACGTACACACCAACAATATTGCCCTTCAGGTCCAGTCCCACCAGGGAGTTCACCGGCTTACCGGAATAGGCAGGAATGGGGCTGACATCACTGGTATAAAACACATACCCCAGGGTATGTACGCCCTGACGTACCGTTGCCGATGGCGGCTTGCCTTCGAACTTGCCAACGCTGTCCGCGGTTGGGAACATCCGGTTAACCCGGTCCATCAGCCCATAAGCATCCTTTGCCTGCACCGGTTGTGCAAGCAATAGCATCAGTATTAAAAAAGAATATTTCAATGGTTCAGCATCCTGGTGCAATTGCGTCAGCTTGTGGCAAACCGGCACGGCATGCCTTGACACATATCAATTGCGATTCGCTGCTATTGCCGACGTCAGTCCCAAAAAAGCCGGTTACCCGAATTCACCTGGCGTCGAGCCAGTTTTAACGCATCCGGCTAACGACCGGGAACGGGTTTAATGAAGTCAGTCCTTGTTGCCAATGATGATACGAATAATAATTTTCAGGTCGAGTACAACAACCGGCTAGTGAATTGGCTGATGCATGGGAAGCAATAAGGAGATTCTGTGTTTCAGAATTTCCTTATTGCTTATATGGGATGCTATGTCTCCCGAAGATTAACCCGGACATCAATGGGTTAGCGGGAGATAATGAAGAGAATGATTACAGGTTGCTATCAAGAAATGCTGTGAGCTGTGACTTGGAAAGCGCACCCACTTTGGTGGCTTCGACTTCTCCGTTTTTGAACAACATAAGTGTGGGAATACCGCGAATGCCATACTTGGGTGGCGTTGATGGGTTTTCATCGATATTGAGTTTGGCAATCTTCACCTTGCCATCATAGTCACCGGCAATTTCTTCCAGTATCGGCGCAATCATTTTGCAGGGGCCGCACCAGTCGGCCCAGTAGTCTACCAGTACCGGTGTATCGGAATTCAGTACATCCGCTTCGAAACTGTCATCGGTAATATATTGGATATCGCTCACCTTGTTTTTGCCTCCAGAAATGTAAACAGTCGATGTCTTACTGCCCCAGGTAACGGGCGTTGAATATCGGTGTTAAGTTGATTAGTGAGAATCTTGGGAATGGCTTTTGCCTGATTGTTTTAAATTTATTGTGTGCCAGTTTATACAGTTTGCAGGGTCACTGTAAAGATGCCTGATACCCCTGTTTCAGGTAATGTTAGCGGCCAATAGTTCCTTCATAAAGCGAGTTAATGCAAAATTTCATGCCTCATCTACCCCAGTTCCTGATGCTGGGGGCACTGGCCGGTTTTCTGGCCGGCCTACTGGGAATCGGTGGCGGCCTGATACTGGTACCCGCCCTGGCGTTGATGCTGTCCGGTAGCGACCTGGCGGGGAATTCGGTGATGCACCTGGCTCTGGGAACGTCACTGGCCAGTATCGTATTCACTTCCCTGTCGTCCATTGTCAGCCACCAGAGGCACCGGGCTATTCTCTGGACCGTGGTAAAGGCCCTTGCGCCCGGTATCCTGCTGGGGGCGTGGCTGGGAGGCTGGCTGGCGAGCCTGGCCAGCAGCACCACCCTGAAACCGGTGTTTGGGGTGTTTGAGCTGGGGGTGGCGGTATACATGCTCTTAGGACATCCAGTAACTGCCTTACAATCCCTGCCACCGAAGCCACTGCAACATGGCCTTGCAGGCATTGTGATTGGGACGATTTCGGCGATTGTGGGCATTGGCGGCGGCACCCTCACAACCCCCTACCTGAGCATCAACGGCGTAGCCCTGCGTAATGCCATTGCCAGTTCCGCCGCTTGCGGCCTGCCCATTGCACTGGCGGGCAGCCTGTCATACATCTGGTATGGCTGGCACAAACCGGATCTACCGGCACTAAGCCTGGGTTATGTGTATCTGCCGGCACTGGCAAGTATTATTCTCACCAGCATGCTGATGGCGCCCCTGGGAGCCAGGCTCACGCATCGTTTACCGGTGACTCGACTGAAAAAAGCGTTTGCACTACTACTGGTCGTAGTGGCCCTGAAGCTGATGTTGTCCTGAGACGTTTAGCGGATTTTGATGTCTTTCAGGCTTCGAGTCGGCGCTGTCGGCAGCTTCGAGGTGGTGGGCTTTTTCAGGCTGGACTGATAGCGGGTGGGATACAGGATTTCCGTCAACTTGGCAGTGGCGTTGATAAACAGCTCATGGGGAAACTTGCGGCAGTGGTCTTCCATCCAGAGCTGGGCATCGGTAAAGTCCGACTCCCCCAGAATATCGTAGGTACTGGGCATAATCAGGTTAAATGCCGACAAATAACCGATCAACCAGTGGGTAAATAAATCTTCATCCAGACCACCTTTATTCCTGGCCTTGAGGTAGACACTACAGGGCTCGGCTCCGGCTCCGTAGACCGCATATCCGCCTTCGAAATCCCTGGCAGCGGCGCTGCGCCCCAGTTGCAACACCAATAATATGCCGAGCAGTTTCAAACCTGTTTTCATGCCTACATCTCATTTGTTGAGCGAATAACCTGAACTATAGCCGAATCCGGCAGAATCGTTGCATTTCAACCAGACTAAGATTATTGTCTGATTATTACTCCCAGAAATTAAGCCCCGGAACCGTAACCATGCCTGTCGAGCAGAAACCCCAGCTGAAGGTATCCGTCATCAGCGATTATATCTGTCCCTTCTGTTTCATCGGCAGTCGTCGACTGGAAAGCCTGCGCCAGGATTACGACCTGAAAATTAACTGGTGCTTCGTTGAAATTCACCCGGAAACCCCGGCTCAGGGCATGGATGTCAAAATGTTCGATTACAGTCAGGAACACTGGGACACCCTGATGAAAAACCTGAAAACCCTGGCCGATGAAGAAAACATCGCCTTTTCGGAACACACGACCACCACCAATTCCCGTCAGGCCCTGCTACTGGCTGAAGCCAGTAAACAACTGGGAGCGGAGCTTTTTTATCCCCTGCACCATCGCCTGTTCGAGGCCTTTTTTGTCGACGGGAAAAATATTGGTGACGAACAGGTGCTGAGAGAGCTGGCAGCTGAATGCCAGATTCCGGAGCCAATCCTGGAGCAGGCATGGAGCGACCCAAACACCCATGGACCCGCCGATACCGTGCCTCAGGCACTGCTCCCCTACCTGCAGTATGTCGGCGCCATCAACGCCACCGGCGTGCCCACCTATATCATCGGCAAGCAGATGCTCAGTGGCGCCGTTAGTCGGCAAAGATTACAGGAAGCGGCAAATCTGGCACTTGCGCCATAAAAATGGTCACAAGATCATCTAGAATCAATAAAAAACCAGTGAGCCATTCTGACGTGAAATTTCGTGAAAGCCCGCTATGGGATTATGTAACTCAGCTGTACAGCCTGCCGGAAGTGGAAAAAACCTGCCTGGCCCTGCAACAACAGCAGGGCGCAGACGTCAATGTCCTGTTACTGGCCTGCTGGCTGGGCAATAAACAGATGCGCATCACACCAGAACTACTGCAACAGATCCAGAGCGTTAGCCAGCCGTGGCAGGAAAACATCCTCCAGCCCATGCGCAAGGCCAGGCTGGCCATTAAAGAACACATCCTGCTGGTACCAACTGACCAGCTGGAACAGACCCGCAGCAACATGTTAAAAATGGAATTGAATGCCGAACACATGCAGGTGCTGGCACTGGAAGATAGCATCCAGCTTGAATCATTGGTTGTGGATAGCAAAGCCGGTGTAGAAGATATCACCAGCAGTAATTTATGGTTATACCTGGATCAACTAAACAGCACCAATGAAGAATTACGCCCGCAACTGGGCAGTTTGCTGACAGCGGTTTTCGGCACCGAGGAAGTGGCCCAACTGGCGTTTATGACTGCGACCTGAGGTGGGGATTAGAAGAAAACGCAAAGAAACGCGAATGAACGCAACACATTGTATGGCGTGTTAGCGAGCCCCCCGTTTCGCTGTAAAGACATAACTTTGGCGAGGCTAAGGCTGCAGAAGCAACTACTGCAAAAAATAATATTTAAGGAAACTCTGAATTAATCAGAGCTTCCTTAAATTTCGCGTTTATTTGCGTTTTCTTTTTAACCTGCCCTACTCCAGCCCCAGCAGCTGCTGCTTGAAACTTTCGCCCGGCGGTTCGTCTCCCAGCCAGACTTTTAACAGGGCCTGATAAAAATCCGCACCCGGTATCACGCCTTTCTCCACACCCCTGATGCTCACCACGGTACCTTTGGCGGGAATAAAATCCATCGTCACCACATCGTTTTCATGCAGGGTTTCGAAGAGATTATTGAACTGATCGATGCGAGGCTTGAGTTGTTTGAAATCCGCTTCCGAAAGATTATTTTCAAAACCTTCATTCCAGCCATTGACCATTTTTTACCGGCTAACTTCGCTGTAGATGAAATGCATCAACATGCGTTTGGGGCCGGCTGCCTGGATCAGCTCATCAGCCTGGGTGGCGGTTTTTGGCACATACAGGGCACCGAGATAGATCTTGAAAAAAAACTTGTAGCGGATCCCGGCGCCGTTCAATACCAGTGGGGTATCAGCAAGCTGGATGGAATCGGGGATGGTAATATCCGCCAGTTCCCGCGCCTGCAGGGCCGGGCTGCCGAATAGCAACACCAGTAAGAGAATTTTTTTCATTGCCTGTCCTTTTAGTAGAAGAGTACCAACGACCAGACCATCACCACATTCAGCAGGGATAATAACACCGCCGCCGAACCCATGTCCTTGGCACGACCACTGAGTTTGTGACGTTCAAAACTGATGCGATCCACCACTGCCTCAATGGCGGAATTCAGGATTTCGACAATCAGTACCAGCAACACACTGCCGCCCATCAGGGCGATATCGATACCGGACTGTCCCAGATAAAACGCCAGGGGTAACAGAATCATGGCAAGAATGGATTCCTGCCGGAAGGCTTCTTCTTTGCGGAATGCGACTTTTAATCCGCGCCAGGAATAAAGCCCGGCAAGTACGACGCGTTTGATACCGGTGTTACCGCTATAGGCCATTGAGTGTTCCGTTGTTATTGCAATTTGTTTGACGCAAAGACGCTAAGACGCAAAGTATTTTTATTGATACATCCAGATATGGAGTATTAGCGACTCGCTCGGATTGGCCGCTATTCTACCGTTTATTTTGTGCATCCGGAAACCAAAACGCAGGATAAACCACAAAAGCATCGAATCAATACCTTCATGGATACAACTTTGCGCCTTCGCGTCTTTGCGTCAAATCAGTAGCGGTTCAATCACCACCCTGATAATTAACCCAGGACACATCCAGTGTTTTGGCGGCGCGCACTTCATCCAGGCGTTTCACCGGCATGGTGTGGGGTGCCGTGGTAACCAGTTCCGGATTGGTTTCGGCTTCCTGCTGGATATGGATCATAGCATCGACGAAACCGTCCAGGGCGTCCCGGGCTTCAGTTTCGGTGGGTTCGATCAACAGACACTCCGGTACCAGTTGCGGAAAATACGTGGTCGGTGCATGGAAGCCGAGATCCAGCAGGCGCTTGGCGAAATCCATCGCGGTCACATGCAATTCTTTGGCCTGTTGCTTCAATGTAATAATAAATTCATGGGAGGCATAGCGATCCGGAATCGCGGCGGCGAAGCCGGCCTGTTTCATTTTCGCCATCATGTAATTGGCATTCAGGGCCGAGAATTCCGCCACCCTCGGCATGCCGTCACGGCCGAGTAAACGCATGTAGATATAAGCGCGTAACAGCACCCCGGCATTACCCATGAAGGCGGACAATCGGCCAATGCTGTCGGGTTTATCCACTGCATTCACCCACTGGTATTGCTCACCGGCTTTTTTCACGATGGGCAGCGGCAAATAAGATAGCAGGCGTTCTGCCACGCCGATAGCACCGGAACCCGGGCCACCACCACCGTGAGGCGTGGAAAAAGTTTTGTGCAGGTTGGAATGGATCACATCGAAGCCCATATCGCCCGGACGAATCTTGCCCAGGATAGCATTCAGATTGGCGCCATCGTAGTACAGTAATCCACCGGCCTGGTGTACCACTTTGGCGATGGTTTCGATCTGGCGTTCAAACACCCCCAGGGTGGACGGATTCGTCAACATCAGCCCAGCCGTTTGCGGACCCACCGCCGCCATCAGGGCATCCACGTCCACGTCGCCATTATCCAGTGTCGCAATTTCCTTCACCGTATAACCGCACATGGTGGCGGAGGCGGGATTGGTACCGTGGGCGGCATTGGGCACCAGGATTTCACGCCGCTCATGATCACCACGAGAATCGTGATAGGCACGAATCATAGCAACACCGGCAAACTCACCCTGGGCGCCGGCCATGGGGGTTAATGAAAACCCCGCCATACCGGTGACCTCACACAGCATCTCCTGCAATTCATAAATACAGGCCATATAACCCTGGCTGAACTGTTCCGGCGCCAGTGGATGACGGGAAATGAAACCATCCAGCATGGCGAGGGAATTACACGCGCGTGGATTGTATTTCATGGTGCAGGAACCCAGTGGGTAGAACTGGGTGTCGATGGAAAAATTTTTCTGCGACAGGGCGGTGTAATGCCGCACTACCTGCAACTCGGACACTTCCGGCAACGGGGTTTTGGTTTTACGCAACATGCCCGCCGGGATATCGGTAACCGGCTGTGATTCGTGGGGCGCCAGGGAAGGATTGCTTCTGCCTTCTGCAGTATGTTCAAAAATCAGCATGATGATCAGTTCTGTAAAATGTTGGCAAGAGTGCGGACATAATTTTCCATTTCCGCTTCGGTGCGCATTTCGGTGGCGCATACCAGCAGGGCATTACCCAGTTCCGGGTAATCCACCGACAGGTCATAGCCGCCGAGGATATTGGCATCCGCCAGTTGCGCCAGCACTTCATTCGCCGGCGCCGAAAGTTTCAGTACCGCTTCGTGGAAGAACGGCGAACTGAAAGCGATTTCTACACCTTCGATCTGGCTGAGCTTTTGTACCAGCGCGGCGGTGTTGTGATGACTCCGGGTTGCCACCTGCTCCAGACCCTTCGGGCCCATCATGGCCATGTGAATGGTGGAAGCGGTAACCACCAGTCCCTGGTTGGTACAGATGTTAGACGTGGCCTTGGAGCGACGAATATGCTGTTCCCGTGCCTGCAGCGTAAGCACGAAACCTTCACGGCCTTCGGTGTCCAGGGTGCGGCCAACGATGCGGCCCGGCATCTGGCGAATATGGGCTTTGCGGCAACACATGAAACCGTAATAGGGCCCGCCGGATGACATAGGCGCGCCTAACGGCTGGCCTTCACCGCAGGCGATGTCCACGCCCGCAGCACCCCATTCGCCGGGTGGCTTGAGTAATGCCAGGCTGAGTGGATTCACCAGGGCAATGGAAATGGCGCCCTGGGCTGCGGCCCAGTCGGTCATGCCATCCACGTCTTCCAGGGCACCGAAGAAATTCGGGCTGGGGATAACCACGGCGGTAATGTCATCACCACTGAAGGCTTCCAGTGCGGACACTGGTGTAATACCGGTGGCAGGATTGTAATCCAGCTCAACGATATCCAGGTTCTGGTGACGCACGATACTTTCACATACCTTGCGATACAGCGGGGGCACGGTTTTAGGCATTAACACCTTGCGGCTTTTGGACTTGCGATTAGCACGCACCGCCATCAACAGCGCTTCCGCCAGTGCCGATGCACCATCGTACAGTGAAGCATTGGACACATCCATGGCGGTCAGGGCCGTCATCATGGACTGGAATTCATAGATCAGTTGCAAGGTACCCTGGGAGGCTTCCGCCTGGTAGGGGGTGTAGGCGGTATAGTATTCGCCACGGGTGGTAATCTGCCATACCGCAGCCGGCACGTAATGATCATAGGCACCGGCACCGATAAAGCATACTGGCCTGCCATCCTGTGCAGCACGTGACTGCATCACCTGGGTCAGCTCCATCTCGGTCATGGCAGCGGGTATTTTTTCCAGCTCCTTGCAACGCAGATGGGCAGGAATTTCATCAAACAGGTTTTCGATGGAATCCACCCCGATGGTGGCCAGCATGTCCTGAATTTCATTTGCGGTATGGGGTATGTAAGGCATAGTTTTTTTCTAACAATCGAAATCAGCCCGACAAATCACCGGGCTGAGGTTGAAATAACAAACAGTCGGGAAGGATTATTCATCCAGTTCCTGTTTATAGGTGGAGCTATCCATCAACTCACCCAGGTCATCCATGTTTTCCGGTTTGATGCTGAACAACCAGCCATCGTCATAGGGGGAGCTATTAATGATTTCCGGCTCTTCTTCCAGCCGATCATTGATAAGCACGACTTCACCGGTAATAGGCATGTAGACATCGGAAGCCGCTTTAACGGATTCCACCACACAGCAGGCGTCTTCCGCGGCGAAAGTGCTGCCGACTTCCGGCAGCTCGACGAATACCAGGTCACCCAGGGCTTCCTGGGCGTGGTCGGTAACACCGACGGTTACCGTACCGTCGTCTTCCTGTCGCAGCCATTCATGGGACTTGGTATATCGCAGCTCCGATGGAATTTCACTCATGATTGTTTCCCCCTAATAATAAAGATTGTTATTGAGCCCGTTCATACTATGCAGTGCATAGCGTGAACGGTGCCCTAATCGATACAGGACTGGCCGTCACGTACAAACACTGGCTTGACAATTTTCGCGGACAACAGTTTGCCACGAATTTCAACACTGCAGCTATCACCTGCATTCGCAGGTACACGTGCCAGTCCGATGGCCTGCTTCAGCGTAGGCGAGAAAGTACCACTGGTCACTTCCCCTTCTCCGACGCCTTCAACCACTACTTTGGTGTGATTGCGTAATACCCCTTTTCCGGTAAGCAAAATCCCTGCCCAACGGTATTTTACGCCAGCATTTTTTTCCGCTTCAATGGGGGCACGACCAATAAAATTGCGTTCCGCCGGTTCCCAGGCAATGGTCCAGCCAAGGCCCGCGATCAATGGCGAGATAGATTCGTCCATATCGGTGCCATACAGGTTCATGCCTGCTTCCAGGCGCAAGGTATCCCGCGCACCCAGGCCACAGGGTTTGACACCCGCCTCGATCAGGGCATCCCAGAATGATTCGGCCTGGGCCTCGGGCACCATGATCTCGAAACCGTCTTCACCGGTGTAACCGGTGCGGGCGACAAACCAGTCGCCTACGGCGGCGCCGACAAATTTTTTCAGTTCCGCCGCTTGTGCTGCCACATCAGGAGGCAATGCGGCCTGGGCTTTGTGTCGCGCATTGGGGCCCTGCACTGCGATCATGGCCACATCATCGCGCACCTGTACGGCTACGTTGAATGGCTCTGCCTGTTTGGTGATCCAGGCGATGTCTTTATCCCGAGTGCCGGCATTCACCACCATGCGGAACCAGTCGTCGGTCATGTAATACACGATCAGGTCGTCGATGACGCCACCCTGCGCATTCAACATGCAGGAATACAACGCCTTGCCAGCGGTTTTGAGTTTGGCCACATCATTGGCCAGCAGATATTGCAGGAAGGGTTTAACGGAGGAGCCGTTCAGGTCCAGCACGGTCATATGAGAAACATCGAACATGCCGGCATCCTGGCGCACCTGGTGATGTTCTTCGATCTGGGAGCCGTAATTGATAGGCATGTCCCAACCCGCGAAATCGACCATCTTGCCACCAGCCTGGCAATGTTTTTCATATAACGGGGTTTTCTGGCTCATAAGGGTTCTCCATTGTTGATCCAATGTTGCCCCTCTGTCCGGTAACCTGAGAGATAAGACGGCGAAGCCGCGTTCCCCTTCGGTGGAGCCCCGATGCATGCACGGGGAATCGCTCTCCAGAGCCAACCTGTCTAATGACGATATACCATGGTCCTTTCACCTGAGCGTTTCCGGGCGGTTGCGCCTTCGGTGCCATGCCGTAGCATGGTCTCTCCCATGGTCATTCGGGTTGAGGGCGGTACTATAAACAAGAACCGGAGGAATTGCTATGGGGTGTTATTTGCGGGCCTGGGTCAAAAGAAAACGTGAATGAACGCCAATGAACGCGAAAAAGAGAGGTGTGGTCTGGTGTAATTTTCTGAATTTTCTCAGGAAAACTCTCTATCTTAATGAACTGATTCGACTTTAATCCTGTTTGCGTTGTTCGCGTTCATTCGCGTTTTCTTTTTCAAAAAGTTCAGGCATTCACGACCCGGGCAATTTCCGGCAGGTCGCCTTCCAGTCCCATGGCCTGGCGCATAAAACGGTGTTTCAACGGCGGGATGCGGTTAACCAGGTTAAGGCCGGTATTGCGCAGGCTTTGCAGCAGCAGGTTATCGTTGCTAAACAGCTGCTTGAATCCGCTCATGCTGTACATCATCAGGGCATTCTCACCGCGGCGCCAGCGTTCGTATTTTCGCAGCGTAGCGAGGGATGCAATATCGCGTTTTTGCCGCCAGGCCTGCATCAGCACCTGGGCCAGGGCGGCGGCATCCAGTATCCCCAGGTTCACCCCCTGGCCCGCCAGTGGGTGAATGGTGTGGGCAGCATCGCCGATCAGGCACAGGCCCGGCTGAACATAACTTTTAGCATGGCGGCGAACCAGCGGGAAGGCCGCCCTTGGTCCAACAGATTCCACCTGCCCCAGCTGGTATTCAAATGCCTGTCCCAGCTGGCTGGAGAATTTCTGGTCATCCAGTTGCAGCAACGCCTCGGCTCGGTCCTGCTCCACCGACCAGACAATGGAGCAACGCCCATCCGCCAGCGGCAGGAAGGCCAGCGGCCCGGTGCTAAGAAAACGTTGCCAGGCGGTGTTGCGGTGGGACTTGCTGGTTTTAACTACACACACCAGTGCCTGCTGGCCGTATTCAGCCCGATCCACGTCGATGCCGGCGGCATGGCGAACCTGGGAATGGGCCCCGTCCGCACCCACCAGCAAATGTGCCTCTAGCTTGCTACCTGATCCAAGCACCAGCTCGGTGCCCTGGTCGCCCGGTTAAATCGCCTGGATTTTTTCCGGACACAGCCAGTGAATATTTTCGGCCTTCCGGATGCTGTCCAGCAGGGCCAGCTGCACCACCGGGTTTTCGATGATGTAACCGAGGTAATCCATCACCAGGTCGGCAGCGTCGAAATGGACCAGTCCCTGACCGCCCTGGTCCCACACCTGCATCTGATCGTAAGGGCTATAACGCCGTGAAAGGATTCCGTCCCAGGCACCAACATGGTGCAGCACCTGGGCCGAGGCCCGGCTGATGGCGGACACCCGAAGATCGTAATCCTGCTTAGCTGAAAATGGTGCCGGCTCATGGTTTTCCACCACGGCGACGCGAAACGGACTGTGTTTGAGAATCGCCGCCAGGGTCAGGCCCACCATGCCGCCGCCGGCGATGATAATGTCGAAATTGTCTTCGGTCGATTGCATGACGTGGATTATACCTTTGTCATTGTGGTTGTGGTTCAAGGGCGTAAAAGGAAAACGCAAATGAACGCGAATTAACGCAAATAATGAATTTGGAGCTGGTCGTCATTCTTCGAACTCCTCAGAAAAATATCCTTGCGATGCTGTTGGTCAATAGACTTAACTTTGAACACTATTTGCGTTCTTCGCGTTCATTTGCGTTTTCTTGTAAAAATCTCTTCCATCCCACCCTACCTCACAAGGACAGCCCCCGCATCAGCCGGTTACCCCGCCCCAGCAGACCCATGCTCTGGCGCACCATCAGGTCACGGCCCGGTGGAAACAGGTCCATCAGCAACAGCCCCAGGGCACGGGCATGGGCCAGCGGCGGGAAGCGGTTGGAGAAAATCTGCACCAGCGTGTCGGTGACCCGGTACACCCGTAACAGATCGTTGCGGCGCTGGCTTTCGTACTCGCTCAGCAGCAAGCTGTGCCCCGGATCATCCTGAGGCACGATGAGTTCCGCCAGTTGGGCCACATCCCGCAACGCCAGGTTGTAGCCCTGACCAGACACCGGATGCAGGGTATGGGCGGCATTGCCCACCATGGCCACTCGGCCTTTCACAAGGCGTTCCGGCTCCATGTAACTCAAGGGGTAAGCATGACGCGTTCCTACCTGTGCGATGTAACCCAGTCGAAAACCAAATGCCTGTTGCAGGGCCTGGGTGAAATCCGGATCACTCAGTCTCATGAACCCGTCGACATCTTCCGGGTTGACGGTCCATACCACCGAACAACGCGCTTCGGTCATGGGCAGAAATGCCAGCGGTCCCTGGGATGTAAAACGCTCGAAAGCACGGTTGTCGTGGGTATAACCGGTTTTGACATTGGTGATGATGGCGGTCTGGCTGTATTCTTTGCAGCGCTGCTCCAGGCCCACCAGTTCCCGGGCTCTGGACTGGCTGCCATCTGCAGCTACCAGCAGGGGTGTGGTACAGGTCTTCAAGCCTTTATTTGTCTGGATCTGTAGCTGCACCTGTTCGACCGTTTGTTGCAAGGACTCGATGCTTGCGGGAGTGAGGTATTCCACATTGCTCAGGCTTTCCAGGTGTTGCAGTAACACATCCCCCATGACCCGGTTTTCCGCCACATAGCCCAGCGCCCCTACTCCGGCTTCGTGGGCCGACATGCGGGTGACGCCAAAATGACCGCGGTCGGATACATGGATGTGTTCGATGGGCTGGATGCGGGATTCCAGGGCAGGCCAGATACCCATGCCCTGGAGGATTTTGCGTGAGCCATAAGACAGGGCAATACTGCGATCATCGAAACTGGGCTGGCTGTCGGTGCGCGGCGGATGGGCTTCCACCACCAGTACCGAATGACGTGACTGCCCCAGCGCTACCGCCAGGCTGGCGCCCACCATGCCACCGCCGATGATAATAATGTCGTAGTTGTCTTTAGCCGGATGCATGGTGGGAGATTATACCCTTGTCATTGTGGTTGTGATTTAGAAGCTGAAATGAAAACGCAAATGAACGCGAACAACGCAAATAATTTACAGCCAAGTCAGTTCACAAGTAGCGGCATACTAATGCTTTCTGAGAAAACCCAGAGAATGACCACCCAATTCAAATTCATTTTTTCGGGTTTTATGCGTTCATTTGCGCTTTCTTTTAAAAATGCCAATTACGTGCTCACCCCGCCATCAGCGCCTCAATATCAGCCACCGATTTCGGCAAATCGCCGGTTAACACATCATGCCCCTCTTTGGTCACCACCACATCATCCTCGATGCGCACGCCGATGTCCCACCAGCGTTTGGCGCCGCGGCTGCCGTGCTGGATATACAGGCCCGGCTCGATGGTCAGTACCATGCCGGGTTCCAGCACGCGCCATTGTTCATCCACCTTGTAATCGCCGACGTCGTGCACATCCATGCCCAGCCAGTGACCGGTGCGATGCATGTAATATTTACGATAAGCCTGCTCCTTGATGAGCTTGTTCACCTGGCCCTTCAACAGACCCAGCTCCACCATGCCTTTGGTGAGGGTTTTTACCGCGGCTTGGTGGGGATCGTTCCAGTGATTACCGGGCTTGACCTGTTTGATGGCATCCATATTGGCCTGGTAGACCAGGTCGACGATTTCTTTCTGTGCCTCAGAGAAACGTCCGTTTACCGGGAAGGTGCGGGTGATATCGGCATCGTAGCCCTGGTATTCGGCACCGGCGTCGATCAGTACCAGATCACCGTCATTCAGCAGCTGGTTGTTTTCGGTGTAATGCAGAATGCAGGCGTTTTCGCCGCCGCCGACAATGCTGGGATAGGCCCAGTCGGCACCGTTTTTATGAAACTCGTGCAGGATTTCCGCATCCAGCTGGTATTCGCTCATACCCGGCTGGCAGATTTTCATGGCGCGTCGATGGGCCTCCATGGAAATCCTGGCGGCTTTTTTCATCAGCCGCAGTTCTTCCCGGCTCTTGAACAGGCGCATGTCGTGCAGCAGAAAATCCAGCGACACGAACTCGTAAGGCACATGGGCACCGGCGCGTGACTTGCTGCGCAGGCTGTTGACCCAGTCCATCACCTGCTTGTCGAAAGCCGGGTCCAGGCCCATGGTGTAGTAGACCCGTTCGGTGTGCTCCATCAGACCCGGCAGGATGTCATCGATATCATCGATAGGAAAGGCATCATCGACGCCGAAACTGGCGATGGCGCCTTCCGGACCATAACGGCGCCCGTGCCAGACTTCCTGTTCCGGATCCTTGTCGCGACAGAACAGGATGTATTCGCCGTGGGCACGCCCCGGCACCAGCACAATGACCGCTTCCGGCTCGGGAAAACCACTGAGATAGAAGAAATCGCTGTCCGGGCGGTAGCGGTATTCCACGTCGCGGTTGCGGGTTCGCATGGGTGCGGCAGGCAGGATGGCGATAGCGCCTTCCCCCATCATACGCATGAGTTGTTTACGGTGTCTGGCGTGAACCTTGGTATTCATAAATCGCTAGTCAAACCTTGTGTGGGGGGTTAGTGTCGGGTCGCTTCCGGCGGTTCCATGGGTTGCAACTCCTCATTGATGAGCAGTACCCCCATGCGCACGTATTCGTATACCTGGATATAGGCATCTTCGTCGTGCTCTTCTTCACCATCCGCTTGATGACCGGCCCTGGCAATCTGCACCATGTCTTCGATGAGCTCACGGGTATCCGCGGGCAATTCCCGGTCGCGACTGAGGCCGCCGGCTGCCAGTCCATAGGTAAATCCCTGGCACCATTGGGCCAGGGCCTCGGTGCGGTACTCCAGCGGGGTGTTATCGTCCGGTAGCAGCGGCTCGAAGCCGATATCGGGATCATACAGCTGGGTGCGGGTATTTTCGTACAGCCCGGTCAGTAACTGGCAGGCTTCACGGATGAAGCTGTTGTCCAGATCCAGGGGCTCGAACACCTGCTCCAGCCATTCCGACAGGGGCACCTTGCCACGGGCACAGCTCATGCCACACAGCACACCGTGACTCTCGGCGGCCGTCAGTTCCGCATCCGCGGCATCCAGTGCGGTGGCCAGATCCTGATAATCGGGCCTCGGATGTTGGGGGGTATCAGTCAAAGTGGCTAATCCTTTGATGGCAAACCCTGATTGTTTTGCGATAAACGATCTCGTGTCAAGGATGACTTTTGCCGGATTTGCCACTATAGTTAGGCGTATGGAAAATCAGACACCCAAAAATATCGATGCTCTGGAGCAACAGCTGGAACAGCTGCTGGCTAAAACACGCCAGCTTTCTGAAGATAATGCCATGCTCAAACAACAGCTTCAGGAAATCAAGGCAGACCGTGCCGAACTGCTTTCCCAGAAAGAACAGGTACGTCACCAGGTAGAAGGCATGATCTCACGCCTGAAGACCATGGAAACCACATCTCATTAACAGGCCTTTGTGAGTGACTGACAGGACCACGCTGAAAATCAGCATTCTTGACAAGGAATACCAGGTCGCCTGTCCGGCGGATGAATACGATTCATTACTGGCATCCGCCGAGTTCCTCAACGGCAAACTCAATGAAATCAAAAAGAAAGGCGCCATTATTGGCACCGAACGCATCGCCATCATGGCCGCACTCAACCTGGCCCATGAACTTCTTAACTGTAAAACATTCGAAAGCGGTTACACCGATCTCGATTCTCGCGTCGGCAATTTGCAGAAAAAAATTAATATTGCCCTGAGTGAAATTGAAGTATCATAGATCTAGATCAAGTATCTTATTTTCCTGAAATGATTTAATGAATTTACCGAACGATGGTTCGGACGCAAAGTAGATATCGCTGATACTTTGCAAATCGATTAGGGTACTTCTGCCGTGTTTGTATGCACACTTTAGAAACCCCTTGAGCCTTAATCATCGATCCCGGGAATATGTCTGTTAGTGCGGTGTGCACTACCGCTTCGTGCGGGAAGCCTGATGCACCAACGTCATTTCCCACTTGAACCTCCGGTTCAAGGGTCATGAGTTTAGCTACGGCACAGGCGGTTGTACCCTTTATATTTCTCTCAATTCACTCCCTCTGCTTATTATTTCTTGCATCAGATATTCATTGAAGCGCTACCGCAGGATTGCTAGCATGTAAGTGCGAATTCATTCGCACAGATACTAATTTAACCCTGAATCCGTGACTTCACTACGACACAGAGGACAAGCTCTTGATGCCACAGCGGTTTAAAATATACCCGCTTAACCTGAGGAAACTCTGATTAATTCAGAGTTTCCGCAGCACAAGGATGTGCTGCCATTTTCAATTGTTGATAAGCCATTGAAAATGAAGAAAAAGGTAAAATCGCATTTTACCTTTTTCGTGCTCTGATCATTCACGGATGAATTAATCAGAGCTTCCCTAAGGGTGAAGCTAAGATTTTTTAAAATCCACTGTGAAACCAATATCTTGCACTCTGTTATCCGCATTGAAGTCACGGAATCAGGTTAACTTCAGCAGTCCGA
>Ga0114931_10003394_pt1 | contig 20190 bp, 14 predicted proteins | sample 2SBtaG_FD_89579 | JGI IMG/M metagenome (GOLD analysis project Ga0114931, IMG submission 89579) | Deep subsurface microbial communities from Kolumbo volcano to uncover new lineages of life (NeLLi) - 2SBTROV14_V59a metaG | ecosystem: Environmental > Aquatic > Marine > Volcanic | place: Kolumbo...
AGGGGATCGATGGGATAGGCCAGGGTGTCGGGACGGCCGACGGCGTCCGACGCCAACGCCGCCGGTTTGGGCTTCCCGACGGAGCGCGCCTGGGCCGCCGCCCGCGCGGGGGCGAAGACGGCTGCCCCCAGCGTCACACACGCACAGGCCCGGGCGAGGAGGCCGGCCGGTCGCATGCCGGCGCCCGCGGAGGTCGCCGGCCCGACGGGCCTCGCGCGGCGGAGCCGGTGTGACCGGAAGTCAGGTTCATCGAACGAAACCGGCTTCATGCCTCCACTACGGGCTGCTGGGGACGGGTCCGAACCGGGGAACTCCACCGGAGCGGTTCTTCCGGTAGCACCCGGCCGGCGGCGATACGTTCCCCTGAGGGTGGTCGCCGGAGAAGGGAGTGAGGGAGGCCCGGAGACGTGCCGGTCGTTTGACACCGGTGTAACCCTTGGCGCAGCTTGATGGCACTCTGCGGGTGTTCCCGGATGGCCGTACCCGGCGGATGCCCACGCACTCCACAATCCCGTCGCGGAAGCATGGACCAGCAGGCACCGGAGCTGTCGGCGGAGATCCCTGAATTCGATCTGCCTCTGCCTCGGGATCGGCCGATGCGCAGCCCGGTTCCGCCGAGGGCGCTGGCGATCTCGATCGGCGCGCTCGTGGTGGCGCTCGTGGCCGGCACGCTGTCGCCCGAGGCGCTGCGCTACTACCGTGCCCTCCCGTGGTCCCTGGCGCTGATCCCGGCGCTCCTGCTGTCCTACCACCGTCAGTGGAGAGGAGGGACGATCGCGCTCGCCGTCGGTATGGCCGTCCTGGCCCTATCGCCCGCGATCGGATTCGTGCTGGAGCTGCCAGTCGGGCGGTGGCCGTTCTCGGTTGTCGTGCTGTCGGCTTACATTGCCATCGCCCTGGGCGGAGGCTGGTTCTCGGAGGTGCGCCGGGCCCTGGAGGAGGTACGGCGTACGCAGGGCCAGTTGCGCGCCGCCTACGCCAAGCTGACGGAGTCCTACGAGGAGCTGCAGGGGCGCATCTCCATATGGTGCGGTCGAACCAGCTCGACGCAACGGGTCAGTTGGCCGCGGGGGTGGCGCATGAGGTGAAGAACCCCCTCATGACCCTCCTGATCGGCATTCAATACCTGAAGACCTACGGAAAGGTCGAGGACGAGAAGGTCCTGGGGCTTCTCGACGACATGTGGCTCGCCGTGAAGCGAGCGGACTCCGTCGTACGGGGACTCCTGGACCTGTCCCGGGAGCGGGAGTTCGTGTGGAAGGAGCACGATCCGAACGAGCTCGTCGAGCGGACGCTGGGGTTGATGAAGCACGACATCGATCGCCACAGAATCGTGCTCGTCCGCGAGTATGAGGAGGAGCTTCCCCCGCTGGTTGCGGATGGTTACCGGATCCAGCAGGTCCTGATCAACCTGATCGGCAACGCGATCGACGTGATGCCGAATGGTGGCACCATTACGGTCCGGACGCACGGCGCCGACCTTCAGGGCTCGATGCGAGGCGAGGGGACCGGCGGGGGCACCGGGGCTCGGGTGGACGGCATCGCCATCGTCATCGAAGACACGGGACCGGGCATCCCGGCCCATGTGCTCGATCGGGTGTTCGAGGCGTTCTTTACCACGAAGGGGAAGGAGCACGGCACGGGTCTCGGCCTGGCGGTTTCTCAGAGGCTCGTGCGGATGCATGGGGGAACTCTGGGGCTCGAGAACCTGCCGAGCGGAGCGCGGGCGACGGTCCTGCTACCCCTTCAACCGGAAGGAGTCGAGCGTGGCGGAGAAGAAACGGATTCTGGTGGTTGACGACGAGGACACGATCACACGTGCGGTCCAACTGTACCTCGAGGCCGAGGGACGCTACGAAGTGCGGACGGTCAACGATCCCGGGCGAGCGCTTCAGGCGGCGAGGGAGTTCCAGCCGGATCTGGCCATCCTCGACATCGTCATGCCCCGGGTCGACGGCGGCGAGCTGGCCGCCAGAATGGCGGCACAGCCCGATCTCAGCGACGTCCCGGTCATCTTCCTCACGGCGCTCGTGAAGGAGGCGGAGCTGGGCGGCCAGGGTAAGACGATCGGAGGATATCCGTTTCTGGCCAAACCGGTCGAACCCACCGACCTGCTCGCGTTGATCGAGAGTACGCTGGGCGCGACGGGTGGGTAGAACCCATGTTCCGGTGCCCTCCGAGCGGCGCGCGTGTGAGGTCCGAACCACCCCCCACGCCGAGCGGAACATCTGGTGAGCCGCAGTTTTCGCGACTATACTAAAGAGGTACTCCCCGGTCGAGTCTGCGGCGCAGACCCCCTTCCCGTATCATTTCCGCGGTTCCGGCGCCGGCAGGTCGGAGGTCGGTATGGTGTTCTCTGCGCGTACGCTACTGCACTGTGTCGGGCAGGCGGGCAAGCCCGGGGGAAGCGCTGCGTCTCCCGGAGCACCCGACGGGCGCCCGGATTCCGGGCACGGCGGGTGAACCGCGCGCGCGGCAAGAGCGGCGGATACCTTCCTGGGGGTGATGTCCGGATCCTGATGGTAGGGGCGCCCTTCGAGGACGGCGCAAGCGTCGGCGCGGTGTGTGAGGCGACGGGGTTGAAGCCCACGCTGCACACCATCCTTGCCGGGGATCCGGGCCGGATCGGGGAGGCGTTGCGGGAGGCCATCGATGCGTTCCGGCCCGACGTGATCGTATGCGGTTGGGATCTGCCGGGAATCGACGGCCCCGCGCTCCTCGACGTCGTGCGCTCCCACGCCCCGGATGTTCCCGTCATCGTGGTGGGTGAAGGGCTGGAGGCTGCGCTCGATGCGCTGGCGGCCGGCGCCGCCGACTATGTGCTGGCGACGCATGCCATGAGCCTCGGTCCCGCTGTGGTGCGGGCGCTCCGCGACGGGCGCGAGCGGCGCACGCAGCGCGAACGCCTGGCCCGTGCCGAGTCCTTTCGGCATCTCCTCCGCCACACCCTCCACGAGATCTACGTGTTCGACGCGGACACCATGCGCTTCGTGGAGGTCAACGACGGCTCCCTGGCCAACCTGGGTTACACCCGCGCGGAGCTGTCGCGGATGACCCCGCTGGATCTCAAGCCGTTGACCGAGTCCGAGTTCCAGGAGATCCTGGCGCCGCTTCGCACCGGGCGGAGCGAGTTCGTCTCCTTTGCCACGACGCACCGGCGCAAGGACGGCTCGGCGTATCCGGTCGAGGTGTTCCTCGAGGCGGCCCGGCTGGGCTCCGACGAGGTCTTCGTCGCGTTCATCCGCGACACGACCGAGCGCGAGCGGATGCTGGCGGAGCTGCGCGCGTCCGAGCGCAGGTTCCACAGCGTGGTCGACGCGGCCCGCGACGCCGTGATCGGCACGGACGCCGAGGGCCGGATCATCGTGTGGAACGCGGCCGCCGCCACGCTCTTCGGATACGCGGCGTCGGAGATGATGGGCGAACCGCTCGCGAAGCTGGTCCCGGAGGACGCGCGTGCGCGCCACAAGGCCGGGTGGCGCAGGTGGGTGCAGGGCGCGCGCGAGCCGTTCACGGTGGTCGTCGAGGGGAAGACGCGTGGCGGCGAGCGGGTGCCGTTCGAGGTCTCGGTGAGCAGTTGGGAGGACATGGGCGAGGTGTTCACCGTGGCCGTGGTGCGGGACATCCGGGAGCGGCAGAAGGCCGAGCGCGCGGTCCGCGAGGCGAAGGCATGGTACGAGACGCTCGTGGAGCGCCTACCCGCCGTAACGTATCAGGCCGCGCTGGAGCCCGACGGCCTCAGGATCACGTGGATCAGCCCGCAGGTGGAGGACAAGCTGGGCCTTCCGTCGGGTGAGTGGAAGGGCGATCCGGCCACCTTCGCCCGACTGCTGCACCCCGAGGATCGTGCGCTGGTCGAGGAAGCCGTCGAGCGCCTCCGCGCCGGTGCCCCTTCCTTTGAGGTCGAGTACCGCATCCGAGGCGCCGACGGTGGCTACCGGTGGATGCACAACGTGGGGGGCGTCGTGGAGCGCCACGGCGAGGGGCGGGCCACCGTGCTCGGCGTCGCGCTCGACATTACCTCCGCGCGCGAGGCCGAACGCGAACGGCGCCTCCTGAGCGTGGCGCTGGAGCAGGCGGAGACCGGCGTGCTGATCACCGACGCGCATGGGGTCGTGCACTACGTGAACCCTGCGCACGAACACATCACGGGATACTCCGCCGAGGAGCTGCTCGGCCGGCCGATCGGCGCCATCTCGACGGGCGAGCAGCCGCCCGAGTTCTACCGCACGATGACCGAGCAGCTCCTGGCCGGGCGGACATGGACGGGCGAGGTGGTCAACCGGCGTCCGGACGGATCGCTCTACCGGATGCGGCTGACGATCACCCCGGTGGAGGATCCGTACGGCGACGCCACGTATTACGTGGGTATCGGACAGGACGTCACGGAAGAGCGGGCGATCGAGGCGCGCCTCTGGCAGGCGCAGAAGCTGGAGGCCGTAGGGCAGTTCACCGCCGGCGTGGCGCACGACTTCAACAACGTGCTCACGGCCATTCTGACCAACACCGAGCTGGCGCGCGCGGAGGTGCCCGACTCGGGGAGCGAGATCGACGAGCTTCTCGGCGACGTCGAGGCCGCGGCCAGGAGAGGATCGGAGATGGTTCGGAGGCTACTCACGCTCTCCCGCGACCAGCATATCGAGCGCGAGGTGGAGGATCTGGCGACGGTGGTCCTCGACACCGGCCGGATGCTCGAGCGTGTGCTCCCGGAGACCATCGAGCTGCGCCTGAGGGCCGTACCCGGAGAGGTGCGCTGCCTGGTCGATGCGGGCGTGCTGCACGAGATCCTCCTCAACCTGGCCACCAACGCCCGCGACGCCATGCCCGACGGCGGCACGCTGGACATCGAGGTGGCGCCCGCGTTGCGCCCGATCCCGCGCTCCGACGGCCCCCCTGTCAGGGAACGCTTCGCGCGCGTGATCGTGCGCGACAGCGGCGTCGGCATGGACGCCGAGACGCTGGAGCACGTCTTCGAACCCTTCTTCACCACGAAGCCCAAGGGCGAGGGCACCGGGTTGGGTCTGGCGATGGTACACGGCCTGATGCGTCAACACGGGGGCCACGTGGAGATCGAGAGCGCCCCGGGCCGGGGCACCACGGTCTCGCTGCTCTTTCCGATCGTGGAGGAGATGCCGGCCGCCGCAGCCGCGGCGGAGGTTTCGGGGGAATCGGAGCCGGGCCTCCCGACGGGGCAGGGCACCGTGCTCGTGGTGGAGGACGAGGAGAGCATCCGCCGGGCGGCCGAGAGCATCCTGACCCGTCTGGGCTACACGGTGGTCACGGCGGAGGACGGACGGGCGGCGTTGGACGTCCTCGAGGAAGGGACGACCCCCGTGGATGTCGTCGTCACCGACCTGGTCATGCCACGCATGACCGGGCCCGAGCTGTTCCGCGCGACGGCGTCCATGGAGCCGCGTCCCCGCTTCGTCTTCACCAGCGGGTACGCGCCGGAGGAGGTACGCGAGAAGGAAGGGCTGTCCGACGCGGATGTGCTCCGCAAGCCGTGGTCCGTCGACGACCTGGCCCGGGCCGTGCACGATGCGCTTCCGCGAGGAGAAGGAGGTGCGGCCGCCGGGGGAGGCGCCGCGTGAGCCCGGAGATCTCCCCGACGTCCGGGGCCGGTGCCCCCGCGGACTTCCGTTCGCACTTTCCCTCCAGGGTGCTCGTGGTCGATGACGCGCCGGAAGCGCGCCGGGCGCTGCGGCGGAGTCTGGAGGCATTCGGGCACGAGGTCGTGGAAGCACAAGACGGGCACGAGGGGCTCGCGCTGGCGGGGCGGAACGTCGACCTGATCCTGCTCGACGTGGAGATGCCCGGCCTCGACGGCTTCGCGTTCATGGAACGGCTGCGTGCGGACCCCGAGCGCTTCAACCTCCCGGTGATCATGGTCACCGGCCACGACCACCGCGAGCAGCGCCTCCAGGCCGTGGCGAGCGGCGTCAACGACTTCATCGGCAAGCCGTTCGACCTGCTCGAGCTGCGGATGCGCTCGGAGGCCCAACTCCGGCTCAAGGCATCGCGCGACGCCGTCGAACGCCAGAGGGACGACCTCGAGCAGGAGGTGCTCCGCCGGACCGCCGCGCTGCGCCGCGCGTTCGAGGATCTGGAGGCCGCGCACCGGCGTGAGCGGGAGGCCCACCTGTCGACGCTCCGGGCGCTGGTCCTTGCCGCGGAGTACAGAGACTGGGATACTGCGGCGCACATCGAGCGGATCAGCGGATACTGCGAGGTGCTCGCGCGTGGGCTGGGGCTCGCGCGTGCGGACGTGGAGAGGATCCGTCTGGCCAGCCCCCAGCACGACGTGGGCAAGATCGGCATCCCGGATTCGATCCTGCTCAAGCCGGGGCCGCTGGACTCCGACGAATGGGCGATCATGCGGCAGCATCCGGAGATCGGCGCGCGCATCCTCGGCGGAAACGACGCCGACCTGCTTCGGGCCGGGCGGCTGATCGCGCTGACGCATCACGAGAAGTGGGACGGCTCGGGCTACCCGCGGGGGCTGGCCGGAGAGGAGATTCCTCTGGAAGGGAGGATCTGCGCCGTGGCCGACGTCTTCGACGCGCTCACGACCGATCGGCGGTACCGCAAAGCGCTGCCCAACGAGGAGGTCTACGGGATCGTCCGACGCGAGCGGGGTGTGCACTTCGATCCCGCGGTCGTGGACGTATTCTTCCATGAGCTGGAGCGGATCGAGGACGTGCAGCGAACGTACGCGGAGCGCCGGTGGCAGTGAGGAGGGTGAGAGAAGGCCGCCACACCGACTCCGACCTCACGGAGTCACGTGCGCCGCGGTCGATTCCACCGCGCGCGTTGGTCCTGGCACTCGCCGCGCTGGCGGTGCCTGCGAGCGCTGCCCTCTTCGAGCCCGGCTGGTTGCAGGACGACTCGGGAATCCTCCTCTGGCTCACGCCGCTGGTACCGGCGTTCCTTCTGGCCTACTACCGGGGGTGGCGCGGCGCGGCGGTGGCCCTCGCCCTCGGGATGGCGTCGATTGCCCTCGGGCAGGTCGTGATCGTCGTGCTGCACGCGCGGCCTCCCCGGTGGCAGATGATGTTCGCGGTGGTCGTGGCGTACCTGATGATTGCCCAGGGGATTGCCGCGGTTGCGGAGCTACTGCACCGCGAGCGGCGGGCGGCCGAGGCGCTGGCGTTCACGGATGCCCTGACCGGGCTACCGAACCGCCGGCACGCCGCCGCGCACCTCGACCGCGTCTTCGCGGCCGCCGTGCGCGGCAGGAGCCTGACCGTGGTCATGTTCGATCTCGACCACTTCAAGCGCTTCAACGACGAGCACGGGCACGCGGTGGGCGACGTCGTGCTGGCTACCTTCGCCGAGCTGCTCGAGAAGGAGACCCGCCGCATGGATCTCTCGGCCCGTTTCGGCGGCGAAGAGTTCCTCACGATCCTCTCGCCGTGTACGCTCGAGCACGGGGTGGCGTTCGCCGAGCGTGTGCGCGTGCTCCTCCACGAGCTCGAGTTCCCCTGGGGGCCGGTGACCGTCAGCGCGGGAGTGGCCGCGTACGTCGAAGGCACGGGATCGCCGGATCTGCTCGTGGCCGAGGCGGACCGCGCGCTGTACCGCGCCAAGAAGGCGGGGCGCGACCGGGTCGAGGTGGCAATGACGGCCGCCCAAGCCGAATCGGCCGTCGCCGAGCATCCGGCCACCGCCGAGTTCGCCGCCACGGCCGTAGCCGATGGCGGAGCCCAGCCCGACGCGCGGGCGGGCCGGCTGCGGGGCCACCCGCGTCCTCCGCTCGTGGTGGTCGTGGACGACGACCCGGACGTCGAGCGCTCGCTGACCCGGATGCTCGTCCGGCTGGGCTACGACGTGCTCGACGCCCGCCATGCCCGCCACGTGCTGGAGCTCTTCGACCGCTTTGGAGACCGCATCGATCTGCTGCTGGCCGACGTGATCATGCCCGGCATGAACGGGCTGACGCTGGTCGAGGAGCTGGGGCGGCGGGGCTACCGGGTCCGCGTCGTCTACATGTCGGGCTACGTCCATGGAGAGGTCAAGCTCCCCGGCATGCCGGGCGTGGTGAGCGGCTTTCTGGAGAAGCCCATCGAGACGAATGCGCTGGCCCGGGAGGTGGGGAGGGTGCTCGCGGCGGAGCCCTTTTCCGCGTTGCCCGGGTAGGCATCGACCCTTGTCGGCCGCCGCCCCCCGCGTCCGCACCGGTCTGGCCCGCCTGGTTGCCGGCGAGTACTCCGACCTGGCCGGCGCAGCCTCCGGACTCGTGCTGCACCCCGCGTCGGTCACGGCCGATCTCACCGGTGCGGATGACGCGCTTCTGAACGCAGGCTTTCACCTGCGCGCGCTCTTCGGGCCCCAGCACGGTGCCTGGGGCGAGAAGCAGGACAACATGATCGAGTCCGCGTCGTTCACCGACCCGCGTACCGGCCTGCCCGTCCATTCCCTGTACGGCGAGGTGCGCCGGCCGACCCCCGCCACGCTGGACGGGCTGGACGTTCTTCTCTTCGACCTTCAGGACGTGGGCGTGCGCGTCTACACGTTCGTCTGGACGATGGCGCTGGCCATGCAGGCGTGCGCGGAGGCCGGGGTCACCTTCGTGGTCCTCGACCGGCCCAACCCCATCGGAGGCGTGCAGGTCGAGGGACCGGTGCTGCGCGCGGGGTTCGAGTCGTTCGTGGGGCTGTACCCGATTCCCCTGAGGCACGGTCTCACGTGCGGTGAGCTGGCCCTCTACCTCAACGATGCGCACGGCATCGGGTGCGAGTTGCGCGTGGTGCCGTGCGACGGATGGCGGCGCGAGATGTGGTTCGACGACATCGGGCTGCCGTATGTGTTTCCGAGTCCCAACCTGCCGACCCTCGATTCATGCACCGTCTATCCGGGATCGGTACTACTCGAGGGCACCAACCTCTCGGAGGGCCGGGGGACGACGCGCCCCTTCGAGCTGATCGGGGCGCCGTGGCTCGAGCCGTACGCGCTGGTCGCCGCACTCGAGGCGCTCGGGTTGCCGGGCGTGCGTTTCCGGCCGTGTCGCTTCGAGCCGACGTTCCAGAAACATGCCGGGTGCGTGTGCGGCGGCGTGCAGCTCCACGTGATGGACCGTGCGGCGTTCCGGCCCGTGTGGACCTCGGTGGCGGTGCTCTGGGCGGCGCGCGAGCAGGCGCCCGAGGCATTCGCGTGGCGTCGGCCGCCGTACGAGTACGAAGAGGTGAAGATGCCGATTGATATCCTCTGGGGGCACGATGGCCTGCGCCGCGGCATCGAGGACGGCCTGACGCCCGACGCGCTGATCGAGGGCGTCGCCGCCGAGCTCGACACGTTCATGGAGGGGATCACCCCGTTCCGGCTATACGCGTAACGGTCTCCGCCGGTGCCGGCCGTCCGCGCCGTTACGGACGGCCGCCTCACGCCGGCCACTGGCGCGCTTACCTGCAGAGGCTGGTACGACTGAAGACGACGTCGATCTGCAGGTCGATCTCGTCGCCCGGATCGGTATCGATCACACGGGTGTTGCACCGCCCGCCTCCGAGCAGATCGATCTGCATCTGCAGCCGGTCGGGGTGCGGCCAGTCCAGCGTGAACACCCCGTCACGCTTGCCCCCGACCGTACCGAGCCGGATGCGTGTGCTGCCGCGGAACGCCCACAGCGTGGCGTCCGCGAAGTTCAGGTTCGTCACGTGGATCCGGATCATCTGCTTGCCCGCGCGGGCGGCCGAGAACGGATCGTCCGACATGGACTGGCGGCTGCCGGTGGCGCACGCCGCGGTGGACAGTGCCCCGGCGCCTACGAGCAGTGCCGCCGCCACATGGAAGAAGCGGGTGGAAGAGTGTCTCAACGCGGGGCGTGACGTGGGACGGCGACGTGACATGACCAACCTCCTGTGGAACGCGGCTTCCTGTACTACCGTACGGGTGCGTCCGTGGTCCCGTGACACCCTCCGATGACGGTCGCCGCCGCCCGCGTTGCCGTCGCGGCCCGGGCGTGCCATCATGGCTGCCGCACCGTTCCCGAACCCGGAGATCGACCCGATGCGCCTGCCGTACGTTCGCCGTGGACTCCTCGCCGCCTCCGCTTCGCTACTCCTCGCCGCGTTCACCCCGTCCGGTCCGGCCGATGCGCCGATCCTCGGCTTTACCGCCGAACACGCGCGCGAGCAGCACGCGCTCGAGGCGCGCTTCGACGCGCAGCTCGACGCCGGTCGTCTACGCTCGAGGCTCGAGCACCTGACGCGTCACCCCGATCACGTCGGTTCACCGGGTGACAGGGAGAACGCCGAATGGATCGCCGGGCAGTTCCGGGCGTGGGGATTCGACACCCGCATCGACACGTACCAGGTGATGTTTCCCACGCCGAAGGAACGTCTTCTGGAGATGACGGCGCCCCGCCACTTCCGCGCGAAGCTCGCCGAGCCCGCGCTGAAGGAAGACCGGACGTCGGCCGTCCGGAAGAACCGGCTTCCCCCGTACAACGCGTACTCCGCGGACGGGGACGTCGAGGGCGAGCTGGTCTACGTCAACTACGGCGTGCCCGCGGACTACGAGGAGCTGGAGCGGCACGGGATCGACGTGAAGGGCAGGATCGTCATCGCCCGCTACGGCGGATCGTGGCGGGGGATCAAGCCGAAGGTGGCGGCCATGAAGGGTGCCATCGCGTGCATCATCTACTCCGACCCGAAGGACGACGGCTACTATCAGGGAGACGTCTATCCGAAGGGTGCGTGGCGGATGGAGCAGGGCGTGCAGCGGGGATCGGTCGAGGACATGCCGCAGTATCCCGGTGATCCCCTGACGCCCGGCGTCGGGGCGACGAAGGACGCGAAGCGGATGACGGTGGAGGAGTCGCCCGTCATCATGAAGATTCCCGTGCTCCCCATCTCGTACGGCGACGCCCGGCCGCTGCTCGAGGCGATGGAGGGGCCGGTCGCGCCGCCCGCGTGGAGGGGCGCGCTTCCGCTGACGTATCACCTCGGGCCCGGACCCGCGCGGGTGCACCTCAAGCTCGCGTTCAACTGGAAGCTGACGCCCGCGCACGACGTCATCGCGGTGCTGCGGGGCTCGGAGTACCCCGACGAGTGGGTCGTCCGGGGCAACCACATGGATGGGTGGACGTTCGGGGCCGGCGATCCACTCTCCGGGATGGTCGCGCTGATGGAAGAGGCCCGTGCCGTGGGAGCGCTGGTGGAGAGCGGGTGGCGGCCGAAGCGGACCATCGTCTACGCCGGCTGGGACGCGGAAGAGCCGGGACTGCTGGGTTCCACGGAGTGGGTCGAGGATCACGCGGAGGAGCTGCGGCGCAAGGCGGTCGCCTACCTCAACTCGGACGGCAACGGCCGGGGTTTCCTGGGCGTGGGCGGCTCGCACACGCTGGAGCGGTTCGTCAACCAGCTTGCGCGCGACGTGCCGGATCCCGAGACCGGGGTCAGCGCGCTCGAGCGGCTGAGGGCGCGGCTCGCCGTGCGCGGTGATCCGGAGGTGGGCAAGCGCGCGGATCTCCGCATCAGCCCGTTGGGCTCCGGTTCGGACTACACGCCCTTCCTGCAGCACCTCGGGATCGCCGCGCTCAGCATCGGCTACGGAGGGGAGGGAGGAGGCGGATCGTACCACTCGATCTTCGACTCCTTCGACCACTACACGCGCTTCGGAGACCCCACGTTCGCGTACGGCGTGGCGCTGGCGAAGACGGCGGGCAGGGCCACGCTCCGGCTGGCCGACGCGGACGTGCTGCCGCTCCGGTTCTCGAACCTGGCGGACAACGTCCAGCGCTACCTCGACGAGGTGACGAAGCTCGCCGACGATATGCGCGTGGCCACCGAACGCCACAACCGGATGGTGGAGAAGGGGTGGTTCGAGCTGGCGGCCGATCCCACGCAGACCTACGTGCCGCCGGGGAAGAAAGCGGAGGTGCCATACCTGAACTTCGCGCCCCTGCACAACGCCGTGGCCCGCTTGAGCGGGGCGGCTGCGGCGTACGACCACGCGCTCGAGCGCACGATGGCGGCGGGTGGTGTGGACGCGGAGGCCGCCGCCCGACTCAACGGCCTGCTCCGGGGGATGGAGCACAGGCTGACGCGTGACGGTGGGCTCCCGCGCAGGCCGTGGTTCCGGCATCAGATCTACGCGCCGGCTTCTGGACGGGGTACGGGGTCAAGACGTTGCCCGGGGTGCGCGAGGGCATCGAGCAGCGTAAGTGGGACGAGGCGACGACCTTCGTCCGTGAGGTCGCGGCCGCGCTCGATCGCCTGAGCGACGGAGTGGAGGAAGCGCGGGGACTGCTGGAGCGGTAGCGGGTGCTCCAGCGGTCCGGTCCGGGCGTGCGGTCTTCAGGCTGCCGGGACAGGACACGTGAGGAGGGTGCAATGAAGATCGGCATGGTAGGAACGGGACGAATGGCGTCGGCCCTTGGCAGGATCTGGGGCGAGGCGGGCCACGAGGTATTCTTCGGCTCGCGAGATCCGCGGCGCGGACGAGACGCGGCGGCTCAGGCGGGAAGCGGTGCACGGGGCGGCAGCTACGACGAGGCCGCGCGCTTCGGCGACGTCATCGTGCTCGCGGTGCCCGGCGACGCCGCGGAGGTGACGGCGCGCGCGCTGGCGGGAGTCGAGGGAACGGCCGGCAGGATCCTGGTGGACCCGACCAACCCGCTCGGGGTCGAGCTGGGCAGCCACGAGTCGCTGGCGCAGAGGATCCAGGACGCCGCTCCCGACCTGCGCGTGGTCAAGGCGTTCAACTCCATCCACTTCGCCAACCTGGACGCGCCGCGCTTCGGCGGCGGTCGCGCCGTGGGCCTCTTCTGTGGCGACGACATTCCGGCCAAGGAGGTCGTGCGGCGGCTCATCGCGGACGTCGGACTCGATCCCGTGGACAGCGGTCCGCTCTCGAACGCCTGGCTGCTCGAGGCCGCCGCCCTCCTCTGGATCGACCTCGCGTTCGAGCGCGGTCAGGGGATGGACACGGCGCTGGCGCTGCTGCGCCGGGAGCATCGCGCGTAGCTGCGCTGGCGGCTCCCGCATCAAAGAGCTTGAAGAGTTGGGAGCAGCGGCCCATAGTGTTCCACGACGCATCCCTCCCTGCCCGGGGCCATGCATACCTTCCGCAAGATCATCCGCGAGCTGCACCGCCGTTCGGTGTGGCAGGTGCTGGGAGTCTTTCTGGCCGGCTCCTGGGGCGTGCTCCAGGTGGTCGACTTCCTCACCGAGCGCGCGGGCCTTCCGGACTGGACGCCCACCTTCGCGCTCGTGCTCCTGCTCGTCGGCTTGCCGATCGTGCTCGCCACGGCGTTCGTACAGGAGGGCCTGCCCGGCGACGCGCAGCGCCGCGAAGAGCCGAAGCGGCGATGGCGCGGATCCGTGAAGAGGTGGCCATCGAAGGCTTGCCGCCCAGTGCCGTGCATCGGGTGCCGGAGCTCCATCCCCTCCACGGTGCGCGCTTGTTCACCTGGCGCAATGCCTTGCTGGGCGGCATCGGCGCGGGCGCGCTGCTGATCGCCGCGGTCGCGAGCTACTTCCTGATGTGGGGGATGGGCATCGGCCCGGTCGGCTCGTTGGTGGCGCAGGGCGTCATCGACGAAGGAGACCGCGTGGTCCTCGCGGACTTCGCGAACGTCACCGCCGATGCGTCGCTGGGCAGCGTCGTGACGGAAGCGCTCCGAATCGACCTGCTCGAATCTCCCGTCGTGGATCTCGTGGATCCGGCCGACGTGGGCGGTGTGCTTCGCAGGATGAAGGTCGAGCCGGAAGCGCCGCTGACGGCCGCGCTGGCCCGCGAGGTCGCGGAGCGCGAGGGCGTCAAGGCCGTGCTGGCCGGGGAGGTGGGCGCCGCGGGATCGGGGTACGTGCTCACGGCTACGCTTCTGTCGGCGGAGACCGGGCGCGCGCTCGCGGCGTTCCGCGTGACGGCGCGGAGTGCCGACGACGTCATCGGCGCCATCGACGACCTCTCGCGCAGGATCCGGGAGAAAGCCGGCGAGTCGCTGCGCTCAATCCGCGCGGGCGCCGCCCTCGATCAGGTGACCACCGCGTCGCTCGACGCGCTCCGGCTCTACGCCGAAGCGGAGGAGAGCTTCGAGCGCGGCGACCACGGCCGCACGATCGCGCTGCTCGGAGAAGCCGTGGCGCTGGACTCCACCTTCGCGATGGCGTGGCGCCGGCTCGCCGTGGTGTACAGCAACACGGGCCTGGACCGGGCGGCGGAGGTCGACGCGGCGGCCCGCGCGTACCACCTCCGGAACCGCCTGACCGAGAAGGAGCGCTACCTGGCGGAGGCGTTCTATCAGAGCGAGGTCGCGGGGGATGATGAGCGCACCGCACAGGCCTACCGGAACGTGCTGGAGATCGACGCCGACGATCCTCGGGCGTTGAACAATCTGGCCAATCTCTACCAGGGCAGGGACGACCTCGAGCGAGCGGCCAAGCTCTACCGCCGCGCGATCGGAGGGCCCGGCGTATCGAACACCGCGTTCCAGAACCTTATCCGCAACCGGATTGCCGCGGGGCGGACGGACGAGGCCGGCGAGGTGCTGTCCAACTACGCCGCGCGGTATCCCGACGACAGCGGTCTACCGGCCTTCACGTTCTGGGTCCGTTTCATGAGCGGAGATCTCGCCGCCGCGGAGGCGGTGGTCAGGCCCATTGCCGAGGATCGGAGTCTCCACCCGGTGATGCGGGCCGAGGCCTACGACGAGCTGGCGCGGGTCAGCATGCGCCGCGGCCGGATCGCGGAGGCGCTCGCCCGTCTGGAGGACGCCGAGCGCGCGGCCGCACGGTCCGAGCCCTCCTTCGCCTGGCTTCGCAGGATGTGGACCGCGCACACCGACATCATCCTCGGCGACCGCAGCCGGGGTGCCTCGCGCATCCGCTCGGGGATGAGGGATGGCACCATGCGGACGTTGCCCGGCCCGGCGAGGATGCACTACTTCGCCGCGCTCGACCTGGCGTTCTCCGGTGACCCGGACGGGGCCGATGAGATCGCGACCGACTTCGCGGCGCTACCCGAGGCGGAACGAAGCAGGGCGGACGAGCGGCACCTGGATTTCGTCCGTGCCGTCGCCCGTTTCTTCGCGGGGGATACCGTGGGGGCGCTCGGCGTCGTGGCCGGCCTGCGGGCGGACGAGGGCTGCAGCCGCTGCTACCGCACCGAGGAGGCGATGCTCAGGGAGGCCATGGGCGACGCCGCAGGCGCCGTCCGGCTGCATGAAGCGGTCCTGACCGAGCCGTATGCGTTTCTGGAGCTCAACGCCGTCTACGGCACGCTCGCGCTCGTGCGCCTGGGGCCTCTGTATGAGGAGCTGGGCGACACGGATGCCGCGCGGGCGGCGTACGGCCGGCTCACCGAAGCCTGGCGTGACGCCGATGCCGGAGGCCGTCCCGTGGTGGAGCGGGCCCGGGCCAGGATGGCGGCGCTCGGGGGTGAATGAGCGCGGACCCGCCCGCCCGATGGCGCCTCCGTCCGACGTGGCGGCCCGCTCCTACCCGCGGGTGTGCTCGTCCATGAGGCGCGTGACGGTCTCGTCCGCGCCGTCTGCGGTCAGGAGCGCGACACCTACGTAGGCCAGCGTCGAGATGAGAAGCGCCGGGAAGACCTCGTGGACGATCCCGGAGCCCGGCACGTACTTCCAGGTCAGGAGCACGGTAACGCCCGCGGCGAAGGATGCCAGCACCGCCCGGCCGCTTCCCCTCCGCCAGTGCAGCCCGAGCAGGATCGCGGGAAAGAAGCATGCGCCGTAGAGGCTGCCGCTGAAGGCGGTGAGCGTGACGATGCCCCCGGGCGGGTCGAGTGCGACGATCGCGGTGATCGCGGCGAAGAGCACGACCCACGCCTTGGTCCAGCGGATGGACTGCCCCTCGCTCCGGTCCGGCCGCATCACGCTGATCAGATCTCGCTCGGCGGTGGACGCCGTGACAAGGAGCACGCTGTCGAGTGACGACATCGCGGCCGCGACCATCGCCACGAGGAGGAACGCGCCCGTGCCCTGGCTGAAGGTCTCGGTCAGGAGGGTCGGCACGACCAGGTCGGTGTCCTCGATGCCGGTGGGAAACACCTTGCGCGCGTAGATGCCGATGGGGATGAGCAGCAGGTATACGCCGCCGAACGTCAGCGTCGATACCCACAGCCCCGTGCGGATGGCGTTGCGGTCCCTGAGCGCGAAGAAGCGGGAGAGCTGCCTGGGCTCGACCGCGAACTTGACCAGCCCGCTGAAGAGAACGCCGAGCAGCACCGGCACCTCGACGCCTCCCCCGAAGTGGAAGAGCGCCTCACCGCCCGGCTGCGCCCGGATGTCGGAGAGCGCGCCGAGTCCGCCGGCGGCGCGGACGGTGCCCGCGAACATCAGGACGGCGGCGATCATCATCACCCCGCCCTGCACGGCGTCGGTTTTGACGACCGAGATGAATCCCCCGACGGCCGTGTACGCCATGACCACGAAGAAGACGATGACGATGGCGATGGGGTAGGGGATGTTCATGAAGATCTGCAGGAGGTTGCCGATTCCCTTGAAGACCGCCGTCATGTAGAAGAGCGACGCGATCAGCACGATGAACGCGGCGGCGACGCGCGCGGGCGTGCTGCCGAAGCGGAACCCGATGAAGTCCGGGATCGTGAGCGAGCCCATGGCTTCGGTGAACGTGCGCAGTCGGGGCGCCACGGCGGTCCACGCGAAGACGCAGAACACCACCGCGGTGGGTACGAAGAGCAGCCAGGGCAGCCCCCAGGTGTACGACTGTCCGCTGAATCCCACGAACGAGTTCGTGCTCGAGTACGTGGCGAAGAACGAGAGCCCCAGCGCGATGCCGCCCATCGTCCGGCCGCCCACGTAGTAGTCGGCCAGGTTCTTCGTGCTGCGGTTTCCCGTCCAGGCGTGGTGGGCCAGCATGACGGTGTATGCCAGGAGGAGCACGTGGACGAGCCAGTACTCCTTCAGGCTGGCCAGCACTGCGTGGATCATCGCGCGGTCTCCGGGTGGTCGGGGGCGCCGGCGCCGCGGCGCCCGGCAGGAACGCCACACGTTCGGGCCGCCGGCGCGTCGCCGCCAGGGGTGGGGCGCGGATCGTGCGAGCATCCATCGACCAGGGGCCCGGCCTCCGCCGGATGCTCGCCGCTGCCCTCGATTCGCCGCCCGGCCGTCACGGCATTCCATCTCGGAAGCGGTTGGAACGAGCTCGTCGATGCGCTCCGTGTGGCAGCCCGTGGCGTGGTCGACGGCGCCCCCGACGGGGATCACGGGTTTGCCAGGTAGGCGATGGACTCAGCCCTCGCCGGGGTTCGCGAACAGCTCCCGCACCGCCGGCTTCACCACCTTACCCATGGCGTTGAGGGGTAATTCGGCGACGACGCGGACCTCGCGCGGCACCTTGTACGGGGCCAGCCGCTCCCTGGCGAACGTGCGCAGGGCCTCCGGGTCCGGGGGCCGTGCGCCTCGTCCCGCCACGACGGCGGCGCAGACGCGCTCGCCCCAGCGTGCGTCCGGCACGCCGACGACGGCGCAGTCCGCCACGCCCGGATGGCTGCGCAGCACATCCTCGATCTCCAGCGCCGAGACCTTCTCGCCGCCGGTCTTGAGGATGTCGACCGATTCACGGCCCAGGATCCGGTACGCGGCGTCCTCGACGACCGCGCGGTCGCCGGTGCGGAACCAGCCGTCGCGGGTGAAGGCGGCGGCCGTCTCCTCGGGCCGGCGCCAGTACGCCTGGAAGACGCCCGGCCCGCGGACCTCGATCAGGCCGGGCGCGCCCTCGGGCACGGGCCGGCCTCGCTCGTCGACCAGGCGGACGTCCACGCCGGGCAGCGGGCGGCCCACGTGGCCCGGCCGCCGTACGCCGTGCAGCGGATTCGACAGCCCCATCCCGATCTCGGTCATCCCGTAGCGTTCCAGGAGGCGGTGGCCGGTGATTTCTTCCCAGCGCTCCAGCGTCGGCACCGGCAGCGCCGCCGAGCCCGACACCATCAGGCGGCAGGCGGCCGCGCCGCGCGACCACCGCGCGCGCGTGCCGGCGTCGGCGGCGTCCCACGCTTCGATCAGGCGCCGGTAGATCGTGGGGACGGCCATGTACAGCGTGACGTCTCCGCGCGCGAGCCGCTCCCACACGGTCGTCGCGTCGAAGCGGGGCAGCATCTGACACACGGCTCCGGAGTACAGCGCGCACGTTAGCACGTTGACGATGCCGTGGACGTGGTGCAGCGGAAGGCTCAGGAGGATGTGGTCGTCGGGCGACCAGCCCCACGCCTCGACGAGCGAGGCCACCTGCGCCAGGACGTTTCCGTGCGTGAGCACGACGCCCTTGGGGCGCCCGGTGGTGCCCGACGTGTACAGCATGAGCGCGGGGCGCTCGGGCCGGGGCTCCGGGAGCGAGCCGGTGGGGCCGTCGCGCAGGAGCGCGGAGGTGGTGAGCAGGGGGATGCGCCGCTCGGCCGCCACTTCCGCCACCCGCGCGGCGAGATCCGGGTGCGCGACGACCGCCTCGGGCTCGGCGTCGTCGAGCACGTACGCCAGCTCCGGCAGGGGATGGCTCACCGCCAGCGGCACCGCCATCCCGCCCCCGCGCCAGATCGCCCACTGCGTGGCCACGTACGCCCACCCGGGCGGCACGAGGTAGGCGATGCGCGCGCCCTCGAGATCGTCCCGCCCGGCCAGGAGGCGCGTGCCGGCGCGCGCGGATGCGGCCAGCAGGTCGGCGTACGTGAACACGCCCTCGGGTGCATGCACGGCGAGGCGGCGCGCGAACGAGGCCGCGCGCTCCACGAGCGGAGTGGGGTGATTCGACGCGGGGTTGTTCACGGTGTGCCTCATGTCAGCGCAGCCCGGAGGCGGCGCGCACCCACACGCGCACGCGCTCGGGCCGGATGGCGGGGGCTCCTTCGGCGGCGAGCCGGCTGGAGAGGGTGTCCGGATCGGCGCGGGCCAGCGCCGCCACGGAACGGACGCCGAGCCGCTCCAGCCGGAGCGCGTTGGCGCCGCCGATGCCCCGCAGCGTCGCGAGCCGGGCCAGGCGTACCCAGCGTCCGGCGCGGCGGAGTGGCACGCCGCCGGCGCGGGCCACGGCGGCGGAGTCCGCCCGCGCCAGCGAGAAGGCGTCGTAGCCCAGCCGCTCGAGCGCCGCGGCCTTGCGACCGGCCAGCTCATCGAGCCGGGGTGTGGTCGACGTGATCGTCCAGCGTTCCATGCCTCGCAGCACGCCGGCCGAAAGCAGCGCGGCGATCAGGATCAGGAGCGCGCGCGCGGGCGCCGGGAGGCGGGGTCCGCGGCGTGCCTTCGCCGTAGCCGCTTCGGTGTCCCGGGCGCCCACCTCTCGCCGCGCCCGTCGCAGGGGCTCATGGGCGAGGCCCGTGAGCACGAGCGTGTTCCACACCGCCCAGGCGTCGAGCGCCAGCACGGGAAAGCCGAGGAAGCCGGGCACGGGCATCTCGAAGAGCTTCACGTCTTCCAGGCCCGGCACGGTGTAGATCCATTTCGCCCTGGCCTGGGTGTTGTATGCCTCCCAGAGCAGGCCGATCGCCAGCCCGCCGAGGAGCAACTGGAGGATGACCGCCGGACGGCCGCGCTCGAGCGCGGCCAGGAGCGAGCGCCGGCGATCGTGGCGGTACACCCAGGGATCGGCCAGAAGGGTCACACCGCCCCACAGAAGCGGAAAGAGGAAGCGGGGCCAGGCCAGCGCCAGGACGAAGAAGACGGCACCGGCCGCCTGTAGGAGGTACGGCAGCCACGCGCGGACCGGGAGGCGGGGCCATCGCAGCCGGCGGGCCATGCCGAAGCCGGCGCACAGCCGGCGCGACACCAACACGGCCGGGAGCACGGTGGCGAACGCCACGACGATGCCCGCCGGGCGGACGATCGCGCCGTCCGGGAGGAACACATAGTACCAGTTCGAGATCCGGAAATTCATCAGCTCGAAGAAGAGCCAGAACGGCACGGACCACGCCAGCGCCGACGCCGCGAAGCCCGCGTCGCCGAACAGGTACCCGCGGCCCGTTCTCAGGCGGACGAGAACCTCCGCGGCCACGAGCGTCGGGTACCACGCCAGCGAGTAATACCAGGTGGCGAACGGCTCGACGCCGTGGAGCATGCCGGCGGTGGCCGCCGCGATGAGGACGGCGCAGCCCGCGAGGATAAGGACGGAGGTGCGCATGGTAGGAGTCAATCCTAGCAGCCCGTGGTAGAATTACAGCGGACCTCATTGCGGTGCCACGGCTTCAGCTCCGAGGCAGGCCGACGAGAGCATAGCCGTA
>Ga0114931_10003395_pt1 | contig 20187 bp, 26 predicted proteins | sample 2SBtaG_FD_89579 | JGI IMG/M metagenome (GOLD analysis project Ga0114931, IMG submission 89579) | Deep subsurface microbial communities from Kolumbo volcano to uncover new lineages of life (NeLLi) - 2SBTROV14_V59a metaG | ecosystem: Environmental > Aquatic > Marine > Volcanic | place: Kolumbo...
ATCGATGGCCAACGCATCTGGTTGCGGATCAAGAATGCAGTCGACGAATTGCTGCGCTCGCCGGAACGAGGCGATGCCCGGCATTGACAGGTCCGCAGGACGCGGCCGCCTGCTGGCGGTGGTGAACCTGGCCGGGATTGCCCGGAGGTTGTGCCATCTCCGCTCGCGGCTCATGTGGCGTTTTGCGAAGGGGACGGACGCAAGCAGGGGCGGTCGAGTGAGGGTGCGCCAGAACATCGAGGTCGGCCGGCGTTATCGCGATGCGCGGGTCAGCGCATTCGGCGGGCGCGTGCGAACGGTCTGGGTCGTCGACCGCCTCTGGAAGGACTCGGATGGCATCGAGTACGTCCGGCTGGTTCGGGAGGACGATCAAGGTCAAAGCAAGACGATCGCGTCGTCGGTGCTGAATGATCGACGCAACTTCGTTCCCGCTCAAGGCTAGCCGCGCGTTTCGAAGTCGGATCGCCATGCGAACGAGAGCAAAACCGTCTCCGGCCCTCGCTAAGCCCTTGATCTAGCGGGTCCTTCTTCCGTACCACCAATGCGGGGGGGCTCAGCGCGGCGCATCGCCAGCGCCAGCGGCAAAATTAATGTTGACAGCTTACGGTTGACAGCTGACCGGCCGGCAGCGCCTGAGCCGCAGGATACCGCGGCTTTCAGGCAGGGCGAGCGAGCCGACCGACGTGTCAACCTGGGGTCGGTCGGCCCGAGGATCGAGCTGACAGCGCCCCGCGGTTGACGTCGGCCGTCTGCGCCGGCACGCGAACATCCTCCCAGGAGACGGCCTTGGACCTCGCCGCGACGGCGCAGGCGCGGACGCCGGCGCAGGCCGACGTGCGCATTCTGATCGGCGACTGCCGGGATCGCCTGCGGGAGCTCCCAGACCGCTCGGTGCACTGCGTCCTGACCTCGCCGCCCTACTGGGGCCTGCGCGACTACGGCGCGGAAGGGCAGCTCGGCCTCGAGGCGGCGCCTGAGGCGTACGTCGAAAGCCTGGTCGAGGTGTTCCGGGAAGTCCGCCGGGTGCTACGCGACGACGGCACCCTGTGGCTGGTCCTCGGCGACTGCTTCGCCGGCAACGGGGGCAGTGCCCGAGGAGGCGCCGGGAGGCCGGCCGAGAGCTCGCAAGCCTACGCCAAGTGGCGCCGGGCCTGGGGCGGGCTCAAGCCCAAGGACCTGGTCGGCATCCCCTGGCGGGTGGCCTTCGCACTTCGGGCCGACGGCTGGTGGCTGCGCTCCGACGTGGTGTGGGCGAAGAAGAACCCGATGCCGGAGAGCGTCCGCGACCGCCCCACCCGGGCCCACGAGTACGTCTTCCTCCTGGCCAAGAGTCGGCGCTACTTCTACGACGCTGACGCCGTGCAGGAGCCCTTCGCCGAGGCGACGGTGAAGCGCCTCCGCCAGGCGAGCTTCGACCGCCAGAGCGGCGGCGCCAAGGACGGGCTCAACCCGAACCGGAGCGCCCGCCGCGCCCTGGTCAACCTCAAGGGCCGGGCGATGCCGCCGCAGCTCGAGGACCGGCCGCACAAGGCGCCAGGCCGCAACCTGCGCTCGGTCTGGCACCTGGGGACCCAGCCGTTCAAGGGAGCGCACTTCGCGACCTTCCCGACCCGGCTCGTCGAGCCTTGCATCCGGGCGGGGACCAGCGAGGCGGGGTGCTGTCCCTCCTGTGGCACGCCCTGGACGCGAGTGATCGAACGCGAGCGGCGCCGCAACATCGTCAAGACAGGGCAGAAGCATGACGGGACCTACTATCGTTCCAACCCCGGTGGGGGCGTCGGCAACGACCGTCGGCATCGTCAGGACCTCGGCTGGCGCCCGTCGTGCAGCTGCCCGCGCCATGAGCCCGCGCCGTGCACCGTGCTCGACCCCTTCGCCGGCGCCGGGACCACCGGCCTCGTCGCCGGCAGGCTCGGGCGCGAAGCCCTCCTGATCGAGCTCAACCCCGAGTACGCGGCGATGGCGCGCGAGCGTCTGGCCGCCGACGGCATCGAGGCCTCGCTCGAATGACGATCGATCTTGAGACCCGGACGATGGAACGATGGACGAGCGCGAGCGATGGGCTCGAGCATGACCCGGCCCTCGCCGAGCTCGATCTCGACGAGATCGACGCCCTCCTCGCGCGGGCGCCGGCGCATCGCTCGCCCCCGGTGGCGGCCGACAGACCCTCGCCGCTCGGTTCCCTCGTTCACCGGCCGGGGCTGTGGGCGCGCAACGGCATCCGGTTCATCACCGTCCGGCGCTGGCGGGCGCGGGCCAAGACGGCGGACCTGCAGGCTTTCCGGGACGCCAAATGTCATCTCGACCCCGCGCTGATCGAGGCCGCCGCGGGCGAGCTCTCCGAGGTCCTGCGCGACCTGCTGGGACCGGCGCCAGGCTACCTGGTCACCAACGTGGCCTGCGGCCATTCCCGGCGGCCCGACTGCTTCGGCAAGCGTCTCGCGCAGGCGGCAGCGGTGCTGGTCGGCGTCCCCTACGTCCAGGTCTTTGCCGATCGGTTTGTCCGCGGGAGCTCCCATCCCAGGCAGGTCATGGAGCTGCCGCCGTTGCGCCGGATCGCGATCCCCGACCGCATGTGCGTCGTGGTCGATGATCTCGCCACCTCGGGTTGGCACCTCGAGGAGGCTCTCGGGAACCTGCGGAGCCAGGGAGTCCCGGCTCTCGGGTTGGCATGGCTGGGAGGGATCGCGCCATGAGGGTGGCGATCGTGGGCAGCCGGCGCTGGCAGGACCGTGGTGCGGTCGAGGCGGCGGTGGCGGCGCTGCCCGCTGGCTCGGTCGTGGTCTCGGGCGGCTGCCGGGGGGTCGATAGCTGGGCGGTCGCGGCGGCCCGCCGGCGCGGCCTGGCGGTGGCCGTGCATCGACCCGACCTCGCCGGTGTCCGATGCCGCGGCGAGGCTGCCGCCCGGTATCACGCGCGCAATCAGCGCATCGTCGAGGACAGCGACCGTATGATCGCGTTTCGGGTGGTGAGCGCCGAGGGCGGTACGGAGGATGTCATCCGGCGGGCCCGCGCCGCCGGTATCCCGGTGGAGGTCCGAGAGGAGGCCGACCGGTGACCGGGCTCCGGGTCGAACCTTGGCCCCTCGACCGTCTGGTGCCGTACGCGCGTAACGTCCGGACCCACTCCGACGAACAGGTCGCGCAGATCGCCGCCTCGATCAGTGAGTTCGGCTGGACCGTGCCGGTGCTGGTCGACGACGACGGCAGCGTGATCGCCGGCCACGGTCGCATCCTGGCGGCCCGCAAGTTGGGGCTCGCTGAGGTCCCGGTGATCCGGCTCGCGCACCTGACGCCAGAGCAGGCGCGGGCCTACCGGATCGCCGACAACCGGCTCACCGAGCTCGGCGGCTGGGACGAGGCGGCGCTCCGCGAGGAGCTCGCGGCGCTCCGCGAGGCCGACTTCGCCCTCGACCTCACCGGCTTCGACCTCGACGAGATCGACCGGCTCCTGGCCGAGCCGGAGGCCGACCGGGCCGGGCTCACCGACGACGACGAGGCCCCCGAGGTCGCCGAGGACCCGGTCACCCGCCCGGGCGATCTGTGGGTGCTGGGCAACCATCGGCTGCTGTGCGGCGATGCGACCGTGCTCGCCGACGTGGAGCGGGTGCTCGGCGGGGCGCTCGCCGACATGACCTGGACCGATCCGCCCTACAACGTCGACTACGGCAACTCGGCCAAGGACAAGATGCGCGGCAAGGACCGGCGCATCCTCAACGATGACCTGGGTGACGGCTTCGCGCAGTTCCTCCATGACGCCTGCGCCGCCATCCTCGCGGTGACCAAGGACGCGGTCTACGTCTGCATGTCGTCCTCGGAGCTGCACACCCTGCAGCGGGCCTTCCGGGACGCCGGCGGGCACTGGTCGACCTACGTGATCTGGGCCAAGAGCACCTTCACCCTGGGGCGTGCCGACTACCAGCGCCAGTACGAGCCCATCCTGTATGGGTGGAAGGAAGGGAGCGACCACTACTGGTGCGGCGCCCGCGACCAGGGCGACGTCTGGTTCGTCGACAAGCCGCGGGTCAACGACCTGCACCCGACCATGAAGCCGGTCGCGCTGGTCGAGCGCGCGGTCCGCAACTCGTCCAAGACGCGCGACCTCGTGCTCGACCCCTTCGGTGGCTCGGGCTCGACGCTGATCGCCTGCGAGAAGACGGGGCGATCCGCACGGCTGATCGAGCTCGATCCGCGCTACGGCGACGTGATCGTTCGGCGCTGGCAATCCTTCACCGGCAAGACGGCGGTGCTGGACGGCGATGGTCGGACGTTCGAAGAGGTCGCCGCCGCCGGGTCTCGGCCGGCGGCGGCGTAGCGGGGCGAGACGGTGCTACTGCGGGTCTCCGCCGCCTTCCAGGAACTCCCCGGTGGTGCCTTCGGGCACGCGACCGAGGAGCTCGAGGATCTGGACCCAGGGGATGTTGATGAGCGGCTCGTCGAAGGCGCCGGGTCTGTCGGGCCGCCAGCCTTCGTCCTTGTGCCCAAAGAAGCCGTCCTCGTTGACCCCGATCAGAGTCCCGACCCAGACCCTCTCCGCCTTTTGGAAGCGGACGATGGCGCGCGCGAGGTCCTGCGTGGTGAGCCCGCGCCTCGCCAGCTCCGCCTGCCCGGCGGGGGTCTCGACGAGGTGGACGATGTAGGGTTTGGAACCTCTCTCCGCCTCGACCTGGAAGGTCCGTGGCTGCCGTGTCTTCCGCAAGCGTCCCATCGTCGCCACCCTCACTCGGCGATGCGGTAGGTGCGGCCGCGGGTCTCGACCTTCTCCGAGGTGACGGCGAGGCTGAGCTTCTTCTTGAGCGCCCCGGCGATGGCGCCGCGCACCGTGTGGCGCTGCCAGCCGGTGGCCTGGGTGATCTCGTCGATGGTGGCACCCTCGGGCCGGCGGAGCATCTCGATCAGGAGGGCCTGCTTGGTGCCGGCACGCCGTCCCCGACCCGGCTCGGCCTTCCCGGCGACCGCGGTGTCGGCCACAGGGGCGTCCGTGGCGGCCTCCTCGGCCCCGGCGGGGGTGGTGGGGGCGGCCTCCGGCGCCGTGCCCACGTCGGCCGCCCCAGGCGCGACGCTGGGCGCGTCCGGGTCCTCGTCCGGCTCGACCCCGATGGCCTCGAGGCCGGCGCGGGTGATGCGGAAGGCCCGGCCCTTGGGCCCGCGGGCCTCCGGCGCGGTCGGCTCGCCCTCGGGCACGCGCTCGGCGAGGCCGCGGCGGACGAGCCCGTCGATCACCTTGGCGGCGGCGCCACCGCGGATGGTCTCGGGCAAGGGGAAGATGGCGCCGCCAGCCCGCTGCGAAGCGGCGGAGAGGACGATGATCTGAGTGTCGGTGAGCTTGGTCATTCTTGCCTCCTCAGGCAGGGCGCCGCGACCGTCACGGCGCTTCTACTGCCCCGAGCCCCGGCCGCTCGTGCGGCGCGGGGCGGAGGCGGGAGGCGGTGGTGTCAGGTGATGAAGCTCTTGCCGGTGATCACGTTGACCAGCCGCACCCCGGGGCCGTGGGCGGCCCGGGCCTCGATCCGCTCCTCGCGCGACGGCGGCCTGGCATTGGCGCGGTACTCGGCGAGGAAGCGGGCCGTCTCGGCGTCGCGCTTGCGGGTGCAGGCGGCGACGTTGACCGGCAGCCCCAGGTACGCCCAGAAGTCGATGATGTCGGCGGGCGGGACGCGGCCGTTGCTCAACCAGCGCACCGCCCCGTCGTCGTCCATGGTCGTCGCCATGTGGTACTTGGTGGCCAGGCCCTCGGCCTCGTCGAGCTCGTTCCTGGTGCGGGGTGATTCGTAGATGCGGATGTAGTCGGTCATCGTTGCCTCCGTTGTTTGTCAGCGCATGGACGCTCTTCGCGCTGGTACGATCAAGTCAATTAATTGATCTGGAACACTTTTTTGAAGTCGCCCTTGGGCCTGCCGTCGCGGGCTCACGCGTCACCCTGCCGGGCCAGCGCATCGAGCCCGGCGCCGGTGATGCGCAACGCCAGGCCAGTCGGCCCGCGCTTCTCGGCAGGGATCGGCTGACCCTCGGGCATGCGCTCGGCGAAGCCGTGCCACACCAGGGCGTTGACCACCTTGGTGGCGGCGCCGGCCTTGAGCCATGTCGGCAGGGGATAGATGGCGCCGTCGGGCCGCTGGGCGGCGGCGGCGAGGACGATGGCCTGGCTACGAGTGAGTTTGGTCATCGGTGCCTCCTCGGCTCGCGCCGCGACCGTCGCAGCGCTTCTTCTATGCCCCTAAGCCCCGCTGGCGGCGCCGGTCGGGGCCAGAGGCGGGAAGCGGCGGCGTCAGGCGTCCGCTTCCTCGGCGGCGAGCGCGTCGATGGTGTCCTGCAGGGTGATCATCGAGCCGCCGAGGTAGGCGTGGTCGTTGTCGAGGGCGCAGCGGATGTGGGCGAGCCAGGTGCGTTTGGCCCGGTCGGCCTCGGGCGTGCCCCGGAGGAGCTCCCGGGTCTCGTCGATGAGGGCGGCGATCTCGCACCGGATCTCGGCCAGGCGTTCGATGGTCTCGGTCATGTCGGTCTCCCGGGTGTGGCGTGTCATCGGTTCCTCCTCGGTCAGCCGACCTGGACGATCAGCCTGGTCTCGGGGTCGAACCAGCCGTGGCGGCGGGTGATGCCGTCGGAGCCCAGGACGGTGAGGTCGTAGTAGCGGCAGCGCTCGGGCGGGACCGGCTCGGCGGTCATGCGCGGCCGGACGATCGCGTAGCTGTCGCCCCTGTAGCACTCGCCGTAGAGGGCGCCGCAGCGGCGGCACTCGAAGACGCCGGCGTGCTCGGTGGGCTTGCGGCGCTTGGCGTTGCAGGCGGGGCAGCAGGTGTAGGTCATGTCGGCCTCCGTCGTTGAGGGTGACGGCATGAACGCTCGGTTCGCCCCGTCCATCAAGTCAATTAGTTGATTCAGAACGCGTTTTTGTAATCTCCCAGGGATCGCATGCTGATCAGCCAAGCCGAGTGGGCGCGCCGGCAGGGCTTCTCGCGGCAGTACGCGAGCCGGCTGGTGCAGCGCGGGGTGGTGAGTCTCGTCGACGGCAAGGTGGACCCGGCGCAGGCCGACGCGGCGCTCACCGCCTTGCGGCAGCCGGCCCGGCCCGAGAGGCGCGCCGGCGGGTCCGACGCCGAGCGGCCCGCCGGCAGGTCGGCGCCGCTGGCGGAGCCTCAGCCGCTGTCGCTTCCCCAGGGCGGCGACCTGCCGACGCTGTTGCTCAAGACCCGGATCAAGAGCGAGGTCGAGCGGGCGCGGCTGCTGGAGATCAAGGCCAAGGTCGAGGCGGGCAAGTACGTCGATGCCGACGAGGTCAGGGTGACGGCCTTCAACCGGGCACGGATTGCGCGCGACGCGTTGCTCAGCATCCCTGACCGGCTGGCCGCCGTGCTCGCCGCCGAGACCGAGACCGCGAGAGTGCACACAATCATCGCCGCCGAGATGCGGCAGGCGCTGGAGGCGCTGACCGGTGGGCCCGAGCGTGGCTGAGCGAGGACCGGTGTCCGGGGCGAGCGTTTATGTCGAGGCCTTCGAGCAGGGCCTGCGTCCCGACCCGCTGCTGACGGTCTCGGAGTGGGCCGACCGCCATCGGCGGCTGTCGGGCCGGGCGGCCTCGGAGCCCGGGCCCTGGCGCACCAGCCGGACGCCGTATCTGAAGGAGATCATGGACTGCCTGTCGCCGGCGTCGCCGGTCGAGCGGGTGGTGGTGATGAAGGGGGCGCAAATCGGAATTAGCGAATGCGGCAACACCTGGATCGGCTACGTCATCCACCACGTGCCCGGGCCCGATGCTCTCGGTGCTCCCCACCGTGGAGATGGCCAAGCGCAACTCGAAGCAGCGCATCGAGCCCCTGATCGAGGAGAGCCCGGCCTTGCGCGAGCGGGTCAGGCCGGCACGCTAGCGGGACTCGGGCAACACCGTGCTGGCCAAGGAGTTCCCCGGCGGCGTCCTGGTGATGGCCGGGGCCAATTCGGCGGTGGGCCTGCGCTCGATGCCGGTGCGCTAGCTCTTCCTCGACGAGGTCGACGGCTACCCGGGCGACGTCGCCGGCGAGGGCGACCCGGTGGCCCTCGCCGAGGCGCGGACCCGGACCTTCGCGCGCCGCAAGGTCTTCATCGTCTCGACCCCCACCACCGAGGGCCTCTCGCGCATCGAGCGCGCCTACGTGGCGTCAGCTACAAGGCGCCGGGCCGGCGTTGACGCGGCCCGATCGTTCGCTCATGCTCGGCCCGATGGCGCCGGCAACGGGCAACGAAACGGCCCCGGACACCGGGGGCGGGCCGTCGGTCGATCTCGACTCGGCGGTCGTGCGGTGGGGCGGATTCGGCCTCGCCAGATACCTCGAGGACGTCGACCTGGCGGCCGAACTGGTCGACTGGCTGCACCGCGAGACAGGGGTCAACAAGGGCGCCCTGAAACTGGCGATGAAGCTCTTGTCGCCGGCGGTCTCGGCGACGGCGCGCCGGGCAACCGGTTGGCTGAGCGACCGCGCCAAGGAGCGCGTTGTCGCGGCCCTCACCAAGCTTCCGTTCTACGATCGGCTCGCCGGCGCCTTGGACCGGGTTACCGTGCGGCTCGATGAGAACTTGGCGGCCAAGCGCGAGGTCGAGGAAATTCTCGCCGGCCGCCGGCCGCCCCACGACACGGCGTTCGCGAACGCCCTCACCCTCGACCTGCAAGCGCAGGTCTCGACCCTGCAACGGCTCGACGACGTGAGCGGCCAGATCGCCGACGGCTTCGCCAACATCGAGACGCTCCTCACCCCGCAACCGGTGCTCACCTTGCGCCTGTTCGCCCCCAACGAAGGACTTCGGTTCTTCTATGGCGCGCAGCGCGTGCCGTTCGTCGGCCGCGATGATGAGCTCGCGCGGCTCGCCGAGTTTCTCTATGCCGGCGAGCGTTTCTCGTGGTGGCTCGTCGCCGGGCCGGCCGGCACCGGCAAGAGCCGCCTGGCGCTGGAGCTGTGCCTGCGTCACGGCAACGCGTGGCGCGTCGGGATGTTGTCGTCGGCCGACGCGTTCACCGACTGGGGCAACTGGCGCCCCGACCAGCCGACCCTGATCGTCGCGGACTATGTGAGCGAACGGGCCGAAGACCTGCATTCGATCGCGCTCGCCCTGGCCGAGAACCAGGGCCTGGATTTTCCCGTTCGCCTGCTGCTCGTCGAACGCGACAGCGAAGGTTACTGGTGGCCGGCGTTTCGCGGCGCCGGAGGCGAGCGGTACGTTATCGACGCGGCTCGGCACACAGCCCCGCTGACGCTCGGCCGGCTCGACGACGCCGCGCTCGAACGCATGATCGCCTCGGTCATCGACGACGCGGGCCCCACCCTCATGTCGCCACGCCAGATCGTGGCCGCGGTGCGGGCGATCGACCCCGAGGCCCGGCCGTTGTTCGTCGCCTTCGTCGCCGACGCGGTGGCGGCGGGGCGCGATCCACGGGCGTGGGACCGCGAGGCCCTGCTGGGCGACGTTCTCGAACGCGAGGACGCGCGCCATTGGCAACCGGCCGGCATCAGCGACGGCGAGCGCAACCTGTTGGCGCTGGCCACCATGACCGGTGGGCTCGACGTGGGCGCTCTCGCGTCGATCAAAGCGCCCGACCTGATCCCGCCGCCGAGCGCCTACGACCCGCACCGTTACCGCGTGCTCTCGGGCCAGGCGAGCGAGGACCGTCTCGCGCCCTACGAGCCCGACATTCTGGGCGAGCTGTTCGTTCTCGAACGCCTCCGACCGGCCCACACTCTCGATACCGACCGCGCCGAAGCAATGCGGGCCTTGGCGTGGTCTCGATCCGCGCTCGGAATGGCCACATTCCTGTCGCACGCCGCGATGGATTTTCCGCGGCATCCGACGCTTCGGATTCTCGACCGGCCGGCGGGCGAAAACGGACTGACCCGCCGACTGTGGAGCCTGGCGGCCGCCAACCTGATCATCGATTACGGCAGCGCCGGCGACATCGCCGAGGCCCGCGCGCTTTACGACGCCATCGCCGGGCTCGCCGCGGACCACCCGGACGAGCCCGCCTTGCGCGAGCACCAGGCCAGGGGCGCCGTCCACCTGATGGCCCATTACGGCACCGCCGGCGACATCGCCGAGGCCCGCGCGCTTTACGACGCCATCGCCGGGCTCGCCGCGGACCACGCGAGCGAGCCCGCCTTGCGTGAGCGACAGGCCAGGGGCGCCGTCAACCTGATCATCCCTTACGGCAACGCCGGCGACATCGCCGAGGCCCGCGCGCTTTACGACGCCATCGCCGGGCTCACCGCGGCACACCCGGGCGAGCCCGCCCTGCGCGAGGGACAGGCCAGGGGCGCCTTCAACCTGATCGTCCATTACGGCAGCGCCGGCAACATCGCCGAGGCCCGCGCGCTTTACGGCGCCATCGCCGGGATCGCCGCGGCACACCCGGACGAGCCCGCCTTGCGCGAGGAGCAGGCCAAGGGCGCCTTCAACCTGATCGTCGATTACGGCACCGCCGGCGACATCGCCGAGGCTCACGCCCTTTACGACGCCATCGCCGGGCTCGCCGCGGCACACCCGGGCGAGCCCGCCTTGCGCGAGGAGCAGGCCAAGGGCGCCGTCAACCTGATCTTCGATTACGGCAACGCCGGCGACATCGCCGAGGCCCGCGCGCTTTACGACACCATCGCCGGGCTCGCTGCGGCACACCCGGACGAGCCCGCCTTGCGCGAGCTACAGGCCGGGGGCGCCGTCAACCTGATCTTCGATTACGGCAACGCCGGCGACATCGCCGAGGCCCGCGCGCTTTACGACACCATCGCCGGGCTCGCTGCGGCACACCGGGGCGAGCCCGCCTTGCGCGAGCGACAGGCCATGGGCGCCGTCAACCTGATCGCCCATTACGGCAGCGCCGGCGACATCGCCGAGGCCCGCGCCTTTTACGACGCCATCGCCGGGATCGCCGCGGCACACTGGGGCGAGCCCGCCTTGCGCGAGGAGCAGGCCAAGGGCGCCTTCAACCTGATGCATGCGTACGGCAGGGCCGGCAACATCGCCGAGGCCCGCGCCTTTTACGACGCCATCGCCGGGCTCGCCACGGCACACCCGGGCGAGCCCGCCTTGCGCGAGCGACAGGCCGGGGGCGCCGTCAACCTGATCGTCGATTACGGCAACGCCGGCGACATCGCCGAGGCCCGCGCGCTTTACGACGCCATCGCCGGGATCGCCGCGGCACACCCGGACGAGCCCGCCTTGCGCGAGCAACAGGCCAGGGGCGCCTTCAACCTGATGAATGCGTACGGCAGCGCCGGCAACATCGCCGAGGCCCGCGCCCTTTACGACGCCATCGCCGGGCTCGCCGCGGCACACCGGGGCGAGCCCGCCTTGCGCGAGGAGCAGGCCAAGGGCGCCGTCAACCTGATCGTCGATTACGGCAACGCCGGCGACATCGCCGAGGCCCGCGCGCTTTACGAGGCCATCGCCGGGCTCGCCGCGGCACACCCGGGCGAGCCCGCCCTGCGTGAGCTACAGGCCAGGGGCGCCGTCAACCTGATCGCCAATTTCGGCAGCGCCGGCCACATCGCCGAGGCCCGCGCGCTTTACGACGCCATCGCCGGGCTCGCCGCGGCACACCCGGGCGAGCCCGCCCTGAGCGAGCTACAGGCCAGGGGCGCCTTCAACCTGATCGTCGATTACGGCACCGCCGGCGACATCGCCGAGGCCCGCGCCCTTTACGACGCCATCGCCGGGCTCGCCGCGGCACACCCGGGCGAGCCCGCCTTGCGCGAGCTACAGGCCAGGGGCGCCGTCAACCTGATCGCCGCTTACCGCAAGGCCGGACAGAGCCAAGCGGCAGAAGAATTTCTGTCATCCCTTTCCAGCGAGCCGGACCTTGTGAACTTGATGGAGTCGTTTGTCCGTTCGCAAGGCGATGGACCCGAATAGACGGGGTAACGCGGCACGCCGGAATCCGCGTCTCTCGCCGACCGCAACGGCGAAATCCGCGTCGCGGTAGTACGGGGGCGGTTGACGGCCGCGGCAGAGGCGCCCCAGGCCATTCTCGACGGTGGCCGCCGCGGGCGGCGCAACAACGATCGAGAACACGGGCATGGGCGACGCGGCACCGCCGGCCATCGAGCTCGGCCTCGTGCGGCTCGTGCCACTCACGCGGCAGGCCGCGGCGCCACCCACGACCGTGACCCGTGTGCCGGCGCGCCTGTCGCCTCGCCGGAGCCCACGGACGACCCCGCCGCCCTTGTCGAGCGGGCCTTGGAGCGCGAGCGCGAGCGGGTCGCCGGGATCAATGGCCTCGCCGAGCGCTTCCGCCTGGAGCGCACCTTCGCCCAGGACCTGGTCCGCCGCGGGGTCTCCCTCGACGAGGCCCGGAGGCGAGTCCTCGACCACCTCGCCGCCAGCGACGATGCCGTGACCACCTTCCCCCACCTCGCGACGCCTCTCGGGGGTGCCGACGAGAGTGCGACCCGGGCCGAGGCGGTGACCTCGGCCCTCCTCCACCGCTACGACCCGACCGCCTTCGCCCTCTCGGAGCCGGCCCGGGAATACCGCGGCATGACCCTCCTCGACCTCGCCCGCGACTGGCTCGAGACCCAGGGCGAGCGGGTCCGCGGGCTCTCCCGCGACGAGCTCGCGCGGCGGGCGCTCGAGGTCCGGGCCGGCTTCCATACCATCTCCGACTTCCCCTCGGTGCTGGCCGCGGTGGCCAACAAGGCCTTGCGCCAGGCCTACGAGGCCGCACCGCGCACCTTCACGCCCTTCAGCCGCCAGGTCTTCGCCAGCGACTTCAAGGACATGCACCGGGTCCAGCTCTCCGGCATGGCACCCCTCAAGAAGGTCAACGAGCATGGCGAGTTCACCGCCGGCACCCTCTATGAATCCAAGGAGAGCTACCGCATCGAGTCCTACGGCGAGGTCATCAACATCACCCGCCAGGTGCTGATCAACGACGACCTCGACGCCTTCACCCGCGTGCCCGCGCTGATGGCGAGCAAGGTCGCCCAGCTCGAATCCGACGTGGTCTGGAGCGTCTTCCTCACCAACCAGACCATGGCCGACGGCAACCCGCTGTTCGACGCTGCCCACGGCAACCTCGCGGGGGTTGGTGCGGCGCTCTCGGTCACCTCGGTGGGGGCCGCGCGCACGGCGATGGCGCAGCAGAAGGACCTCGACGGCACCACGGTGCTCAACATCCGCCCCGCCTTCATCCTGGTCCCCTCGGCCCTCGAGCTCACCGCCGAGCCGCTCCTCGCCCAGAACCTGGTGCCGGCCCAGACCGCCAACGTGGTCCCGGCCTCGATCCGCTCGCTCTCGGTGATCTCGGAGCCCCGGCTCGATGCCGACAGCACCACCGCCTGGTACCTGGCCGCCAGCCCGGTCGCCATCGACACCCTCGAGTACGCCTACCTCGAGGGCCAGCCCGGGGCCTTCACCGAGACCCGCGCCGGCTTCGATGTGGACGGGGTGCAGATGAAGGTCCGCATCGACTTCGGCGCCAAGGCCATCGACTGGCGCGGTCTCTACAAGGACCCCGGCGCGTAGGCCCCCGGCCGCTTCCCAACCCCTGACGTGAAGGGCGGCCCCCGAGGCCGCCTCCGTGCTCTGAACATGACGTGAGGGCGGCCCCCGAGGCCGCCCTCGCTTGCACAAGGAGGAATCGAGCGATGAAGAACTACGTCCAGCCGGGCGAGACCGTCACCGTGGTCGCGCCCACCGGCGGCGCCGTCTCCGGCGTCGGCGTCAAGGTCGGCTCGCTCTTCGGCGTCGCCGCCTTCGACGCCGCCCAGGGCGAGACCGTCGAGATCGTCACCGAGGGCGTCTTCGACCTCGCCAAGGATGGCAACAGCGTCACCGTGGGCGAGAAGCTCTACTGGAACGACGTCAGCAAGGTGGTGACCGTGACCGCGAGCACCAACCTGCTGATCGGCGTGGCGCTGATGGCGGCGGCGGCCGGCGACGCCACCGTCCGCATCCGCCTCACCGCCGCCTTCACCATCTGATGGCCCGGGTCAAGGCCCTGCGCAGCGACCTGGTACGGGCCGCCGGCGGCGCCTGGCGGCTCGACCAGGGGCGGACCTACGAGATCGCCGACCGGGCGGCGGACGCCCTCATCGCGATGGGTGCCGTCGTCCGGGTCGCTGGCGAGGTCGACGCGCCGGCCGATGGCTCCGAGCCCGAGGCGGTGGACGACGGCTCGGCGACGGCGGCCACCGCGGCGGCGGGGACAAGCAATCCTGACGCCCAAGGCGCCGCAACGCCTAGTCGGCGGCGGCGGCAGTCCCGCAAGCAGTGAGCGTCTTCGAGACCGCGGCCGCCAGCCTGCTCGCCGACCGCAACCTCGCCGAGGACGCGACCTACACCCCGGCGGCCGGCACACCGGTGACGGTGCGGGTCGTGGTCAGCCGGCCCGACCGCGAGATCGACGTCGGCCTTTCGGGCCTCCAGGTCCCCGCCTTGCGGGCGAGCCTGCTGGTGGCCGCGCTCCCTCCCGGCGCCGCGCCCGGGGACACGCTCACCGTCGGGACCGCGAGCTACCGGGTGCGCCGGATCACCCGCGACTCGGCGCAGGCGGTCGCCGCCCTCGACCTCGATCCGATCTGATGCCCGCCCGCAGCCCCCGTTTGACGTGAAGAGAGATGCCCGCCCTCAAGGCCACGCTCACCGGCCTCAGGAACCTCGACCGGGCGCTGAAGCGTGCCGATCTGCGGACCCGGGCGGCCGCCCGAACCTCCGTGGCCGAGACCTCGCTTCGGGTCCAGAAAGCGATCCGTGCCGACGTCGACCGCATCTTCTCGGGCGGCACGATCCGTCTCCGCCGCGGCAAGGGACGCCGGGTCTCGGGGGCGATCCGGCGCGCCTTGTTCGACAACCGCGAGCGGGGCACCGCGGCGCTGGTGTTCTCGAAGTTCGGCCGCCGCGAGGGTGGCGTCTTCGTCGACTTCCTCGGGCCCTATCTCACCGGGCGCGACATCCGTCCGCGGCGAGGTCGCTACCTCGCGGTGCCGCTCCAGCCGGGAAGGCGCAACCGCGATCCGAGGGCCTTCAGGAACCTGCGGCCGGTGGCGGTCGCCGGCAGGCTCTACCTGGTGCGGAGCACCCGCACCCGAACCACTTTCATGTTCCTACTGTTGCCGCGGGTCAGAGTCACTAGACGATTGAAGGCAGCGCGAACCGCTCGGCGAGAAGCGCGGGCGATAGGTGGATACGCAAAACGCATGTTTCGGGCGTAGTGTTGCGACCGGAACGGATCGGCCAAGTTCTCAATCGACGAAATAGAGTGCTTCGAACCTGTCGGACCCACCCTTGAGTGACCCACAAGATTGCAAATGTCCAGTGCGGTCGTCAAATCAATAGGTTGATCCCATTTATCCAGTTCGATCTCGATCCGGAAGAGTGGGTTTTTCGAGTGAGTTGAAATCTATATTTTCTACTACGTCACTTATTCTAGACAAATCCTTTTCCAAGAAGGAATTCCACTTTTTTCCGAGTTCGTTACATATCTGATCGAAATCTGCGTCGACAATATCGCTCTCCCTCAAAAATTCTTTAGACATGATTCTTGTCCACTTAGGATATAACAGCTTCGAGCATCTTGGAAATAGGTCTGGTCGTTTTCTTGCTTCAGAATGCAATCTCTGCCTTATTTCCTTCTTACCGGGTCCAATCACAAGCGCAAGCGATACCCTATTCGGCTGATTCCGAAATTCGAAGAGCAAGATGCGGCCGCTTTGTGTCCATCCTTGACCCTGACGGAGCTCCTGAATTTTGTCCCAAGCTTCTGGGATAAAATTCACCACTGTCTTTGCAAAACGGTCTTGAACAAACCTATCGGAAATTTCTATTAAGTGCCTTAGTTTTTCCGCGATTTCACTTTGTCGATCGGGTTTGTGTTCAAAAATGAAGTCTAGCGCTTTTTGGTGTTTAGCGTAGATGCGCCGGGCTAGTGCCACGGGTTCGGACTCGTTCATGATGTGTCTCCTGAGCATCTGGGTGTAGTGGGAGACAGCCATCCGCACTTCGTGCCCCATGGTCGGCGCACGAGTCTGCAGGAGCGTCTCAAGTATATGGCAGATCAGATCGTATTCTAAAGCTACGTACGCGTCGTCACTTGGTGTATCACCATCTGGTGAAAGAAAAATAAAAAGGGGTTGGTAATCCTGGTACTCCTGGGCCACCCACTTACGGTAGCGCTGTAGTTGACCAGAGTGTTCTCTCGTGTCGATCTTGTTCTCGATGACGACAATGAAGCGGTGTGTCTCGTTGATCAATAGGATATCGATGTTTCCGCGCTCTCGATGCACCTGCGTGTTGCTCAGATCCCACACGTCGAGATCCACGGCACCCACGGATGCTGCTTCGCTCCCTGCGCGCGAGACGACACGTTGAAGCAAGCGCGTCAGAAAGACATCCCCCAGGCCATGACTCTCCCTCGGATTAAGCACAAATGAGAGGAAGTCCGAATGCCGCGCTTCGACGCGAACGGCACCGAGCGCTTCGAAGAAGTTGAATTCGCTGAGCAAATCCTCAAGGTGTTCCAACTCGAAATTTTCAACGACAAAAGCTTCCAAGACCTCGCGCATGGAAAATCTCGTATCGCCTCCTTAAGCACGGTGAACAGTGTACGGCTCGCTCCAGCCGTTTGGCGAGCGCCCCCGCGGGTGTGGCTAAAGCATGTTTTGTCCCAAGCACCTTCCTGGCACGGCTCGTGCGATATCACGCCTTCGACCATTGTGGCTAGATCGGAATGACGCTGATCGCCGCGCCGCGAAGAGGCCCGCTCCTTGAATCCGGCCATTAGGAACATCCAGCGTGCCAGTCAGCATCCGCGAGCAGGCCCTCGGCGGCCTCCATGAGGCCTTGCTCGGCGTCGCCGCCGAGGTCCCCGGGGTCACGGTCTACCGCAACGAGGACACCGAGATCGGCATCTTCCCGGCGCTCAACCTGCTCGACGCCGAGAGCGTCCAGCGCGTCGTCGACCGCGCCGGCGAGGCCACCCTCTATGCGCTCGCGGTCACCATCGAGGGCTTCGTCAGCGCCGCCACCCCGGCCGAGACCGGGCCGGCGCTCTCCGCCCTCTACGCCGCCACTTGGCGGGCCGCCAAGGCGGCCGAAGCCCGCGTGCCGGCGATCGCCGAGGTCCTCGAGGGCGAGACCGAGGCGACCCTGGTCCGCGAGGAGGGCGTCGCCCCCCACGCCCTCTTCGCTCTCTCGATCGAGCTCCGCTTCGGGGCTCTCCACGATGATCCCTTCACCACGACCTGAACGCCGCGAGCCCGAGGAGAACCAGCAATGGCACGACAGCCGGCCAAGAACCTGCTCATCAAGATCGAGACCGCCGAGGGCTCAGGCACCTTCGTCACCCTCGGCATGCTCCAGACCGCCGACTTCACGGTCTCGACCAACCAGGTCGATGTCACCAGCATCGACTCCCTCAACGACCGGCGCGAGCTCGAGCCCGGGATCCAGTCGCTCTCGGCCACGGGCCGCGGCTTCTTCGACGCCGGCGCCGCCTGGCAGCGGGTTCGCGCCGCGGTGCTCGCCCGCGAGACCCCCAAGCTCCAGGTCATCGACCCCGGCGACGGCACCTACGAGGGCCGCTTCGTCATCGCCACCTTCGGCAAGACCGGCGGCACCGAGGGTTCGGTCGAGGTCAACGTCAGCCTCGAGAGCGCCGGCGACTTCACCTTCACCCCGGCATGAGGAGCGGATCATGGCCGATCTCACCATCCAGGACGTCGTCGAGGGCGGGCTGGCCGCGACCTACGCCGCCGCTTCCGCCGGCGGCGACGCCGTCCTCAACCTCGCCGGCGACGTCTTCCTCCATGTGCGCAACGGCGATGCCGCCCAGCATACCGTTACGGTAACAGTGCAGGAGACCAGCCACGAGGTCGCCGGCTTCGGGGCGATGAGCAAGGCCAACCTGCAGGTGGCGATCCCGGCGGGCGCGGAGGCCTTCATCGGCCCCTTCCCGCGCGCTGCCTTCAACGACGCCAATGGCAATGTGCAGATCTCGTACGACGGGGTGACGAACGTCACGGTCGCCGCGCTCAAGCTCGCGAGGGCGGCCTGATGGCCTGGCGCCTCAATCGCTCGATCGAGGTGCAGGGGACGCCCGTCGTGGGCCATGTGCGCGACGGGCCGGTCGCAGGCGAGGTCGAGGTGACGATCCCTTGGCGGCCCGGGGTGACGCCGGGGGACCTGGTGGCACTGGGAGGTGATGCGGTCGAGATCGTAGGCGTGCGCGATCCCGGCGGGCGACACGAAATCCTCGAACTTCTGACCCGGCCTGTCGGGCGAGTGCCCGGGGAGGTCAAGCGGCGCGCCTGGCGCCCCACTCGCCCCAGGGCCAGGGACGATCGGCTGGCCGCCATCCGCGCCGTAATCGCCGAGCTCGACCTCGACGACCCCGCCCACGTCACCGGCGGCGGCAGGCCCGACGCCAACGCGCTCTCCGAGCGCCTCGGCTGGCGCGTCTCCGCCCGCGAGCGCGACGAGGCCTGGAAGGAGATGACCGATCATGACGGTTGATGCTTCCAAGAGAGAGACGCTCGGACCGGGCGGCCTCGATCCACACATCGACGTGACGCTCGGCGGCCGGACCTACGACGTGGTGCCGACCTTCGGCGCGCTGGTGCGCATCGAGCAGGCGCTCGGTGCCGGGCTCGGCGCACTCCTGCTGCGCTTCCTCGAGCGCCGGCACGGGGTCACCGACACCACCCGCATCCTCTACGAGGGGATCGTCGCCCGCCTCGGCAACGCCGCCCCCGATTACGAGGCGGTGGGCGCCCTGGTGGTGCGCGAGGGGCTCGACGCGGTCTCGCCGGCGGCCATCGACCTCTTGGCGGCGGCCCTCAGGGGACTCGAGACGTTCGCCGCCGAGAAGACCGACGACGGCGAGCGGGTGGCGGCCGAGGGCTCCGTGGCACCGTGAGCATCCCCTGGGGCCGCTTCCTCGGGGTCGCGGTGGTCATGGGCATGGCTCCGAGCGAGTGGCGGGCGATGACGCCGGGCGAGCTGTTCGAGGTCCTCGAGGCCTGGACCGAGGCCCGGGGCGGGACCAGCCACCGGCAGCGCGCGAGCGCCCGGGCCGAGCTGGCGCGGCTCAAGCGGCGCTACCCCGACATGCCCGCTGACGGGACGACCTGATGCCGCGCGAGCTTGCCCGCCTGCTGCTGCGCATCGACGCCGACACCGGGCGCCTCCGGCAGGAGCTCACGGTCGCCGAGGGGAGCGTGCGCACCGCCGGTGGGCGCATGGAGCGCGCCTTCGCCCGGGCCCGCCGGGGCCTCGAGAGCCTGACCCGGAGCATGCTCTCGGCCCGGGGCGCGGCGGTGGCGCTCGGCTCGGCGACGGCACTCGGACTGGCGGTGAAGCGCTCGATCGACTTTGCCGACGAGATCGCCAAGACGGCCGACCGCATCGGCATCACCACCGACGCCCTCCAGGAGTACCGCTTCGCCGCCGACCTCGCCGGGGTCAGTCAGGCCAACCTCGACAGTGCGCTGGAGGCCTTCTCCAAGCGCCTCGGCGAGGCCCGCGCCGGCACCGGCACGCTGACCACCTTCCTCGCCAAGCTCGACCAGGGGCTGCTGACCCAGGTGCGGTCTGCCGGCAGCGTCGACGAGGCGTTCACCCTGATCCTCCGCGCCATGGCCGGGCTCGAGCACCAGGCCGACCGGACGGCCTTGTCGGCCGCCGCCTTCGGCCGCTCCGCCGGCATTGAGATGGCCAACCTGGTGCGCCATGGCACCTCCGAGATGGAGGCGGCGCGCAGGAAGGCCCGCGAGCTCGGGATCGTGCTGAGCGAAGACCTGTTGCGCGGCGCCGAGCTCGCCAAGGACCAGCTCACCATCCTTGCCACCGTGATCAAGGCCAACTTCACCCGCGGCCTGATCTCAGGGTTCACCGACCAGTTCACCACCTTCGCCGAGGCCCTGGCCGACCCGGCCTTCGCCGAGGGGGCCCGGACCTTCGGGGATGCAATCGGCGGGACGCTCCGCCTCATGACCGAGCATTCGCGCGAGATCGCCTCCATCCTCGCCGGCCTGGTGGCGCTGCGGGCGGCTCCGGGCGGACCCCTGGTCAAGCTCCTCGCGGCCGCGGCCGCCGGCGGCGGCGCCTTCGTCGCCCGGTCCTGGTCGCCCTCGGGCTGCGCGAGGACGGCCGCAAGGAGATCATCGACTTCCGCTTGGCGACGGCCGAGAGCGCCGCCCAGTGGGAGCTGTTCCTGACCGATCTCTGGCGTCGC
>Ga0114931_10003396_pt1 | contig 20184 bp, 19 predicted proteins | sample 2SBtaG_FD_89579 | JGI IMG/M metagenome (GOLD analysis project Ga0114931, IMG submission 89579) | Deep subsurface microbial communities from Kolumbo volcano to uncover new lineages of life (NeLLi) - 2SBTROV14_V59a metaG | ecosystem: Environmental > Aquatic > Marine > Volcanic | place: Kolumbo...
AGCGCGCCGTCTTTTTTGAGATAAATCGGATAGGTCATCATGTTACCAGTCTACCCTGATTGACAGGCGCAGGTCACGCCCTGGCAGGGGGGCGACGTCCTTGAGGAAGGAGACATGGCTGCGCGCCAGCACATTGGTGATATTTTTGGCCCGCAGGGTGAGGGCAATATTCGATGCTCGGGCGAAAGGGTGGACAGTAAGACTGGCGTTCACCATGGTGTAGCCGATAGTGACGGTCTCGAAGGCCGCCACCCGGTGTTGCCCGGTGGTGCGGCGCAGCTCGGCGGTTGCTGCCAGCCGGTCGCTATCATAATGCAGCGTTGCGCCAAAGCGCAGCGGTGGCATTCGAGGCAGCGGTTGATGCAGTCGGGTCAGCGTGGCGCGCACGAAATCAGCCGTAAGATCGAGGCCGAGAGACGCCTGCGCTGACGCCATCAGGCCGATATGGGCCTGGGTTTCGCCGCCCCAGAATTCGGCTTTGTCCTGCTGGAAGCGCAGAACCTGAAGGCCATCTCGCTCAGTGCCGGTAAAGGCCTCAAACACAAAATCATTATAGCGGGTGTAAAACAGATTTGCATTGGCGACAAACAGGCCGGCGCGCTTGCGCAGGGACAGCTCAAGCGTGGTTCCCGTCTCCTTTTTCATGTTCGGATCGCCGATCTCAAAGGCCCGGGTCGCATCATGGGGGCCGTTCGAGAACAGCTCTTCGGCCGATGGTAGGCGCTGGGTCCGGGCCGCCGTCAGGCCCAGCACATAATCATCCGAGACCCGCCACGACAAACCGCCCGAGGCGCTAAAACTGTTGAATTTGCGCGAAATACCGAGAGCATCGGCGACCGCGCGCTGGTGGTCGAACCGGGCGCTCGCCTCCACCTCCCAGGCCCCGAAATCAAGCTGTTCCAGGGCGAAAAGGCCCCACCGGGCGGTTGTGGTTGGCGGGGTGAAAGGCTCGTCGCCGAGAACCGAAAAATCACGATGGCGCAATTGCAGGCCAACCACGCCCTTAAGTGCGCCGGTTTTGCGTTGCACCAGTTCCAGCCGGCCTTCCCAGCCCTGGTTGGAAATCTCCGTGCCGGTTTTTCCGCCGGTTATCTCGCGGTGCCGGTAATCGGCGTAGCCGAAACGCAGTTTGGCGGTCTTGAACGGGCCGAGACGGCCGCGCGCCTGACCAGCCACATCGAGACGTTTCTGGTTCAGGTCAATCCGGGTGCCGCCCTCATCCAGGGTGCCGGGGATACCATAATTGCTTTCGGTTACGGAAAAAGCGGCGCCCAGAAAACCCTGGTCTCCAACCTGGGACAGACCGGCGGTGGCGCCCCGGGTGACAATGTCACTGTTGGCGATGCTGCCCCGACCGCCCCCAGCGTTGTAGTCGCCGGTATCGCGGGCGAAGCCATCGAGATGGGCAATAAGTTTTCCGAGATCGGCGGTCAGGCTGGCCGCTCCCGCCGCATCATTGGCCGAGCTGGACAGCGCGCTGCGCGCGGCGCCGCTAATAGCACTGTCGGGGTGCTGGCTGGCGATGCGCTCGTCGATCATATTGATCACGCCGCCCAGCGCCGAAGAGCCGTAAAGCAGCGTTGACGGCCCGCGCAGCACCTCGATGCGTTGGGCAGTGAGCAGATCGGCGGCGACGGCGTGGTCGGGGCTGGTACTTGAGGCGTCAATGCTGCCGATGCCGTTGATCAACACCCGCACCCGGTCGCCGCCCAGCCCGCGGATTACCGGTCGGCTGGCCGCCGGGCCAAAAAAGGTCGAGCTGACCCCCGGAGTATTGCCCAGGGTTTCGCCCAGGCTGGGCTCCAGATGGCGCTCCAGGGTTTCGCCCTGTAGTACCGAACCGGCTCGCAACAGATCGAACTGGCTTTCTTCCAGCGGCGAGGCGGTGACAATCACTTCATCAAGATGGGGGCCGGCCTCCTTGGCGGCGGTCGGAGAACACAGCACGAGCAGCGCCCCGCTGATGCGGGTGACGAAAAACAGGTTTCGCATGGGATGGTTTCCTGAAAAAACGAATGAAATAAATCGACGTTTTTTTCAAGAAAAGGGCGGAGCGCGGGCAAAGTGACGTGTGTTAGCCTGCGCAGTGATGGCGCGCGCTGCTGGTGGAGCCAGGCGCTCGATGAGGCCGAACGGCGGCGCGGGAAGCGTCGGCGAAGAGGCGCTGGCCGTTGTGGCGGCGGCGGCCGCCGCCAGGCAGGTGAGGCACCGGTTATCATGGCCGTCCAGCCCGTGTTTGAACTGATGGGCGGCCAAAAGCCCCTGCAGGGCGAAAAAGGCTAACAGAGCGAGTATATAAAAAGGTTTTGTGCGGCTGACCGGCAAGGGGGTGGCTCCTACTCCGCGGCGTCGGTTTCGGGCGGGCGGGCGACTTCCTGATAGATCTCGCTGCCGGTCTGCTTGAATTTCTCCGACATTTCCGCCATGCCGCTGGCGGCGTAGTCGCGCACCTCGCGGGTGATTTTCATCGAGCAGAACTTGGGTCCGCACATCGAGCAGAAATGGGCCACCTTGTGGCCTTCGGCGGGCAGGGTCTGATCGTGATAGTCCTTGGCGGTTTCCGGGTCGAGCGACAGCTTGAACTGATCGCGCCAGCGAAAGTCGAAACGCGCCCGGCTCATGGCGTCGTCGCGGATTTGCGCCGCCGGGTGGCCCTTGGCCAGATCGGCGGCATGGGCGGCGATTTTATAGGTCACCACGCCAACCTTGACGTCATCGCGGTCGGGCAGGCCGAGGTGTTCCTTGGGGGTGACGTAGCACAGCATGGCGGTGCCATACCAGCCGATCATCGCCGCGCCGATGCCGCTGGTGATATGGTCGTAGCCCGGCGCAATATCGGTGACCAGCGGGCCCAGGGTGTAAAACGGCGCTTCATCGCAGCAGGCGAGCTGCTTGTCCATGTTTTCCTTGATCATGTGCATCGGCACATGGCCCGGCCCCTCGATCATCACCTGACAGTCATAGCGATGGGCGATTTTGGTCAACTCGCCCAAGGTTTCCAGCTCGGCGAACTGGGCCTCGTCGTTGGCGTCGGCGATCGCTCCCGGGCGTAGCCCGTCGCCCAGCGAAAAGCCGACATCATAGGCGCGCATGATCTCGCAGATGTCCTCGAAATGCTCGTAAAGGAAGCTTTCGCGGTGATGGGCCAGGCACCATTTGGCCATGATCGAGCCGCCGCGCGACACAATACCGGTCACCCGCTTGGCGGTCATCGGCACATAGCGCAGCCGCACCCCGGCGTGGATGGTGAAATAGTCCACCCCCTGTTCGGCCTGCTCGATGAGGGTGTCGCGGAAAATCTCCCAGGTCAGATCCTCGGCGATGCCGTCGACCTTTTCCAGCGCCTGATAGATCGGCACCGTGCCGATCGGCACCGGCGAATTGCGCAAGATCCATTCGCGGGTGTTGTGAATATTCTTGCCGGTCGACAGGTCCATCACCGTGTCGGCGCCCCAGCGGATCGCCCAGACCATTTTGTCGACTTCCTCGGCGATCGACGAGGTGATCGCCGAATTGCCGATATTGGCGTTGATCTTGACCAGAAAATTGCGCCCGATGATCATCGGCTCGACTTCGGTGTGGTTGATGTTGACCGGGATCACCGCCCGCCCGCGGGCCACCTCGTCGCGCACGAACTCAGGCGTGATCAGCCCGGGGATTTGCGCGCCAAAGGCCTCGCCGCCGCTGCGCGCCTCCAGGGCCCGGCTGCGCCCGAGGTTTTCGCGAATCGCAATATATTCCATTTCCGGGGTGATGATCCCGGCGCGGGCATAGGCCAGTTGGGTGACCGCCTTGCCCGGCTTGGCGCGCAGCACCCGGGCGCGCCGACCTTTAAAAGCGGTGGCGGCGGCGAAACGCCGGGCGTCATCGCTGTTGTCTTGTGGGCGCATGGCGCGGCCGTCGATCTCCTCGACATCGCCGCGGGCCAAAATCCACGACCGGCGCATCTGGGGCAGGCCGCGCAGAATATCGATCTCGGCGTCGGGGTCGCTATAGGGGCCGGAGGGGTCGTAGACCCGCACCGGCGGCTCGTCGGCGCTGGCCTCCAGGTCGATCTCGCGCAGCGGCACGCGAATATCGGGATAGAGCGCGCCGGGAACATAAACCTTGCGCGAGCCGGGCAGCGGCCCGGTGGTGACGGTGGCGGCGTCGGGGGTGGCGGCGTAATCGATTTTGGCCATGATCGGCTCCCTTCATGCGTCATCCGATGGCGGGGAGAAACCAGAACCTGGCGAGAAAGCGACGGCTTCCTTTCGCTGGTGCAAACCAGATCAAGTTCCATGGGTATACTCTCAGCCCCAACAGGGGCACCCCAGCCGGAAATCAAGACACTATAGGGAGCCATCGCACGTGATTTGTCAAGCGCGCTGCGCCAGGCGCGCCGTTACACAGTCAGGACGGGGATTGCGGGCCCGCCGGCCGGCGGCGCCAGGGCAGTTGCAGGGCCCAGGCGCCATCGCCGAGCAACACCAGAACGACCGCATTGACCACCAGAAACACGGGATATTCCCAGCCGCCGCCCTGGTTGCTGAACAGCCAGCCATTGCCCAGATGCACCTTGGCGGCGCCGAGCAGGAGGGGAAGCAGCGCCAGCGCGACCCAGCGGGTATAGACCCCCAGAATCAGAAGCGTTCCGCCCCCGATTTCAGCGGCGATGGCCAGATAGGCCATCCAGCCCGGATAGCCGACGGACTCGAAAAAGCTGACCGTGCCCGGGATCGTGAACACCAGAATTTTCAGCAATCCGTGACTGAGAAACATTATCCCCAGGGCGAGCCTTAAGATCAGTGTGGCATAGGCTGTTTGTTCGGGGGCTGTCTGTCCATGCATTTTCGCTCTCCTTGTTGCGGGATAAACATATCAAGACGCCAGCTTGGCCGCAATTTCGGCAACATGCCGGCCCTGGAATCTGGCGATCGCCAGTTCGTCATCGCTCGGCTGACGCGCGCCGTCACCGCCGGCAATGGCCGTTGCGCCATAAGGCGAGCCCCCGGACATTTCGGCCGTATTGAACATCTCGGGGATGGTGTATGGCACGCCGACAATCACCATGCCGTGGTGCAGAAGCGTGGTATGGAAGGAGGTGATGGTGGTTTCCTGACCGCCATGCTGGGTTGCGGTTACGGCAAAGACGCTGCCCACCTTGCCGACGAGCGCGCCTTTCTGCCACAGCGATCCGGTTTGATCGAGGAAGTTGCGCATCTGCGCCGCCATGTTGCCGAAACGGGTCGGGGTGCCGAAGATAATGGCGTTATAATCGCCAAGCTCAAGCGGATCGGCGATAGGCGCTTGCTGATCCAGCTTGGCTCCCGCCTTTTCCGCGGCCTCGCGCGGCATCAGTTCCGGAACGCGCTTGACCGTCGCGCTCGCGCCATCCACCGAGGCTACGCCTTCAGCAGCGGCCTGCGCCAGAGTTTCGACATGGCCATATGTGCTGTAGTACAAAACGAGAATCTTTGTCATTGATTTTCCTTTATGCCGGGGGTTAAGCATGTGTCGGCAATACGCAACGAACCGGTGCCGGGGCTGTTGTTGGCTTGTCAGTCCGCGCCGCCGCATGGTATATTTATGTTACATAGAATTTTTTGAAAAGTAGGCACTTTTAAGTAACCGGGAATTTCCCTGATGAGCCGGGAACATCGCCCGTCCTGCCCGATGGATGCCCTGCTGCATCTGATCATGGGGCCCTGGACGACATATCTGCTCTGGGTGTTGCGCCAGAACGGCCCCTTGCGCTTTGGCGCGCTTAAACGTCTGTTGCCGGGGATTTCGTCGCGGGTGCTGACGCAGCGTCTGCGAATGCTTGAGGAAGCGGAAATCATTTTCCGCCATCAGCGGCTGACGATCCCTCCGGAAGTGACCTATGGCCTGACCGCGCGGGGGGACGAGCTGGGGCAGGTGCTTGATGATCTGGAAGTCATTGCAAAGCGCTGGGGGCTGGCGGAGGAAACGGAGGCTTGAGTTTTAAAAATTTCGGCCTATTCTGTCGGTCGAGGGAGAAAGCCCATGATCCCGTCATGCTTCGGCCTTTGCTTTACCGCCATGCTGTTGCTTGGCGCGCCGGATTGCGACCGGTAGACACTATGAGGATCACGGGTGATATCATGCGCCCCGAGGTAAAAGCATTTTTCGACACGGCGACGAATACGGTCAGCTATGTTGTCTGTGACCCGGCGGCAAAATGCTGCGCCATCATTGATCCGGTGCTGGATTATGATCCCGTGCTCGCCCGCACGCGGACAACGTCCGCCGAGCTGATTATCGACTATGTTCACCAGGAGGGGCTTTCCTGCGAGTGGATTCTGGAGACTCATATTCATGCCGACCACCTTTCTGGTGCCGCGCACATCCAGGAAGTGCTGGGAGGGAAAATCGGCATTGGCGCCAGGGTCGTTGTCGTGCAGCAAACCTTCAGTGAAATCTTTGACGATGCGCTGGACTGTGACGCCAGCCAGTTCGACTGTTTGTTCGAGGATGGCGACAACTTTCGGATTGGCGAGCTTGAGGTGCGGGCTCTTCACACCCCCGGCCATACGCCGGCCTGCATGACCTATGTGACCGGCGGTGCGGCCTTTGTCGGCGACACGCTGTTCATGCCCGACTATGGCACCGCCAGGACCGATTTTCCCGGCGGCGATGCCCGCACCCTTTATCGTTCGATCCAGAAGATATTTGCGCTGCCCGACGAGACCCGCCTGTTCATGTGCCATGATTATCTTCCCGACGGGCGCGCCGAGTATCGCTGGGAGACCACGGTTGGCGAGGAAAGGCGGTCGAATGTGCATATTCATGACGGGGTGGGCGAGGACCAGTTCGCAGCGCTGCGCCGATCGCGTGACGCCAGGCTTGATCCGCCCCGGCTCATCCTGGCGTCACTCCAGGTGAATATGCGCGCCGGCCGCCTGCCGCCGGCCGGGCGCAACGGCATTCACTATCTGAAATTGCCGGTCAACCGGTTTTAGCCGGCTGCTGGATCGGGTGTTCGGATTCGGCTTTCAGGCCGGGATGGACTTTGTTGTGGCAAAGGCCGCCAGCCTGGGGATAAATGTGGCGCTGGCGCCACCATGGCGGCGTATCGCACTCTTTCAGGCCTCGCTCACCCGGCGCCCCTGAATAATATGCGCACCGATGCCGGCGCGTTCAGCCTGGGTTCATTTTTGAAAACGTAATTATCGGTCCGCAGTGACTATCGCATGTGTATTGAGTGGAGGGCGATAATGACAGAATGATCCAGCTTACCCCCACGGCGTATCTGACCTTACGCTGAAATCCAGACATATGTCCCGGGCGTTCAACCGGGATTATTACAACCGGCTTGACGGAAAATGGCATGGTTGGGGGCTTCCTTTGCCCTGTCCGCAATGGCCGATAACAGGAGACTGTAGGATGACGTTCCTGAAGAAGATATTTTTCGCTACTTTTGCAACACTTGCCGCCATATCATTCTTAGCCCCCGGTGCCTTTGCCGCCGATGAGGAAAACCCGTTTAATGGCGGTTATATCGGCGGTGCGATTACGCTTGATAAACTGGGCAGCGGCGCCACGGTTTCGCCAGATGCGACGACCACCCTTGATGGCGGCAAGAAGGTCGCCGGCGGTCTTTACGGCGGCTTTGGCGCCACCTTCAACCATCTGTTCTATGTTGGCCTTGAGGGCGGGTTCTATCTGAACCGCAAGCCCATGGCCAATCTTGACTTTGATGGGCTCAATACCGGCCTGAAGTCGAGAAATACCTTTGACCTTGCCGGCCGCGCCGGTTTTGTCGCCGGTCGTTCGCTGATTTACGGCCTGGCCGGCTATACCTCGAGCAAATTCAAGACCTTTGGCCTGGCCAGCGACATGGGCAAGCGCCTCGATGGGCTGCGTTATGGTGGCGGCGTTGAATTTGCGGTTACGCCGGCGCTTAGCCTGCGGGCGGAATATAGCCGCGCCAATTACAAGAAATGGGCTGTCGCCAGCGGTGCCAGCACCACAACCTTCAACCCCAGGGAAAACCGCTTCCTGCTGGGTGCGACACTGCGCTTCTGATCGGGTTATTTTATTCCCGGGAGTGGCTTTCGACCGCTCCCGGGATCCCGTTTCAGGAATTAATTCCAAATATGGATTGCCTTATGAAAAAATTCCGGCACCGGCCGATTATTCCGCCGTCCGCATCATCTTGCGCGTAAAAAATTTCCCTTTTATTTTTCTTATGGTTAATGCCGTATTGCGGTTTATTGCCGGAAATGTGAAGGGAATTGTTAACCCCCTTCATTGATCCTTGAGGGTGCGCGCGCCAGATCTGTAGGAAGGCGTCAGTAAACAGCCGGGGTCGGTGCGGCGAGTAGAGGACCACAAAAAGTGAGGTAGCAAAGAAAATATCGGGGGGCATGGCTTGAACCTGAAGGAGCTCTCATGTCTACACAGAATATATCACAGTTCGCAGATTTGATTCACCAGGACCGGGCCGAAAAAGAGGGCGACGACTGGTCTGGCCGGTTCCTGGATTATCTCGACCTGGTGCGCGAAGACCCCGCCATCGCCATGCTCTCCCATGCCCGCCTTTACGATGTCATCAACGCCGCCGGCGCCACCGCGCTGAACACCGCCGAAGACCCGCGCCTGCAACGTCTGTTCGGCGACCAGGACCTCAAGCAATATCATTTTTTCAAGGATGATTTTTTCGGCATTGAACGCTCGGTCGAAAAGATCATGCGCTATTTGCACGCCGCTGCACTCAAGGGCGAGGAAAGCCGCCAGGTGCTCTATCTGATGGGCCCGGTGGGGGCGGGCAAAAGCTCGCTGGCGGAAAAGCTGCAACAGGCGCTGGAGGCGGCCGGGCCGTTTTACGCCATCGACGACTGCCCGATTCACGAAGAGCCGCTGCATCTGGTGCCCAAACACCTGCGCAAGGAATTTGGCAAAATGCTCGGGGTGGCGATCGAAGGCGAGCTGTGCCCGGTCTGCCGTCACCGTCTGGCCGAGGAGTTTGGCGGCTGCTACGAAGAGGTTCCGGTTACCCTGCGGCGGTTTTCCAAGCATGACCGGCGGGGCGTGGCGGTGGTGCCGCCGGTCGACCCCAACAACCAGGACACCTCGGTGCTGATCGGTTCCGAAGACATCTCCAAGCTCGACCGCTTTTCCGAAGGCGACCCGCGGGTGCTCGACCTTAACGGCGCGTTCAATGCCGGTAATCGCGGCATTGTCGAGTTCATCGAGATTTTCAAGAACGAGACCGAATATCTCCACACCATCATCACCGCCACTCAGGAAAAATTTGTTCCCGCCCCGGGGCGCCATGGCATGGTCTATGTCGATGCGATGATCCTGGCCCATTCCAACGAGGCGGAATGGCGCCGCTTCAAGGCCGATCACACCAATGAGGCGATTCTCGACCGGATCGTCACCGTCAAGGTGCCCTATAATCTGCGGCTGTCGGAGGAGGTGCGGATTTACGACAAAATTCTGCAAAAATCCGGCTTTGACGCCCATATCGCTCCCCATACGCTGGATGTCGCCGCCATGTTCGCCATATTGACCCGGCTCGAGCCGTCGGCCAAATGCGATCCCATGACCAAGCTCAAGCTCTATAACGGCGAGGAGATTGTCGAGAAAGGCCGGACTAAGAAAATCCATGTGCGCGAGTTACAGGAAGACGCGACCAACGAAGGCATGACCGGCATTTCCACCCGCTTCATCATGAAGGCGGTCGACAATGCCCTGTCGCGAAATCCCGACGGCATTACCCCGGTGCATATTCGCGAATCGCTGATCACCATGGTCAAGGAGGCCGACCTGGCCGATGAGCTGCGCAAGCACTATCTGGAAATACTTCAGGATAGCGTGCACAAGGCCTATCTGGAAATTCTCGAAACCGAGATCACCCGCGCCTTTGTCTATGCCTATGAGGAACAGGCCGAAACCTTGTTCCAGAACTATCTCGATCATGCCGAGGCCTATGTCAACAAGGACAAGCTGCGCGATGTCGATACCGGCGAGGAGTTGGAGCCGGACGAGAATTTCCTGCGCTCGATCGAAGAGCAGATCGCCATCGTCGGCTCGGCCACCGAGGGCTTCCGCCAGGAGGTGATCGCCTATCTGTGGTCGGCGGCGCGGCGTAACGAGACCATCTCCTACAAGAGCTATGAGCCGCTCAAGGAGGCGATCGAGAAAAAACTGACCAATTCGGTGCGCGATATCAGCCGCATCATTACCCAGGCGCGCACCCGCGATGAAGACCAGCGTGAAAAGCACATGGCGCTGATCAAGAGCATGCTGGACATCGGCTATAATGAATTTTCCGCCGAAGTGGTGCTCAAATATGCCGCCAACAACCTGTGGAAGGACTGAAAGCAGGCAAAAAGGAGCACCCGATGGCCACGGTCTTTCAACCCTATAATCCAGGTGATGCGCTGGGCGCCGACCGCTCGTCGGGCGATCGCCAGCGCCATCGCCGCAAGGTGCGCGCGGCGATCAGGGACAATATCGCCGATCTGATTTCCGAACAATCGATCATCGGTCAGTCCAAGGACAAAGTCATAAAGATCCCCTTGCGCGGCATCAAGGAATATCGCTTTGTCTATGGCCAGAACAACCCGCGCGCCGCCCAGGGCGGCGGCGACAGCAAGGTCGGCGACCAAGTCGGCGAAGCGGGCGACGAAAAGGGCGACAAGGCCGGGCCCGGCGAGGCCGGCGACCGGCCGGGGATCGATTATTACGAAACCGATGTGTCGCTGGGCGAGCTGATCGAGATCATGTTCGAGGATCTTGAGTTGCCCGATATGGAGCGCAAGGCCCTGCGCGAGGTGGTTGCCGAGCGCACCTCGAAACCCAAGGGCCACAAGCACACCGGCGCACCGGTGCAACTCGACCGGCGCAAGACCGCGCGCACCCGCATCCGCCGCCGCCTCGCCATGGGCCGCAGTGGACCCGCCGCCGCGGCGGCGCTGGAGGCGGCGGGTGAGGAGCGCTTTCCGTTTCATCGCGAGGACATGCGCTATCGCCGCCGCCGGCCCGACCCGCAGCGCCAGTCGAGCGCGGTGGTGTTCTGCATCATGGACACCTCGGGCTCGATGGACCGGATGAAGAAATATCTCGCGCGCAGTTTTTTCTTTCTGCTCTATCAGTTCGTGCGCACCCGCTACGAGGCCGTCGAGGTGGCATTCATCGCCCACGACAGCCAGGCGCGCAAGGTCTCGGAGGATGATTTCTTTCACAAGGGGGCCAGCGGCGGCACCCTGATTTCCAGCGGTTACGCCCTGACGCTGGAGACGATCCGCGAGTTTTACGACCCCGAGGTCTGGAATATTTACGCCTTTCACTGTTCCGACGGCGACAATTTCTCCTCCGACAACGAGGCGGCGATCAAGGCGGCCGGTGAGCTGTGCGAGCTGTGTAATCTGTTTGGTTATGGCGAGATCAAGCCGGCCGGCTCCTATTACGCCGGCAGTTCGATGATCAAGACCTTCGAGGAGATCAAGGCGAAAAACTTCGCCACCATCAAGATCGCCTCCAGGGAAGACATCTTGCCGGGGTTCAAGTCCTTCCTGTCGCGGGAAAGCGAGGCGTAAATGAGCCAGCCCTGGACGATCGACGATTTGCAGGCCTGGGACGAGCGCATCCAGGCGGTCTCGGCCGATTTCGGGCTGGACTGGTTCGACCAGCAGTTTACGCTGTGCGACCATGTCGAGATGCTTGGGGCGATGGCCTATTCGGGCATGCCGGCGCATTATCCCCACTGGTCCTACGGCAAGGCGTTTGAAAAGCAGAAAACGCTTTATGATTACGGCGTCTCTGGCCTGCCCTATGAAATGGTGATCAACAGCAATCCCAGCATCGGCTATCTGATGAGCGAGAATACGCTGTGTCTGCAAATTCTCACCATCGCCCATGTCTATGGCCACAATGATTTCTTCAAGAACAATTTCACCTTCCGTCACACCCGGCCGGATGACCGGCTGGCCCGGGTCAAGCTTAATGCCGAGCGGGTGCGTAAATATATCGAGGACCCCTCGATCGGCATCGATGCGGTCGAGGAGGTGCTTGACGCCGCCCATGCCCTGTCGCTGCAATGCCGGCGTAACACTGGCGTGCGCAAGCTGAGCCCCGAGGAACAGCGCCGGCACGCGGCCGAGCGCGCGGCGCCGCCGGCCGACCCGTTCGCCGCCATTCACAAACCCGCCGAGCCCGCCGAACCGGCGCTGGACAAAATCCCGCTGGAGCCGGAAGAAGACCTATTGTTAATGATCCGCGACCACAACCGGCAGCTTGCCGACTGGCAGCGCGATCTGCTGACCATCGTCCATGAGGACGCGCAATATTTCATCCCGCAGATCGAAACCAAGATCATCAACGAGGGCTGGGCGACCTTCTGCCACCGTGAAACCCTCAATGCGCTCGGCCTGCCCGCCGAGTTACATCTGGAGTTTCTGGTCCGCCACAATCAGGTTATCCGGCCGATCCCGGGGGATATCAACCCCTATCATGTCGGGCTGAAAATCTGGGACAGCCTGGCCGAGAAATTCCGCGCCGAACACGATGAAAAAACCGCGCGCAAAAAACTGCTGGCGATCCGCGAGAGCGAACGCGACTCCTCGTTCCTGCGCCGCTTCCTCACCGAAGAGCTGATCCGCGAGTTGGATCTGTTCGAATACGTCCCCAAGGGCAACAAGCTGGTGATCTCCAAGGTCGCTGACGAGGAGGGCTGGCGGCAGGTCAAGGATGTGCTGATCCGCAATGTCGGCATGGGGGGCATTCCGGTGATCCGGGTGCATGACATCGATTTTGGCGGCGCGCGGGTGTTATATCTGGAGCAGGACCACGACGGGCGCGACCTTAATCTGCACCATGCCGAACACACGCTGCGCCATCTTTACACCCTGTGGGGCCGCGAGGTGGTGCTGGGCTGTGTGATCGATGACAAGCAAATGCTGCTTGGCTACAGCGAGGAGGGGTTTTCGACCCGTCCGGCGAATTGAACCGCGCGCCCGCGGTGTTATAGTGGCGGCTTTGACCATTGGGAGCCTGCCATGCCGTTTGACCAGAACACCTGCGTTATTTTCGCCAAACGGCCCGAGGGCATGGTGTCCGCCGAGCAGTTTCGCCTGTCCAGCGGGCCGGTCCCCGAGCCGGCCGAGGGGCAGATTCTCATTCGCACGATTTATCTGTCGCTCGATCCCTATATGCGCGGGCGGATGAACGATCGCAAATCCTATGTGCCGCCGTTTCAGGTCGGCGAAGTGCTGGAGGGCGGGGTGATCGGCGAGGTGGTGGCCTCGCGCAACAGCAAATTCGCCGAGGGCGACATTGTCACCGGCATGCTGGGCTGGCAGAGCTATTCGCTGTCAGATGGCGCCGGACTGGCGCGGCTCGACCGCCGTCTGGCGCCATTGCCCTGTTTTCTCGGGGTTCTCGGCATGCCCGGCATGACCGCCTGGGCGGGCCTGCTCAAGATCGGCCAGCCCAAGGAGGGTGAAAGCGTGTTCGTCACCGCGGCCTCGGGCGCGGTGGGCAGCATCGTCGGCCAGATCGCCAAGCTCAAGGGCTGCCGCGTGGCCGGCTGCGCCGGCAGTGACGCCAAGGTCGATTATCTGACCTCCGAGTTGGGGTTTGATGCCGCCTTCAATTACAAGACCTGCGACAGCCTGTCCCGCGCCATGGCCGAGGCTTGCCCCGGCGGCATCGATGTCTATTTCGAAAATGTCGGCGGACGTTTTTTCGAGGCCGCGCTGACCAATATGAATCCGTTCGGCCGTATGCCGGTATGCGGCCTGATTGCGGAATATAACGCCGAGACGCCGCCGGAAGGCCCGCGCGGGTTTTTCCAGGTGGTCACCAAGCGGCTGCATATCGCCGGCTTCATCGTGTCCGACCATTTCGCCGACATGCCCCGCTTCATCACCGAGGCGGCGGGCTGGCTGCGCGAGGGCAAGCTGAAACACCATGAAACCATCGTCGAGGGACTGGAGAATGCGCCGCAGGCCTTTGTCGGCCTGTTCTTAGGCGAGAATTTCGGCAAGTTGCTGGTTCAGGTCGGCCCCGAATAACGCGCCGTTTTAATCCTCGCGCAACAGCTCATAGGCGGCGCAGACTCGCCGGAAGCGCTCGTCGGCCTCGGGGTCGTCGCGGTTGCGATCGGGGTGATGCTGTTTGGCGAGTTTGCGAAACTGGCGCTTGACCGTCTCGGCGTCGGCCTCCTGGTCAAGCTCGAGCACCGTGAAGGCCTCGCTTCGCCGCCGCTCGTTGGCGCTTTGCGAGCCGCCCCAGCTCCAGGTGTCGGCCCTGGCATAGCCCCGGCTGGTGCGCGCCTCGCGTTCGGCCTGGGCGCGCGCCTCATCTTGCGACAGGCCTTCGAAATAATTCCATGACCGGTTGTATTCCACCACATGATCGCGGCAGAACCACCATTTTTCATCGCTCAGCGCCGATTTGGGAGCGGGGAAATCGCCTGGCTGGCGGCAGCCTGTGCGGTCGCACAATCGCACCCGCAAGGTCTCGCGTTCCTTGCCATAACCGCCCCAGCGCGGAAATCCCCAACTTTTCAAATGCGCCATCAGACGCTCCAGCTCATCATCGCCAAAGGTGAAGATATAATACCCCGGAGCAGTTAAAAAAAGCATGTCGGCGGCTTTTTGCGCCATGGTCTTTGCAAAACGCCGCCTAACCCCCTACATTTCAAGGGATCTGTTATAGGAAATGGGGATTTTTTCCAGTGCCCACCATTGCCCTGGTCGATGATGATCGCAATATTCTTGCCTCCGTGTCGATGGCGCTGGAGGCTGAAGGGTTCCGGGTGCGAACTTTTTCCGATGGCGCCGCGGCGCTGGCGGGGCTGAGCGCGCAACCGGCCGATCTGGCGGTGCTGGACATCAAGATGCCGCGCATGGACGGCATGGAGCTGTTGCGCCGGCTGCGCCAGTCGAGCGAGTTGCCGGTCATTTTCCTGACCTCCAAGGATGATGAGATTGACGAAGTGCTGGGCCTCAAGCTGGGCGCCGATGACTATATCCGCAAGCCATTTTCCCAGCGCCTGCTGATCGAGCGCATTCGCGCCGTGCTGCGCCGGGTCGAGACCGTGCAGGGCAACGGCGGGCCGGGCGGCGAAGGCGGTGACAAGGTGATTGCGCGCGGCCCGCTCACCCTCGACCCGGTGCGTCACACCTGCACCTGGAACGGCCAGCCGGTGAGCCTGACGGTGACCGAATTTCTCATTCTTCAGGCCCTGGCCAATCGGCCGGGCCATGTCAAGAGCCGCGACCAGTTGATGGATGCGGCCTATGACGATCAGGTCTATGTCGATGACCGCACGATCGACAGTCACATCAAACGGTTGCGCAAGAAATTCAAGTCGGTCGATTCCAACTTCGCGAGTATCGAGACCCTTTATGGCATCGGTTACCGCTACGCCGAAGACTAGACGTCACCGGCGGCGGCCGCGGGCAACCCTGGCGCGGCGCATTCTGGCGCTCAATCTGCTGGCCCTGGCGGTGCTTGCCGGCGGCATTCTGTCGCTCAGTCCGTTCCGCGAGGGGCTGATCGAATCGCGGCTTGCCGGGCTGACCACCCAGGCCGAGATTATCGCCGGGGCGTTGGGCGAGGCGGCGACCGGCGGGCCCGACGCCACCCAGATCGAAATCGGGCCGGCGCGCCAGATTTTGCGCCGCTTCGCCGTGCCGACCGAAAGCCGCGCCCGGCTGTTCAATGCCAAGGGCGTCCTGATTGCCAACAGTATCCGCCTGATCCCCGGTCGTCAGGTGGTGGCCCAGCCGCTGCCGCCGCCGAGTATCTGGGCCAATGTCACCGCCTGGCTGGAGGACCTTGCCCATTGGCTGGTCGAGCAGTTGCAACTGGGGCCGCCGCCGCCGGCCTATATCGAGACCACCAATCAGACCGCGGCCAATTATGCCGAAGCCCAGGCGGCACTGGAAGGCCAGGAAAAAACCGCCGTGCGGGTGACCGACGACGGCACGCTGATTCTCACCGTGGCGGTGCCGGTGCAGCGCTTCAAACGGGTGCTGGGGGCGCTGCTGGTTTCGGTCGAGACCACCGAGATCGAGGAAATCGTGCGCCAGGAACGGCTGGTGATTCTCGAGGTGTTCGCGATCGCCCTGGTGGTGACGGTCATGCTGTCGCTGGTGTTCTCGGGCACCATCGCCCGGCCGGTGCGCAAGTTGGCGGCGGCGGCGAAAAAAGTCAGCGGCGGCCACCGCCACCATGTTGATATTCCCGATTTCAGCACCCGGCGCGACGAGATCGGCGAATTGTCTCGCGCCCTGCGCGATATGACCGGCGCGCTCTATGCCCGGATCAGCGCCACCGAGGCCTTTGCCGCCGATGTTGCCCATGAAATCAAGAATCCGCTGACTTCGCTGCGCAGCGCCATCGAAACCCTGCGCCGCACCCACGCGCCCGATCAGCAGGAAAAGCTGCTGGCGATTGTGCAGGACGACGTGCGCCGCATCGACCGCCTGATCAGTGAAATTTCCGACGCCTCGCGGGTTGATGCCGAATTATACCGGGCAAAATTCACGCCGGTGGATATCGCTTCCCTGCTGGAGAACCTGGTGGATTTTTATGGTCAGACCGCCCGGGGAGAAATGCCCCGGCTGGTCTGCGAGATCGACCGCTCCGCGCCGCTGGTAGTCCAGGGGGTGGAAAGCCGCCTCGGCCAGGTGGTGCGCAATCTTCTCGACAATGCGGCCTCCTTCACTACTCCCGACGGCGTGGTCACGGTGCGCGCGCGCCGCGAGGACGGCTGGGTGGTGATCGAGGTGGCAGATGACGGCCCGGGCATCCCGCAAGACAAACTGGCGGCGATTTTCGAGCGGTTTTACACCGAGCGGCCCGAGTCGGAAACCTTTGGCCAGCATTCCGGTCTCGGCTTGAGCATTTGCAAACAGATCATCGAGGCCCATGGCGGGGTGATTTTCGCGGAAAACCGCCCGCCAGAGGAGGGCGGCGGGGCGCGCATGATCGTGCGCCTGCCGGGTTAGAGTTTCTCTACCGCACGGCTGTGCTAGGATGGGAACATGAGCCTTGTGCATGCGACAGTCGCCGAAGTGGATGGATATGGCGTAGTGATACGGGGCCCGTCGGGCAGCGGCAAATCGGATCTGGCTTTGCGGCTAATCGAGGCTGGCGGCCGGCTGGTGTCGGATGACTATGTCAGTCTGAGCGCGCGCGACGGCACGCTTTTCGCTACCCCGCCCGAGACCATCGCCGGCCTGCTCGAAGTGCGCGGGCTGGGGCTGGTTCAGGTGCCCTGGCTTAGCGTTTGCGAGGTCGCCCTGGTGGTCGATCTGGTTGCCAGCGAAGATGTGCCGCGGTTGCCCGCGGTGTCCTGGGCGTCCCTTCGCGGCACCCGGGTGCGCCGGATGGCGCTCGATCCGTTCGAGGTCTCCGCCGTTGCCAAGGTGCGTCTGGCGGTGCAATCGGTTCATAGCAACATCATTCAGAACAAATGAACAAACCGTCCGACATCACCGCCAAACCCGTGCTGCCCGCAACCCGCGTGCTGCTGATTACCGGCCTGTCGGGCGCGGGCAAGACCTCGGCGCTCAAGGCGCTGGAGGATCTTGGCTATGAAGCGGTCGACAATCTGCCGCTGTCACTGCTGCCCGGCCTGCTCAAGACCGACCCTGAAAGCCGGGTCCAGACCCTGGCCATCGGCATGGACAGCCGCACCCGCGCGTTCGCCACCGACCGGTTCGAGAAAAAACTGCGCGCCTTGCGGGCGCGCCGGGATATCGAGCTGACGCTGGTGTTTCTCGATTGTTCCGATGAAATGCTGCGCCGCCGCTTTACCGAAACCCGCCGCCGTCATCCGCTGGCCAGCGACCGGCCGGTGCAGGACGGCATTGACCGCGAGCGGGCGATGATGGCGCGAGTGCGCGACCGCGCCGATCTGGTGCTGGACACCACCGATCTGACGCTGCATGACCTGCGCTGGCTGATGCGGCGGCATTTCCAGCGGGAGAATTCCAACCAACTGACCATCGCGGTGCAATCCTTTTCGTACCGCCGCGGGCTGCCGCGCGAATCGGATCTGGTGTTCGATGTGCGTTTTCTCGCCAACCCCCATTATGTCGAGGCGCTCAAGGCTCACAGCGGGCGCGACCCGGATGTCGCCGCCTATATCGCCGCCGACCCGGTTTTCGCCGATTTCTTCGAGCGGCTGAACGGGCTTGTTCTGGCGCTCCTGCCCCGCTACCGGCGCGAGGGAAAGTCCTATCTGACCATTTCATTTGGCTGCACCGGCGGCCGCCACCGGTCGGTTTTTCTGGCCGAACGCTTGTCGGCTGTGTTAGGCGAACATGGTTATGCGGTGAAAACCGTTCATCGTGATGCTAACCTCGATTGAGCAACAGGGATTGATCGAATGATAGGCATGGTGTTGGTGACGCACGGCCGGCTGGCGGAGGAATTCATCGCCGCCACCGAACATGTCGTCGGCCATCAGGAAAATGTGCGCAGCATCTGCATCGGACCCGATGACGACATGGAGCGTCGCCGCCAGGATATTCTCGACGCGGTGGGCGAGGTCGACAGCGGCGACGGGGTGATCCTGCTGACCGACATGTTCGGCGGCACGCCGTCCAATCTGGCGATCTCGGTGATGGAAAAGGCCTCGATCGAGGTGATCGCGGGAATCAATCTGCCGATGCTGATCAAGCTGGCCAGCGTGCGCGGCGAAATGACGCTGGAGTAGGCGGCGCTGGCGGCGCAGGAATCCGGGCGCAAATATATCAATGTCGCCTCGCGCCTGCTGGCTGGCGAGGAAAAATGACCGACCGATGCGGGCAGGACAGCCCGCCGCCCGCCGCCCGCACCGTCACCATTGCCAACCGGCGCGGGCTGCATGCCCGCGCCTCGGCCAAATTCGTCAATACCGCCGGCGGCTTCGACGCCGAAATTATCGTCGCCAAGGACGGGGCCACGGTGTGCGGCACCTCGATCATGGGGCTGATGATGCTGGCCGCCGCTCCCGGTCAGGAAATCGAGGTTATCGCCAGCGGCCCCCAAGCCGCCGATGCGCTCGAGGCGCTGGGCCAGCTGGTGCTCGACAAATTCGACGAGGACTGAGCGCCCGGGGGCGAGGGGCTTCCATAAACATAACGATTTCTTTATGCTTGCTGCGATAGGCTGGCCGTTGCTATACAGCGGGCGGCGGTAACCCGGCCGCTTTCAGGGCTATCAGGAGCAAAAAATGAGCGCGAACAACGATTATAAGGTGGCCGACATCGGTCTGGCGGAATGGGGCCGCAAGGAAATCGCCATTGCCGAGACCGAAATGCCGGGCCTGATGGCCCTGCGCGAGGAATATGGCGCCAGCCAGCCGCTGGCCGGGGCGCGCATCACCGGCTGTCTGCATATGACCATCCAGACCGCGGTGCTGATTGAAACCCTGACCGCTCTGGGGGCGCAGGTGCGCTGGAGCTCGTGTAATATTTTCTCTACCCAGGACCATGCCGCCGCCGCAATCGCCGCCAGCGGCGTGCCGGTGTTCGCCTGGAAGGGGGAAACGGAAGAGGAATATGACTGGTGCGTCCACCAGACCATTACCGGCCCGGACGGCTGGCATCCCAACCTGTTGCTCGATGATGGCGGCGACCTGACCGCGATCATGCATCAGGACTATCCGGACCTGCTCGATGATGTGCGCGGGGTGTCGGAGGAGACCACCACCGGGGTGCTGCGGCTTTACCAGATGGCCGCGGCGGGCACCCTCAGGGTGCCGGCGATCAACGTCAATGATTCAGTGACCAAATCGAAATTCGACAATCTTTACGGCTGCCGGGAAAGCCTGGTCGACGGCCTGAAACGGGCCACCGACGTGATGGTCGCCGGCAAGATCGTGGTGGTCTGCGGCTATGGCGATGTCGGCAAGGGCTGTGCGGTGTCGCTGCGCAACCAGGGGGCGCGGGTGCTGGTCACCGAGATCGACCCGATCTGCGCCTTGCAGGCCTCGATGGAAGGCTATGAGGTGGTCACCATGGAGGACGCCGCCGCGCTGGGCGACATTTTCGTCACCGCCACCGGCAACAAGGACGTCATCCGGCTGGAGCATATGCGCGCCATGAAAGACCGCGCCATCGTGTGCAACATCGGCCATTTCGATTCCGAGATTCAGATCGCCGCCTTGCAGAACTATGACTGGCAGGAGGTCAAGCCCCAGGTCGACGAGGTGGTGTTCCCCGACGGCAAGCG
>Ga0114931_10003397_pt1 | contig 20182 bp, 19 predicted proteins | sample 2SBtaG_FD_89579 | JGI IMG/M metagenome (GOLD analysis project Ga0114931, IMG submission 89579) | Deep subsurface microbial communities from Kolumbo volcano to uncover new lineages of life (NeLLi) - 2SBTROV14_V59a metaG | ecosystem: Environmental > Aquatic > Marine > Volcanic | place: Kolumbo...
CCGTCGCGGTTCGGGGTTGAATGAAGCACAACGTGGTCATGCAATTCACGCAGACCGTTTGATTCACGATGTCGTCCAGTTGATTTCTGAAGTGCGACACGAGCGGAATCTCGTCTCACCCAACAGCCCCGTAATGCTGAAGTCGGTGAGTTGGGGTGGAAAACTGGCCGTGATGACGACCGTTCGCAGACCGGAACTGGTCGACGGATTGCTGCTTCTCTATCCTGGAATTTGCACACAAAAGAAAGTCAATGCCATCAAACGGTTTTTGCTGAAAACCGTGATCGAACTCGGCGGTGCAGAAAGGGTCGCTAACGTCGTTCTCAATGCTCCCGGGGCATTTACCGATCGACGAGAGTTTCAAGAATACATTGAGAACGATCCACTCTTTCTCACGCAGGCGACATACGGTTTGCTTCATGCAAGCGTTCAATTGGACGAGATGCTGGCCACCGCCCCCGAAAAGATTCGATGTCCGGTCATGATGATGCTCGCTGGACGGGATCGAATTATCGATAATACAGCGACGAAAAAATACTTCCAACGAATCGCCTCTTCTGACAAAAATGTGATTGTCTACCCTCATGCCTGCCATACACTGGAATTCGAACCGGATCGCGAGAATTTCCTTAGTGATTTGTTGAACGAAATGGAGAAGCTCAAAAAACGGCATTGTTGAATCGAGTCGCAAACCGAAGAGAAGTCTGTGCGAAACGAATCTCTGTTTGTAAAATTGGAAGGGGAGTCTGACGCTTCGTCTTTTAGGAATTGTTCTTATGAATTCAACCTCAAAATCTCGATCTCGATTCCCACTGACATTTTCTGTTTTGTTCGCGTTCGCAGTGCTTCCCCAATTCTCGTACTCTACTGGTTTTCGGAAGAGCAAGCAGTCGGTTAAAAAAAAGAAAGACAAGTTCACACCGCTTAACAGACAGAAAACGGTGTTGCTGGATGTCCAGGGAAAACGGTTGTTGCTGAAAACGAAAATTGTCTTACGTGAGGGGATGCTTGAAATGCTTTGTTGTTTGAAGCAGACCAAAGAGCACGAATCGATTCTCTCTCTCGATGCGAAGGCTTATGTCGTTCATACCGGGTTGTTGGCACTCGGTGTCAAACCGGGAAAACCAGTGCAGTTCTATCCCAAATACGTTCCCGCCGAAGGCCAAAAAATCAACATTTTTCTGCAATGGAAAGATAAGCAGGGTAAATTCCACCGCGTTGCGGCTCAAAAATGGATTCGTTATGGCGTCACGCGCTACTTCAGCGAAAAACTGAATCCCTACCCGAAAAATCTGAAACTCCCGAAGAAGAGCGGTCTGTTTTACGACGAGGCCGTCAAGGAGTTGGTCTGGTTCGGTCACATGACGAAAGAAAAACGGGACAATCTTTTAAAGTTCAGTCAAAATGCAAACTACCGGAAAGCAATCCAATCACTCTTTGCGAAAACTCAAATTAAAGAAATGGATACCGATTGGATTTTTACGGGAAGTCAATTCTTCGAAAACAGACGCACGGGAAAAAAAGCGTACGCTGCGGAAGGTGGTAATTTCATTTGTGTTTCCAATTTTCCATCTGCGACGATCGACGTGAAAGCTAAAAGCAGTTCCAACGCAAGCGATTTACTATTCGAGTCATTCACCGAGCGCATTCCTCCGCTGGATACCGAGGTCACGATCGAGTTGATTCCGGTGCCGAAGAAGAACAAATCGAACAGAAAGAAATCGAAGTAGAAAAGGGTGGCACGCTCTGAGTCTTCGAAAGGCGTGAGGGCTGCCGAACGCTGCACGCTTCCTGACGGGCGCGGCTCTTTTGATGAGACTTCTGAAGATACTGCGTTGCAATAAAAAACGGATCTGTCACAAATCGTGACAGATCCGGATTCGCGGGAACCCGAGTTGGCTTCCAGGCAATGGACTCCGAGTTGGTCAAATCTCGTGGGTAAGAAACTGACAAATAGACCCCGAAACTTTTCGGTTTCCCGCTTTCAATTGTTTGTACATTCCTCTCAGCGAACTTTCGCTTTGAAGGTGATGACTCCTCCTTCATGCCCTTTCAACGGTTTATCGAGTTCGAATTTTAGCACCAGACTTCCTTCCCCGTTATCTTCCTGAACGATGTCGCCTTCGCGGTCGGAGCTGGCACTATCGGCAAGGTATTCGAGTCGGGGTGTTAAATTATCGACAATGCGAATGTGTTTCAATTCACGGTCACCCAGGTTATCGTAACGAATGATGAAGGTGATAATCTCACCCGGGTGAGCGGTTTTTTTGTCCGCAAGTTTGACAATCCGCAGATCGCCTTTCCGTTTATGGGACTCGTCGATACCAACCGCTTCTGCACCGTAAAACCGCGCCTGGACTTCCTCGGCTTGTGAATTGGAAGCCATCACCACAGGATTCAGGTTTTTCGACCAAACCCGTGCGGAATCGATCGCCGACGCCAACATCGCCTCTTCGGTTTTATGAACGCGACCGGTGTGGAGAAACTGCAGATTCAGGTAAGCACTTTGAATGCTGTGATCCAGGTTCAGTTTCAGAGTTTTATTGGCCGACATAGCCAGCGACTCGGAATCCAGATCGCTCGGTCGTAAACGCATTCGCGCGCTGTTGGCCCTCAGGTTTTCGTGATGAGCAGCGACGGCATCGCGGTTATAGAGCTGGGTACCGCTGTTTTTCTGATCGAACGAACCGAGTTTTTCGATACCGGTTCCGTCGGCGGGAGAACTCACGGTTCTAAGAGCTGCAAAGCGTGGCGAATAAATCGAGACACTGTTGGTCGATTTGACTTCGTGCTTGCCTTGGTGGTCGTAATACTCGGCAACCGTGTCCTGCGTATCCAGACCCAGCCGATGCTGGTCGTCATAATGAATGGGAACGTCCCGGTCTCCTCCGTCGAACAGATATTCGTCAGGATAGGAAATCCGAGATGGAATATCCTGCGTGAAATTCTGGGGATTTGCCTGTTGACGATACGAAGAAGGTACGACATAAGATTGTGGAATAGAAGATTGTGGAACGCCGTGTTGGGAGATCGAGTCGGGCAACACACTTCGTTCTTCGTTCGCTGGGGCTTGTCCCAACATCGAACGGGATGAATTGTTTTGCGAGAGGTTCAGACATCCCGCCATCGTGCAGACGACCGTCAGGAAAATGACCTCCCTGCTCTTGCAGACGAATTGTCGTGTGGTTCTTTTCATTTTCGATTCGTAGGATTGCTTTTGACGGGTGCGCCGGGACCGAAAAAATGCGCGTCGGGATGCGAAGAATCGGGGGCACGGGTTCCGAGTCGCAGGATTAACATCGGTCGGCCTCTGCGGTCCGCTTCCGCGAGAATGTTTTGGTCGGGATTCAGAGTCTCGGTGAGCATCTTTTTGTGCGGGCCTGTAGGAGATGCAAGCTGTGGTTGTTCCAGATAGATGACTTTGGTCACCAGTTTTCCTTGTCTTGCCAAGGCGATCTCATCGGCGGTAATTTCTACGGGAACAGGAAACTGCTGCGCTTTTCCCGCAGGAGGATGAAGACGGTCGATCAGTTCGATCGAAGGGTAAAGTTCTTCACCGGGAAATTCGGGAAGACCGGTAAGTTTCAGCCGATAAGTCTGACCGACGAGAAAACCGGCTTGCAGCGATCCCGTTTTTGTCAGCTCACGACGTTGAGGACCGTCGAAGGCGGTGACTTTTCCTCTGGTCGGCAGATTGATTTTGACCTGCTGAAAATAGCCCCGAAAATCGGGACGAATCGCCCCCATCCAGTAGCCACTCATTCCGGGTGGCGTTCGCTGATTCAGCGGATGGTATCTCCCCTCAATGCCTTTGAATTGCTGGGCTTCAATGTTCTGGGGCAAAATTCCGCAGAATAACGCCAACCACAACGTGGGAATGAAGATGCCGAGATTTTTCATCCGTACCAAACCTGTCCTAATTCGCTTCATAGTAGACCACACACGAAAAACCAAATTACGCGAGATCGTTCGGGTAAGATTTCCGACATCGGTTCCTCCCATTTCCAGGAGACCGAGTCGGTTTTGGAAATCTTGACTATCGTGTTGAAGTTGTGTTTATGGCGATTCTTGAAGAGAAATTGCCTTAGTGACCGCCAGCCCATTTCGGCATGGAAACTTCACCCGGTCGATAAACAGGATGCGTTTCGGTATATCGGATGTGGTTCACAGATTGGGGAAGTCTCAGACCCGGTTTGTGCTGGACTTCAATCCTCATGTCTCGGACCGGATCGGGAAGTTGTACTCTGGTGTTGTTGATCATCGTGTGAGATCGCAAGCTGGCTGGTCTTCCCAGTGGCAAGTGGGGCGGACCAGGAAGACCGATTGGTGTTCCCGTCATGGGCATTCCCCAATTGGGAATGTTTCCCATCCCGGCAACCGGATGAGGTGAAGGCTGACCGGGATATCCGGAATTTCCCACAATCATCGGTTGGGGAATTGCAGAGAATCCGTTTCCGGCGGGACCGATGGGAATCGGTTCCGCTTTCTGTCCCTGAAGACCGTCGAGAACACGGTAAGAAACGTTAATGTTGCCATCGACGTTCACACCGCTTCCAGAGGACATTTCGAGGTTTTTGTTACCGATGCGAAGAACCGCAAGGATCGTTCCTCGTTGATCGGCCATCCTCACAGGATCGACACCGGGATCGAGTCGTGTGGACACGATGGTTTCGACACCGGCAATCGCCAGTTCCTGATTCCGGGCATCGGGGAGATAGATCACCTTGGTGACAAAGTTGTTGCTTTCAACCTGATCGAAGTCTTCATCGGTGACTTCAATAGGAATGAAGACGTGTGACAGATAGGCATCGGTCGTGGGATGAGTGGGATAAACCTGTAATGTCGGATAAAGAACCAATCCCTCACGTTGAGGAATGTCGTTCAGTTTCAATCGGTAAGATGCACCCTGACCGAAGTTTTTCCGTGCAGGTGTGGTCAGCTGATTGTTGGCAAAACCGCCTTCGATTTTCCAGCCGATTCTCATCCCCTTGGGGCCGAGAAATCCAATTTGCGTACTTCGGGTGGCAAAAGCACGAGCCGGCGCCGAGTAAGAAGTCGGTATCACACCGGGGCCGGGGCCGTCAACGCCAGGGCCGGGCCTCGTCATCATTGCAGCAGGAGGAGCGAAATACTCGTCCTTGTCCAGGATTTGTTGTCCGTCGGAAACACATCCGACACACACAACGACGACTGTCGATAAGACCAGAAAATAGTACTTCATCTCGATCCCTTCCTTCTCAATCGTGCTTCCCCCCCTCGATGACCGCCGTCTCGGATGACGACTGATGAACCTCAAGAGGTACTATTGACAAACAATGACGTGTTCAAATCCGTAAGAAGAATGCAACGGGCATCGTCTTCTTTTTATACTTGTTTCATCTGCAACAAATTGGCATCGACGCGATGCAGAATTCTCGTCTAAAATGCTTCAATTCTTTTTGTGTGAAAAGGCGTTCTTTCCGCATCGGTAGAATGGCATCACACACCTTCTAGTTTCGGATCATTGCAATAGGAATCTTTGATAAAATCGGAGTTTTCCGAATAACATGAAGATATTTCCCAGTTTGACATTACTTGTCACGATTTTGCTGCTTGTCGGTGGGAGCTATCTACTTCCCTCGCTGAGTTCTACTTGGAACACAGAAACCATCGAGGCAGCAACTGACGAAAATCAGAAGAAACCCGAGACTTCGCGCCCGAAGGAATCTTCGAAATCTCCACGAACTGCGAAGCTGGACCCGGTCCAAATTCTCCGACAGGCCCAGGAAGTGTTGAGAAGTCACCGTTCTTTCAAAGCGAAAATCGAACAGGAATTTGTCATCGACGGTCGAAAACTTCATGCCTCCGGAAAATACTTCCAGGCTCCGGGTTTTAAGCTTCGCATGGAATTGACCGTCCGCATTGGTGCTGGCAAAAACGCCGTCGAGGGTTCCCTACTGCAAGTCTGCGACGGTCAAGTTCTCTGGACACGACACGAAATCGCCGGAAAACCGAGAATTACAAGACGCGATGTTCGACAAATCGCATCGGTGTCAGAATCGGCGGGGCTTTCCAAAAACAATTTTCTGGTGATGAAAATTGGGCTGGGTGGATTACCCGCTTACCTGGCGTCGTTAGAGAAATGTTTCCGTTTCAAAAAAGCGAAAAAAGAAACCCTGAAAAACAAAAACAGGTCTGAAGAAGTTTACGTCCTCGATGGAGAATGGTCTGAACTTTATCGCAAGTATTTCGCGTCGATCGATCCCCATGCAAAAGGTTTGCCTTCTCATGTTCCTGACAGGGTTAGACTCGTGTTCGATAAAGAGTTGATTCCACGGAGAATTATTTATGCCAAGCTCGATCCCAATTCGAACGAATTGGATAGAATGGTCACGTTGAGGTTCGACTCCATCGAAATTAACACTCCCATCGACGAAAACACATTTCGATTCGTTCCCACCGACGGCGTGTATCAGGACGACATTACAAACGCCTACATTATTCAGATCAAGGCGGCAAATAAAACGAAAAAATAAGACGAACAGCAAGCGAATAGCAAGCAGCATCCGATGCTCGCAAAGAGTGTCGTGGAAATTCTAATTGACTCATCTTCTCAACTCACCTAGACTTAAAGCAAGTTAATAAGAGTCCCGACCGGGCCGCGATACTTCAGTTCGACTCGACTTATTACGTTTCAATTTTCAAAGTTCCGCTTTTTCATTCGTTGCTCGATCGCCCGGAGTCGTCGATGTCTCATCGGTTACAGAATCAAACGGTTTCAATTGACGAGATACGCGATTTCTCGATCCATACCAATCGCACATTGATCGCAGCTCTTTTCGTCTCGGCGATTCTGCACGCCTGCTTTTATTTTGGTCTGTTTCGATTGGGACTCACCGGTCAGGGAGGTCTTTCACCCAACGGAGACGGAGAAACCTTCCAACAGATTGGGATTGTCGTCACCGAGGAAAAAACGGTCAAAAAAAACCAGACCGAAAAGAATGAAAACCACCCACAGAAAGACGATTCCCGGCAGAAATTTCAAGACGATAATCTTCCAGGACATTTACAACATCCGATTTCGAATCGTCCTCCCGTCGAGTTGAGTTCGCCCCAAATCGTCAAACCGATTCTAGGACCGGGTTTTGTTGGGGAATCGACATTGACGAAGGAAATGGATCGGTCGGCTCTCACCAATCGAAACTCGTCCCGTCCGACCATCTTTCATCCACCGGCGGCTTCATTGGGAGAAACGACATTTTTTAATATCAAGGACTCCGGAAAAAAATACGTTTATCTTGTCGATTATTCCGGCAGTATGGGGATTCATAACGCACTGGGAGTTGCCAAAGCGGAACTTTCCGCCAGCTTGGACGCACTCAATTCCAAACAAACTTTCAGGGTCGTCTTTTTCAGTTCGACAATCTTCGATATCGACATTAAAGGACGTGCCGAAGACGGGCTTTACTTTGCTACGTCTTTGAATCGAGGATTGACGAAACGTGCCTATTCGGGAATTCGACCCAACGAAGGAACCAGACGTCTCGACGCTCTCAAACATGCTTTGAAGTACAAGCCGGACATTCTTTTTTTTCTCACCGATGTCGGCGAGCCACGTCTCGAAGCCTCTCATCTTGCGGAAATTAAAAACCTGAATAGAAAACGGACTCGAATTCACTGCATCGAGTTCGGCGAAGGTGGAAAACTAGGCCGATACAATTTCCTCGAAAAACTGGCGAAAGAGAACGGCGGAAGTTACACCTATCGCGACGTCACAAAATTTTCTTCTCAATCACGATAACAGCGACGATGCCCCGTTTCACCCCATCGATGCGTTTTCAGAAGAGCTTCGTTCTCGCAACGACGATGTTCGCTGTTGTGAACTTTTTACAGACCGCTCAGGCAAAGAACGACTTGACGGATAAAGTCGTCATTCGAGACGAGTCTTCCGGTCGGAAGATCGCCTACCGCTGTCAGATTATCGATTATACCGGCAAGTCGATTACGCTGCGATTTCGCAGTAAAAAATCCCGGAGATTTCCAGCCAAACTGATTGTCGATATCGAGTCACCCAAAACCAAACCGCATCTCGACGGGTTGGCGGCTTATCGAAAACAGGAGTATCGAATCGCCCGATCATTCTTAAAACGCGCCCTCACCACAGAATCGAGAGCGTGGATGAAAAGGGAAATTCAAGCGTCACTTGTTCGCTGCGGATATCATCTGGGAACTTACTCCGAAGTCGCATTGCGATTTCTTTCCATAGCCAGTAGCGATAGCTCGACACAACATTTTTATTTGATTCCTTTGAAATGGTCCGATTCGCTCGAGATCCCCGCTCTTAAACGCGATGCGAAACAATGGATTTCCGACAGACAACCTGCCTCCAAACTGATTGCTGCGAGTTTTCTGCTTTTCGATCCGATCGATCACGATCTGGCGGTCAAGGTTCTGAGACAATTATCACTGAGTAGCGAACCAAATGTTCGCGATTTGGCGACAGCGCAACTATGGCGCGTCAAAATACGCAGTCCTAAAATCTATTCCAGCGAAGTCGAGCGCTGGCGAAGCATTGTCGAATCGATACCCCCAAAAATGCGGGGAGGCCCGTATTTTCTTTTGGGTCAGGCGTACCGAAAAATTCACCGTTACGAACAAGCGACTCTTTCCTATTTGCGGATGCCATTATTGCACGATTTCGATCGTCTCCAATCCGCGGAATCGCTTCTCAGGGCAGCGGACATCTTGGCAATCTCGAATAAAACTACAAATGCCCGGTTATTATACCGGGAAATCGGCGTTCGATTTCCCGACACACCCTCGGCAAAAATTGCCGCGGGATCTCTCGAAAAACTCAGTTCCCAAAAACAACAAACTTCAGTGAAAGACCCATCGCAATGATGCGATCGAAATTCTCTCTTGATCCCAAATTCGTATTCTTTCTGGCATTCCTCGGTTTTTTCTTGATGCCAACCGCTACGTTCGCTCTGGATGAACGGTCTGAGACGACTCCCCGCTTCGACATCGGAGAGCTTGTCCGCGCAGGAGATGTCATCGGATACGTCATCATTGCTTTAAGCGTCGCAATGATCGCCCTGATAGTCGAACATCTCTTAAGCATTCGCCGAAATGCTCTCATGCCGCGAGATTTATGCGAAGACGTTCATCAGTTATTGCAACAAAGACAGCTTGCGCAAGCACGACAAGTCTGTCTCGAATCGGATAGTTTTCTTGGGCATATCGTTTCCTCGGGACTCACCGAAGTCAACCTTGGTTACGAAGCTGTCGAAAAAGCGATGGAAGATGCCAGCACCGAACAATCCGCAAGGCTCTATCGAAAAATCGAATACCTGTCGGTCATCGGCACCATTGCCCCCATGCTGGGACTTCTGGGAACTGTCTGGGGATTGATGAACGCCTTCCAGCAATTCGAATTGAAATCCAATCCACAAGTCTCGGAACTGGCACCCGGTATCTATCGGGCAATGGTCACCACGTTAATGGGTTTGACCGTTGCGGTGCCTGCCTTAGCCTCTTTCGCGATTTTCCGTAATCGTATCGATGGACTTGTCGCGGAAACGTGTCTTGAAGCCGAGCGCGTGTTCGTCGATTATAAAAGAACACTGATCTCGCATAAAAAGAAAAGAAGAGCAAACCCGCCACAGCAAGAACTTTCCTCATCCTCGAGTGAAGAAAACGCAAACCCATCCGTTCCACCGGTGACACTCGAAAGGGAACCCAATCGATGAGATTCCCAACTCGTGCTCGCCAATTCGGAGTCCGGTTCGATTTGACTCCCATGATCGACATCGTTTTTCTGTTGATCATTTTCTTCCTGGCGGCCAATCACTTCGTCACATCCGAAGTGCAGGACGAAGTCGATCTTTCTCCCACCGATTTTCAGGATCAAAAACAAAAACAAATCCCTCGAAGGCTCGTGATCACCATCCTCGAAGATCGTACGCTTCGTGTGGCAGGCCAAACCAGAAGCTTCGAAGAGATCGAAAAATTGCTGATCGTTGCGGGTGACGAAAAATCTCGCGATGGACAGGATTACGAAATTCGCATCCGCATGGATCGCAAGACACCCTACCGCATCCTCGAACCGATTTTACTGACGTGTGCAGAATCTGGCCTGACGAACGTCAATCATGCTGTTTTGCAAAAATAAACCTACACACTCTGCAAGATGAAAATCCCTTCGCATCATTCGAATTCGACAACAAGCAGCGACAAGGCGATGACACCGATGATCGATGTCGTCTTTCTCCTGCTGATCTTTTTCGTCTGCGCTTCTATCGGCAAAGAACGGGAATCGATCCTGTCCACCCCGTTAGCCAGCGGCGGTTCCGTCGAATCGGTCAATCTTAAACAAGACCCCGGACCGTTGGGTGAAGTGATGCTTACAATAAAACAAAAGCAAGACGACAAAGCCACGGTTCAAGTGGCCGAAGGAGGCGAGAAGTATCTTCTCCCCGACGATTTCCAGGGACTCAAGAAGATTCTGCTTGGCCTTGCAGTCGATGCCCCAGAAATTCCAGTCATTATCGATCCCGGCCCGGAAGTGACTGCGGAACATCTGCTGAATGTCTCCGCTCTCTGCCGAGAAGCGAAGTTCGAACACATCAACTTCGCCACAAGAAAAAAGTGAAATAGACCGGAGCATGAGAAAGAACCGTACCCGTAGCTGGATTCCCAGGAATTCAGCCGATTGCATGGGAGTGCGTATTTCTGCACCTAACACGCGAACTTTCTCCAGCCTAATAGGTCAAGTAGTTCAGCATCATGGGAACCTTCCAACTCACGAAACAACTCGCTTAACAATCGAAAAAGAAATTTCGCCATGACGCGAAAAAAAAGATGCCACAACAAGTTCCAGCGTCTAGCTTTCAAACCGGGCGAACGCAGAGTCCGACGGGAAGAGATTCTGCAGTTCGTGGAAATGTCGAAGAGTGAAGACGCCGAGCAACGAAAAATCGCCGCTCAAAATCTCTGTCCCTGCCATGTCCGACGGCGAATTGAAGAAGTCTGGGATGCGCTCTATCGTATGTTGGAAGACTCCGATGTCATGGTCCGACGTGCCGCCTGGCATACGCTCGAAGACGGAGGTTCCCCAGACGATCCCGCCCTCGATGAAATCATCGCCAGAGCGTTAGAATCGGAAACCGACGGGACAGTCCGCAGGTTCGTGGAAGAGTTCGCCGAACCGCGTCGAGAAAAAGAGACCATGACGATCAAGCTGGCTTTGATTTCGGAGTATAACCGCCACGGCAAATGTGATTTCTGCGGACAGAGACGCAAAGTGAAAGAGGACTACGATACCCCAATCCCAGCAAAAGACGGTCCCCGCGCCGCCTTCATCTGCCGCCAATGCGCAGAAAAATGATTCGCCAGCAACCAGCACGCAAACTGAAAAAGAAAAAGCTGTCAGGACACATTCGCCATTCGGCAACAGAATTAAAAAACCAGTGGGCCGTGCTGGACTCGAAATGGATGACGTAAGTTATTGTTGCACCAGCGACTTACGAAATCGGTGATATTGAAAAGACGCAGATACGACTCGAGACGGTTGATATCCGGGAAGCATAGATCGTTCTGATGGAGTGGCTCGTAGTGCTTGACGTAACCTACTTTTCAGAGCTGCCAAAGTCCGGATTCAAGCCCGTTTTGAACGACAATGGCACAAGTACCGTGATCCGCGAGTTTCATGGGTGGAACTGCAATCTCGGCTCCAGAACCAGCCGCCGTCGCAACGGTCGCCTCGATGTTTTCGACGAGAACATAGGGACGAACCACCGGCTTTTCGGCATCGTGCATGGGTGCTCGGACACCCAACATTCCACCGCTGGCCAGATTGGCAGTGCGAGCGCCACCTAAGTTCTGGTCGGAATCACCGAAAGTCACACCGTGCATTTTCGAGTAGAGGTTGCAAACGGTTTCAACATCCGTAGTTACAATTTCGAGGTATTGAATTTTCATCGCGTCTCCATTGTAAGTGTGATTTTCGTTCTTATTGGAGGTGTCGTTTGGTGAGCGGTCGGTATCCGATGTTGGATTTTCTTGATTTGGCGTACAGCCGAAATTTAGTACGGCCGTGAAGGGAAGCGCCAGGAACGCCAAACCAACGCGGATAATGCTCCGTCGACTCATTTTGGCCATTTTCTTTGTCACCTAACTATTAGATCGTTGTAGTTCTATGTTTCGATTTCGGCATAGAACAACCAACTTGTCAACTGACAAACCGGCAACCTTGACCGAATTCTGAGAAATGATTACGTAAGGCTCTGAAGCCGTAAAGGTCGAATGACCGATGAGCATCTCAAAAACGCGTCTCAAGAAACCGAAAAATCAAAAGAAGAAATAACAGCGCGCAATACAGCGCATCAATTTAAAAAAACCGTTAGAAACCAGTCGAAAAATCAAAATGACGCGCAAGAAAAAACCCCTGTTTGATGCGGGGTTGCGAACACTCGCGACAGTGTGCTAAATGTCAAATGGGCCGTGCTGGACTCGAACCAGCGGCCTCCACCGTGTGAAGATGGCGATCTAACCAACTGATCTAACGGCCCCGAATTTCTCGCAAACGGCGAATCGTCGCTTCTTCTTTTATCGACTCCTCGACCGGACTTCAAGTTCGCAGCGATTTGGAATTTCTTCAGGCCTGAAATCTTCAAGAAAACTGACGATTATCGACAGACCCTCCTGTCGATGCAGGAAATGGAAATTTGTAGAATCGAAAATTTTGTGTCCTGGGAGATTCTCTCCTTGCCGAATCGTCTCGCGCTGGGGATAATGATTTTCGAGTGTGTGAAGAAAATTACCGTCATCACAATTCGGTTGCGAGACCATGCAATACGTTACGGTTCTTTCGCAGAGCGAAAAATTCAGGGAAATCATGAAGGAGTCTGCCGTTTCGTGGATCGGGTTGTTTGCGTTTCTTCTGGTGATGATCTTCATACTGCATAAGCTTCGCGCGCGGTTTCGGGATAGTACGGATACTGCGGCGAATCCGCATCGAATGCTCACGCAAATTGGAGATTTGCGGCGCGAGGGTGACCTTTCGGAAGAGGAATTCCGATCCATCAAAAATCGACTTATTCGTCAGATCGAAAAAAAATCTCCTCAACCCGATTCTTCCGAAACTAAAAAATAACTCGTGAATGTCTGAAACGGGTTGGACTGATTGTGTCGGTTGGATTGTCGTTCTCGCCGTTCGTCTCGTATTCGATTCGTTTGGAGCATGTTACGGGAGGTGTTTACTGTCGAACAAACCGATACTTATGTTACGTCAATGGAAGCATGGATTTGCGGTTGAACTACACACGGACGAAATGACGCGATCGACAACTTTGAAAGCGACTCAATGCCCAACGGAAAAGATTTGACATCGGGAACTCGCAGTTCCAGTGGTAAAAAAAACGCGAACTGTTCGTTCTGTCGAAAAAGCTATCGAGAAGTCGGACCGTTGGTGGAAGGTCCGGAAGATGTCTACATCTGCGGCGAATGTATCGAGCTGTGTCAATCGATTCTCGATCAGGAACGGCGGCGGCGTGGAACACCACGCAAATTGTTCACCCGCGTTCCCGCTCCCCGCGAAATTGTCACGCATCTTGACGAATACGTCGTCGGCCAAAATCGTACGAAAAAAATTCTCGCGGTTGCCGTCCATAATCACTACAAGAGACTCATGCTTCAGGCTGATAACGACAGCGACGTCGAAATCGAAAAATCCAACATTATGCTCATTGGCCCGACTGGTTGCGGTAAAACTCTACTTGCCAGAACTCTTGCCAAGTATCTGCAGGTTCCGTTTGCCATCGGCGATGCCACAACCCTCACCGAAGCCGGTTACGTCGGAGAAGATGTCGAAAACCTGCTTTTGAAACTGCTGCACGCTGCCGATTTCGATGTCGAAGCCGCTCAACGCGGAATTCTCTTCATCGACGAATTGGATAAAATTGGCAAAACAAGTCAAAACGTTTCCATCACCAGAGACGTTTCCGGAGAAGGCGTTCAGCAAGCTCTTCTCAAAATGCTCGAAGGAACCGTGGCGAATGTCCCCCCTCAGGGAGGTCGAAAACATCCCGAGCAACAATACATTCAAATCGATACCACCAACATTCTTTTCATCTGCGGCGGAACGTTCGTCGGTTTGGAAGATATCATCGGACAGCGAATCGGTCGAAAGAATATCGGCTTCGATCGCAGCGTTCGCAGCAAAGACAAAGAGACCAAAGATGATCTTCTTCCGCAGGTTTGCGTGGACGATATTTTAGAGTTCGGTTTAATTCCCGAATTGATCGGAAGACTTCCCGTGCTTAGTTCTCTTTCAACTCTCAAAGCGGATGACCTTGTGCGAATTCTCCAGGAACCTAAAAACTCACTCGTCAAACAATACAAAAAGTTTTTCGAGATGGAAGGTGCCGATCTCGAATTCACAAACGAAGCGTTACATGAAATTGCTGAACTCGCTGCCGCTAAAGATACCGGAGCGCGTGGATTACGCAGCGTTGTCGAAGAATCGATGTTCGATGTTATGTACAACCTGCCCGATCAGGAATCCGGAATGAAATATGTGGTCACTCCCGAAATCATCCGCGGCGAAGAGAAACTTTTTCCCAGAGACGATTCGGCAGCAGCATAACTGGCAACTTCATTGTTGCGACTCGCTTCATCCCCAATTTGCAGCACGTTTTTCGATGAAGGCGTGCAACCCTTCGTTCGGTTCGCTAGTGGTGTAACGCGCTGCAAACGCTTCGGCTTCCTCCTGAAGCATCGTATCGATGTCGCCAGGTGCGAATGCGGAAATCAACCGTTTCGCAGCACAACACGCATTGGGACCAAGTGCCACCAATATTTCCACTCGTTTGTTGACGGCGTCGCGGAACGCATCATCGGCATGGACTGAATCGACAATCCCCATTCGGCACGCTTCTTCCCCATCGAACAACTCGCCACTTAGAATCAATCGTCGGGCCGTCGCTGCCCCGAAAATTTGAGTTGCCCGCACGCAACCACCCCAACCGGGTATCAGCCCCAAAGAGGTTTCCGGCAGGCCAATTTTCGCAGAAGTGGCAGCCATTCTCATATCGCAAGCCAATGCAACTTCGAATCCCCCGCCTGCACAGGCTGCATGAATTGCAGCAACCGAAACCGCAGGATGACGATCGATTCGACGCAGAAGCTGCTGGGCGTCCCTGGCCATTACAACAGCCGAATCCGCATCGAGCTGCGAGAGTTCCTTAATATCCGCTCCTGCGATAAAGGTTCTGCCTTCCGCCTCAACGACAATCACCCGGCAGGAATCGTTTTTTTCGAGCTGATCCATCACGCCGGATAACTGCGATCGAGTGGAAGCAGACATCAATTGAATGCCTTTTTCGCTCTTGAAACAAATCCTCGCGACAGGCCCGTTGATGGTTAGTTCCACGTGTGTCGTCATTGCAGATATCTCCCTGGAAGAAATTTCGGTTCGATTCAAAAGTGTCACACCTGCTGAAATTAGTGAGTCTATTTTGCGGTCGCAAGTCGCCATAAGGGAAAATCTATTTCCCCGTGACAATTCGGTAGAGAAAGTCGTTGAGGGACCGCGAGGATTCGTCTAATATGAATGTGCGTCTTGACGTCTTTTTGGATTTCCTCTCGCTTTCAAGTGTCTCTCGATGCCTACTCGCCGACCGGTCTGGAATTTGTTCGTCCTTTCGTTGTTGGGATTTTTCGTCCTTCGTGCCGAATCCTTTGCGCAGGAAGCACAACAAAATTCGGACAAACAAGCGAAGAAAGAACCGACACAAAAAACAGAAAACGAAAGCGTCCCAGCGAAAACCGTAGAAAGAATCTCGAAAAAGAATTCTGAGATCGACGAAAAAGAATAGGAAAAACGCGAGCAGGCTGCCACCATCGGATCGATTTTACTCATTGGCGTGCTCATTCTCGGTTTTTTGACGATTACAATCATTCTCTTTTGGGGACGAGCGACACGACGACTCGCAAAATCTCGAAGTTCGAAAAAAACCGTCATCGATCCTCTGTGGTATCTGAAATCCCAAAAGAAAAAAGAATCCGTCTCGCCCACCGAAGGGCGGGATGATAACGATCGTTTCGATTCCACTCAAAACTGAATGTACCGTGAAACAGCTTCTACTTCCCCAAAAACTACGGATTAAAAAATCGAGCGACTTTGAACGCATTTACGGTTGTAAGCGTAGAGTTTCTGACCGCTTTCTCCTCATCTTCGCTGCGCGAAACGAGCACGATTTCAGCAGATTCGGATTCAGCGTCTCTCGTAAACAAGGCAATGCGGTTCAAAGAAATCGACTGAAAAGATTGCTAAGGGAAGCGTTCCGTCTTTCGCAATTCGAACTGCCCGGGGGCTGGGACCTTGTGCTGATTCCACGACGGGGAGCCGATGCCACATTGGAAGACTTTCAAAAATCTCTTCTCCGTCTTAGCGAAGAACTTCAACGGAAATTCGAGAAGAAGAATCGGGCATCATGAAGGTCTTATACTGGATCGTACGAATCCCTTCGTTGATCATGATCGGGTTCGTTAAAATCTATCAAATCTTTCTGAGTCCTATTTTCGGCAGACAGTGTCGCTTTTACCCGACTTGCAGCCACTACTTCATTCAGGCGGTCCAAAAATACGGCGCGATTCGCGGAAGCTGGAAGGGAATGCGCAGAATTGCTCGCTGCCACCCATTCCACCCCGGCGGCTTCGACCCACCCTGAGATCGATTCGCTAAATTCGGTGACGATTGGCGGCCTGTGCGTTCTGTCTTAGAAAAGTAAGGTCGGTCAAATCCCCACCGCGGACAGAATTGATGGTGACGGAAACTGAAATATGCGGAAACGAAGCAACAACCCTCAAAACTCAATTGGGTATCTTTTTCGGACACGGAACAGAAAAACACAGCAAATAGGATGAGTAGAGCGAGACTCGAGAAACTCTAATTTCCATGATTGAACTGCTTTTGTTCCGATGTAAATCGTTTGTTGAGTTCGATTGCTTTTTTGTCGAGGTCTTCCATTGTGAAATGAACGCTCACGATATAGGGCTTTTCGCCGGGGGACCAATGACCGTAGGTTGTTGTCACGAAATGGCCTCCGGGGAGCACTCGCCGTCCATTGAGTAGGTAGCCACCGACTTTGAAGGTGAAAGCCGATTCGACCAGCGTACTATCGGGTACAAGGATCAAGCCGGGGTAGGCGCAGTCGGCTCCCTTGTGATTCTCCATCACGCGAACTCGGTATTGTCCTTCGTTTCCCGTGACGAGATCGCTGTAGGTTCCGACCCACATCACCCAGTCCCCCTTTGTGGGACTGACATGCGTGGTATCGCGGAAGGAAATCACTAACCGTCCGTCGGGAGCATAACGACATTGATGCCGATCCCCTGTCAGCGAGCCGGGAAGTTCGCGAGGTTTCGTCCAGCTTTTGCCTTCATCAGGGGAGAAAATGATGAACGAGTTATGCTTACGGCTGTTCTCTCTTAATAGCACGGCAATTTGTTGTCCGTCGGGGGAGCGGATTGCCCCTGGTTCGCAGAGATGGGCTGTCGGATGAGTGGCAATGACCGACGGCTGAGACCATGTCAAACCGCCGTCCCGGGAGATTGTCTTGTAGACCTGAAAAATGGGCGGGCGTTTTTGTTTGCTGTTTTTGCGAATGAAACGTCCGTCGTCGTGAAATAGAGCCATATAGTTTCCGTTTTTCAGACGAACCAGATCGGACATGGCGACGATGCCCCCGAAGTTGCCGATCGGTTCGAGAGGCGACCAGTTTTCCCCGTCGTCTTCGGAAACCGCCATCCTAATGGGATAAAGGCCGGAGAACATAATCAATCTTTTCACACCGTACCGATCGACGACACGGTAAAGCGTGGGAACTTCCTTCGAGGTGGACCAGTTTTCGGGAACGGAGAGCCTTTCGGACCATGTTTTTCCAGCATCGTTGCTGCGTTTCATCACAATGGCACCGCGACCGTGGCCTTTGGGATAGACCGCGATCATTGTTTTGTTGTCGTCCAGCAACACGGTGGTGGGATGACCGAGATATTGCCCTTTTTCTCGATCTACTACCACTTGACGATGTGTGTCTTTCGCCAGATCGATGGTGGGAATGGAGTATCCGCGTGGTAGCACGGTCTTGTTCGCGGGAGATGATTTCTGTTCTGTCTGAAGAACAGAAGTTAGAAGACAGATCAACGAGAAAACCGTTACTTGGAATGGCATGGCAGGTCATCCACTGGGAATGGAGAAAAGAGATATTTCTTCACTATGCGACCATCTTATCGTCGAAATAAAAAAAACGACAGCTTCAGGATGAAACTGTCGTCTGAGTTGGAAAGACTTATCAGAAATATCGATTACTCGGGAATTTTATCGAGCATTTTGGAATTGACGGTCTGCGTTTGTGATGAGGCGATCGGAATTTCCATCCCTCCTGCAGTCACGGTCAAATCCCCTTCTGTTTTGATGCTGAGCTTACTGGAAACCAGACGCCCTTTTTTGTTATCGAAGAGAAACGTTCCGGAAGATTCAGTCACTTCGAGTGTTCCCGTGACATCCGATCCACCTTGTTTGATGTCGAGATTGAGCGTCAATTCCAGTATGACAGTGATCTTCTCGAGTTCGACCCCTTTGACGGTTTCGGTGCCCGCGTAAGTGAAAATTCTTTTCCCTTTTGCGCTACCGATTTTATCCATTTTGACCTCGATGGACTGCTCCCATTTGTCACCCTTTTTTACTGGTTTTTTGCTGAAAAATGGGAACCCTTGGCTGAGTTCCATTTTTGCGGAATCTTCGGAGCCGCCGCTGAGAAATTGAGTAGCGATGGGATTATTTTTCAAAGCGTCTGCAAGCAGCTCTTGGTAACTTTTGTATTCGGTAACTTCTCCTTGTGGGGTCATCGTATAAGAAAGCTCTGCACCATTGAGAACATCGAAGAGTGGAGTCAACGAAGCTCCCAGCATACTGGTGGAGTCGTTCTCGTCCGATTCCGAGTCGTAAGCGTAGTCACCGAGTTGGGCGATGTTCGATTGCACATTCAATTTTTTGTTTTCGGTTCTAATTTGTATGTTTTCGCCGATCACTTTTTTCAACGAGTGGACATCAATGCTCGTGGTGGAAAATTTCGTTTCCAAAGTTTGCTTTTGGCCATTGACCTCGAGGGTTTGTACCTGCTTCATCGATGTTTTGGTCTCGTAGATTTGCTTATCGAGTTTGTTCATCTTAAAACGCAGCGTTTTGGCATCCTCAGCTTGTGCTTGAGAAAATCCTGTAGCCACAAGAATAAAAAATATGCCTTTTAGAACACGAGTCATTGTAAAGATCCTCCGAAGTGAAATGAGGGAGAGAAAGTTGCTAGAAACAGATGAGGGGAAATCCCAATTATTAGATGTATACGGAAAACAAAAAGAAAAGGATTCACAAATTCCACCATCTCCGAGAAATTTCCAGAGAATTTTGCAGCAAGCATCTTGCTTCCTCATCGCTGTATTTCAATCGAACATGTGTGCTCGCTTGGATTTCGAAGACGAGTCAGAATGAATACGAAAAGCGTTCTGTTGTATGATTTGATTTGTTTCTAAAAATGACTTATCTCAATATATAATAATGAGTTATATCTTAAATTTGAGTCTTGAATCAGTTTGGCACGAATTATGTATTAGAGGAATCAGACGACTTCTTACTTCAGTAAACAGTAAAATCGAATTGACGGGAATGAGCCATGCCAGACGGAAAGCGAAAGCGAAGACACTCTTCAGACCCCAGCAAACGTCGCTGGTATGCACTTCACCGTTCAAGACGATTCGCGCGTCGCTTCGGCTTGGGTCAGAGTTAACCGCCTCAGCCAACATGCACATCGGTATCTTTCGGAATCAGGAAGATCGCAATGATGTAAACAAGCAAGCCGGGAAAAGCCACGGTCGAGATGGAAAGGCAACATACAAAATTCGAACCAACGTCGGATCGAGATGAAGATGTTCGGCCAAACCTCCACATACTCCGGCAAAGATTTTTTCGGTGCTCGAACGGTATAAGCGAGTCGGTCGAAGTCTTTTCGGAGAGTAGTCAGAGTCGTCAGGTTCCAGGAAACTCTGGCAGTAGCGACATTTGATCGCGACATCCTGGATTTCTTCCGCACAAAATGGACATCTTTTCGTTCCCATGGTCAACCGATCTGTTTTTCAATCTGGAAAA
>Ga0114931_10003398_pt1 | contig 20180 bp, 19 predicted proteins | sample 2SBtaG_FD_89579 | JGI IMG/M metagenome (GOLD analysis project Ga0114931, IMG submission 89579) | Deep subsurface microbial communities from Kolumbo volcano to uncover new lineages of life (NeLLi) - 2SBTROV14_V59a metaG | ecosystem: Environmental > Aquatic > Marine > Volcanic | place: Kolumbo...
CAGTAGTTTCATCGTGGTATAACAAAAGGGGGTGCATTTATGCGCCCCCTTTTTCATTGAATGAAACTTTTGCAGAAATCCCGTATTATACGGGAAAGTGTTTGATTTTAGGCGATGTCATTTCTGCGCACTGCGGAAGTTGATTTTTTGAAGTTTCAATAGGTTCATTTTGAAAGGATACTATGACCCCCAAAATTGTTTGTTTGCACCACAACGACCAAGATGGCCATTGCGCCGGGGCGATTGTGCGTCGTCGCTTTGGCAGTGACGTGGTTTTGTACGAAATTGATTATGGCTTGCCCGTACCGTGGAATGCCCTCAACGCGGCTGAAACCGTCGTCCTCACCGATTTCTCACTGCCACGCGCCGATATGGAAACCCTGTATCACACCAAAGGCGAAAATTTCATCTGGATTGACCACCATATTTCCGCGATGAAAGAGATGGCCGACCTGCCGCTGAATGGCACACAGAATCTTCAAAAAGCCGGATGTGTGCTCACGTGGGAATACTTTTTCCCTGATGAACCGGTGCCACCCGCCGTAAAATATGTGGGCGACCGCGACATCTGGCGGTTTGACTACCCCGAAACCCGGCATTTTTGCGAAGGGTTGTTCGCTGCCGATATTGCCGCCACCAACGATGAGCTGTGGGAACCATTATTGCAAAATGATGCCGAGTTGGTTAAAAAACTAATCGACACCGGCGCTATCTTGCTTAAGGCACGCCTAAAATCAATCGCGCACCGAGTGGCGCATTACGGGTTTGAGGTAACCTTCGAAGGATTCAAGACGATGGCAATCAATCTGCCCAGCAACGGTGATGTGGGGCATCACATTTGCGGATTGGGATACGATGTGGCGTACGTCTATTCCGATGTTCCGGTTGACGGGCAAATTATCACCAAAGTAACATTATACTCCGAAACAACCGACGTTTCAGTACTGGCGAAAGCGCACGGTGGCGGCGGGCACAAAGGTGCAGCCGGCTTCCAATTCTTGCGAGAATCCCATCATCCGTTACCGCCAGACCGATTGGTTTAAAACCGGGCAAAAAAAGAAAATCGGTTTCACGTTTACGGGGAAACTGCTTATAATTACTTACAACTAACCAATATTGCTAATCGGTGGGGAGGAGAAAACATGCGGCGAACAGCGTTTGGCGCAATAGTGATAGTGGTGATACTGGCCGCACTTTCGGCAAGCGTCGCATTGGCACAAGACAAAACCCTCAGATGGGACCGCTACGATGTAAATATCACCGTTCAAAACAATGGTGATTTGGCAGTGGAAGAAACAGAAGAAATAACCTTTACCAGTGGTTCTTTTCATTTCGGCTATCGTGCCATTCCTCTTGACCGTGTCGAGAAAATTACCGACCTGCAAATTTTAGAACGCCGCGGCGACCGGTTAATTGCCTACAAAGCATCAACCGGCAAGGGCGAATACACCTTCACCACCAACGTGGATGACAGCGGCAACCTGGCAATTTACTGGTATTTCCCATACACCCAAAACAGCACCCATACTTACATCATCCGCTACGTGGTAAAAGGCGGATTGCGCATTTACGATGACGGCGATCAGGTTTGGTGGAAGGCTGTGCCGGCTGACCGTAACTTTCCGGTGCTGGCATCGCAGGTAAAAGTTACACTTCCCGCAACCTTCAACACCGACCAATTAAAATATGAAAGCTATGGTGTCGACACTAACGCATATTCTCCCAATGGTTCCACCGTTATTTTCGCTGCGAATGATATTGCCGGTGGTGAGGAATTGGAAGTGCGAGTCCAATTTCCGCATGGCATTGTGCAGGCACAACCCCCCAGTTGGCAAGCCGCCGACGATGCCCGCAGAGCCGCACAAGAAAAATGGGGCCCCGTGCTCGATGTGGGATTTTTGTTTTTGGGCATTCTGATATTTTTTGGTGGCCCGTTACTTCTTTATGTGTTGTGGTACACGCGCGGCCGCGACAAACCTGCCGGGGCAGTAGCTGATTATATTTCTGAACCACCGAGCGACTTGCGGCCCGGTGTGGTGGGGACACTGGTTGATGAAAAAGCCGATATGGAAGACATTTTGGCGACACTGGTTGATTTGGCGCAGCGAGGCGCAATTCAAATCGAAGAAGTGAACAACCCCGGCTTTTTCGGCATTGGTTCCGGGCGTGATTTTATCTACTATTTGCGCGATGCCACTATTGCTAAAAAACCGTATGAGCAAAAATTGATGCAAAAAATATTCGGCTCGCAGACCCAGCGAAAACTGTCTGACTTGCGAGAAAAATTCTACACGGTGTTGCCGGTTTTAAAACAACAACTGTATGACGAACTGGTGAAAGCCGGATTTTTCCCCACTAGCCCCGATAAAACCCGCAAATTATATATGGGGTTGGGTGTTGCTGTTGCTATTTTGAGCGCAGTATTTGGGTTTGTACTGCTGATGTTCACCGGAGAATATTCCGGTATGGCAATTTGTCCCACCGTTGCAATGGTGTTCACCGGGATTGGCCTTATTTTTGTCGGGCGGCACATGCCCCGAAAAACACAAGCGGGCGCAGAAGAAGCCGCTCGCTGGATGGCATTCAAACGGTATTTGCAGAATATCGAAAAATACGGCAGTTTGGAAGAGGCGAAAGAACAATTCGACAAATATCTGCCGTATGCCATTGCTTTTGGCATCGAAAAGAATTATATGCGTCAGTTCGAAAAAATATCGGATATGCCCGCGCCAGCATGGTATGGGCCACCCATTTGGCTGTACGGCCATCAAGGGTATGGTTCGGGTGGATTGAGCGGCGGTGGAGGCGGTGGCGACATTGGCGCACCCGGTCCGTTAGCGGGCGGTTCTTCTCGCCCATCGTTAAGCAGCGCCAGCAAAGGTATGGGCACATCGTTGTCGGCAATGTCGGCGGGGTTGGGGTCAATGCTCAGCTCTGCCAGCCGAACCCTCTCCAGTGCGCCCAGCAGTTCCGGTTCCGGGGGGAGCGGCGGTTTCAGCGGCGGCGGTTTCAGTGGTGGAGGCGGCGGCGGAGGCAGTGCCGGTTTTGGCTAAATCACTATCACACGCTATGCTATCGGGTAGCGTAACTAACCTGAATTCGGAGTTATTTTCCTCAACAACGAAAAATGATGGTTTTTTCCAAAGAATCATCGGATGTCATTCCCGCTTTTGCGAGAATTCACAGGTTTTTATGGGTTCCGGATAATTTCCGGAATGACAAAAACTCTGGACTGAGGTTAACTAAATTTTCAAGTGAGATGGAGTGTATATGTTTGGAAGTGGTAGAACCGTTGGCATCATCGTAATTATCGGTGGTATCTTTTTGGCATGTGCCGGCTCATCGGTGTCGATTGCGTCATCGTTAGGCCCCGATGGCAGTACCGGCGGTATGGTGCTGGGTGTTGCACTCTCGCTGTTGATAGCCGTACCGGTTATCGGTATCGGCGGGTATTTATTTTGGCGCGGACGCAAAGAATTGGCAGAGTTGGCGCAAATCAAACAGCAAAAACTCATTTTGAATATGGTCAAAACCCAAGGGCAAGTCGATATTCAAGAGATGGTATTGCAATTAAATGCCGATACGGACACCGTCAAACAATTGATATATGATTTGGTGGGAAAAGGGCTATTCCACGGATACATCAACTGGGATGACGGCATCCTTTATTCAAAACAAGCTTCTGCATTGCAGGGGATGACCAAATGCCCCAATTGTGGGGGCGAACAGGAATTTGTGGGCAAAGGAATTGTGCAATGTCGCCACTGCGGCGCGCAAATCTTTTTATAGCATTTAGCAAAGGAGAACCTATATGGACTTTCGAGAGACGGTCGAAAACTCGATGGGTGGCTTTGAAGAACTGGTGAAGAAAATTCCCGGTTACAAAGGCTACAAAGAAAAAGAAATGCGCCGTGAGTCGGATACCATTTTACGCGAGCGACTTGCACGCGAATTGGAAAACTACTGGGCACAAATGAATGACTTAAAATCGCAAATGCTCACCGGTGCAGCGATTTCTCAACTTGACGATATGGGACGGGTCAGCCGGCGGTTGCAAACCCTGATTGATAAAGTGAAAGTCGCTGCTCAGGGCTACGCCGGATTTTTCGATGCGGTGAAAGTGAAAGAAAAGGAATTGGACGCCCTGTATGATTTTGACGCCAAATTGTTGGCACAGGTAGATGGATTGACAGATGCCATTGCCGCCGTGCAAGCCGCATTAGACGCCGAAGACGGCGTTCCTGCCGCTGTGCGTGCGCTCAATAAATATGTGGGTGAGTTGTTGCAAAACTTTGAAGCGCGCACAGATGCAGTATTGAAGGCCGCCGGGATGGCGGACGGCGATTTGGAACAAGCAGAGGAATTTTAGGAGAGAGGAGACATTATGCCCAGAGTATTTGATGTTGTAGAATATCCAAATGAATTGCGCGACCGGCTGGTTCAACGATTTCCGGAAACCGGCGCGGGACATTTTAAACTTGGTTCGCAAGTAATTGTTCGCACCGGACAAGCCGCCGTTTTCTTCCGTGATGGAAAGGCGTTGGACACTTTTGGCCCCGGACGGCACACCATCAGCACTGCCAACATCCCCCTGCTGACAAATTTGCTGGGGAGTGCGATTTTCGGTGGCGACAACCCCTTCACTGCCGAAGTCTATTTTGTCAGCACCCGCGAACTGACATCGCAAGGGTGGGGTACGCGCCAGCCCATCGCCATGCAAACCCCGGGACAGGGGTTGGGTTGGTTGCTGCTGGGCGCACACGGCACATTCGGCGTGCAGGTTAGTGACCCCCAAACCTTCGTGGGGCGTTTTGTGGGTGCGCAGGGGTCTTTCGATATGCGGCAGTTTAAAGAGCGGCTCGTAAACTCGATTGTGCAAGCCGCTACCGATTGGTTCGCCGAAGTGAATCCCGGTTCGTTGATGAAAGCGCAAAGCCTGATGGATGAAATGGCAGCGGCTATCGAAGTGAAAGCGCAAGACCAGTTTGCCGCACTGGGGTTGACATTGAAAAATATCACCATCGGCGGATTGGCACCGCTGGAAACCTCTGCCGATAAACTTAAAACGATGGGCTTGCTCGATACGCAAACCTATATGCAACTGAAAGCGCTGGAAACCATCGAAAAATCATCGCAAGGTGGCGGCGGCGAAGGCGGCAGCATGACCGGCGCAGGCGTCGGGTTGGGTGCCGGTATGGGAATGGGCGCCGGTATGGCACAGATGATGTCGGGCATTATGGGTGGCGGTCAGCAGCAGGGGCAGCAACAACAGCAAAACGCGCCCAAAGCCACGCCAGAAGTGATGACCACCATCGAGGCGGCTGAGTATCTGAAAGTTGCGGTGGAAGATATCATTGCGATGATTCAAGCCGGAGATTTGAAAGCGAAAAAAATCGGCTCGCAGTACCGCATCAGCAAAAAAGCCATCGATGATTTTCTTGCCAGTTGAGCATATCGCGGTAAAATAGAGGGGGCAGAATTTCTGCCTCCTTTTTTCATTCAAAATGAAGGAGATGCTATGGTTATAGATGCCGACAAATATTTGGCGCGGGTATTGTTGACCGAAGAGGAACTTCAAACCCGTATCGCCGAATTGGGCGAAACGATTTCTCGTGATTATGCGGGGGAAAATTTGTTGTTGCTGTGCGTGCTGAAAGGCGGCGTGCTTTTTTTGACCGATTTGATGCGCCACATTTCCATCCCGCACGAAATTGATTTTATGGCAGTGTCCAGTTACGGACGCGGTGTGCGCGAGAGTTCCGGTGTGGTGCGGATTGTCAAAGATTTGGATGAACCGATTGAAAATAAACACATTTTAATTGTGGAAGATATCATCGATTCTGGCGCTACGCTCAACTATTTGATTCAACTGCTGGAACCGCGCAATCCTGCCAGCTTGAAAATCTGCACGCTATTGAATAAATGGCAACGCCGCACAGTGGATATTCCGGTCGATTACGTCGGGTTCGATATTGAAGATGAGTTTGTTTTTGGGTATGGGTTAGATTTGGACGAACGATATCGCAACCTGCCATATGTGGGCGTGGTCAATCAAGATAATTTGTAACGTTTTTGGTGCGAGCGCGGCGCGTTATCCGGCTTTGTTTTGATGCAGCAGACGGTACGCTGTGGTGTGCAGTGCGCCATTGGTTACCAGCACCCCGACCGTGTCCACCGTCCACGGCGAGCCATCGAAAGCGGTTACCGTGCCGCCCGCCTCTTCCACCATCAGCGCGCCGCCAACCCAATCCCACGGGCTGAGCCGCAACGTCCAATAGACATCTAGCCGACCGGCGGCAACATACGCCATATTCAGCGCCGCCGAGCCACTGTCGCGTACGCCGTGTGTGGCATTCAACATTGTATGGATGCGCCGCAAATTTTTCTCGCCTTCAGAACCATAATCCCGAAGCGGCGCAAAACCGGTGGCTGTCAGTGCGTCTCCCGGCGCGGTCACAGCCGATACTGTGACCGGTTTGCCATTTAACGTGCAACCATGTCCCTTTTCTGCGACAAATAACTCATACCGAACAGGGTCGAATGTGACCGCCAAAATCGGCTGCCGATGGTGCAGTACAGCCAACGCTACGGCGAAATGTGGTATGCGATGCACAAAGTTGGTGGTGCCGTCCAGCGGGTCGAGCAGCCATGTGTACGGTGAATCTGAACCGTTGTGGCCGGTTTCTTCTGTCCAAAAAGCATGGTCGGGGAATTGTTGGGCAATCAGTGCGGTTGCAGTGTGGTCGGCTTCCAAATCGGCTTGGGTGACCAAATCGAAGGGGTTCGACTTGGTTTTCACGTCGAGCTGCTGCGTGTAGTATTTTTGCAAGACTTCTCCGGCGGTGCGTGCCGCTTCGATGGCTGTGGTTTTCATTGTTCTCTCCGTGATTGATTTTTCTAGCCGGATTATAGCAGATTGATATTAATTACCATAATTGCACAGAATGCGCATTACGGGGTATAATTATTCCAAATCAACGGGAAAACCATATGAGTAACACAACTAACAATTCAAAACGGGCGACGCATAGCGGGCAATCGGGATACCGCCCCCGGAGTTTGGCACAGGTACTGCAAGAAGCCGATCAAATGGTGGTGCAGGGCGAGCTAGATGAATATCTGCCCATTCCGACCGGTTTTAACCAGATTGACCGCATTATTGGTGGTGGATTGCGAAAAACAGAATTGGTGCTCATCGGCGGGCGACAGGGTATTGGCAAAACGGTATTCGCCCTGCAGATGGCGCGCAATTTGGCGCTAAACGAGGGGGTGTTTGCGCTGTACATTTCGTTTGAACACAACGAAATCCACCTGCTGAACCGGCTGATTTGTTTGGAAAGTGTTGACCCGACACGCGATGTGGGCAATAGCGGTGTTCGGTTGAAAGATTTGCACAACATCGTCGTTTCTGCGTGCGGCAGCCAGTCATATTCGGGGGTGGGGTTGTTCGATATTTTGGCGAAAAACCCCAAAACGGCTCCCTCCATGAAAACCATCTCAAAATATGCCGATAACCTCATCTTGATGAAAGGGAGTCCGGCTGTGACCACCCTGTCGGGCATCCGGGAGATGGTACAAGTGTTGGCAGAAGCCACGCAGGGAAAATTGGTTTTATTTGTGGATTATTTGCAAAAAATTGCTATCTACCCGGAGCGTGCCGCCAACGAAGCCGAAAAAGTGACCATCGTGGTAGAAGGGTTGAAAGATATCGCGATGAGTATGAACATTCCGGTGGTGTCAATTGTGGCAGCAGAGCGTGAAGGGTTGAAATCGCGACGGTTGCACATGTTCCACCTGCGGGGGAGTTCTGCGCTGGATTATGAATGTGATATCGCCATTATTATGAACAACAAATTCCAGATACTCTCCAAAGAGCATTTGGCATATAACCCCTACAAAAGTGAGGCTTTCCGCGATTGGGTGGTGTTCACCATCGAGAAAAATCGCGCCGGGCGGGCGATGATAGATCTCGAATTTCAGCTTCGCCCGCAGTATTTCACTTTTAACCCGCAGGGGAATGTGGTGGAGCAGAAATTGATTGATGAGAAAATCATCGTTGAGTGAGCGTAACTAGTCAAAATATGCGTGAGACAGAACACGGATGGCACGGATTGCAGAAGGTTGACACAGATTCAACAAAATGAAACTTTTGTGAAAATCTAAAATTGTCCGGAGAAATAATCAACTCCCTGCGGTCGAACCTGTTCAGGATGTATTTACGGTTTTTTCACCCTGAGTAGCCTATTAAGGCGTATCGAAGGGTGAAAAAACCGTAAGTCCTGTTGATATAAAGCCGAATGCAACTTTTGCAAAATCTGAAATTATGCAGAGAGACGCTCGAATTTATGGGTTCATCGATTACATTTGATTGACCATCTCCACAAAAGGTGTCACGTCTGCCAGCACTTCATCCACTGCAGTTTCCCAAAACGCAGGCTTTGTCAAATCAACCCCAAGGTGGGTTTTAGCCAGCGTTTCGGTATCCATCGAGCCGGTATCGCGCAACAGCGCAATGTAGCGGTCTTTAAACGCCGCACCGGCTTCTTGGGCCATTGCGTAAATGCCGTGGCTGAATAAAAAGCCGAAAGTGTACGGGAAGTTATAAAACGGTGCGCGGGTGATGTAAAAATGGAGTTTGCTTGCCCAGAAAAGGGGATGGTATTGTGCCAGCCCATCGTGATATGCCGTTTTTTGCGCATGTACCATCAATTCCGACAGTTCGTCCACGCTGAGTTGCCCATTGGCACGGCGGGCGAAAAATTCGCGCTCAAAATCGAAGCGGGCGCGGATGTTCATCAAAAACGCGACGGCATCGCCCAATTTTCTGTCCAGCAAACCGAGCCGCTCGCCGGCATCGGTGGTTTGGTTCAGGTAGGCATCTGTTACCACCAACTCGTTGAATGTACTGGCTGTTTCGGCAACACTCATCGTGTATCGCTGTGCTCCAAATGGCATATCGCGCAGCACATAGCCATGATAACCGTGCCCCAGTTCGTGCGCCAGTGTGGAAAGTCCGTTATAACTGCCGTTAAAGGTCATAAACACGCGTGTTTCGCCTTTTAGCGGCAGCCGTGTGCAGAATGCGCCCGCTCGTTTGCCGGAACGATTTTCAGATTCTACCCAGCCGCTATCAATTGCCATCCGGCAGAAGTTGGCAATATCGGGGTTTACTCGCGCCAAATTTTCCACGACAAAATTGGCGGCATCTTCAAATTCAAAATTGCTTTTTAGGTTACCCACCGGCGCGTTCACATCGAACCATGGCAGCCGGTCAACACCGATGAGTTTCGCTTTGGCGGCAAAATAATCAAGCAGGCGGTCACTTTTGCGGGCGATGACATCCCACATGGCATCGAGCGTTTCGCGCTGCATCCGGTTATCGAACAGCGGCTCTTTCAACACCGATTCCCAACCGCGATGGCGATAGGTGGTTAACCGAAAACCGGCTTGATAATTGAGCGCCATCGAAACTACCGGCGCAAGTTCTGTCCATGTGTCTTCAAACAGGGTAAATGCCCGTTGGCGCACGGCGCGGTCGGGTGCATCGGTATATTTGCTCTGTAACTGCCCCAGCGACATTGTTTTTGTTTTGCCGTTTTCCTCAAATTGAACCTGTTTGCTGCCGGAAACTACATTATACAATTGGTCCCAGGCGTGATAGCCGTCTGCTGCCAATTCGGCAATCAGCGCTTCCATCTCGGCGGGGAGTTTCTCTTTTGCCTGCGTCCGGTGTTCATTCAAATCGAAGGCGACCGGTTGCAGGGCATCGGTGGCGAGCAGTGCATGCCACGCGGCATCGGGTTGTTCGGCGGCGGTGGCAGCGAAGCGTGTCCAGAGCGTCTCTAATTGTGCATGCTGGCTGTCCAATTCGCCGTCGAGCAGCCGGGCTTTGTCATCGTTGACGTTTTGTGAAACGAGACAACCGGTGAACGAACCGGCATGAAACAGCCGTTTCGATAAATCATACAATTGGTTGATGGTATCAATCCATTGCGATTGTGTTTCGGGAGTGAGTGCGGGTAGTGGGGGTTGTGCTTTTGCTGCGGCAAGATCGGCGGTTAATTGCGCCACAAAAGTGGCAAATTCCGGTGATTTGCTGCCGCCGGGGAAGATGGAATCTAAATACCAATTGATGGGAACGGTCATAATTTTCACCTCATTGTGGAATGGTTATTTTATTTTTACGGCGGCGATGAACAAACTTGCCCATCCCACCAAAAACGCGACACCCCCCAATGGGGTAATCGCGCCAAAAATGCCGATGCGGGTAAATACCAGCGCATATAAACTGCCGGAAAAGAGCAGAATACCACCGAAAAAGGCGTACCCGGCAACGGTGGTCGGTGTGCCGGGTATCTTTTCGGCGAGCAGCCCGACAAACAGCAATCCGAGCGCATGGTATATTTGATACTGCACTGCCGTGCGGTAAGTTTCTGCCAATGATGGAAATTGCGCAAAATACGGTTTCAGTCCATGCGCACCGAATGCGCCGGCGGCAACGCCCAAAAAGGCGAATATTGCGCCAAAGACAAGGGCAAACTTGCTCATACGCGCCCCTCGCGTAAATCACGTAATTCTTCAAACAGCGCAATCTCTTCGCGGCTGAGGTTTTGCGGTAGTTTTACATTCAGCGTGACATACAAATTTCCAAAAGATTTCGGATTGTTCAGTTTGGGCATTCCCTGATTGCGCAGACGGAACGTTTTGCCGTTTTGCGTTTCACGGGGGATTTTCAGTTTCAGTTTTCCTTTGGGCGTGGGAACTTCAACCGTGCCTCCGAGAATGGCGGTGTACAAATCGACATCCACGGTGGTGCGCAAGTCTTCCCCGTCAATTTCTAGTGATGGGTGTTTGGCGATATTTACCCGCAGGAAAAGGTCGCCGTTTGGCGCGCCGCCGGAGCCGGGGCCGCCTTCGCCTTTGATGCGCACTTTGGTGCCGTTTTTCGCTCCAACGGGGATTTTTACTTCTAGCCGGCGATTGTTGGCGGTGCGCAGAATGCGGGTTGTGCCGTGGTATGCTTCTTCCAGTGTGATTTCCACATCGCGGGTAATGTCTCGCCCACGTTGCGCAAAAGGTTGGCTGCGGCGGGTTTGTCCACCGGCAGCAGCGCCGCCCATCCCGGCCATGTTGCCGAAGATGGCTTCGAAAAAGTCGGAGAAGCCGGTGCCGGTTTGGTGTCTGCCACCTGCGCCACCGCCAAATAAATCGTTCAAGTCAACTTGTGTCCATTCATTCCAGTTAAAACCTGCGCCGCCGCTGCGCTGATACGCACTGCCAATTTGGTCGTATTTTGCGCGTTTCTGCGGGTCGGAAAGGACTTCGTTTGCCTCGTTGATTTCTTTAAAGCGTTCCTCGGCTTTTTTGTCGCCGGGGTTTTTGTCGGGATGATATTGTTTCGCCAGTTTGCGATATGCTTTTTTTATTTCATCAGTGGTGGCATTTTTATCCACCCCTAAAATTTTATAATAATCTTTGTATTCCATACTTGCCTCTATGGTTGCGATAGTCTTAAAATAATCAACACGATATTATAGGAAATTTTGCGCTATTCTTCAAATTCTCCGGGGTAGCCTGTGACATCTGCTTTGAGAACAATTTCACCGTGTTGATTGACGCATTCGCACGTAAAACGGGCTTTGCCACTGTCTGTGTCCATTTCTGTGACTTTTGCTGTGGCGGTGATGGTATCGCCCACATATACGGGTGCGATGAAATAGAAATGCATTTCCTGCCCCAAAAATGCCCATAACCCTCCCAAATGGGTGAGCAGGCTTGCGGTGAGCAAACCGGGGATGATGCGTTTGCGGAAGGGCGTTTCGGCACAGTAGGAGGCATCGGTATGCAACGGGTTGACATCCCACGTTGCGCCAATGAACATAGAAACATCGCCTTCGGTGAAGGTTCGGGAAAATGATGCTTGTGCGCCAACAATATTGGCACGTGGAATACGGATGGGCATTTTAGGGCGTTTCATTTGTTTCTCCTGACGTTAAATTTTTGCCATCGTGTGTCCAGCCGCGAGAATATTTTGCACGGCGGCTTTGTCTGCCGCTTCAGAATAAACCCGCAACACAGGTTCGGTGCCGGATGGACGAATGAGCAGCCAGCTGTCATCCGCCATCATAAATTTGATGCCGTCATTGGTTTGTACCGAAACGATGCGCTCGCCGTTGATGGTGGCGGGGGCTTCGTTTGCCAGCCGCTCGACCATCTCTTTTTTGGGTACAGGCCGGCTCAATTTGATATCGGTACGGCGGTAGTAGGTGGGGCCGACGGTTTTTTGCAGGTCGGCAACCAGTTCGTGCAGTGGAACGTTTGCGTCTGCCAGCAATTCCAGCAGCAGCAAGCCCATCAGCACGCCGTCACCTTCCGGCACATGCCCTTTGATGCTGATGCCGCCCGATTCTTCGCCGCCGATGAGCACATCATCGGTCATCATCAAGTGGGCGATGCCGTCAAAACCAACGGGGGTTTCGTGCAGGGGCAGATTGTATTTTTTTGCCAGCCGGTTGAGCATCAGGGTGGAACTGACGGTTTTAACCACTGCACCGCGCCAGCCCCGTTTTTCGTACAGGTAGCGCAGGCTGAGTGCCATAATGTGGTGGGGGTCGATGAAGTTGCCCAATGCGTCCACTGCGCCGATACGGTCGGCGTCGCCATCGGTTGCCAATCCAATGTGGGCATGGCGGTTTTTTACGGTGGCGACTAATTCTTCCAAAAAACGGGCAATCGGCTCGGGGTGAATGCCGCCGAAGCCGGGGTTCATTTCCGAGCGGATATTGAATACCCGTGTGCGGGTGCGCGACAATACTTCACGGAATGCACCGCGCCCGGAACCGTACATACCATCGGCGACCACCCGCAGTTCGCCCGCCGAAATGATGTCGAGGTCAATCAGGTTGCTGGTCAGATGTTCGTAATATGCCCATGCCGGGTCAAAACGCAGAATGCGTTTCGCGGCGAGTGCGTCTTCGTATGGCATCAGCTTTGGCTGTTTGCCGGCGGCTTTATTGGTTTGCAGTCGCGCGGCGATGTTTTCGGTGACATCTTTTGTCACTGCACCGCCATAATCGGCTTTGAGTTTATACCCGTTATATCGCGGGGGATTGTGGCTGGCTGTTATCATCACTCCCAAATTGGCTTTTTTGTGTACCACGTTGTAACTGATGGCGGGGGTGGGGCAGTCGGCACGGGTGAGATGGGCGGTAATGCCGTTACCGGCCATCACTTTTGCCACTTCGGTGGCATATCTGTCAGATAGAAAACGGGTATCAAACCCGATGACCACAGACGGGGCAGCCGGTGCGTTTTCGAGCAGATAATCGGCGGTGGCTTGCGACACCAGTCGTAAATTTTCAAAGGTGAATGTGTCCGAAATGACGGCACGCCAGCCGTCGGTGCCAAACTTTATGGTCATTGTGTACTCCTTTGGGTGTTTTTGGCGATGAAAGCAACAAAATTATCTTTTTTCCCCACTGTCAACCCATGGCAGGTATTTTTCCCAGCGATAGTTGAGGTATGGCAGCAGGTCTTCAAATTCCACCGCCTGTGCGGCGACGGTTCCCTCGCGCCCGACGGCGGTTAACCCGGCAACCTCTCCGGCAAAACTGGCGAGCCTGCCCATAAAAAGGGGATACAGTGCTTTGACCACCGTATCCGGGTCACGTTCACCTTTATTGTAAACAACCGCAAAGTCATACGCAATTTTTGCCCATAAATCGGATGGAAAGTGGAAGGCGTCGGCGGGGTGGCTGGCCAAATACTCCACTGATGCCAGGTTTTCGGGGAACATGATGCGCTGCCACAGGGCACGATATTCCATCCAACCGAGTGTGAGCGCTTCGATGAATGGCATCGGGTCGAGCGATGGCGAAAATGACGGCTTGCCGGGTGTGGCAAACTCGGTGAAGGTGGTAATTTTCATTGGCGGGCGCGGGTGCTGCCATTGGCGATATTTTAACCGCAATTGGCGGTACATTGTGCCCACCGTATCGGTAAACCGCGCCATTGTTTGGGTGGCAGATATCGGTGGCAGCGGCGGTTTTTCGCCCACCGCCCCTTGCGCGATACGCCAGCCGCGGGTGGCGGCAGTGATGCTCAACCAAATATCAAAGCCGAAGCGGTTGACTTCTGTGCCCCAAACATCCTGCTGCAAAATGAAATCAGCCAATTTTGCCGACACCGCGAAATCGCCCGCTGCGGGATGGTGCAGTTTTAACTGCCAGACCGCACGGGTAAAGGGATAGAGCAGCAAATCATTCAATGCGCTGTCGGGCAGTTGCCAACTGTAACGCGCTTTGACCAAATCGGCGCGGTTGTTGAGCACCAGTGTGGCAAGTGCCGGTATCCATTCCGGTTCGATGGTGGTTGTGTGGCTATCTAAAATGAGGATTGCTTGCGCGTTTAGTTGCTGCGCGCCATGTAAAATGGCGGCTGTACCCCCGCCTTTGCCGAGCACTCCGGTATAGCGTCCGGAGATAACCGGCACTTTGGCGGATGAAATGGCTTGCACCGCCTGACGGGTGCGCTCGCTCAAGCCGGTATCGGTATGGATGATGACCGTTTTTAGTTGGGGAAAATATGATTTCGCGCCGCGCACGGCTTGTTTTGTCAGATGTGCCGCTTGTGTGGGTTTGATGCTGTGAGTGGTAAAGCCGATGACCAAATCTGCCGCGCCGACGGTTCGCAAGCGGGCGGGTGTTGGGTCTCGCAAAACGGCGTGCGGCGGGGTGTCAATCATTACCATACCAGCACCGCCACAATGTCGTTGACGTTGGTGTTTGTGGCACCGGTTTTCAATAGCTCGCCGCTGGCTTCAAAAAAATGATAGCTGTCGTTGTTTTGCAGAAAAACGGCAGCATCCAACCCGCGTGCAGCCGCGTTGGCGATGGTTTCGCCGCTGATGATAGCTCCGGCGGCATCAGTGGGGCCATCATTGCCATCGGTGGCGAAACACGCCACACGGACGTTGGGCACACCGGCAATTTTCTGCGCGGTTGCCAGCGCCAATTCCTGATTTCTGCCCCCCAACCCGTCGCCGTGAAGGGTCACCGTTGGTTCGCCACCGAATAGAAATGCAGCGGGATGTCCATTCGCATCCACTTTTTCGCGTAGTTGGCGAACGTGTGTTGCCACCCACTGCGCCACGGTGTGTATATCCCCTTCTACAAAATCAGGATGTACGGTGACGGCAAAACCGTGTTTTTGCGCGGCTGCGGCGGCGGCATCCAGCGCGATGCGATTGTTGGCGATAATTTGGTTCTGCACCCGTTCAAAAATCGGGTTACCCGGCTTGGGGGTTTCGGGGTGCAGTCCATGTGCCCCATCGCGGAGATATTCGATGATGGCGGATGGAGCATCATCCCATACCCCGTATTTTTCCAGTGCGGTTATGGCATCGGCAAAGGTGCCGGAATCGGGGGCAGTGGGGCCGGAAGCGATAATATCGAGCGGGTCGCCGCCAACGTCACTCAAAATCAGGCTGATGGTGCGGGCGGGATGTGTTAATTTTGCCAACTTCCCCCCCTTTACCTGCGATAGATGTTTGCGCACGGTGTTGATGGCGGTGATGGGCGCACCCGCTTTCAGCAGACGGTCGGTCAGCGATTGTAAATCTGCCAACGAAATGCCCGCTACCGGTTGCACCAACAGCGCCGAACCGCCGCCGGAGATGAGGGCAATCACCAAATCGGTGGGGCGGGTGTTGGCCAGCAGGTTGATGAGATAGTGGGTGTGACGCACACCGTTTTTGTCGGGGACGGGGTGTCCCGCCTCTACCACGGTGATGGGAGAAACATCGGTTTCGGCGGGGAGGGTATGGCCGTATTTGACGATTACCATCCCGGATGTAATTTGGTCTGCCAGCAGTGAATGAACGGCATGAGCCATCGGCGCACTGCCTTTACCAAAGCCGATGACCAGCACTCGCTCGATTTCATCCAGAGGGTAACGGGTGTCGCCGCAGTGCAATAAATTTCCACTGCGCCGGAGGATGTTTTTCACAGCATTGAAGGGGTCGGCGGCATACAATGCGGCATCAATGATGGTGTGGAGTGTATGTTCCATTAACTACCTTTCCAGGCTATCCATCGCAGTTTGGACGGCTTCATCTACCGATGTATCGCCGTTGAAGACGGCTGCAACCGATTGCTGCATTGCCGCACTCAGCGCATCGAAGCCGTTGAAACGTGGCGGGGCAATGCCGGCGGTCAGATAATCGCCCAAAAATTGCCAATATGGGTCGTTGGCGGCTACCAAATTGAATGCGGTGGTGCGTGATGGAATGCTTTGGTTGTAACTTGCCCATGCCGCGTTGGCATTGGCAGACAGAAATTCTTCCATTAACCGGAGTGCAACTTCTTGTCTGAATGGGTCGTGTGTGACCAGTACCATCACCCAGCCATGCACGATGGCAATCGGTTTGCCCGATTGGGTAGGTATTGCCGCCGGAACGGAACTGTGCAATTGGTGACGGTCGTTGAAATAGGTGTGGCTGTTAATGTGAACCAACCCAACTTCGCCATTTTTATATTCCGCCCAGTACGCCGCCGAGTCGGTGCTATCGAGCATTTTGGGTGAAATGATGTCTTTGTCCAGCAGTGATTTGTAATAGGTTAACACGGCGCGCAACGCATCGGGGCTGATGTTCGCTGCGCCATTTGTATCGGTGAAGGTGCCGCCTGCCCCAAGATATTGCACCACGGTGGCATCGCTGAGCGTGTTGTTGGGGCCGGATGCGGCAAAACGGTATGTGGTGGTACTCGACAGCACGTCTTGCCACTGTGATGGCGTTGGTGTGATGAGTGCGGTGTTAACCACCAAATGTTCAACGTCCAGTTCAAGCGGGGCGGCAACCAGCGTCCCATCGATGGTGCCCAGCGATAGTGCTGCCGGCAGGAAATCTTGGATGATGGTGCGGTCGAGTTTGCCGGAAAGCGGTTGCAACAGTCCGGTTCGCCAAGCGCGTGCCAGTTGGTCATCACGCAGAATGATGACATCGGGCAGCAGTTCCGGCGCAACGGTCGGCATGGTTTGCAGGTAATTGACGGCGCTTGCCTGCCCGCCGGGTTTTTTCAGGTACACGGCGACGCTGTCGGTGGGGTTATCGGTTTGGAAGGCAGAGAGGGTTTGGTTGATTAAACTAATCTGCGGCGAAAATTCATCCACAGTCCACAGGGTAACCGTAATGCCGGTTGGGGTGGGATTGCTGGTGATGAAATCGGCAGCAGTGCTGACCGGTTTGGGAGTGTTGGTTGGCTGGGGGGTATCGGTTGGTTCGGCGGGCGAGCCTAGCGGCGATTGGCAGCTGAGCATCGCCAGCAGCGTGACCGAAATCAAAAAAACAACCAGCAGATGTTTCGATTTTTTAGAATTGGGCATTGTCTTTCTCCGTCTATTCGCACAATAAATTATACCATTGACTTTATCACTTGCCGATTCTCATCCCCTTTGATAGAATGGAAAATTGGTGAACACCGGGCAAGCGTTCGGTTCAACATAACACGAGGAGAGCATGATGGATTTGGCAAGTACCATCAGGGATGTACCCGATTTTCCGGTTGAAGGAATTTTGTTTAAAGATATTACCACATTACTGAAAAATCCGGCGGCGTTGAAAGAAGCCGTTGACCGGATGATGACATACGCCGAAACTCGGAATGTGGATGTGATTGCGGGGGTGGAATCGCGCGGATTTATTTTTGGCATGCCGCTGGCATACAATTTGGGCGTTGGATTTGTCCCGGTGCGAAAACCGGGAAAATTGCCCGCCGAGAAAATCAGCGAAAGTTATACGCTGGAATATGGCACAAATACGCTGGAAATCCACGTGGATGCCGTTGAACCGGGGCAGCGGGTGCTGGTGATTGACGATTTGCTGGCAACCGGCGGCACGGCACTGGCCACTTGTCGTTTGGTTGAGCGGTTGGGGGGCGTGGTTGCCGGCACTGCCTTTGTCATTGAGCTTGATTTTCTGCACGGGCGCGAAAAATTAAACGGGTACGATGTATATTCCATCGTGAATGTGGCAGATTGACGGCGCGTTATTCCACTAAATCACTGACGATCACCAGCCGATGGGTGTCAATCAGGTAGGGATAGCACGTTTGCAGGGTAGCAACAGGACCGGTGGTGGGTAACATCACTTCCACATCGGTGGGGTTGATGATGCGTTTCTCGCGGACTTCGTAAGTGTATTTGGTATCTCCGGAGTAAATGTAATACCGGTCACCCGGTTCCAGTTTATCCAGATAGCGGAATATTTCGCCAAAAATATCGTTGTGCGCTGCCAGATACAGATTGCCACGCTCGCCGGGGTTGGCTGAACCGGGCAGATGTCCGACGCCCTTTTTCAGGTCTTCCCAGGTTACCCCTTCGATGATTGGCGCGTCAACATTGATTTTGGGGATGACGATGCGGGTTCCCGGCAATGATTTTTGCTCCGGCGCTTCGATAACCGGTGCGACGGTATTTTGAGGTTGAACCCAGTTTTGTAAATGGGCAGGGATATCGGGCACGGCGCCACCGGCCGATGTGGGTGAGGTGTGCCCGCCGGGCAAACGGTCGAAAGGGAGTGCGGCGGCTGCGGCAGCCGGTTTCGACGCGGCCGGTTCGGTGATGGGCGCAGCGGTGGCAGAAACCATCGCGGTCTGCGCGGCAGACATTTCGCGGTTTAGCGAGCGCAGGTTCATATAAGACATCGCCAAAATAACCAGCAATCCGACCACAGCGGCAACTTCGACCAGCGTCAGCAGGCGGTCAGCGAGCGTTTTCGGCTTCGGGGGGCGAGCCGCTTTCTCTCGCCGTGCCGATTCAAGAGGTTCGGTGCTGAGCAGTGCCGCACTGCGGGTTGTCCCCGTGGCAGAAAGGCGCAAGAATCGTTCTTTGCGGATTTCGCGCTGCTTAATTTTCAGCACACGTTCCAGCTCTTCGACGCTTAATTTATCCAGCTTTTGTTGACCAAGTGCCATGATACCCCTAACTTACCATAATAATTATACATAAGTATTTTACGGTGGAGCAGGTATTTTGTCAAGTGTGTTATGTCACTTAAATTTCGCGCGGAAAACTATAACCACTATTGGCGTGTGGATGTATTCAATGGTATAATTTGCAGGTTAATATTTTCGCAGAGGTGTGCATTGTGATTTTAGCATTACAAATCGTTCAGATAATTCTTTCAGTTGCCATGATTACCGTTATTTTGCTGCAAGGTAACAACAGCAGCGTCGGCAGCGTTTTTGGCGGCAGTGGTGGTTTTTCTCGCACCCGTCGCGGCGCAGAAAAAGTACTCTATCAATCAACAATCGGGCTTGCCATCGCGTTCTTTCTGGTGTCAATACTGATTGTGGTACTGGGTTAACCAAAGTTATTAAACTAAGTGGATAGGGCAGGGCATAAATAATGCTTTTATGCTCTGCTGATTTTGTGTATGGGACGCTTCATTCGCTGGCAAGCGATTCTCGCCGTGGCGGGGATACTGTTGCTGGCGGCATATCTTCAATCAATCGTTGTAAAAAAAATCACCGTTGAAATCCCCGCCGAAGGAGGCAAATACCGCGAAGGGGACATCGGTGCCGTGCAATATTTAAACCCCCTCCTCGCTGAATACAACCCTATTGATGCCGATATTTCCAGCCTTGTTTTTGAAGGACTCACTCGTGTTGATGCCCGCGGCGAACTCCATCCGTGTTTGGCTGTTAATTGGACTGTTTCTGACGATGGACGCACCTATGTATTTGTACTGCGTCCCAATGTCTTTTGGGCTGATGGTACACCCTTCACCGCCGATGATGTGGCGTTTACACTGAATCTCATCCGTGACAGCCACTTTCCCGGCAACTCGGCATGGCGAGATTTGTGGCAATCGGTGCAAATAGATGTTGTGGATGATACCACCATCCGTTTTGTGCTTGACGAACCCTTCCCGTCCTTTCCATTCTACACAACAATCGGCATTTTGCCGGAACATTTATTGAAGAACACCTCCGCAGCAGATTTACTCACCAGCGATTTTAACCTGTCTCCGGTGGGTACAGGGCCTTTCCGCGTGAAAAAACTGACCGCGCAGCGCGTCACCTTATCGCGGAACCTGCGCTATTGGGGCGACAAAAGCCGCATCACCGACCTTGAATTTCGGTTATACCCCACCGCCGAAGCGCTGCTGGCAGATTGGCAAG